>SR_TP_S13solDRAFT_1000606_pt1 | contig 13494 bp, 13 predicted proteins | sample SodReaTP_S13sol_FD_11159 | JGI IMG/M metagenome (IMG submission 11159)
CGTCACCCTCGTAGGAGAGTCGAATCGGCTCGGCACCCACCGCCAGCACCAGGCGGTCGTAGGCCAGGGTTTCGCCGTCCTCGAGCCGCACCTGGCGTGCGGTGGTGTCCATGGACGCCACCCGACGCCGGGTCAGGATGCGCGCATCCAGCTGCCCGGCCATGGCCTCGGCACCCTGGCTGATCAGGGCCTCGGGGTCCTTGTTAGAGGCGAAGGCGTTGGACAGCATGGGCTTGGAATAAAAGGCCCCGTCGTCCGCCGTGACCAGGGTCAGCGGCGTGTCCTTGTCCAGCTTGCGCAACTCCCGGGCCAGGGTATAGCCGGCCAGTCCCGTGCCGATGATGACGATTCCCGACATGTGCTCAGGCTCCTGCATAGCAGCGTCCCACGAGACGCCACCACTCGATGATCGGTTTGCTTTTCATATCTCTGGCTCCTTGAGGGAGGTTAGGCGTGAGGAGGTGGCGGTAGGGGTTCAAGGCCTCACGCCTCACGCCCTCCGCTTCACGCCGCAACCAGCACCATCTCGAAATCGGCCTTCGCCACGCCGCACTCGGGACACTCCCAGTTCTCCGGGATGTCTTCCCAGCGGGTGCCCGCGGCGATGCCGTCCTCCGGCATGCCCACGGCCTCGTCATAGATGAACCCACACACCACACATTCCCACTTTCTCATGATCAATCTCCAAGAAATAATTCAATTGTCTGTTTGAGGTGGCAGGTCTTTAAGCCCCGCCTTCCTTGCCACTTGCCACTAGCCACTTGCTACTGCCGTCAGGCGACTTTCCTGCCAACCTCAACCCGCGCCAGCGCATCCTTGTAGTGGTTGGCGTGACGCTCTTCCACCCGGGCCAGGGCGGCGAAGCGCTTGGCGGCCTTCTCCAGGACACCCTGGAAGTAATCGGCGTGCTCAATGGACTCGGCGATCTGCTCGTCGAACTCGCGCACCGCGGCCTCGTTCTTCTCCTGCATGGCCATGTGGCGGAACTGCGGGTACATCTCGCTGTACTCGTAGGTCTCACCTTCGATGGCCATCTCCAGGCACTGTGCCGGGCTCATCCGGGCCTTGGGGAAGAGCAGGTCCAGATGACCGAAGGCGTGCTGCACCTCCTGGGCGGCGGTGGCCTCGAAGGCCTGGGCGGACTCGATGTCGCCCATCTCGCGGCACAGCTTGGCGAAATACAGGTACTTGATGTGGGCCATGGACTCGCCAGCAAAAGCGGCTTCCAGGTTCTTGACGGTGACCGAACCGTTCTCGGACTGCTGCATGGTAATGATCTCCAGGGTTTAGAAAGTTTGCGCCACAAGACTTGCGGCTTGGAGATCATATTAGAGGCAGACTATCAATTTATCTAATTTAATTATTTAAATTAATCGATAGGGGATGGCTATCAATGATTACGGTTATTTTTCCTGATCCGTTATTCGACGCAGAGGACGCAAAGACGCGGAGGGCGCAAAGAAATCATTATCAAAAATCCTGTTCTTGCGCGCTCCGCGTCTCGGCGTCCTCTGCGTGATTCACGAACCCATCACAGACCCTTACGGCCTGATCGGCTCCACGCAGCTGAGATCGGCGTCCAGGATGGCCTGGCGGACGACCTCAATGGCCTTGGGGCGGGGGAAACTCACCCGCCAGGCGAGGGCCACGCGGCGACGGGGCACGGGCTTGCTGAAGCGGCGGATGGTGAGCAGGCGATGGGCATAGCGGTCCGCACCGGCGGCGGTGCAAGGCAGGATGGTCATGCCCATGCCCGAGGCCACCATGTGGCGGATGGTCTCAAGCGAACTGCCTTCCACGGTGCGCTGGATGCTGTGGTCCGAGGTCACGGTGCGATGACAGTTGGGGCACAGCTCCAGCACCTGGTCACGGAAACAGTGGCCCGCCCCCAGCAACAGCAGGTTCTCGGTGGCCATGTCGGTGAGCCTGATTTCGTCCCGCTCGGTCCAGGGGTGGCCCGCCGGCAGCACGGCCACGAAGGGCTCGTCGTAGAGCGGCAGGGTGACCACCCCGGGCTCATCGAAGGGCAGGGAGATGATGATGACATCCAGGTCCCCCTGCTTGAGCCGTTCCGCCAGCCGGGCGGTGAAGTTCTCCTCGATCACCATGGGCATGTTCGGCGCCGACTCCCGTAGGGCCGGGATCAGATGCGGCATCAGGTAGGGAGCGATCGTGAAGATGGCGCCCAGGCGCAGGGGGCCGCCCAGCTGGTCCTGCCCCTGGCGGGCAGCAAGGGCGACACCGTCGGCCGCCTCCAGGGTTCGCTGGGCCTGGGCCACCACCTGCTCACCCACCGGGGTCACAGTGATCTCCCCCCGGTTACGCTCGAACAGGGAGACGCCCAATTCATCCTCCAGCTTCTTCACCGCCACGCTGAGGGTCGGTTGGCTCACATGGCAGGCCTCGGCGGCGTGACCGAAGTGACGCTCCCGGGCGACGGCGACGATGTATCGGAGTTCGGTCAGGGTCATTGGAAGGTTGAAGCTTGAATTGGGAAGTGGGAAGTAAAGACAAGATACAAGAAAAGGCGGGTTGGTTTCCTGTCTACTTCAGGACCTATTCGAGGACGCGGCCGGAGGGGTGTTCCAGGTGCAGGCCGATGACCCGCTGCCCCAGGCACACCACATGGCCGGCGTAGCGGTCCCCGCCGTCGAGGCTGAAATCGAAGCGGTATTCCCGCCGCAGCGCCAGGCTGCCCGATCCAGTCCGGGAAAACCCAAGCCGGGTGCGCGCCACGGACTGATCCAGCAGCTGCACCTGCATCTGTTCGCAGGCCCGGCGCGCGGCCCGCAGCACCGTCTCCCGGCATCTCAGGCTGTCGTTGATGTACCAGATGGTCAGGCCCGCCAGCAGGATAAGGAGGATCGGCGTCATGAAGGGAGTTTAACTTGAAGTGGGAATTGGGAAGGGCGAAGTGAAAAGCCGTTACGCCATTTCCCACCTCCCGATTCAGCCTTCTCACTTCCCGGCTTGTGATCCGGGTTAAAATCCCCACCATGACGAGTCCACATCATCCCCTGCCCGATCTGGCCACCCTCACGGCCCTGGTGCGTGATGCCGCACGCGAGGAGCTGTTGCCCCGGTTCAACCGCATCGGTCACCAGGTCAAGGCCGACGGCTCCCTGCTCACCGAGGCGGACCTGGCCGTGGACCGGCGCCTGCGCCGGACCCTGGCGGACGCCTGGCCCGAGCTGGCCTTCCTCAGCGAGGAGATGACCGGGGAACAGCAACTCGCCCTGCTGGCGGATACCTCCCGCCCCCTTTGGTGCCTCGACCCCCTGGACGGCACCAGCAACTTCGCCGCAGGTATCCCGCTGTACGCCGTCTCCATCGCCCTGCTCATCGAGGGCAGGCCACGGCTGGCGGTCACCTATGACCCCGTGCGGGATGAATGTTTCAGCGCCATCGAGGACAAGGGCGCCTGGCTTAACGGCCAAAGGCTGGTCACCAAGTCCTTCGATACCCCTCTGTCCCGTGGCGTAGCCCTGGTGGATCTCAAGCGCCTGCCTTCTGCCCTCGCCCGGCGCCTGGCGCAGACACCGCCTTACGGCTCCCAGCGCAACCTGGGCAGCTGTGCCCTGGAATGGGCCTGGCTGGCGGCCGGGCGGGGGCACGTCTATCTGCACGGGGGACAAAAACTCTGGGACCTGGCGGCCGGCATCCTGCTGCTCACAGAAGCCGGCGGCCAGGCCCTGACCCTGGATGGGCACCCCCCCTGCTGCGGCGAAATGGGCCCCCATTCAGCCATGGCCGCCCTGGACCCGACCCTGTTCGAGGTCTGGCAGCAGTGGCTTGCCGGTCCCCACGGCGAGGTCTCGTGACACCCGGACTCCACACCGTGCAGACACGCAGCGGGCTGGGACGCTGGCTTCTTCCCGCCCATGTGCCCGTGGCCTGGAAACTGGCCCTGACCATCGCCGCCCTGGCCGTCCTGGTCATGGGTATCCTCGGTGCCATCCTGCTGGCACAGCACACCCAGACACTGCGCGCCCAGGCCGAGGGCTTCGGCGAGACCCTGGCCCGGCAACTGGCCGGCACCTCCGTGGAGCTGGTGCTGGCCGAAGACCAGCTGGCCCTGGCCGCACTGGTCAACAATATGGCGCAAGGCGATGGCATCAGTGGCGCCACGATCCTGGACGCAAACGGCACGGCCATCGCCCAGGCCGGCTCCCAGCCCGCGCCGGGGCAAGTCTCCGAACCCTGGGGCCAAGGCCGGCGCTGGCTGTTGGCTGAAACCGGCGAGCCGGTGGCCTCTCACCGGGCCCCGTTGCGCTTCCAGGAGCTGGACCTGGGCTATGCGGTGGTCACCCACAGCCTGGCCCCCCTGGAGGCCACCACCCGCCGCGCCGTGGCCCTGGTCACCGGCGCCACCCTGATCATGGCCCTGCTGGCCAGCTTGGCCGCCGGCATCCTGGGCAAGCGCCTGTCCCGGCCCATCGACGACCTCATGGATGCCAGCCGCGCCATCGGCGCAGGCGACTACGGCTTTCGCTTCACGGAACGGCGCAATGACGAGATCGGCCACCTGATGGAATCCTTCAACCAGCTGGCCCGGGGGCTGCTGGAAAAATCCCAGGTGGAGGCGGCGCTTTCCCGCTATGTCTCCCCCGGCGTGGCGCGTCAGATCCTGTCCAATCTGGAGCAGATCCAGCTGGGTGGACGCCACGTGGAAGGCACCGTCCTGTTCGCGGATATCGCCGGGTTCACCACTCTGTCCGAGCGTCTGCCGCCTCAGCAGGTAGCGGACCTGCTCAACGAATACTTCGGCTATATCACGCGCATCGCCAGCGACTGTCACGGCACCATCGACAAGTTCATCGGCGACTGCGCCATGGTGGTTTTCGGCGTCACCGAATCCGACCCCCGTCATCGGCTGCACGCGCTCAACTGCGCCATCATGCTGCAGCGCCTGGTGGCGCGCCTGAACAACAGCCGGGAGGCCCACGGCCTGCCCCGGGTGGAGTTTCGCATGGGGCTCAACAGCGGCGAGATGCTGGCCGGCAACCTGGGGGCCAGTGACCGCATGCAGTACACGGTGGTGGGCGACACGGTGAATCTGGCATCCCGGCTCATGGGCACCGCCGAACCCGGCGAGATCGTGGTCAGCCAGGAGATGCTGCGCGACCCCGGCGTGGCCCGCTACGTGGAATCCCGGCGCAGCGACGAGATCCGGGTGCGCGGCCGGCAAACCCCGGTGACCACCTATCGCATCGAGGCCATCCATGCCAAGGCGGACCTTGATGCCCGTATCGATGCCATCCTCGAGCCGGAACTCCAGAATTGATGCGCATGATCCCCGTCATCGCCCTCGCCGCCCTGATGGCGACCGGCTGTGCCGTGCTGGAACCCATCGGCATGGACCCCGCGACCCGTCTCGAGGCCCACAGCGCGGCAGGGGAATACGGACGTGCCCTGGCGCTACTGGACCGTCAACTGGCCACCAACCCCGATGACGCAGACCTGCGCCGCCAGCGAGACGACATGGCCGCCCGGGCGGCCCGCTTCGAACAAGACATTCTCATCGAGGCCGCTGAACACCTGCGCCAGGACAACTGGGGCAGCGCCCGTCAAAGCTATCAGCACGGCCTGTCCATCCTGCCCGACAGCCAGGCCCTCACCGCCGCCCGGGATGCCTTCGAGACCCAGCGGCAGAACCACCTGGGCGACCTGGGCGCACGCCTGCTGCTGGCCCGTGCCCACGGCCTGGTGCGTGAACGCCCGCTCATTGACGCGATCCACCGGGCCTCGCCGAACAGTCTGCGTAGCCGTCAGCAACAGCGGCGCACGGAACAGGAAGCCCGGGAACTGGCGGACAGGCTCACGCGGCTGGGCGAGGCCGCCCTGGACAGGGACGATCCCCTGCTGGCGGTCGAGGCGCTGACCCTGGCCCATGCCCTGGCACCCGCCCAGGTGAGCGCCGAGCGTCTCAAGGCCGCGCAGGAGGCGCGTCAGTCGCGGCTGGCGAGCCTGCAAACCCGGCCACGGGCGGACGACACACGCACCCAGGAACCCGGTCAGGACGAGATCCTCATGAGCCGCTTCCAGGCCGCCTTCCAGGCGGATGAACTGCTGCTGGCGCGCCAGCAGCTGGAGGCACTGGAGGCCCGCCATCCGGGCGATGAAGGCCTTCGGCCCCAGCGCCAGATGCTCAACCAGGCCATCGACACCCGGGTAAGCGCGGGGCTTGAGGAAGGCCGTCGCCTCTACGCTACCGGCCAGATTCGCGAGGCCCTGGAGATCTGGCGCCCCCTCAAGGCCCTCGCCCCCGAACACCGGGAGTTGGAGGCCCATGTAGACCGGGCGGAACGGGTGCTCAGGCGCATGGAGACGCTGCAGTGAAACAACCATAGCGAGACTGCTCAGTGACGGCCCGTTGGACAGCACTGCGCGACCCCTGATTCACACTTCCAACTTCGTCTGCCACGGCCAACCTGCTAAGGTGTGCCGCCACCGTCACAGATAAACCTGCCATGTCCGAGACCCCCCCCTCCCAAGAACCCCGCTTCACCACCCAGGTGGGCGACACCCGGATCACTGTGCTGGGCACGGCCCATGTGTCCCGCGCCTCGGCCGAGGCTGTGCAGGAACTGATTCGCAGCGGGGATTTTGATGCCGTGGCCGTGGAACTGTGTCCCAGCCGGCACAGCGCGCTGGTACGCCCGGATGACCTGGCACGCATGGACCTGTTCCAGGTGCTGCGTCAGGGCAAGGTGCCCATGGTCACCGCCAGCCTGGCCCTGGGCGCCTATCAGCAGCGCCTGGCGGAACAGTTCGGCATCGAGCCTGGGGCCGAGATGCGCATGGCCATCAACGAGGCCCAGGCAGATCACCTGCCGGTGCTGCTCATCGACCGGGAGGTGGGCACCACCCTCAAGCGCTGCTATCGCAACGTGCCCTGGTGGCAGCGCTTCAGCCTGTTCGCCGGCCTGCTTGCCGGCGTCATGAGCAAGGAGAAGGTCAGCGAGGAGGAGATCGAGCGGCTCAAGGAAGGCGACATCCTGGAATCCACCTTCACCCAGTTCGCCCAGGAATCCCGGTCTCTTTACGAACCGCTGATCGCCGAGCGTGACCGCTACATGGCGGCACGGCTTCGCCAGGAGGCCAGCCGTAGTGACTACAGGCATATCCTGGCGGTGGTGGGGGCAGGACACATGAAGGGCATCCAGGCCGACCTGCAGGCCCAGTGCACCGACAGCCCCCAGGCGGTCATCGAGGCCCTGGACCGGGAACCGCCGGCGGCACGCTGGCCCAAGGTACTGCCCTGGGTCGTGGTGGCCCTGATCCTCACCGGTTTTGCCATCGGCTTTTCCCGCAATCCGGAACTGGGCTGGCAGCTGGTGCTGGACTGGGTGCTGATCAATGGTGGCCTGGCTGCGGCAGGGGCGCTGATCGCCGCGGCCCATCCGCTGACGGTTCTGAGCGCCGCCCTGGCCGCGCCCCTGACCTCCCTGAATCCCACCATCGGTGTCGGTTTCGTCACCGCGGCGGTGGAGACCTGGCTGCGCAAGCCCAACGTAGGGGATTTCGCCCGCCTGAAGAAGGACACCACCCACCTCGGTGGCTGGTGGCGCAACCGGGTGTCACGGGTCCTCCTGGTGTTCCTGTTCACCACCCTGGGCTCGGCCGCCGGCACCTACGTCGCCGGATTCAGAATCTTCGACCGCCTGGTCGGTTGAAGACCCTGACTTGCCACTAGCCACTAACCACTAGCCACTTACAAACACTCCCCCACCGAGTCCTCCGCGCAGACACGGCCGTCGGTCCAGACCGTGCGACTGAGCCGCACGCCTTCCAGGTTCAACCCGCCCAGGTAAGTTCCGCGCAGGTCCGCATAGCTCAGGTCCGCCCGGTCAAGGCGCGCGCCTTCCAGACGCGCCTCCTGCATCAGGGCACCCACCAGGGATGCGTCGCTCAAGTCCACCCCTCGCAGATCGGCCTGACGCAGATCCGCGTAGCCCAGGTTCGCGCCCACGAGCCGCGCGCCAATCAGGCGCGCCTGCATCAGATCGGTGCTGCCCAGGGTGGCGCCACTGAGATCCTGGCCGCTCAGCTCCATGCCGGTCTTGCGGCAGTAACTCCAATTGACCCCCGGTCCCGGTGCCGCCTGGCAATCGGGCTCTGAACCCGGCTGCCGGGTGCCATCGCCCAGGAACATGAGCAGGCCCAGCACCCCGGCCACGGCGACACCCGCCAGTATCCAGGGCACGGGCTTGGGCGGCGCCCCCAGGGGTTCGGCCTGGCTCAGGCGTTCACGCTGGACACGATGCTGGATGAACTCGGCGGACTCCGGTGCCCGGCGCTCATCGCGGCGACGATCCAGGGGCTCGACACCCTCCTCCAGATCCCGGCGGTTGATGGTCTGGCGCTCGTCCTCGCGCAGGCGCGCACGCAGGCGCGCCTCCCGGCCCTCGGCGTCATCGGGCAGCAGCAGTTCGGCGGGGATGAGTTCCGGATGGGCAGAGATACTGGACCAGGCCTCACGGTCCCGGCTGACCTGATCCTGGGGAGTCAGTCGGCCGAGGATCAGGTAGCGGGAGATGAGTCCGGAGGGATACGGCCCGCTCACCGCGCCTTGGCGGCGGGTGAACCAGAGTTGATGTTCGGTCCCTGACTGCGTCATGGGCGTATTAGAGCACAGTGGCTAGTCTCAAGTGGCTAGTGGCAAGGAAACACCACCCTTACCCCGGCCCTCTGCTTAGGGAAAGGGAGAATAAAACCCCCTCCCCCGCATCGCGGGGGAGGGTTGGGGAGGGGGCCCTCGCCACTTGCCACTTGCCACTATCGAAAAATCACACCTACGCCGATGCTGAAACGGGTATTGCTGCCGCTGTCCGTGCTGCGGCTTTCCACCGGCCAGAGATGGGTGTCCCGGGCATGGACCAGGGGATAGGTGTAAGGGGCCTCGCCCACCTGGCCCTGCACCTTCTCACCCAGGGTACCGGTCACCGTGATGCGCCGGCCCGGGGCGTAGGAAACCTCCTCCAGGTAACCCGGCGTACGCACCAGGAAACGTCCCTGGGGGGTGCGACTCGCGGCCGGGCGCTGGTTGTTTTCCAGGGGATAGCCCAGCACCTCCAGTTCCGTATGGTCCGCCAGGTTACGGGTGGCCACGATCATGCCGCCCCAGATCACCTGGCTGCCCTGGTAATCCCGGGTGCTGGCGGAGACCTCCGAGGGGACCAGGTTCGTGGCCACCCCGGTGGTCTCGTAGCGGGGCCCCGTGGCACAGCCGGCCAGCAGCAGGAGGCTTAAGGTCGATATCAGTAGATAACGCATCACATCACTCCGGCGACTTGGCATTTGCATCGTGCCTGTAAGCCCTGCTCAGTAGCGGCGCCACGGTCCATAGAACGGATGATAGGGATACCAGGGGTCATGCCACCAGGGTGAATAGTAGGGATCGCGCACCGGCTCACGCACGGCCCATAGGTGGTGCACATCCACATCCACACGCACATAGGGATAAGGGTAATCGCCCACCGGACGGGACTCCAACCCGGCCACCCGTCCGGTCACGGTAATCTCCCGCCCGGAGACATAGACCGCGGGGTCGAGAAAGCCTGGTACCCGGGCCAGGAAACGTCCCTGGGTGGCATCGGACTCCCTGGGGCGCCCGCCACTGGCCAGGGGGCGTGAGACCACCTCGATCAGGGTGTGGTCGGCGAGGTTGCTCACCCCGGCGATGACCCCGCCCCAGCGGACCTGGCTACCTTGGAAGCGGCTCGGCTCGGCACGCACCTCATCAGGCTGGGGCTCGCCCGGCGGCGCCGCACGAATGGGCTCGGGGGCGCTGCTGGCGCAGGCTGCCAGCCACAGGGCAAGCACGCACACCAACAACACTCGCATGAAACGCATCATGGGATGTTTGACCACGGCGGTAAGCACAGATTCCCCTCGACTCCGGGCGGGCTTTTGTTCAGCCCTTTACTCCAGGTGTTCCTTCATGAACCGGGTGGCCCGCTGGATGGCGTCCTTGGTGGCCAGATCATCGGCAAAGGTGCGCACATCCGAGCCGCGGAAATCGAAACCACGACCCACGCCGGGGTACTCCACCAGCTGGGCGTCACGACCCCGGCTACGCAGGGAGTTGATGGCCATCTCGGCGCCTCGCTTGCGCTGGTATTGCTCGTGCTCCCCCAGGAACACCAGCACCGGAATCGTCAGCTGGTCCACCTCGATGGCGTAGCGGTACACCTGCATAGGTTCCGGGGCATTGGGGTCCTGCATGTGGGGATAGTAGGACACGTAACAGGCCAGCCCGTTGTTCTGGCGATCGTGGGTCACCGCCGCCTTCAGGGCGTAGTAGCCGCCCCGGGTGTGGGAGTAGATGCAGGCCTTGTCGCTGCTCAGGTCATCCCGGGCCAGCAGGTAATCCACGGCATGGCTGAGGTCCTCCTCCAGCACATACTCATGCTCGATGGGGAACTTCTCGATGAAGCGCCCGGTGTAAAGATCCGGTGCCACCACCACGAAGCCCCGGGCGGCCAGACGGATCACATGGGGCTCGATGAGTTCGTCCAGGCCGCGGCGGCCGTGAACAAACAGCACCGCCGGATACTTCTCACCGTCATCGGGCCGGGCGATCATCACCGGTACATCCACGTCACCGGTTTCGTAATTGCCCCGAGTCACGGCCACCTTGTGGTTTTCCGGCACGACCAGCTCACCCCGCGCCCACCAGGCGCTGTCCCACCAGTCATGCATCGCCTCGGCATGGGCCGTGGACACGACCGACAGACCCAGGGCACAGGCCCCGACCAGGGAAATCAGACCTCGCATGACATTCTCCTCCGGGGCAATCCGCGCCCACTGTTATGATGGCTGTTGCGCCGATGATAGCGCCCCACGGCAACACCTGCCCGTATCGGCACCAAACCCCCAAGACTAACAAGCACCCCCAGCCCCATGCGAGTCAAGCCCAAGCCCCTGCCCGTGGAAAGCTGCCTGCCGGCGCTGCAGCAAGCCCTTGAGTCCCGGGGCATGGCCCTGTTGCAGGCGCCTCCCGGCGCGGGCAAGACCACCCGCGTGCCCCCGGCCCTGCTGGACGCGCCCTGGTGCACCGGTCGGATCCTGCTGCTGGAACCCCGGCGCCTGGCGGCCCGGGCCGCGGCCCGGCGCATGGCCGCCGAGCGGGGCGAACACCCGGGCCAGACCGTGGGGCTGACCACCCGCCTGGACCGCCTGGTCGGCCCCCAGACACGCATCGAGGTTGTCACCGAGGGCATCCTCACCCGCCGCCTGCAACGTGACCCTTCCCTGGAAGGTGTCAGTGCAGTGATCTTCGATGAATTTCACGAGCGCAGCCTGCAGGCGGACCTGGGCCTGGCCCTGTGCCTGCAGGCCCGGGAACTGCTGCACCCGCAGCTGCGCCTGCTGGTGATGTCGGCCACCCTGGACACAGCCGGCGTGGCGCGGCTCATGGGAGACGCCCCGGTGATCACCAGCGAGGGCCGCAGCTATCCGGTGGATATCCTCTACCAGGGCCCTGCCCCGGAACCCCGGGCGCCGGCCCCGGCGGTGAGCGCAGCCGTGGCCGAGGCCCTCGCACATCATCCCGGCGACCTGCTGGTATTCCTTCCCGGCCAGAGGGAGATCCAACAGGTCGCCCGGGCACTGGAAGGACGCACCGATGCCGGGACCCATATCCGCCCCCTGTATGGCCAGCTGCCGCCCGATGCCCAGGACGCCGCCATCACGCCGGCCCCCGAGGGTCAGCGCAAGGTGGTCCTGGCCACGGACATCGCCGAGACCAGCCTGACCATCGAGGGCATCCGCGTGGTAGTGGATTCGGGCCTGGCCCGGCGCCCCGTCTTCGACCCGCGCACCGGCCTCACCCGGCTCGCCACCGTGCGCATCAGCCAGGCCAGCGCCGAACAACGCCGTGGCCGGGCGGGTCGTCTGGGCCCCGGGGTGTGCATCCGGCTGTGGAACGAAGAGGCCACCTCGCGCATGAGCCCGCACACGCCACCGGAGATCCTGGAAGCGGACCTGGCGCCCCTGGCCCTGACCCTGGCCAGCTGGGGTGCCCAGGCCAGCGAACTGGCCTGGCTGGACACCCCGCCCGCCGCCCCACTCGCCCAGGGCCGGGAACTGCTCCAGGGGCTGGGCGCCCTGGATGAAACCTTCACGGTGACCGAGCACGGAAGGGCGCTGGAGACCCTGGGCACCCATCCGCGCCTGGGCCACATGCTGCTGGGCGCCCGTGAGAAAGGCCTGGGCCACACCGCCTGCCTGCTGGCCGCCCTGCTGGAAGAGCGCGACCCCCTGGCCCGGGATGCCGGCAGCGACCTGCGCCTTCGCCTGCGGGCGCTCGGCACCGGACAGGCGGGCCACGGTGGGACGTTCAAGCGCATCCGCACCCAGGCCGGGCGCTGGATGGCTCAACTGGACATCCGCAGCCAGGAAGCCGTGGACCCGGAGGCCGCCGGCCTGCTGCTGGCCCTGGCCTACCCGGACCGCATCGCCCTGCGCCGGCCCGGCGGAGAGGCCCGGTTCCTGCTCTCCGGGGGCCGGGGCGCACGGCTCATGGAAGGGGATGACCTGGGTGCCAGCGACTGCCTGGTGGCCGCGGTGCTGGATGGCGCCGGACGGGATGCGGTGATCCGTCTGGCCGCGCCCCTGAACCGCACAGACCTGGAATCCCGGCTACCTGAACTGATCAGTGAACACGAACAGGTCAGCTGGGACGAGGACCAGGGTGCCGCCATGGCCCGAAGAGAGCGCCGGCTTGGGGCCCTGGTGCTGGACAGCCGGCCAATGGATACGGTCCCGCCCCAGGCCATGACCGCGCTGTTGTTGCAGGCCATCCGCGAGCTCGGCCTCGCCTGCCTGCCCTGGACACCGGAAAGCGAACGTTTGCGGCAACGTATGGCATTCATGCACCGCCTGGCCGTGGCCACCGGGGGCGCCAATGACTGGCCCGATGTGAGCGATACCGCCCTGCTGGACAATCTGGAAGACTGGCTAGGCCCCTGGCTGACGGGCATGAGCCGCCTCAGTCACCTGCGTCGCCTGGACCTGTCCGCCGCGCTGCTGGGCCTGCTGGACTGGCCCCGGCGCCAGCGTCTCGACACCCTGGCCCCGGAACGCTTCACCGTCCCCAGCGGATCGGCCATTCGCATCGACTACAGCGAGCCTGCGGCACCGGTGCTCGCAGTACGCATCCAGGAGATGTTTGGGCTCACTCAAACCCCGATGATCGGCGGCGACAAGGTACCGCTCACCCTGCATCTGCTGTCACCGGCACAGCGGCCCGTGCAGGTGACCCGTGATCTGGCTGGGTTCTGGGCAAGGACCTACGGCGAAGTCAAAAAGGACCTGAAAGGGCGCTACCCCAAGCATCACTGGCCGGACGACCCGATGCAGGCCGTGGCGGTGAGGGGGGTTGTTAGGAAAAGGATGAAGGGTGAAGGGTGAAGGGTGAAGGGTGAAGGGTGAGGCGTGAGGCGTGAGGCGTGAGGCGTGAAGCGTGAAGCGTGAAGCGTGAAGCGTGAA
>SR_TP_S13solDRAFT_1000607_pt1 | contig 13492 bp, 13 predicted proteins | sample SodReaTP_S13sol_FD_11159 | JGI IMG/M metagenome (IMG submission 11159)
GACCGTGAGGTTGGGCACGCAGCGCAGGTAGCTCAGGTCGAAGCTGCCCGCATGGGTCGGGCCGTCGGGGCCCACCACGCCGGCCCGGTCGATGGCCAGCAACACCGGCAGGTTCTGGATGGCGATATCGTGGATCAGCTGGTCGTAGGCCCGTTGCAGGAAGGTGGAATAGATGGCCACTACGGGTTTGATGCCCTCGCAGGCAAACCCCGCAGCCACGGTCAGGGCGTGCTGTTCGGCGATGCCCACGTCGTAGTAGCGCGAGGGGTATTGCTCAGAGAAGGCCACCAGGCCCGAGCCCTCGCGCATGGCCGGGGTGATGCCCACCAGGCGCTCATCGGCAGCGGCCATGTCGCACAGCCACTGGCCGAACACCTGGGTGTAGGTGGGGCTGGAGGAGGCCTTGGCCGGTGCCAGTCCCTGTTCGGGGTCGAACTGGCCCACGCCGTGGTAGCCGCAGGGGTCCTGCTCCGCGGGGGCGTAACCGTGGCCCTTGCGGGTGACCACGTGCAGCAGGCGCGGACCGGGCAGGGCCTTGAGATTCCTGAGGGTCTTGACCAGCCCCGGCAGGTCGTGGCCGTCGATGGGCCCGTAGTAGTTGAAGCCCAGTTCCTCGAACAGGGTGCCGGGCACGATCATGCCCTTCATGTGCTCCTCGGCCCGGCGCATGAATTCGCGCATGGGGGGCATGTGGTCCAGCACCCGCTTGCTGCCCTCGCGCACCGTGGAGTACACCTTGCCCGTGAGCATCCGCGCCAGGTAGTTGTTCATGGCGCCCACGTTGGGGGAGATGGACATCTCGTTGTCGTTGAGCACCACCAGCAGGTTGGCCTTCTGGTCGCCGGCGTTGTTCAGGGCCTCGAAGGCCATGCCCGCGGTCATGGCGCCGTCACCGATGATGGCCACCGCATGACGGTCCTCCCCCTTCTGTCGGGCGGCCAGGGCCATCCCCAGGGCGGCGCTGATGGAGGTACTGGAGTGGCCAACCCCGAAGGTGTCGTAGGGGCTCTCCGAGCGCTTGGGGAAGCCTGCCATGCCGCCTTTTTTGCGCAGGCCCGGCATGGCCTCGCGTCGGCCAGTGAGGATCTTGTGGGGATAACTCTGGTGGCCCACGTCCCAGACCAGGCGGTCGTCGGGGGTGTTGAAGACATAATGCAGGGCGATGGTCAGCTCCACCGTGCCCAGGTTGGAGGCCAGGTGTCCGCCGGTGCTGGAGACTGACTCCAGCAGAAAGGCGCGCAGCTCCCCCGCCAGCCGCGCGAGGTCCGATGCGGACAGTTCACGCAGATCCGAGGGTGTCCTGATGCGGGACAGCAGGGGGTAGGGCTCAGGCTGGGTCATGGGGGGCTGGTGCTGCGGCAAAGGGATCAATTATCGACCCCGGTGCCGGGGCATGCAAGGAAAGGCCGGAGGGGCGTGAGGGGATAGGCGTCAGGCGATAGGCGGACGAGGGTGCACGCCTCACGCCTGCCCCCTCCCGCCTCACGTACTTCAGTGGATCCGCTCAACGATATACCGGGCGACCCAGCGCAGCAGATCCGCTTCGCTGCCAAAACCCTCCAGCGCCCCCAGGGCCTGGTCCACCAGTTCGCGGGCGGCCTGGCGGGATTCTTCCAGGCCGATCAGGGCGGGGTAGGTGGGCTTGTTCAGGGCCTGGTCCGCCCCCTGGGTCTTGCCCAGGGTCTCGGTGTCACCCTCCACGTCCAGGATGTCGTCGCGGATCTGGAAGGCCAGGCCCACGCACTTGGCGAAGCGGTCCAGATTCTCCAGCCGGGCCTCGTCCACCTCGGGTGCGCTGAGTGCGCCCAGCAGCACACTGGCGCGGATCAGGGCGCCGGTCTTGTGCACATGCATGTCTTCCAGCTGGGCGATGTCCAGGACCTGGCCTACGGCGCCCAGGTCGATGGCCTGTCCGCCGGCCATGCCCCGGGAGCCGGCGGCCCGAGCCAGGGTGTCGATCATGCGCAGGCGCCGGGCCGGGTCGTCGATCATGTCCGGGTCGCAGGCCAGGATCTGAAAGGCCAGTGCCTGCATGGCGTCGCCGGCCAGGATGGCCATGGCCTCGTCGAAGGCCTTGTGGCAGGTGGGTTTGCCCCGGCGCAGGTCGTCATCGTCCATGGCCGGCAGGTCGTCATGGATCAGGGAGTAGACGTGGATCAGTTCCACCGCGCAGGCGGGGCCGTCCAGGGCCTGTGGCGCAACCCCCAGGGCCTGCCCGGCACCGTGGACCAGCACCGGGCGCACCCGTTTGCCACCGCCCAGGGCGGAGTAGCGCATGGCCTCGTGCAGGGGGGCAGGATGGGTCTGTGCCGGTGGGATCCAGTGATCCAGGGTGCGTTCCAGGCGTTCGCGAAGCGAGGTGATCAGGGCTTCCATGTTCAGTCGTCCCCGTTTTCCGGGGTGCTGTCCTGCTCGGCATCCAGGGGCACTTCCTCCCCCTCGCCGGTGAGCATGCGCACCTTCTGCTCCGCCGCCTGCAGGGACTGCTGGCACTGGCGCGCCAGGGCGATGCCCCGTTCAAACTCGGCCAGGGAGGCCTCCAGGCTCAGTTCGCCCTGTTCCATGCGCTCAACCAGGGTCTCCAGTTCCCCCAGGGCCTGCTCGAAATCCGCCGGGGCGGCGGGTGGGGTTTTCTTGGCCAAGGTCAATCTCCCGAAAAAGGTTCTAGAGTATAAGGAATTGCACCGGACCTGACAGCCCGGCGCCGCACCCTTGAAATGCAGGGCAGGAGACACCATTGAAAAGGTGGGGTAGGCAGGCTCGCCCCATTGAACTTGTGTCTGACCTCCCGCTTAACGGCATTCGCTGTTGACAGAGATTTAGACTTGGTCTAATTTATCGGCACGATTTAGAACGATTCTAAATCGTGCGCATTCACGATCAATTCACAGTCCAAAGATGGAGAACCACTATGGAACTGAAAGGCAGCAAGACCGAGAACAGCCTGAAAGAGGCCTTTGCCGGCGAATCCCAGGCCAACCGCCGTTACCTGTACTTCGCAGCCAAGGCTGACGTGGAAGGCTACAACGACGTGGCCACCGTGTTCCGCTCCACCGCTGAAGGTGAGACCGGCCACGCCCATGGTCACCTGGAATACCTGGAAGCCTGTGGTGATCCCGCCACCGGCCTGCCCTTTGGTGGCACCGAGGCCAACCTGAAGACCGCCATTGCCGGCGAGACCCACGAGTACACCGACATGTACCCGGGCATGGCCAAGACCGCCCGCGAAGAAGGTTTCGACGAAGTGGCTGACTGGTTTGAGACCCTGGCCAAGGCCGAGCGTTCTCACGCCAACCGCTTCCAGAAGGCCCTGGACACCCTGGGCTCCTAAGCGCTACCCGCCAGGGCCGGTTCGCCGGCCCTGGCGTTTTTGTATCTATCCCATCATCCAAGGCAGCCAGTTATAAAGAGAGGCCGAGATGTCCGCACCAATCAATACGCCAAAAGAAGGCAATCTGGAAGCGCCCACCCGGCATCCCCTTAACTGGCAGGATCCGGAGTTCTATAACGAGGCATCCCTCATGGAGGAGATGGAGCGGGTATTCGATATCTGCCACGGTTGCCGTCGCTGCGTGAGCCTGTGCAATTCCTTCCCCACCCTGTTCGACCTGGTGGACGAATCCGAGACCATGGAAGTGGACGGTGTGGCCAAGGCCGACTACTGGAAGGTAGTGGATCACTGCTATCTGTGTGATCTGTGCTACCTGACCAAGTGTCCCTATGTGCCCCCCCATCCGTGGAACCTGGACTTCCCCCACGTCATGCTGCGCGCCAAGGCCGTGCGCTATAAGAAGGAAGGCGCCAAGGCGAGCCACAAATTGATGTCCTCCACCGATACCGTCGGCAAGCTGGCCGGCATCCCGGTGGTGGTCCAGGCGGTGAATGCCGCCAACAAGATGAAACCGGTACGCAAGATCATGGACAAGGTGATGGGCGTGCACCCTGACGCCATCCTGCCCGAGTACCACAGCAACACCGGTCGCAAGCGTCTGAAGAATCACAAGTCGACCAACAAGCCCGAGGCGGTTGGTCGCACCCAGGGCCAGGTGGCCCTGTTCGCCACCTGTTATGGCAACTACAACGAGCCCCATATAGTCGAGGATCTGACCAAGGTCTTTGAGCACAACGGTATTCCCGTCACCCTGGCGGAGAAGGAACGTTGCTGCGGCATGCCCAAGCTGGAGCTGGGTGACCTGGAGGCCGTCGAAGAGGCCAAGAACCACAACATCCCGGTGCTGGTGAAGGCCATCGACGCGGGTTACGACATCGTCGCCCCGGTGCCCTCCTGCGTGCTCATGTTCAAGCAGGAACTGCCCCTTATGTATCCGGATGATGCGGATGTGCAGAAGGTCAAGGCGCACATCTTCGATCCCTTCGAATACCTGATGCTGCGGCACAAGGAAGGCAAGATGAACACCGAGTTCAAGGAAAAGCTCGGCAAGATCGCCTACCACGCCTCCTGCCACCTGCGGGTGCAGAACATCGGCCTGAAGACCAGGGAAGCCCTGGAACTGGTGCCCGACACCGAGATCGACGTGATCGAGCGCTGCTCCGGTCACGATGGCACCTACGCGGTGAAGAGCGAGTTCCACGAGATCTCCATGAAGATCTGTCGCCCGGTGGTCAGCCGCGTGCAGAAGGCCGAGGCGGATCACTACTCCAGTGACTGCCCCATGGCCGGTCACCAGATCGAAAACGGCCTCAAGGACGATGACAAGGCCCCGGAGCATCCGCTGACCCTGCTGCGCCAGGCCTACGGTCTGTAAGACAACGAGATCAAGACAGGAGAATCAACATGTCGAACGAAGGCTACCACGAGCCCTATGAGGAACTGAGTGACGAGACCCGGGATATGCACCGGGCCATCATTTCCCTCATGGAGGAACTGGAGGCGGTTGACTGGTATCAGCAGCGTGTCGACGCCTGCAAGGACGAGGAACTCAAGGCCATCCTTGCCCACAACCGGGACGAGGAAAAGGAACATGCGGCCATGGTGCTGGAGTGGATCCGCCGTCGCGACAAGCGTTTCGACAAGGAGCTGCGCGACTACCTGTTCACTGACAAGCCCATCGTTGGCCTGGAACACGAACACAAGGGCTGAGCGTGCATCCGGCCCCTGCCGGCTATGTGCAATCTGTCCCGAATGCCAAATTCAAGAGGTGATTTACTGATGGACAAGTTGACCCGAAACGATCTGTACTCCCTGGAGAAGTACGCCGAGGTGCGGCCCCAGTTTCGTGCCGACGTGATGAAGCACAAGCGCGAGCGCAAGGCCCCCGTGGGACCTAACGTGACCCTGCACTTTGAAGACAGGCTCACCATGCAGTACCAGATCCAGGAAATGCTGCGGGCCGAACGCATCTACGAGTCCGCGGGTATCGAGGAGGAGCTGGAATCCTACAATCCCCTGATCCCCGACGGCAGCAACTTCAAGGCCACCATGATGGTGGAGTTCGACGACGTGGAAGAGCGCAAGCAGGCCCTGGCAAAGCTCATCGGCATCGAAGACAAGACCTGGGTGCAGGTCAGCGGTTTCGACAAGGTCTATGCTATAGCTGATGAGGATATGGAGCGCGATACCGAGGAGAAGACCTCCTCCGTGCACTTCATGCGCTTCGAGCTGAGCCCCGAGATGGTCGAGGCCGCCAAGTCAGGCGCCGCCATCAGCGTGGGCGTCGACCACGACAACTACCGCCATCAGGTGGAACCCCTGCCCCAGGGTATTCGGGATTCTCTCGCCAGGGATCTGGCATAAAATAACCATGGTGATTGGACTGTTGACGGGGCCGCAAGGCCCCGTTTTTTATCTTGGTGATTGGTGCTTGGTGTTTGGTGCTTCGCGATCGTTTTGCCAAAGCCGTGTATGAGTCAGCAGTGTCGATGTCGTGTCATGCCGTGCTGGATGAGCCCCTGAAGTAGCAGGTAGAGCAGTGCCCCGTTGTTCAGATGCCAGAGGAAGTGGGTGCCCATGGGCAGACTGGTGCAGTACAGGAGGTCGGCGATGCGAAATCCCAGGGACAGGGCGAACAGGCCGCTACAGGCCAGAAACCGTTTCCAGAGTGCGTGATCGCGCAGATACAGCCAGCCCGCCATGAGCAGCAGGAACAGCAGCACGGGGAAATAGCCCACGGATTCGTTCAGGGCGCCGGCGGGGAAGGCGCGCAGGGTGGCGAAGGTGGCCGCCTGGTAAAGAGCCAGCCCTGCCACCAGTCCGGGCCAGGACAGGCCTGCGATGCGCCACAGGAAACTGGCGAAGAACACGTGGATGAAGATCACGATGGGACCCGCGTCCAGCAGGTAGGCCCAGGGAGTGGCCACGGTGTGCCAGAGCAGGCTGCCGATCCCGATGACCGCCACCAGCAGGATCAGGGCGCCGATGTCCGGCTGCCCCTTCCAGGAGGCGTCCGGGTGACTGCGCCATGTCCGCCAGGCCAGCCACGCCGCCATGAGGAAGGCGGCGTTGGTGAGGGCATTGAGCGGCTCGGCCCAGAGGCCCTCCGTGCCCCGTTCGCAATACTCGGGTAGTCTCATGGCCTGAGTGTAAACGGGATGACGTTATGGCATCAGCCGCTCTCCTCTGGTGAGCTTCATGACGCTGTGGCTGCCCTCTCTGACACCAGGATGCACCGGCATGACCATCTCCCTTCCCGGCCTGTTCGCCCTGTTCGCTGCCATGGTGGTGCTGGCTGCCATACCTGGCGTGAGCGTCATGGCTATCGCTAGCCGGTCGCTAGCGTCCGGTTTTGCCCAGGGTGCCGTCACGACCGCAGGGGTGGTGCTGGGCGATCTGGTCTTTATCCTGGTGGCAGTGTTTGGCCTCAACCTGCTGGTGCAGGGCCTGGGTGAGTGGGCGGGATGGCTCAGGTATGCGGCGGCTGCCTATCTGCTGTGGTTCGGGCTCAGGCTCTGGCGCGGTGCCGCGGGGGCGCTGGTCTGTGGGGGCGACAGTCGGGAGTCCCCGGGGGCGGGTTTTCTGGCGGGCCTGCTGATCACTCTGGCAGACCAGAAGGCGCTGCTGTTCTATCTGGCCTTCCTCCCGGCCTTCGTGGACCTGTCGGTCCTGACCTGGGTGGATGTGATCCTGATCCTGCTCATCGCCATGGTTTCCGTAGGCGGTGTGAAACTGATTTATGCCTACGGGGCCGCCCGCACGGGCCAGCGGCTGGGGCGGCGCTTGTCGGGTGGTTTGAATCGCCTGGCGGCCGTGATGATGGCATGGGTGGCAGTGGTGGTCCTGGTGCAGGGCTGGGATTTTTCGCCCTAGAGCACGTCAAGCACCTCGGACAGGCGCGATACGCCGATCACGTCCATACCCTTGATGGCTTTGCGGGGTGCGTTGCCGATGGGGACGATGGCGCGGCTGTAGCCGTGCTTGGCGGCTTCCCTCAAACGCTCCTCGCCGTTGGGCACGGGGCGGATCTCTCCGGCCAGACCCACTTCGCCGAAGGTCACCAGCTCCTGGGGCAGGGGGCGGTCCCGGAAGCTTGAGAGTGCGGCGGCGAGCATGGGCAGGTCGGCGGCGGTCTCGGTGACCCGCACGCCGCCCACCACGTTGACGAACACATCCTGGTCGAACAGGGCGATGCCACCGTGGCGGTGCAGGACCGCCAGCAGCATGGTCAGGCGGTTCTGCTCCAGGCCCACGGTAATGCGCCTGGGCTGGGAGGCATGGCTTTCGGAGACCAGGGCCTGCACCTCCACCAGCAACGGGCGGGTGCCTTCCCGGGTGACCATGACTACGCTGCCGGGCACCGGGTCCTCGTGGCGGGACAGGAAGATGGCCGAGGGGTTGCTCACGGGTTTCAGGCCACTGTCCACCATGGCGAACACGCCCAGTTCGTTCACCGCGCCGAAGCGGTTTTTCACCGCCCGCAGCACCCGGTAGCGACCGCCGGGATCACCCTCGAAATACAGTACCGTGTCCACCATGTGCTCCAGCACCCTGGGGCCGGCCAGCTGACCTTCCTTGGTGACGTGGCCGACGATGAACAGGGCTATGCCCGTCTGCTTGGCGAATCGCACCAGCTGCGCGGCGGATTCCCGCACCTGGGCCACGGAACCGGGCGCGGACTGCAGCTGTTCCGTGAACAGGGTCTGGATGGAGTCCACCACCATGACGTCCGGGCGCGCCTGCTGGGCGTGCTGGATGATGCGTTCGGCGCAGGTCTCGGTGAGCAGGCGCAGGTCTTCGTAGGGCAGGCCCAGGCGCCGGGCGCGCATGCTCACCTGCTGGGGGGATTCCTCGCCGGTCACATACAGTCCGGACAGGCCGCCACCCTCGGGGCCCGTCATGATGGCCAGGGATTGCAACAGCAGGGTGGACTTGCCGATGCCGGGGTCGCCGCCGATGAGCACCACGGAGCCATGGACCAGGCCGCCCCCCAATACCCGGTCGAGTTCCGAGAGCCCGGTGCCGCTCCTGGGTTCATCCTCCACCACCACGTCGCCCAGGCGGCGGATCTTGGGCGCTTCACCCGCATAGCCGGCAAAGCGCGGGCTGGCGGTAGGGGCGTTACCGGCGGCCACGGTCTCCTCCAGGGTGTTCCAGGCGCCGCAGTCCGGGCATTGTCCGCCCCACTTGGGCTGGGCGGCGCCGCAGGCGCTACACAGGTACTGGATCTTGGGTTTGGCCATGATGCTAGTGGTGTTCCTGTGCGGCGCCGGGGTGAGGCTCCTGCAGGCGCCGGCTGATGCGCGCGGACTTCACCGCGTTGTTCTTCACCTGGATGATCTCGATGGGATAGCCGTCGATGAGCACGCTGGTGCTGGCCTCGGGGATGGTTTCCAGGTGTTCGATGATCAGGCCGTTGAGGGTGCGCGGGCCGTCGAGGCGGAAGTGGGCGCCGATCATGCGGTTGAGTTCCCGCAGGTGCACACCGCCATCCACCACCCAGTTGCCGTCCTCCTGGGGCATCACGTCCGGGGACAGGGCGGCCGGGTCGGTGGTGAATTCACCGACGATCTCCTCCAGCAAATCCTCCAGGGTCACCAGACCCTGGATGTCGCCGTACTCGTCCACCACCAGGCCGATGCGTCGACGTTCGCGCTGGAAATTGAGCAGCTGGCGGTTGAGGGCCGTGCCCTCGGGGATGAAATAGGCGTCGCGCAGGTGTTCGCGCAGGGTCTCCTTGCTCAGTTCCGACTGGTGGATCAGGGGCAGGAGGTTGCGTACGTGGATGAAGCCCAGGATGTGGTCGATGTTGCCCTCGTAGACCGGCATGCGGGTGTAGCTGCCCAGGAACAGCTGCTGCTCGATGTCGTCCCAGTCATCGTCCAGGTCGATGCCCTGGATCTCGTGGCGGGGCACCATGATGTCTTCTACCGTGGCCTTCTCCAGATCCAGGATGTTGACCAGCATCTTCTGGTGCTTGCTGGGGATCAGCCCCCCTGCCTCGTTGACCACGCTGCGCAGCTCATCGGAGCTCAGTGCCTGCTGATCGATGTCCTGGGTGCGCACCCCCAGCAGTCGCAGCAGACCGTTGGCGATCAGGTTGATGACCCATACCAGGGGGTAGGCGATGCGCAGCAGTGGCGTGTAGACCCACGCGGCAGGATAGGCCAGGCGTTCCGAATGCAGTGCGCCCAGGGTCTTGGGCGTGACCTCGGCAAACAGCAGCAGGGCCAGGGTGAGCAGGCCGGTGGCGATGGCAATACCTATATCGCCGTAGACACGGTAACCGATGTAGGTGGCCAGCTGGGTGGCGAGGATGTTGACGAAATTGTTGCCCAGCAGGATCAGGCCGATGAGTCGGTCAGGTTTGTCCAGCAGCCGCTGGGCCCGACGCGCGCCCTTGTGCCCGGACTGGGCCATGTGACGCATGCGGTAGCGGTTGAGCGCCATGAGCGCTGTTTCTGAGCCCGAAAAAAAGGCCGAACAGGCCAACAGGGCGACGAGCACTACGAACAGCGCGGTTAAGGGGATGTCGGCCAAGGCGGGGTGAAGCGGATTGGGCTAGGCGGCCATTACAAGGTTGTGCGGGGGTGCTGTCAAGCCGGCGTCTGGCCTGGAAGGCAGTTCACCACGAAGCACACATTGGGCTCGAAGCCCAGAGGACGGGCCCCATTTCCTTCGTGATCTTCGTGTGCTTCGTGGTGAAATCAGCGTCCCAGCACCAGTTCCAGTACCAGTTTGCTGCCGAAGTAGGCCAGCACCAGGGCGGCGAAGGCGCCCAGGGTCCAGCGGATGGCGATGCGGCCACGCCAGCCGAAGCGCCAGCGTCCGAACAGCAGGATGGCGAACAGGGCCCAGGCGATGAGGGACAACACGGTCTTGTGGGCGACGTGCTGGGCGAACAGGTTTTCCAGGAACAGGAATCCGCTCACCAGGCTGGCACTGAGGAACACGAAGCCCAGGCCGATGATCTGGAACAGCAGGCTCTCCATCACCGACAGGGGGGGCAGGGCGCGGATGAAGCCCCCGGGGTGATGGTTGTGCAAATGACGGTTCTGCACCGCCAGCAACATCGCCTGGATCGCGGCGATGGCCAACAGGCTGTAGGCCAGCAGGGACATGAGGATGTGGATTTGCAGCCCGGCGGGCAGGGCGGTGGCGGTGCCCGTGTCGCCCAGGACCATCTCCAGGGCCAGGGCCAGGGCCGCAAAAGGCAGCAGGATGATGCCCAGCAGTTCCAGGGGGTGTCGCAGGCTGGCGATCCACAGGAGCAGCGCAATGAGCCAGGCAGAGAGAGACAGGGCATTGAAAAAGCCCATGTCGATGCCGCTGGCGGTGAAGGCGTCCCCGTAGATGGTGATGGCGTGGAACAGCACCGCCAGGGCCCAGCCGACCAGGATGAGCCGGCGACTGGTCTCGCCACTCTGGCTCAGGGCGCCCCGCTGCAAGCGCAGGGCGAGCAACACGCTGACGCCAAGATAGAGCAGCGTGGCGATAAATCCGGCAATCATGGGCATGGACAGGGACGGGTCGTGGGACAAGAGGGGATGATTGCACAGGCCAGCCCCGGGTTGAAAGTCATGCAGGGTGTCGAGTGGTTCACAGATGTGGCAGTCAGCGGCCCCCTGTCACGACCCATTGCGTGGCCAGTCGCCGGAGTCACATGCTAGTGTCGCAAAACACAGGGGCGCAGGCGGGACAGCGATGCGGGTTGAAGTGCTGGGTTGCAGTGGTGGGATTGGCGGGCGACGTCGTACGTCCGCCCTGCGCGTGGATCAGGATATCCTGCTGGACTGTGGCACCGGGGTCGGCGACATGAGTTCCGAAGACCTGGCCGGTATCCGTCATGTGTTCCTGACCCATTCCCATCTGGACCATGTGGCCTGCCTGCCCATGCTGCTGGATACGCTTTTTGCCGAGCTGACCCGGGAGCCCTTGACGGTCTACGCCACCGGCGCCTGTATCGAGATCCTGCAGAATCACATTTTCAACTGGCAGATCTGGCCGGATTTTCAGACCCTTCCGGCGCCGGATTCCCCGGTGGTGCGCTTTCAGATCATGGAGCCGGGCGAGAGCCTGTCACTGCGGGGGCGGCATATCGAGATGCTGCCGGCAGTGCACACCGTGCCAGCCTGCGGTTATCGCTTGCAGGAGGCGGGCGGCGGTGCCTTCGCCTACAGCGGTGACTGCACCACCAATGACGGGTTCTGGGCGGCATTGAACGCCAGTGACACCCTGGATCTGCTGGTAGTGGAGTGCGCCTTTGGTGACGGGGAGATGGACCTGGCGCGCCGGGCGGGGCATTACTGTCCGCAGCTGCTGGTGGAGGATCTGGCCAAGTTGGGTCACGATCCGCGCATCTGTATCACCCACCTCAAGCCCGGCGAAGAGGCCAAGGTGTTTGCCCAGCTGCGGGAGCGGGCGCCGGAGCGCGCCCTGGTGCAGCTTCGCGGGGGTGAGGTTTTCCGCATCTGACACCTCCCCTATAATGGCCTCCCCGGCGCCCGTCGCCGAACCATGTCATCACGGTGGCCGTCCCGGCGGCCCCGATTCCGGGAAACGTCCCCATGTTTGAAAATCTTACCGAGCGCCTGCAAGGCACCGTCAAGCGCCTGCGCGGCCAGGCGCGCATTACCGAGGAGAACATCCAGGAGACCCTGCGCGAGGTGCGCATGGCCCTGCTGGAGGCCGATGTGGCCCTGCCGGTGGTGCGCGAGTTCATCGGCAGGGTCAAGGAGCGGGCCCTGGGCCAGGAGGTGCTTTCAAGCCTCACCCCTGGCCAGGCCCTGATCAAGATCGTCAGCGACGAGCTGATCGCCGTCATGGGCCAGGCCAACGAGGTCCTGCAGCTCAACGTGCAGCCCCCGGCGGTGATCCTCATGGCCGGCCTGCAGGGCTCGGGCAAGACCACCTCCACCGCCAAGCTGGCCCGTCTGCTCAAGGAACGCCACAAGAAGAACGTGGCCGTGGTCAGCTGCGACGTCTACCGTCCCGCCGCCATCAAGCAGCTGGAGACCCTGGCCGGCGAAATCGACGTGGAGTTCATCCCCAGCACAGGGGGGGAGGATCCGGTGGCCATCGCCACCCGCGCCCTGGACCAGGCGCGCAAGAAGTTTTTCGACGTGCTGATCGTGGACACCGCCGGCCGCCTGCACGTGGATGCGGACATGATGGTGGAGATCCAGCGCCTGCACGCCGCCGTCTCCCCGGTGGAAACCCTGTTCGTGGTGGACAGTATGACCGGCCAGGATGCCGCCAATACCGCCAAGGCCTTCAACGATGCCCTGCCGCTCACCGGTGTGGTGCTCACCAAGGCAGACGGTGATGCCCGGGGCGGCGCGGCCCTGTCCGTGCGCCATATCACCGGCAAACCCATCAAGTTCCTGGGCATGGGTGAGAAGACCGGTGCGCTGGAGCCCTTCCACCCGGAGCGGGTGGCCTCCCGTATCCTGGGCATGGGCGATGTGCTCAGCCTGGTGGAAGAGGCCACCCGCCAGGTGGACCAGGACCAGGCCGCCAAGCTGGCCAAGAAGCTCAAGACCGGCAAGGGGTTCAATCTCAACGACCTGCGCGAACAGCTGGGTCAGATGCAGAAGATGGGCGGCATGGCCTCCCTCATGGACAAGCTGCCCGGCATGGGTCAGGTCCCCGAGGCGGCCAAAAAGCAGGTCAACGACAAGGAAGTGGGGCGCATGATCGCCATCATCAACTCCATGACCCCCGGCGAACGGCGCCACCCGGACCTGATCAAGGGCTCCCGCAAGCGCCGTATCGCCGCCGGCTCCGGCACCCAGGTCCAGGACGTCAATCGCCTGCTCAAGCAGCACATGCAGATGAGCAAGGCCATGAAGCAGTTCTCCAAGGGCGGCATGGGCAAGCTGATGAAGGCCATGAAGGGCCGCATGCCCGGAGGCGGCGGTTTGCCATTTTAAAGAAGATCCAAGAGACAAGAGGCAAGTAAGCGCCCCTCTTGTCTCTTGGATCTTGTATCTTGCCTCTGCGATCTGTATATTTGCGCGTTTCTCCGGGCCCCGGTGCCCGTGGTCCTTAGCAGACACATTATTAAGGCGTATAGCTGATGGTAACGATTCGACTTGCCCG
>SR_TP_S13solDRAFT_1000608_pt1 | contig 13479 bp, 15 predicted proteins | sample SodReaTP_S13sol_FD_11159 | JGI IMG/M metagenome (IMG submission 11159)
GGCGCGAGCGGCTGGAGGCCCTGGCCGAGCGGCTGACGGCCGCCGGCCTCGCCCGGCCGCTCTGCCTGCCCGGCGACATCACCGAGGCCGCCGAGGTCGAACGCCTCGCCGCCGCGGCCGAGGCGGCGCTGGGGACGGTCGAGATCCTGGTGAACTGCGCCGGCGCCTCGCGGCCGACGACGCCGGAGTCCGGGGACGAGGTCTGGGACGAGGCCTTCGCGCTGAACTTCACCGCCGCGCGCCGCCTGACCACCAGGCTGCTGCCGGCCATGCGAAAGGCGGGCTGGGGCCGGGTGATCAGCATCAGCGGCACGATGGAGCCGCGCAGCCTGAACGCCGCCAGCGCCGCCAAGGGCGCGCTGCACCTCTGGGCCAAGGGCCTGTCCTGCGACGTGGCGGCCGAGGGCGTGACGGTGAACACCATCCAGCCCGGCCGGATCGACAGCGAGCAGATCCGCGAGCGGCTGCACCCCAGCGAGAACTCGCGCCAGGCCTTCATCGCCGCCAACATCCCCATCGGCCGCTTCGGCGAGCCGCAGGACATCGCCGACCTGGTCGCCTTCCTGGCCTCGCCGCGCGCCGGCTACATCACCGGCGCAGTGATCCCGGTCGACGGCGGCATGCACTTCTTCGCGCACTGAGGCGGCGGGGAGCTGACTGCCTCCCCCTGTCACCGTCATCCTGAGCGAGAGCGAAGGATCTCGGGCCAGTTGGAGCTCGATTCCCGCGAGATCCTTCGCTGCGCTCAGGATGACGGGAACGGCGGTATGGAGGGACAGGGCTCGGCGCGGCCGCACGGGGTTCAGTGGAAGTCGCGGCTGCGGAAGCGCGGGTCGCGGCGGGACGGCAGCACGCGTGGGTCGGGGGCGGGCGCGTGGCGGGCCTCGTCGGCGCGCGAGAGAGTGCCGGCGAAGGCGGGATCGATCCGGCGGCCCGCCTCCTCCTGCAGCCGTCCCAGCCAAGGCGTCAGGTCGTCCAGCCGCTCGCTGATGAGGTGGATCACCAGGCCCTCGCGCTGTACCCGGCCGAAGGCGCCCAGCAACGAGGCGCCCAGCAGCTCGCGGCGCTGGCGCTCGAAGAGGGCGGGCCAGATCACCAGGTTGGCGATGCCGCTCTCGTCCTCCAGCGTGGCGAAGATCACCCCCTTGGAAGAGCCGGGGCGCTGGCGCACCAACACCAGGCCGGCGACGGCCAGGCGCTCCCCGTCGTGCGCCCTCTGCAGCGCGCCGCAGGGGCGGTAGCCGGCCGTGCCCAGGCTGTCGCGCAGGAAGCTCACGGGATGGGCCTTCAGCGAGAGGCGTAGCGCGGCATAGTCCTCCATCACCTGGGCGCCGGGTGGGAGCTCCGGCAGGGCCGCCACCGGCTCCTCGCCCCGTTCCTCCTCCCCCGCCGCGGCGAAGAGCGGCAACGGCCTGGCTTCCGGCAGCCCCTTCACCGCCCAGAGCGCGGCACGGCGGTCGAGCCCCTGGGAGCGGAAGGCGTCGGCCCGCGCCAGGGCCTCCAGCGCCCGCACCGAGAGCCCGCCGCGCCGCCAGAGCGCCAGGGGATCGGGGTAGCCGTTGCCGCGCCGAGCTACCAGCTTCAGCCCCTCGTCCCGGCTCAGGCCCTTCACTTGGCGCAGGCCCAGCCGCAGCGCCGGGCGCAGACCGCCGGGCTCCAGCGTGCAGTCCCAGTCCGAGCGGTTGGCGTCGACCGGCAGCACCTCGACCCCGTGGTCCTTCGCGTCGCGCACGATCTGCGCCGGGGCGTAGAAGCCCATGGGCTGGGCGTTCAGCAGGGCGCAGGCGAAGACCTCGGGATAGAGGCACTTCATCCAGGCCGAGACGTAGACCAACAGCGCGAAGGAAGCGGCGTGGCTCTCGGGAAAGCCGTAGGTGCTGAAGCCCTCGATCTGCTTGAAGCAGCGCTCGGCGAAGTCGCGCGCATAGCCGCGCCCGACCATGCCCTCGACGAAGCGCTCGCGGAAGCGCTCGATCTCGCCGCTGCGCTTGAAGGTGGCCATGGCGCGGCGCAGGCGGTCGGCTTCGCCGGCACTGAAGCCGGCGGCGACGATGGCGATCTGCATCGCCTGCTCCTGGAACAGCGGCACCCCCAGGGTGCGCTCCAGCACCCGGCGCAGCTCGTCGGAGGGATAGTCCACCTGCTCCCGGCCGCTGCGGCGGCGCAGGTAGGGATGCACCATGTCGCCCTGGATCGGCCCCGGCCGCACGATCGCCACCTCGATCACCAGGTCGTAGAAGGTCCTGGGCCGCAGCCGCGGCAGCATCGACATCTGCGCCCGGCTCTCGACCTGGAAGACGCCGAGGGAGTCGGCCCGGCACAGCATCTCGTAGACCGCCGGATCCTCCTTCGGGACCGTGGCGAGGGTATAGCTCCGGCCGTAGTGGCTGCGCAGCAGGTCGAAGCCCTTGCGCAGGCAGGTCAGCATGCCGAGCCCCAGTACGTCGACCTTGAGGATGCCCAGGGCGTCGATGTCGTCCTTGTCCCACTCGATCACCGTGCGCTCGGCCATGGCCGCGTTCTCGATCGGCACCAGCTCGTCGAGCCGGTCGCGGGTCATGACGAAACCGCCGACGTGCTGCGAGAGGTGGCGCGGAAAGCCCATCAGCTCCTCCGCCAGGGCCAGCGCCTGGCCGAGCCGCCGCTCCCCCGGATTGAGGCCGAGGGCCCGGACGCCGTCCTGCTTCACCGCCTCCCGGCCCCAGCCCCAGAGCGAGCCGGTCAATGCCGAGATCACGTCCTGCGACAGCCCCAGGGCCTTGCCCACCTCGCGCAGGGCGCCGCGGGTGCGGTAGCAGACGACGACGGCGGTGAGGCCGGTGCGCTCGCGGCCGTAGGTGTCGTAGATGTGCTGGATCACCTCCTCGCGCCGCTCGTGCTCGAAGTCGACGTCGATGTCCGGCGGCTCGCCCCGCTCGGCCGAGACGAAGCGCTCGAACAGCAGCTCGCTGGTCTCGGGGTCCACCTCGGTGACGCCGAGGCAGTAGCAGACCGCCGAGTTGGCCGCCGAGCCCCGTCCCTGGCAGAGAATCTCCTTCGAGCGGGCGAAGGCCACCACGTCGTGGACCGTCAGGAAGTAGGGCGCGTAGCCGAGCTGGCCGATCAGCGCCAGCTCGTGCTCCAGCGCCTTGGCGACCTTCTCCGACGGACCCTGGGGGTAGCGCTTCTGGGCGCCGGCCCGGGCCAGCCGCTCCAGCCGCGCCTGCGGCGCCTCGCCCGCGGCCACCTCGTGGGGATATTCATAGCGCAGCTCGTCCAGGGAGAAGCGGCAGCGTTCCACCACGTCGAGCGTACGCGCCACCGCCTCGGGCCGCTCGCGGAACAGGCGCGCCATCTCCGCCGGCGGCTTCAGGTGGCGCTCGGCGTTGGCTTCCAGGCGCCAGCCGGCCTCGTCGATGCTGCAGCCCTCGCGGATGCAGAGCAGCACGTCGGCCAGCGCCTTGCGCCCCGGGTGGTGCATCAGCACGTCGCCCAAGGCGAGCAGCGGCACGCCGCTCCCGGCCGAAAGGCGGTCGAGCGCCAGCAGCCGCCGCGCATCGTCGCCGCGGTGGCGCCAGACCGCGCCCAGGTGCAGCGCCCCCGGCACGGCCGCGGCCAGGCGGGCCAGCGCCGCGGTGTAGGTCTCCGAGATCGCCGGGTCCTCCGGCGGCAGCAGGATCAGCTCCTGCCCCTCGGCGTGCTCCAGCAGCTCGGCCAGGGAGAAGCGGCAGTCGCCCTTGGCGGCGCGGCGCTTGCCCAGGGTCAGCAGGCGGCAGAGCCGGCCCCAGGCGGCGCGGTCGCGCGGATAGCAGAGCAGCGCCGGTCCGTCCTCCGGCAGCAGCCGCGCGCCCGGCAGCAGCCGCAGGCCCGCCGCCTTGGCCGCCGTATGCGCCCGCACCACCCCGGCCACGGAGTTGCGGTCGGCGATGCCCAGCGCCGCCAGCCCCAGCGCCTTGGCCGTGGTCACCAGCTCCTCCGGGTGCGAGGCCCCGCGCAGAAAGGAAAAGTTGCTCGCCGCCGCCAGCTCCGCGTAAGCCGCCGAACCCATGCCTGCTCCTCCTCGGGAGGGAGGATAGGGCGGGACGCGAACATATCAAGAACATATGGAGGGGCGATGCTGACCTGCTAGGGCGCACCCAGCAACCGCACCCGGTCAGCGAAGGCCGTGCCCGCCACGGCCTGCAGGAAACGCCGGTCGGCGGTGACCAGGGGAGCGTCGTGCTCTTCCGCGCAAGCGAGATAGAGGCAGTCATATATCGGATGCCGGAGGAGAAGCGCGATCTCCGTCGCCCGCGCCAGAAAGCGGGGTGACGGCACCAAGAGAATGCGCCCTTCTTCCAAGCGGTGAACCACTTCCAGGGCCACGGTCGCATCGACTCTTTGCCGTCCTGCCGCCGACAGGACGGCGTTGGCGACCTCGATGGCCGCGAGATCCGGCGCCATGAGCAGAAACTCGGAGTGCAGGAGCTGCTCGACAGCCTCGGTCCCTTCTTCGAGCAGAAAGAGCTTCACGACGACGGAGGCGTCCACCACACGAAGCACCGCCGTCCCCTTTCGACCCTTAGGAATCGGTACCCGTTCTCTTCGGCTGCGGATCTTCCTCTGCATCCGGCTCCGAACCACCCAGAAGGTCCCGCTCACGGGAACGGTGGATCAGTTCGCCAGAGTCGGTACCGGTCAGCGGCGGGATGGCCTTTCGAATGCGCCGCACCTGTTCCAGGTAGCTCTCGCGCGACGGCCGGCGTGCCATCACTTCCAACAACGAGCGCACCTCCGCCTCCAGCGAACGGCCATTCTCTCTGGCTTCCTGCTTCAGGCGCTCGATCACGGCGTCGTCGAGATTGCGGATCGTCAAGGTACCCATGGCTCGTCTCCAGCACTGAACCATCCTCATGCTAGCATTTTGCTGGCATGGGGTCAGACGGTTTTCGCAATCGGAACGCTATCCCGCCTTACCGACAAGTTCCCGCCGCCACTCGTAGACCGCGTCGGGCTCCTGCTCCTCGTTGTCCGAGCCGTCCCGCAGCCGCAGCAAGCCGAAGCCGTTGCGCTCGTAGAAGGCGCGGGCGGGCGTGTTCCGCTGAAAGACGTGGAGCGTCAGGCGCCCCGGACTCGCCTCTTTGGCGGCTTCCAGCAGACGCCGGCCGACGCCGTTCCCCTGGGCGCCGGGCGCAACATAGAGATGCTCGAGGTGAGCGCAGCAGCGGGCGGCGAAGCCGAAGAGGCTTTCCCGCTCGACGGCCAGCGTGACCTCGTTCCGGACGAGGACGACGTTTTCGATCCACCAACGGGTCTCCTCCTCGCCATGGAGCAGCGGCAGGTACGGCATGGCCTCCCGGCGGGCGGCAAGGAAAAGCGCGGCGATCGGCCCCGCGTCCTCGACAGCCCCAGCCCGCAGCCGCATCAACGCGCCCGCCTCCGCCACTCCTCGCGGGTGATCTCCCAGTAGTCCGTCGGCAGCCGGCCCGAGACGTAGTCGCGCTCGTCGCTGGCGACGAGCCGCATGCCGCTGCTCTCCGAGATGCGCCGCGACGCCAGGTTCCCGCTCGCCTTCGACACCCGCAGGATCGGCTTCCCCAGGGTCTCGAACCAGTAGTCCGTCACCGCCGTGGTCGCCTCCGTCATCAGCCCGCGCCCCTGCCAGGCGGGGTCCAGCCAGAAGCTGCGGTTCTCGTCGGGCGTGTCCCTCAGGCTGATGGCACCGATCAGCCTCTCCGGATCGGCGAGCGGCCGGATCGACCAGTGCCACTCCCTGCCTTCCCGCATCGCCGGCAGGGCCTTGTCGCGGATGAAGCTCAGGGCGCCGTCCGGCGGATAGGGCCAGGGCAGCGAGGCGTCGAGGAAGCGGACCACCTCCCAGCGCGGAAAGAGCGCCTGCACCGCCGGCGCGTCGCTCAACGCCAGCGGCGGGAGAAGCAGGCGAGGCGTTTGCAGGACGGGCGTTTCCAGGACGGGCGTTTCCGCCATCGCGATCGCTCGGATGAGAACCGATAGTTGTCTAGACTAGCACGCGCCACCCTGGACTTGGGAAGCAGGAGGCGGGATGACGGGCGATGATCGGCTCACCATCGAGACGGACCTGGTCCGGCGCCTGGTCGCCGGGCAGTTCCCGCAGTGGGCGACGCTGCCGATCACGCGCGTGACGGCCGACGGCTGGGACAACAGCAGCTTCCGCCTGGGCGAAACGATGAAGGTCCGGCTGCCGACCGCGGCGCGCTACGCGGCGCAGGTGGAGAAGGAGCATCGCTGGCTGCCGCGGCTGGCGCCGCGGCTGCCGCTGCCCATCCCCCGGCCCCTGGCGATCGGTGCGCCGGGCGAAGGCTATCCCTTCCCCTGGTCGATCCAGAGCTGGCTTCCCGGCACGCCCGCCGCCTCGGCTCGGATCGCCGACCCGCGCCGCTTAGGGGCCGATCTGGCCGGCTTTCTGCGCGCCCTGCAGGCGATCGACCCGCGCGAGGGTCCGCCCGCCGGCCCGCACAGCTTCTTCCGCGGCGGGCCGCTCGCCGTCTACGACGCCGAGACGCGGCGCTGCCTGCGGGCACTGCAGGGCGAGATCGATAGCGCAGGGGCGACCGCACTCTGGGAGGCGGCGCTCGCCGCGCCCTGGCAGGGTCCCGCCGTCTGGGCGCATGGCGACGTGGCCGCGGGCAACCTGCTGGTCGAGAACGGCCGCCTGAGCGCCGTCATCGACTTCGGCAGCTGCGCCGTGGGCGACCCCGCCTGCGACCTGGTCGTCGCCTGGACCCTGCTGAGCGGAGAAGGCCGGGCGGCCTTCCGCACCGGCCTCGGCGCCGACGAGGGGACCTGGGCGCGCGCCCGCGGCTGGGCCCTGTGGAAGGCCCTGCTGGTCCTCGCGGAGGGAGCCGCGGCGAGCCGCGACCAGGCCCGGCGCGTCGTCGCCGCGGTCCTGGCGGAGCGGCAGCGGTCCGGCGGCCGAAGGTCCGCTACTCGCAAATGGCCCACCTGCTGAACGGTCTGCGAAGCCGACAGGGAAACGCCGCAAATCGCGTGCCTCATCCGAACAGCCCCTGCAGGAACCAGCGGCCGTCGCGGCGGCTCACTCGGCCGGAACGAGATGGATATCGAGACGCCGGCCGAGCGCGGCGGCGTAGCGGGTCACCAGATCGAGGCTGGGCATGTGGTGCGCGTTCTCCAGCCGTGCGACGACGGATTGCTTGGTTCCCATCCGCTCTGCCACCTGCGCCTGGGTCAGCCCGGCCTCGTGCCGTGCCTCGACCATGGCGCCGACGAGTTCGTAGACCGGGCCGAGTCGGTCATACTCCGCCTTCACCTCGGGATCGGTCAGAAGCTGCTCCCTGATCTTCGCGAGAGGGATCATCCCACCACCTCCGTTGCCCGCCGCGCCGCCAGCTCCAAGGCCGCCTTGGGTGTCTTCTGCGTCTTCTTTGCGAAGGCATGAACCACAACGACGCGGCGTCCTGTCGCGGTCACATAGATCGCCCGGCCGATGCCATCGCGTCCGGTCAACCGCATCTCCCAGAGCTTCCCCTGAAGATGCTTGACGTGAGGCTCACGGATACGCTCCAAGCCGACGGCTTCGATGCGCTCGGAGAGACGCAGAAACGCAGCTTGGATATCCTTCGGGAGGGCAGCGATCTCGCGGACCACGGTGGCATTGAGGATTTCCACCTTCCACGCCATAGAGCCTCTTTCATCTGAAAAGAATAGCAAACTTGCTATATTCGGGCAAGCGCTCGCCCTCACCCGAACAGCCCCTGCAGGAACCAGCGGCCGTCGCGGCGGTAGAGCCAGAAGCGTCGGCCGTCTTCGTCCTCGACGCGGAAGTAGTCGCGCTCGCCCTCCCCGGCCTCGGCTCCTGCCCCCGGCGGCACCTCCGCCCCTGCTCCGGCCGGCCACCATTCCGGGGAGAGGCGCTCGGGACCCTCGGCGCGGGCGACGCGGTGCAGGCGCCGGCGCCAGCGAAAGTGGGCCGGCGGATGGTCGGGCAGCAGCGCCAGGGCCTCGACCGGCTCCGGCCGGGCGAGGAGACGCAGCGGGCGCGGCGGCGTCGGTGGCCAGGAAGCCGCGGGCGGCAGCGGCAAGGCGGGACGGCGGCTGACGGCGCGCTCCGGCAGGTGGCTCTGCCGCGGCAGCTGCAGCCCCACCGCCGCCGGCCCGAGGCGGAGGGCGAGGCGGTCGACCAGGGCGGCCAGCCCCTCGCCGCCGCCCTCCTCCTGTCCCGGGGCCCGCTCCAGGGCCAGCTGCAGGGCGGAGAGCGGCTCCACCGCCTCGGCTGCCAGCAGCAGCAGGTCGACGCCGAAGCCGGGCTCCAGTTCCTCCCGGCGCTGGGCGAAGAGACGGGCGAGGTGCGCCGGCTCGCGGGTGGCGCGGCTGGTGCCGAGCGACAGGTCCTGGCGGCCGCCGTCGGCACGGAACAGCACCAGCCGCAGCCGCCGCACGCCCTGCCCCGCCGCCTGCAGGGCTTCGCAGAGATCGGCGATCAGCCGCTCGACCGCCCGCGCCAGGTCCTCGGCCGCCGCGATCGGCTCGGCGAAGGCGAGGCGCGCCTGCTGCGACGGCTGCGGCCGGCGCGGCGAGAGTGCTTCGCCGGCCTCGCCCAGGGCCTGGCGCAGGCGGGTCCCGGCCTCGGGGCCGAGGCGGGCGGCGAGACTGGCCGGCGGCAGGGCCAGCAGGTCGCCGATCCGGGTCAGGCCGAAGCGGGCGAGCAGCTCCACCTTCTCCGGCGGCAGCCGCAGCGCCGCGACCGGCAGCGGCGCCAGGGCGGCCCGCTGCCCGCCCGGCGGCGCCATCCGGATCGGGCCGCCGCCTGCGCCGTAGCGGGCCAGCGCCCAGGCCGCGCCGGGGGTGTCGGCGAGGCCGGCGCGAGCCGTGTAGCCCTGGCGCCGGCAGCCGGCCAGGAGGGCACGCAGCAGACCGGCCTCGCCGCCGAAGAGGTGGGCGCAGCCGGTGATGTCGAGCCAGAGCCCGGCACCGCCCCCGATGGCCGAGGAGACGGCCGGAGCGGCGTCGAGGGCGACCCAGGGGGTGAAGCGCTCTGCCCAGTCGGCCAGGCGCGCCAGGCCGGCCGCGTCGGCGGCCGGCGCGTGCGGCTCGGCGCGCAGCGGCGGGCAGAGGGCGCGGGCCTCCGACAGCGCCATGCCCGGCGCCGGACCCGCCGCCTCGGCCGTGGCGTCGAGCGCCACCAGCAGCTCGCGCCCGCCCTCGCGCCGGAAGAGGGCGAAGGGCGCCTCAGGCGACGGCCGGCGCCGCTCGATCGCGAAGCGGGGCAGCCAGAGCGAAATCACCCGTCGCATCGTCCCATTCCACCTCGAAAGCCGCGGGCCGGCCGCCGCCGCGGCAGCGCAGCAGCTCCAGGCGCCAGCGCGGCCGCCCGACCAGTTGCCGCGGCAGAGCCGGGTCGCTCGGCAGGGCCGCGACCCGCCAGCGGGTAGCGGCCGGGCTGCCGGCGGTGGGACGCCCGCCGACCGGCCCGCCCCGCTGCAGCAGCAGACAGGGCCGGCCGCCGCTCTCGGCGGCGAGCTGCAGGCGCCGTCCCGCCACCGGTTCCAGGGCCGCGACCTCCCCCACCACCCCGGCCAGGGCGTTGCAACGCAGTCCCTGCTCCAGAGCCCAGAACAGCTCCTCCGTCCGATGCGCGCGGACCCGCAGCAGCCGTTCCGGCGGCAGACCGCCCAGCGCGGCCGCGGGGGCATAGAGGTCGTCGACAGGGCTCGCCCAGAGCAGGATGCCGGGCCGCTCGGCCAGCAGCCGGGCGGCGATCGCCAGGGCGAAGCCGCTCGCCGGCCCCTCGTCCCACTCTCCCTGCCCCGGCAGGATCTCGTGCAGGCCGCCCAGCGCCAGCCCGCCGCCGGGCAGCCGCCCGTCCAGGGCCGCCGGCCCGAGCGGCAGCACCGCAGGGGCGGCCGCTCGGCCGCCACCTTCCAGACGGCGGATGCGGGCGCGCAGTTCCTCCAGGTCCGGGGCCTGGCCGGGATCCAGACCGTCGGCCGGATCGGGCGCGGTTTGCGGGTGCATGGCAGACCTCGCGTTTGTTCTCTTTTTGTTCTATAGAAAGCGGCCCCGATTGACAAGCCGCAAGCCCGCGTCATCCCCGTTCCCGCCCGCCCCGCCCGGCGCTAGACTGTGCCCATGCAGCTCACACCGGATCTGCTCCTGCGGGCCTATGCGCTCGGCGTCTTCCCGATGGCGGAGAGCCGCCAGGCGGAGGAGCTGCACTGGGTCGATCCCGAGCTGCGCGGGGTGCTGCCGCTCGATGCGGTGCACCTGCCCCGCAAGCTGCGCCGGCGGGTGCGGCGCGGCGACTTCCCGGTGACCTGCAACCGGGACTTCGCCGGCGTGATCCGCAGCTGCGCCGCGGCGGTGGAGGGGCGTCCCGAGACCTGGATCAACACCACCATCGAGCAGCTCTACACCGAACTGCACCACATGGGCTTCGCCCACTCCATCGAGGTCTGGGCACCGGCGGAAGAGACCGGGGAGGAAGAAGGGAACGAGGAGGGGCGGCACCTAGTCGGAGGCCTCTACGGCGTCTGCCTGGGCTCGGCCTTCTTCGGCGAGTCGATGTTCACCCGCCGGCCCGACGCCAGCAAGGTGGCCCTCGCCCATCTGGTGATGCGGCTGCGCAAGGGCGGCTTCCTGCTGCTGGACACGCAGTTCACCACGCCGCACCTGCGCCGCTTCGGCGCCGTCGACGTGCCGCGCGCCCACTACAAGGGCCTCTTGGGCCGTGCCCTGCGCGAGAACGCCGTCTTCCCGGTCGAGTTGACGGCCGAGGAGATCGCGCAGGAGCTGGAAACGCTGCGCGGCGAGGGCGAAGCCTAAGCCTGCGTCTCGCCGGCGGGCGCGTGGCGGCGGCGGTAGTGGCGCTGGGCCTTGGCCCGGTTGCCGCAGGTCGCCATGGAGCACCAGCGCCGCCGGCGGCCGCGCGAACGGTCGAGATAGAGCCAGGAGCAGCGCTCGCAACCCCGCAGGCGGGACAGCTCGCCGCCGGTCAGCAGCCGGCCGGCCGCCTCGGCGGCGCGCAGCCGGATCGTGTCCGCCCCCGCCTCCTCGACCGCGATCGACCAGGCGAAGCCCGCCTCTGTCCCGTGAAGGCGGGCACGGCCCCGGGCCTCGCGCAGCGCCGCCTCGACTCCTTCCCAGAGATCGGCCGGCGGCGCCAGCCCCTCGGCGAGCGCCTGGAACAGGGCGTGCAGTGCCTCGCGGAAAAGACGCAGGCGGCGGAGCGCGGCCTCGGCCTCCTCGGGCGCCTCGGCGAGAAGCGCGCCCAGCCGTGCCGACTCGGGCGGGTCCAGGAGCCCGGCCGCCAGGGCCCAGCCGCGTACCGCCTCCCAATCGGTCAGGCGGTCGAGATCCCTCGCCTTGCCGGCGCCGCCCGCCGTGTTGACCAGGTCGAGGCAGGGATCGCCGCCGACGAGTTCCCCGGACGGACCGCCGTCGCTCTGGGGCAGCATGGCCCTTAACCCCTCCAATTCATCAAAACGGTTAGTGACACCATCGATATCTAACCTTATAAAATCGATAGACAGGTTATACGAGCCACGCAAGGGAGGCAAAGATGAGCGACTGGCAGGTCCCGGACCGCTTCGACTTCGAGGGGCAGAGCCTGCGCTACGGCCTTCTCGGGGAGGGGCCGCCCCTCGTCCTGCTGCACGGCACGCCCTTCTCTTCCTACGTCTGGCACCGCATCGCCCCGCTGCTGGCCAAGCATCGTCGTGTCTTCTACTACGACCTCCTCGGCTACGGGCAGTCGGAGATGCGTGACGGCCAGGACGTCTCGCTCGGCGTCCAGAACCGGGTCTTCGCCGCGCTGCTCGACCACTGGAATCTGGAACGGCCGGACGTGGTCGCGCACGACTTCGGCGGCGCGACCGCGCTGCGCGCCCACCTGCTCGACGGCTGCGACTACCGCTCGCTGACGCTGATCGACCCGGTGGCGATCCGCCCCTGGGGCTCGCCGCTGGTCCGCCACGTCCGCGCACACGAGGCGGCCTTCGCCGGCATGCCCGGCTACATGCACCGCGCCGTGCTCGACGCCTATCTGCGCAGCGCCCTGCATCGGCCGATCACGGCGGAGGCGCTGGCGCCGCATCTCGAACCCTGGCTCGGCGAGGTCGGGCAGGCAGCCTTCTATCGCCAGATCGCCCAGATGGACCAGCGCCACACCGACGCGGTGCAGGACCGCTACGCCGAGATCCGCTGCCCGGTGCAGCTGCTCTGGGGCGAGGCGGACGACTGGATCCCGATTCAGCGCGGGCGCGAACTGGCCGCGACGATCCCCGGCGCCCGCTTCCTCCCGGTCCCGGCCAGCGGCCACCTGATGCAGGAAGACGCCCCCGAGGCCATCGTCGCCGCCCTGCTGGACTTCCTGCCGACGGCCGGCGGCTCCGTCTGAGGCGGGCGGCGCGCCCCCGACTCTCCGGGCAAGAGCGGGAAACGGTTTCATTCCAGCTGCTGCGCGGCGTTGATATCACCGCCATCGATACGATATCATCGAGGACTGGACGAGGGAGTGTTGACGGATGGCCGCCGTAACGATCCGGAATCTGCCCGACGAGGTGCACCGCGCGCTGAAGCAGCGAGCTGCAGAGCAGGGACACAGCACCGAGGCCGAGATCCGAAAGATCCTGGAGGAAGCCGTCCGGCCCGCAACACGCATCAGGATCGGCTCGGAGTTGGCCGCCTTCGGTCGACGCTTCGACGGCCTGGACCTCGATACGACCAGGGATCAGACCCCGACCGAAGCGGCGGACTTCGAATGATCCTGCTCGACACGAACGTGGTCTCGGAGCCGATGAGATCCGGCGGCGCCACCGTGGTCCGTGACTGGCTCGATCGTCAGGTGGCCGGCACCCTCTATCTGACGGCGACGAGCCTTTCGGAACTGCTGGTCGGCATCGAGTTCCTGCCGCCGGGCCGCCGCAAGAAGGGGCTGGAGACGGCTCTGATGGAGCTTCTCGCCGGCCTGTTCGGACCGCGCATCCTACCCTTCGATCAGCAGGCGGCTGAGGTCTATGCCGGACTGATCGCACGCGCCAGGACTGCAGGCCGGACGATCTCCGTCGCGGACGGCCAGATCGCGGCGATTGCTTCGCTGAGGGGCTTTGCCGTAGCGACCCGGGACAGGGCTCCCTTCGAGGCAGCGGGAGTGCCGGTCATCGACCCCTGGAACGCCTCTGCCTGACGCCGCCTTTTCGCTCCTCACGCCGGCGGCCGGGCGCGTTCCGTCAGAGCCCCGAGCGCCGCCGGCAGCGGCAGGCTCTCCTGTGCGCCTTCTGGCCAGCGCAGGCTCACCGCGCCCCGCTCCGCCTCACGCGCGCCGACCACCGCCAGCACCGGAATGGCGAGGCGGCGCGCTTCCTGGGCCTTGCGGCCGAGGCGGTCGGAACCCTCGTCCAGGGCGACGCGCAGCCCGGCCCCCTCGAAGGCTTCGGCCACGGCGCAGGCATGGGACGCGGCCGCCTCGCTGACACTCGCCACCAGCACCTGCTCGGGCGCCAGCCACAGCGGCAGGCGGCC
>SR_TP_S13solDRAFT_1000609_pt1 | contig 13457 bp, 10 predicted proteins | sample SodReaTP_S13sol_FD_11159 | JGI IMG/M metagenome (IMG submission 11159)
CCCATACGCACGCCAGACGGTGGTTGCAGCGCCTCACGCAGGTTGCGTTCCAGGCCCTCCGGGGCGGGCGACGCCAGCAGCGTGGCGAACACCGACTGGCCGCGGAAGCTCCACTCCACCCGGGGGGCGATATCCATGCGCTCGCCCTCCGGCCGGCCCGGGTCGTCCTGCGGCAGCGCAAAGCGCGTGTACTCGGTGTCCAGCTGGTAGAGCGGGCGGCCCATGCGGAACGGGGTCTGGTATTCCGCGCTCAGCCGCGGCTCCCGCCGGTAGGGGTTGCGCAGGTCCTCGCCCAGGGTCTGCCAGTGCTGGACCTCGGCCTCCACCGCCCATTCATTCCAGCTGTTGCGCAGCCGGCCGCGACTCTCCAGGTGGCTGGAGCTCGTCTCCAGCAGGCCGCTGCCGAAGTCGCGCAGGTAGTCGTCATCGCTGGCGCGGTTGATATCGGCATCGTAGCGCCAGCCCAGCGGCAACCGTCCATCGTGGTCCCAGCCAAAGAGCCAGCGGTCATCGCCGAACTGATCGTCGTCGGGCAGGTACTCCCCGTACACCTCGCCGGAGAAGGTCTCGCGCAGGTAGCGGAACTCGCTGCCCAGCATGGTGCCCCGGCGCTCGATCCAGCGCGGCACCAGGGTGGCGTCGTAATTGGGCGCGATGTTCCAGTAGAACGGCACCGTGATGTCGGTGCCGTCCCGGTCGGAGGTGGAGAAACTCGGGGCGAGCAACCCGGTGCGCCGCCGGTCGTCGATCGGGAAGGTGATCCACGGGGTGTAGAACATGGGCACGTTGAGGAAGGTGAACCAGGCGTGGCGCGCGGTGCCCAGCCCCTCCTCCCGGTCCAACTCCAGGTCGCGCGCCTGCAGCCACCAGTCCTCGTTACCCGGTCGGCAGGTGGTGTACCCGACCCGCTCGTAGCTGGAGCGCTGGGCATCCTGCAGGCGGATCAGCTCCGCCTCGCCCCGGATGTTCCGTTCATCCAGCATGAACTGGCCATCCACCACCTCGCCACGGTCCTCGCGCAGCAGCATCCAGCCACTCTTCCCGGTAAGGGCCAGGCCCGCCTCCTCGTACTCGAAGGGGAAGTCCAAATCGACCCGCCCGCTCTCCTGGTCGTAGCGGACCTCCTCGCTGCGCAACGTCTGATCCAGCCGCTGCATGAAGACATCGCCGCGGAAGCGGTAGCGACCGGCCCTGCCATCGTAGTAGACCGCGTCGGCGTCCACGGTGGCGGGGGTCTCGGGGGCCTGGCGCAGGGCGATATCCACGTCGTCCAGCGGGCGGACCAGCGGCGGACCGCACAGCATGCGCTGGCGCTCGGCAAAGTAGTCCTCGCGCTCGGCCGCACTGGGTCCCTGGGCCTGGGCGGCGGCGCCCCCGAACAGGGCCAGTATTATGGTGGTGGGTACGAGACGTTTCACGGGCATGCATCCAGGCTGCAAGCCCGCATTGTAACCGCTAATTCCAGCCTGTCATGCGTATTGCAGGCACCGATTTACCGCTGGCAGGCTTGCATTTTGCCAGGCGATAGCGCCGAATAGGCTCAGCCCGGACAGCACACAGGAACAAATGAGCGGCAGCAAGACGGATTCCACCTCCCCGGCCACGCCGCCGGAGACCGATGAGCGTTGGCAACGACTGCAGGCGTGGCTGCAGCAGCAACTGGGCATGGCCCCGGAGCCCCTGCATCCGGTTTCCGGCGACGCCAGCGCCCGGCGTTACTTTCGGATCGACCACCCGGAGGGCACCCGGGTGGTGATGGACGCACCACCCACCGCGCTGGACAGCCAGCCCTTTGTGCATGTCCAGCAGCTGATGGCCAGTGCCGGCCTGCGGGTGCCTTACATCTACGCGGTGGACCTGGACCAGGGCTTCCTGCTGCTCGAGGACCTGGGCCACCAGACCTACCTGGAAGCGCTTACCGGGGACAACGCCGATGAGCTCTTTGGCCAGGCCCTGGACTCGCTGATTCTCTGGCAGCGGGCCAGCCGCTCCGGCGAACTGCCCGATTTCAACGAGACTGCCCTGCGCCGGGAACTGCAGCTGTTTACCGACTGGTACCTGGGTCGCCACCTGAGCGTGGCCATCACCCGCGAGGAGCGGGAGGCCTTCGATGCGCTGGTGAACGAACTGGTCCGCCGGGTCTCCAGCCAGGGCCGGGTCTGGATCCACCGCGACTGGATGCCCCGCAACCTGATGCCACTGCCCGACGGCCCCGGCGTGCTGGATTTCCAGGACGCGGCGACCGGGCCGGTCACCTACGATGTGGCCTCGCTGTTCCGGGATGCCTTCATCAGCTGGCCGGACGACCGGGTGGAGCAGTGGCTGCACGACTACTGGCGCATCGCCGGGATGCGCTCGGTGCCGGTGGCCCCGCGCTACGACAGCTTCCTGGTGGACGTGGACTGGATGGGCGTGCAGCGCCACCTGAAGGTGCTGGGCATCTTCGCCCGGCTCCGCTACCGCGACGGCAAGCGCGATTACCTGAAAGACGCCCCCCGCTTCCTGCAATACCTGTACGCCGCTGCCGACCGCCAACCAGGCCTGGCACCGCTGCGCACACTGCTCGATGAATGGCACGGACGCGCCTCGGAGCTGGTCCCGTGAGGGCCATGATCCTGGCCGCCGGGCGCGGCGAGCGCATGCGCCCGCTCACCGATCACACCCCGAAACCGCTGCTGGCCGTCGGCGGCCGCCCACTGATCGAGCACCACCTGCTCGCCCTGGCCGATGCCGGGGTCACGGAGGTGGTCATCAACACCGCCTGGCTGGGCGACCGGATCGAGGCCCACCTGGGCGACGGCAGCCGTTACGGCCTGCACCTGAACTACTCCCGCGAGCCGGAGGGGGCCCTGGAGACCGGGGGCGGCATCCGCCACGCCCTGCCGCTGCTCGGGGATGCCCCCTTTCTGGTGATCAACGGGGATGTCTGGTGCGATGTGCCGCTGGCGCCCTTGCTGACCCCGCCCCGCGCGCTCGCGCACCTGGTGCTGGTGGACAACCCCGACCACAATGAGAACGGGGACTTCGTGCTGAACGGCAACAGCGTGGCGGAGACGGGAGCCGGGCCCCGGCTGACCTACGCCGGTATCGGTGTCTTCCACCCGGCGCTCTGGGCCGGCACCCGCGCCGGAGCCTTCCCGCTGGCCCCGCTGCTGCGCCGGGCCATGGCGGACGGCCGGGTCACCGGGCACCACCACCGGGGCCAGTGGCACGACGTGGGCACCCCGGATCGGCTACGGGGGCTGGACCAGGCCCTGCGCGACAAGCGCCGAGCCTGACGCGGACCCCGCACCGGCAACAGGAGCGAGCATGGGCCAGGAGATCGACGAGACCCGCTTCACCCAGGAGCACTTCCACACCTTCTCCCGCCGGCTGAAGGAGGAGACGGCGCTGCTCAAGCAGTGGCTTCAGGAGGGGCGCTTCCCGGACGAGCCGGCCCGCATCGGCCTGGAGTTGGAGGCGTGGCTGGTGGACGGGCAGGGGCGGCCGGCGCCGCGCAACGCCGAGGTCATCGCCCGCTGCGACGACTCGCACCTGGAAACCGAACTCGCCCGCTACAACCTGGAACTGAACACCGACCCCATGGCGCTGCCCGGACGGCCCTTCAGCGAGTTGGCCGGGGTGCTGGAGCAGCGCTGGGCGGCACTGCACCGCGCTGCCCAGGCCGAGCAATGCCAACCGGCCCTGGTGGGCATTTTGCCCACCGTGCGGGAATCGGACCTCTCCGTGGCGGCCATGTCGGGCCAGAAGCGTTACCAGGCGCTCAACGAGCAGGTGCTGGCCCTGCGTAACCGCCGGCCCATCCACCTGGACATCCGGGGCGAGGAACACATCACCCTGGACCACCCGGACGTGATGCTGGAATCGGCCGCCACCTCCTTGCAGTTGCACCTGCAGGTCACCCCGGCCAACGCCCACCGCCTGTTCAACGCCGCGGTGGCCGCCTCCGCCGCCACCGTGGGCACCGCCGCCAACTCGGCTCTGCTCTTCGACCGCCTGCTCTGGGCCGAGACCCGCATCCCGCTGTTCGAACAGGCGGTGGCGGTCACGCCGCTGCACGGGGGGCACGCCGGCCCCATGGCGCGGGTGGGCTTCGGCAGCGGCTACGCCCGAGACGCCCTCTACGGCTGGTTCGTGGAGAACCGCCAGCACTACCCGGTGCTGCTGCCGGTGCTGCAGGACACGCCGCCGGAGGCGCTGGCCCACCTGCGGCTGCACAACGGCACCATTTGGCGCTGGAACCGGCCACTGGTGGATCCGGGGGAGGCCGGCACGCCCCACCTGCGCATCGAGCACCGGGTCATGGCGGCCGGCCCCACCCTGAGTGACGTGGTGGCCAACGCCGCCTTCTTCTACGGACTGGTCCACGGGCTGGTGCTCAAGGAGCCGGAGCTGGAAATGCGCCTGCCCTTCGTCACCGCCCAGGCCAACTTCTACAGCGCCGCGCGCCACGGGCTGGAGGCCCCGGTGACCTGGCTGGGGCAGCAAAGCGGACCGCTGCGCGAGCTGATCCTGGCGGAGCTGCTGCCCCTCGCCCGGGTGGGGCTGGAACACCAGGACGTGGCCAGCGACGAGATCGAACGCTGGCTGGGGCTGATCCGGGAGCGGGTCAGCAGCGGGCAGACCGGCGCGGCCTGGCAGCGCGCCTGGTGGCAGCGCCACGGCCACGACGCCGGCGCCCTGACCCGCGCCATGCTCGAGCACCAGCAGACCGGCCAACCCGTGCACCGCTGGCCGGTCTGACGGCCCGCCACCGGCACAGCAGACCAGGGGGGTACAATAGGGGCATGCTCAAGGTCTACGACGACATACCGGACGGTTTCCTGGACGCCCCGCCCACCGCCATGGGCGAGATCCTGGGCGGGCCCAGCCTTATCCACATCCCGGGCCGGCGCAATCCGCCACTGTTCGTCACTACCCTGCTCCACGGCAACGAGACCACCGGCATCGAGGCGCTGCAGGCCCTGCTCAAGGACTGGTCCGGCCGCACCCTGCCCCGGGCGCTCACGCTGTTCATCGGCAACGTCCAGGCGGCCCGTCACGGCGTGCGCCGGCTGGACCATCAGCCCGACTACAACCGGGTCTGGCCCGGCACCAGTTACCCCGACTGCCCGGAACGGCGGTTGATGGCGGAGGTGGTGGCCCGGCAGGCCGCGCGCGGGGGTCTTCGCCAGCCTGGACATCCACAACAACACCGGCCGCAACCCCTTCTACGGCTGCGTCAACCGACTGGATGCCCGCTACCTCTTCCTCGCGTCACTCTTCTCGCGCACGCTGGTCTACTTCACCCGGCCGCGCGGGGTGCAGTCCCTGGCCATGGCGGAGCTCTGCCCCGCGGTGACCGTGGAGTGCGGTCAGCCCGGCAGTCCCAAGGCGGCTGCCCACGCCCGGGCCTTCATCGAGGACGCCCTCCATCTGCAGGAGATCCCGGACCACATCGAACCGGCCGACCTGGGCGTCTACCACACGGTGGGTACCGTGCGGATCCCGCGGCAAAACAGTTTCGGCTTCGAGCGCGACGACGTGGACCTGCAACTGCTGCCGGACCTGGATGACCTGAACTTTCACGACCTGCCCGCCGGAACCGCCTTCTGCCGGGTCCGTCCCGACAGCGGGGCCTTCCTGTCAGTGGAGGACAACGCCGGCAGGGAGGCCTGCGACGATTATTTCGTTGTGCAGGATGGCGAAATCCGCCTGCGCCGGCCGATGATGCCCGCCATGCTCACCCGGAATGAGCGCGTCATTCGCCAGGACTGCCTCTGCTACCTGATGGAGCGCCTGCACGCCCCCCTGCCGGGCCACGACTGAGCCCCGCCCGCCGCAACACGGTCATCCACAGAAACTGTGGATAACTTTGTGGATCATTACTGGAAAGCACGCCAAGTGATTGATCGGCACCGGCTGGCCGGAATTGGCGCTTTTTTAACCAAAACAGAATGTACCATTAAGAATCAGTCAGTTAGAACTCACTGACAGGCTGATGACATCGCCACGCCCCGGGTTTTACCCGTCTCCGGGCGCCACCTTGCCCATGTGCACAACCCGACCCATCAGGGCACCACGCCCCTTGACAACCCGGTCAGGGCAGGAAATCCAGGTGGTTCCGGCCCATACTGCACGGATGGAGGCGCAGCCGGCGCCATGGCCACCCGTGCCGGCGCACCGGCCGGAGCGCTCGGGATAGAATCGGGAGGTGTGCGATGCCCGTGATGCCGACAATCCACCGCCTAAGGGCCTGGATGGCATGGCTGCCGGCCCTGGCCCTGCTGGGCACGACCGCCCCAGCCCTCGCCAGCGACAACCCCGGACAGGAACCCCTGCGTATCGGCACCGCCTCGCCCGGCGGCACCTACGCCGTCTACGGGGAGGGGCTGGCGCGGTTGATCAGCCAGGAGCTGGGCGTGGACGCCGTACCGGAGAGCACCGGCGGGCCTTACCACAACATGGCCCTGGTCCACAGCGGCGACGTGGAATTGGGCCTCACCACCCTCGGGCCGGCCCGGGAGGCCTGGCAGGGCGAGTCCGACGTGGCCCCCGGGGTGGAGATGCGCGATGTACGGGCACTCTTCCCCATGTACCAGACCCCCTTTCAGGTGATCACGCTGGCGGACTCCGGCATCGAGCAGATCAGCGACCTGGCGGGCCGCCGGGTGGGCGTGGGCCCCATGGGTGGGACCTGCGCCAACTACTGGCCGCGCTTCCTGGAGGCCCTGGGCGTAGAGGACGTGCAGTACCAGTACGACGGGGCCAATCAGCTTGCCGACTACGTGGCGGTCAACCTTGTCGACGCCTTCGCCTTCTGCGCCGGCCTGCCAATTCAGGCCTTCCTGAACCTGGAGGAGCGCCACGACGTGCACCTGTTCGCCTTCTCCGAGGAGGAACAGGCGCTTCTGGTGGAGCGCTTCCCGGTGGCGCGCTTCGACATTCCTGCCGACACCTATGCCAGCCAGGAGGCCGTACAGCATTCAGTGGCGTTCTGGAATTTCGCCATCGGCCACAAGGACCTGTCCGACGACCTGGTTCACGAGCTGATGGCCCGGGTACTGGAACACCCGAGCCTGCCCGAGGCCTTGCACCCGGCCGCGACAGACACCCGGGCGGAGCACCTGGACCGCAACACCGTGATGTGGTTCCACCCCGGTGCCATCCGCTACTACCGCGACCAGGGGCACGAGGTGGACGCCGAGCGCATCCCCCCGGAGGCGGAATAGGGCCGGAGGCGGCGGTCGGGGCGCCCCCTCTCGGTCCAGCCCCGGGAGGGGGCACCCTGCTCAGACCGTCATGTGCTCCTGGATCAACTCGTCGGTCAACTCGCCCATGGCGCCGGAGGCGACGTTACGGCCATTGTTGAGCAGCGTGAAATGATCGCCGGTGGCCCGGGCAAAGGGCAGCTTCTGCTCCACCAGCAGGATGGTCAGCCCCTCCTCCCGATTGAGGGTACGGATGACATCGCCGATCTGGCGCACGATATTGGGCTGGATACCCTCGTTGGGCTCGTCCAGCAGCAGGATCTCCGGCTGCAGCACCAGCGCCCGGCCGATGGCCAGTTGCTGCTGCTGACCGCCGGAGAGGTCGCCCCCCCGCCGGCGGGCCATCTCCTTGAGCACCGGAAAGAGCTCGTAGATCCGCTCCGGGATGCCCTTGGAACGCTTGCCGGCCAGCGGCACTCGCAGGTTCTCCTCGACGGTGAGCTGGGGGAAGATCTCCCGCCCCTGGGGCACGTAGCCGATGCCCATGCGCGCCCGCTGCTGGGGCCTCAGACGGCTGATCTCCCGGCCCTGGAAGGTGATGCTGCCATCGGCGATGGGCACCAGGCCCATCAGGCACTTGAGCAGGGTGGTCTTGCCCATGCCGTTACGGCCCATGAGGCAGGCGCAGGTGCCCTGCTCCACGGCGAGGTCCACGCCCTTGAGGATGTGACTGCCGCCGTAATACTGGTTAAGCCCGTTTATCTCGAGCATGTCACGCCTCCTCCCCCAGGTAGACTTCCCGCACCTTCGGATCATTCTGCACCTGATCCATGGTGCCCTCGGCCAGCACGCTGCCCTGGTGCAGGACGGTGACGGTGCGGGCAATGGAGCGCACGAAGTCCATATCGTGCTCCACCACCACCACCGAGTGCTTGCCGGCCAGGGAGACCAGCAACTCGGCGGTGGCCTCGGTCTCCGCCGAGGTCATCCCCGCCACCGGCTCGTCCACCAGCAGCAACCGGGGGTTCTGCATGAGCAACGAGCCGATCTCCAGCCACTGCTTCTGCCCGTGGGAGAGCAGACCGGCGGCCCGGTGCCCCTCCTCCTTGAGGCCGATCAGCTCCAGGATCTCCTGCACCCGGTCCCGCTGCTCCCCGTCCAGCCGCCAGAAGAGGCTGGTCATCAAACCCCGGTGGGCGTGCATGGCCAGCTCCAGGTTCTCGTACACGGTGAGGTTCTCGTACACCGTGGGCTTCTGGAACTTGCGACCGATACCCGCCTGGGCGATATCGTGCTCGTTCATGCGTAGCAGGTTCAGGCGCTGGCCGAACCAGGCGTGGCCCTCGTCCGGCTGCGTCTTGCCGGTAATCACGTCCATCAGCGTGGTCTTGCCGGCACCGTTGGGGCCGATCAGGCAGCGCAGCTCGCCGTCGCCCACGTAGAGGGTCAGGTCGTTGAGTGCCTTGAAGCCATCGAAGCTCTTGGTGATGCCCTCCACGTAGAGGATGGGCCCGTGGCGGGTATCCAGCCTCGGGTGAACCGGCGGTGCCTCGTCGATGAAGGGGAAGACCCGGTCACGCCGGCGCAGCTCCTGTAGCAGTTCCAGCGGCTTCATGAGCGTTTCTCCTTGCGGAAGCGGTCAAACAGCCCCACCACCCCCTTGGGCAGGAACAGGGTCACGAAGATGAACAGGGCGCCCAGGAAGAAGAGCCACAGCTCGGGGTAGGCGGCGGTGAACCAGCTCTTGGCGCCGTTGACGATGCCCGCGCCGGCCAGCGCCCCCACCAGGGTGCCGCGCCCGCCCAGGGCTACCCAGACGGCCATCTCGATGGAGACCGCCGGGGCCATCTCGCCGGGGTTGATCACCCCCGTCTGGGGCACGTAGAGGGCCCCGGCCACGCCGCAGAGCATGGCCGAGAAGGTCCAGACGAAGAGCTTGTAGCGCAGCGGGTTGTACCCGGTGAAACGCACCCGGTTCTCGGCGTCGCGGATGGCGGTGAGCACCCGGCCCAGCTTGGAGGTGACGATGAACCGGCAGAGCAGGTAGGCCAGGATCAGCACCACGCCGCTCAGCAGGTAGAGGGTCAGCCTGGCGTCGGGGGAGCGCAGGGAGAAGCCGAGCACCTCCTGGAAGTTGGTCAACCCGGTGTCGCCCCCCAGCCCCGTCTCCGTGCGGAAGAAGAGCAGCATCAGGGCGAAGGTGAGCGCCTGGGTGATGATGGCGAAGTAGACCCCGCGCACCCGCGAGCGGAAGGCGAGAAAGCCGAACACCAGCGCCAGCAGCCCCGGGGCCAGTACCACCAGCAGGGCGGTGGCCCAGAAGTACTCAAAGGGGGCCCAGAACCAGGGCCAGTCGCTCATGCCCAGGAACTGGATGAAGTTGGGCACGCTCCCCTCGTCGTGGGTGTTGCGGGTCAGGTGCATGCCCATGGCGTACCCGCCGATGGCGAAGAAGGCGCCATGCCCCAGGGAGAGAATCCCCGTATAGCCCCAGATCAAATCCAGGGCCAGGGCCACCAGGGCCAGGCAGAGGAAGCGCCCCATCAGGGTCAGCATCCAGTTGGGCATGTAGAAGAAGGACTCCGGTGGTACCACGCGGTTGAGCACCGGCACCAGGATCAGAACAGCAGCGCTGAGCAGGGCGAAGAGCAGCCATCCCTTGGGAGAGTGCAGCCCCGCCAGGCGCATGACCATGGGTTCTCTCATGTCGGCGGACCTCAGTCGTCGGCGGAGCGGCCCTTGAGGGCGAAGATGCCCTGGGGACGCCACTGGATGAACAGGATGATGGCGGTGAACAGCAGGATTTTGGCCATGACGGCGCCGGTCACCGGCTCCAGGAACTTGGAGAAGACCCCCATGCCCAGGGCGCTGACCACCGAGCCCATGACGTTACCCACGCCACCGAGCACCACCACCATGAAGCTGTCCACGATGTAGGCCTGGCCGAGCTGCGGGCCGACGTTGACGATCTGCGACAGGGCCACGCCCCCCAGGCCGGCCACCCCGGCCCCGGCGGCGAAGGTCCACATGTCCACCCGGTTGGCGGAGACCCCGAGGGCCGCGGCCATCTCCCGGTTCTGCATCACCGCCCGCACCTCCAGACCGAGGCGGGTGCGCTGCATCAGGAACCAGACCAGGGCCACCACGAAGATGGCGAACAGGATGACCCCCACCCGGCTGGTGGACAGGGAGACCCCCTGCATCAACTGCACGCTGCCCGAGAACCACTCGGGGCTGGAGACCCGCACGTTCTGGGCGCCGAAGATACTGCGCATGGTCTGGATGAGGATCAGGCTGATGCCCCAGGTGGCCAGCAGGGTCTCCAGGGGCCGCTTGTAGAGGAATCGGATGACCCCCCGCTCCATGGCGATGCCCACCAGGGCGGTGGCGATGAAGGCCACGGGGACAGCCGCTATTAGGTAAAAGTTGAACAGCCCGGGCAGGAAGAAGACGAAGAAGTTCTGCACCAGGAAGGTGACGTAGGCGCCGATCATCAGCAGCTCACCGTGGGCCATGTTGATGACCCGCATGAGCCCGAAGATGATCGCCAGCCCCAGCGCCGCCAGCAGCAGGACGCTGCCCATGGACAGGCCGTAGACCAGGTCACTGAGCACGCTGGCCACCCGCTCCCGGGACTCGATGGCCTCAATGGCCTCGCGGGCCGCCTCGCGCACCCGCTCGTCGGGCTCGCTGTAGACGCCCTCGTCGTCCTGAGCCAGCAGGCGCTGGAGCTGGGATTTCAGGCGGCTGGAGCGGACCTCGCCGATGATCTCCACGGCGGCCAGACGCACCTCGGCGTCGTCGTCATCCAGTTCCAGCCGGGCGATGGCGATATTGAGCAAGCGCGCCACCTCGGCGTTGCCCTCCTGCTCCACCGCCTCACGCAGGGTATCCAGCATGGCGGCCTGGGGCCGGTCGGCCAGTTCCTCGGCGGCCGCCAGGCGCAGGGGCAATTCGTCGGAGAAGATCTGCAACTGCCCGATCACCGGGCGCAGACTCCGCCGGATCGGGTTGGTCAGGGGCGGTTCGCTCAGTTCGAGCCCCTCCCGGTCCACATCCTCGCCGGTGACCGGGTTGCGCAGCTGCCCGGTCAGGGCGTCCTCCACCAGCACGCGCTCGTCCTGGTCGTAAAAAAGGCGCCGGTCCTGCAGGGCCTGAAGCACCGGCAGGGCATCGGCGTCGTTGAGTTCGGCAAGCCGGTTGATGGCGTCGCGCACGTCCTGCCAGTTGCTGGTGGCCATCTTCGAGACCGCCTCGGCGGTTTCTTCGGCCAGCCCGTCGCCGGCCACCTCGACGGTGTCGGCCTCGGTCTCCGCCAGTTGGGCGGCGCGCTCCTCGGCAGTCAGTTCTTCCTCGGCCACGGCGCTCGCTGCCGCCGCGCACAACAGGACTGCCAGCGCCCATCGCGTCAAGGCTTTCATGGTCGCTCCCGTCCGGTCGGGGCCTGGCCCCGGGGGACTGATGGGGTGCCGCGGACCCCGGTCACCCGGGGCCTCGACACTCGGTCTTCAGGCGGGGGGCGAGACCGGCGTGGCGGCCCCGCCCGTCAACAGCGGATCAGAAGTCCAGCTCGTAGGTGGGCTCGGTGCAGTCACCGCAGACCCAGGGGTAGCGCCAGTTGGCGACCTTGTCCCGGCTGTCTTCCAGGTACTCGCTCCAGGGCTCGGCGCGCACCGGGCCGTCGGTCTCCCAGACCGGGGCGAACTGCCCGTCGGGCTGGATCTCGCCGATGATCACCGGCTTGTGCAGGTGGTGGTTCTCCTCGTCCATGCAGATCTCGAAACCGGAGGGGGAGTCCACGCACTGGCCGTAGACCGCCTGGCGCACCGCGTCCACGTCGGTGGTGCCGGCCTGCAGGACCGCCTGGGCCCACATGCGGATGCCGATGTGGGTGGCTTCCATCGGGTCGTTGGTCACCCGGTCGCTACCGCCACTCAGGCCCTCGGCCTCCACGTAATCCATCCAGGTGGAGACGAATTTCTCATTCTCCGGGGTGTCGATGGACATAAAGTAGTTCCAGGCCGCCAGGTGGCCCACCAGCGGGCCGGTGTCCATGCCGCGCAGTTCTTCCTCACCCACCGAGGTGGCCAGCACCGGGATGTCGATGGCGTCGATGCCCTGGTTGGCCAGTTCCTGGTAGAAGGCCACGTTGGAGTCGCCGTTGACGGTGTTGATTACCGCCGTGGGGCCGCCGTCGGCGAAGCTGCGGATATCACCCACCAGCGACTGGAAGTCACTGTGCTCGAAGGGGAAGTAGACCTCTTCGATGTCGTCGTCGCTGACGCCGTGGTGATTCAGGAAGGCGCGGACGATGCGGTTGGTGGTGCGCGGGAAGACGTAGTCGGTGCCCACCAGGTAGAAGCGCTCGGCGCCGCCGCCCTCTTCGCTCATCAGGTATTCCACGGCGGGGATGGTCTGCTGGTTCGGGGCCGCGCCGGTGTAGAAGATGTTGCGGGAGGACTCCTCGCCCTCGTACTGCACCGGGTAGAACATCAGGCCGTTGAGCTCTTCCAGCACCGGCAGCACCGCCTCACGGGAGACGGAGGTCCAGGAGCCGAAGATGACATCCACCTCATGGCGCTCCAGCAGTTCCCGCCCCTGTTCGGCGTAGCGGGGCCAGTCGGAGGCCGGGTCCATGACCACCGGTTCCAGTTCACGGCCGAGCAGCCCCCCCTGCTCGTTGATCTGCTCGATGGTCATGAGGGCCACGTCGCGCAGCGAGGTCTCACTGATGGCCATGGTGCCGGACAGGGAGTGGAGAATCCCCACCTTGATCGGCCCCTCATCGGCCACCGCTACCGCCGGCCCCCCCAGACCGACGGCGGCCATGACGCCCGCGGCGATGGCGGTGCGGCGCAGGCCGGCGACGGGGTTGGTACGCGTTTGCGATTTACTCATGCTTCCCTCCTGATGCTTAGGATCCCGCCAGTGCGGTGCACCGGCAGGCGTTAGCTCGATCAGGCAAAAGCAACCCCCGTGCCAGCATTGCAAACCACTGCTTATGCTCGACTTTTTGGATTCATTTCAAGGCATGAACCGTGATGTCCCCCATCCCGCGCACCAAATCGGATCACGGCGCACCCCCGCTTTTTCATACTGGTGCAAGCGCCGGCTTCCGCTCGAGCATCCCTTCCGTGACGATGAACTCGATCACGGATTGCAGCCCTTCGCCCACGTGCAGGTTGGTGAAGACGAAGGGCCGCTCCCCGCGCATACGGCGACTATCCCGGTCCATCACTTCCAGGGAGGCGCCCACGCCCTCCGCCA
>SR_TP_S13solDRAFT_1000610_pt1 | contig 13450 bp, 7 predicted proteins | sample SodReaTP_S13sol_FD_11159 | JGI IMG/M metagenome (IMG submission 11159)
AGCCGAAGCCGGTTCGGTAGGGCTCGGCTTTCGTGCCAAGGCCCAAGTCGGTATAGAAGCGGACGATCCGCTCACGCGCAAGCCGGGTCTGCCGCGCCTCGGGACCCTTCGACTCGAGCAGTGCGGCATGGCTGTTGAGCATCAGTCTCTCGGCCGCCTCGACTCGACCGAGCTCGGCTGCCACCTGGCCCAGCCAGCCCTCGGCTTCGGCGGTGCGCCAGTCTCGCTCCGGAAAGAACTCCCGGTGCATGGATACGGACTGCTCGAGCAGTTGCTCGGCAGCCGACAGGTGATCCATTGCAAGCTCGGTCCGGCCCATGTTGAGCAGGAAACTGCTCAAGCGAGGGTGTCGTTCACCCCATCCGGCTCGGCCGATGCGAATGGCTTCCTGCAATACGCTTCTCGATCGTTCGAGCTGCCCGCGTTCCCGGTAGGCGGTGCCCAGGTGGTTGAGCGTGATGGCAACACCGACGTGATTGGCGCCGAGGGTTTCCCGTTCGATCGACAGCGCGCTCTCGAGCAGATCCACGGCCTCCTCCCAGCGTTCCAGATCCATCAGGGCGTGGGCCATGTTCACCATGCTGGTCGCCGTCCAGGGGTGGCGCGAGCCCTTGACCTCCCGGTAGCCGGCGACCAGCTCCCTGAAGAGCCCGAGCGCGGAGTGCGCATCGCCAAGATCGCGCTGCATCATTGCGACGCTGTTGAGGCTGCTCAGGGTTTCGCTGTGCCGGTCCCCGTAAATGCGACGCCGGATTTTCAACCCCTGCTCGAACAGCGAACTGGCCTCGAGCAGTCTGCCCTGCTCGCGCAACAGACGTCCCAGTTCCTCGATGCTGATCGCCAGGTCTTCCGGTGAGTTTCCGGGCAGTGTCCGTCGCATGTCGACCGCTCGAGTCAGAAACGACTCGGCGGCTTGCAGCTGCCCGCGATCCTTGAGCACCACGCCGAGGTCATTGAGGCTCTCGGCAAGCTGCGGATGGTTCAGGCCCCAATGTCGCTCACGGATGTTCAGCGCGCGCCGATACAGCGATTCGGCTCGGGCGAAGTCGCCCAGGCGATGATGCGACTTGGCGATGACCGAAATTACGCGCGACTGGACTTCGGGTTCATCATTCAGCGCTTCGATTCGCTGCATGCCCTGGTCGAGCAGGTCGCGTGCACTGAGTTCACGACCCAGGGCCTCGTCGGGCCGACTGGCTTCGAACAGAGCGGTGAGAAAATCGGACACCTGTTCGGCCCTGGCGCTCTCGATCCGCGCCCGCTCGGCAGCGTGCCGAGCCGCGTCCCGTTGCTGGGCGATCCGTTCGGTATGGAAAATCACGGTCGAAGCGATTGCTGCCATCGCCACGGCGGCAATCGAAATGCCCGTGACGTGACGCCTCGCGTAGCGGTCCAGCCGATAGGCCAGGCTGTCCGGCCTGGCCAGCACCGGGCGTCGCGCCAGGTGGCGGGTAATATCGTCGGCCATCTGCTGTGCCGAGGCATAGCGGCGCTCCGGTTCGCGCCGTAGCGCCATCATGACGATATTGTCCAGGTCGCCCCGCAGGCGCCGCCGCAGGCGAGGGGGTGTGAGTTGCCGCGCCGAGGCGATTTGCGTGGCGTTTCGTGCGCGTTCGCCCCGTGCCGCTTCGTGATCGATGACACAGGCCATGCTGGGTGCAATCGGCTGTGTCTCGCAGATCGCCCGCTCGATTGCGCCAGGTCGGGTCGAGTCGATCCGTCGTGCCCTGCGCCCGCAGAGCAGTTCGTAGAGCAGAAGGCCCAGGGCATGGATGTCGGTGGCCGTGGACACCGGCTCGCCCAGCACCTGTTCAGGACTTGCATACTGCGGTGTCAGCATGCGATGGGCGACGAGCGTTTGCGTCACCTCGAGAGGTTTGCCGTCCGGTTCGAGCAGCTTCGCGATGCCGAAATCGAGCAGCTTGGGTGTTCCGTCGTTGGTGACCAGGATGTTGCCGGGCTTGATGTCACGATGAACGATGAGCTGTCGATGGGCGAAATGGACCGTTTCACACACCTGCGTGAACAATTTCAGTCGGTCGCCTGTGGACATGGCGCGCCGATCGCAGTAGCGATCGATGCGCTCTCCATCGACGTACTCCATCACGATGTAGGAGCGTCCGTCGTCAGTCTGACCACCGTCGAGCAGTCGCGCGATATTGGGATGTTGCAGTCGGGCAAGCACGTTGCGTTCGTGCTCGAAGCGACTATCGGAGATATCCAGTCTTCCGGCCTGATCGAGCAGCTTGATGGCGACTTGCTGTTCATAGGCACCGTCTGCGCGCTCGGCAAGGTAGACCTTGGCCATCCCGCCGCTGCCGATCTGGTCAAGAATGCACCATGGCCCGAATCGCTCACCAGCGCTGGCAAGTGCGGGTCCGCCGGTCGGGCTGCCGGATGCGAAAGCGCTCAGGCCGGCTCCGGGAGCGAGTTCACTGGTTTCGTGGAGCGCCAGTGAAAGGATCTTTCTCGCCTCCGCCAGCAGTTCGGCGTCGGATTGGCAGGCAGCGATCAGGAAATCGTCGCGGCTTTCCGCCGGCAAGTCGAGGGCCTGGCTGACAATCGAATCGAGCTGATCGAAGCTGCTGAAATCCCGGTCGCCCACGATTCATCCGCTCGCACGTCCGAAGGACTCGGCAAGCGCGTGCCGCAACCACCCTCGTGCACGCGCCCAGTCGCGCTCGATGGTTCTTTCCGACAGGGAAAGGATGCGGGCCGTTTCGGCGTTCGAGAATCCGCCGAAGTAGCGGCATTCGAAAACCGAGACCAGCCGCTGGTCAAGTTCGGACAGGCGGTACATCAGTCGGTCGAGTTCGATCAGCCACTCGGGGTCGCCCTCGGTTGCCACACCGTTCTCCTCCAGGGTCAGCGCTCGCTGGCCGCCACCGCGCTTGCTGCTGAGCCTGCGCCGTGCCCGGTCGACCAGCAGATGTCGCATCGTTGTCGCGCAGGCGGCGTAGAAGTGGTTGCGGTCGTTCCAGACGTGCTGCCCGCCTTCGGCAAGCTTGCAATATGCCTCGCTGACCAGAGACGTGGTGTCGAGGGTCTCGCTGGGGTGACGCCGACGCAGCTGAATGTGGGCCAGCTCGCGCAACTGGGGGTAAATGAATTCAACGAGCCGGTCGAATGAGCCCTCCTGCCCGGTTCGGCATGCTGCCAGAAGTTCGGTGACGCTGTGCGTTTGATCCGACACCGTTTGCTCCCGATCTCCCGTCCCTGTAACGAGTATAGCAACGGGTCGTTGGCGGCTCCAGCGTCGAGTCGACGTGAACCAGGGAACAGGGACAAGACGGGTTTGGTTGCGGCAGGAGATCACAACCCACGATCGCTCAGGCGCATCCCGAGTCGTCGCCCAACTCGAATGCAAAGGAGTTCACCGAAATGCCGAGTTCCAGCCGTTTCCCGCGCACCGGGCGCGGGTGGATGCCGCTCCGGGCCCTGATGCAGCTGGCCGCCCTGGTTGTGCTTGTGCATCCAACGCTTCTGTCGAGTCAGCCGAACGACGAGCGTGAACGGGTGCACGGTATCGGGATCCACAATCCGATCAATCCCGGTCTGATTCCCATGGAGCCGGGCCGGCCTCCGATCGATCCCGCCGAGCCGGAAACGATTCCCAGGGCGCCCACGCAACTGGACCTTGGGCTGAAGACGAGTCGAAGTGTCGAGCTGTGGTGGTTGGACCAATCGGATGTCGAAGATGGCTACCGTATCGAGCGCCGGCCAGCTGGAGACAATGAGTGGACCCACGTGAAAAGCACGGGACCGGTCGGCAACTCCCCGGGCCACTATGTCGATGGTCCGGCACTGGCGCTGGGCGCTGCGCCAAGAACCGGCCGCAGTTACTGTTACCGGGTCGTGCCGTTCAACCAGTTGGGCAGTCCGCCGGCGGTTCCCGAACTCTGTACCCGGCTCAATCTTGATCTCAAGCGTGCCGATTACGACGAGGTCGGGGGTGTGATCCGTACTCGAAACGAAGGGCGAAGCAGCCCCTACGCGATTCCCGACCTGTCCGGTTTCGAAACTGCGGTCCTGGTTTTCGATCGTGCCGGCCTGCTGACCGAGCTGGGGGTAGGCCCGCCTGATCGCCGGCTCACGTGGACAGGTCGCAAGCTTGTCTACGTGGCGGACGAAGCGGTCATCGACCTCTCCTTCCACGAAACGATTCGCCTGCCGGGCAATCTGACCCTGATGAGCAGTCGTCGGGGCATCGTGGAGGGCGCTCTGATCCACACGCGCAATCTCGCTGTGGGCTCGATGTTTCGCATTGCCGGAAACCGGGTCGAGGTCAAGGGGCTGCGCTTTCGCGGCCCGTCGGGAGGGACGAGCAGGGACATTCCCGTGTCCAATGCCCTGGACTTCCGCGTCGGCGCCGACAGCAGCCTGGCAGGTGTGCTCGCCGACGAGCCGATCGAACTTCGAATTTCGGGCAACGAGTTTGCGCGGTGGCCGGGCAGTGGCGTCTATCTGCAGGTGGAACCGCGCGGGCTCTTCCTGCGGGAGGGAGCGACCGAGCGAAGCCTGGAGAGTCTCGTGCCGGAGCGCATCAGGGTTGATCGCAACTATTTTCTGCAGAACCAGCGGCAGAACCGGGGCTATGGCGTGCGAGTGGGTGCGCACGGCTATGCGCTGATCGAGAAGAATACCTTCGACTACAACCGCCATGCCATCGCGCATACAGGTGGCCGCGGCTTCGAGGTCGCGGGCTATGGGCCGGAGACCGGTTACCGGGCCAGACTGAACCTGGTTCTGCCCGGTCACGCCAGGCAGTGCAGGGGATGGGGCTGCGTGATCAGTTGGCAAACCCATCATTTCGATGTTCACGGAACGAAGAACGGTGGCATCGGCTCCTGGTTCTCGGACACGCTCTACAACGACGGGTGGGCGGGCGAGTTCATCGAGGTGACGGGCAACGCCTTCCTGACGACGAAGGGCCTGCCGTTCAAGGTTCGCGGCACGCCTAGCGGCAAAGCCGTCTTTCGTGACAATGTGGTTGTAGCCCGGTCGACGACAATTGGCGCATGGGCGCCGGTCGAGGATCACAGTGACCGCGACAACGTGGAAGTTGGGGACAATATCTTCGTCTCCACGCCACGCCCGCGCGAACAGGTCGCAGTCGGAGACTTCGATGGCGATGGACGGGACGATGTGTTTCTGGCCACTGGTGCCTCGTGGTATGTCAGCTACGGCGCGAAAACCGAATGGCGCTTTCTCAATGAATCAGGGATCAGGCTCCGGGACCTCGTCTTGATCGATCATGATGGTGATGGCCGAACCGATGCGTTGCGCCAGGTGGACGGGAGCTGGTTCATCTCGAGTGGCGCGAGCTCGCCATGGCGTCCAGTCGACACCGGCATTTCGGGTTTGTCGGATGCAGCGCCGGGCGTCGGCTCTAGCGTCATTGGTGATTTCGACGGCGATGGCAGCCTCGAGACCCTGGAGTTCGACCGGGTGAACGATCGCTACTTCCATGTCGATGGTGAACGCTACAGCCGGTATCCGATGTAGGCTTCTGCTTTCAGTTGGCTGCTGGCGGCACATCCGGCGCAGTGTCGAAGGAATCGTAGAACAGTCGGTTCGATGCGATCGAACGAACATTCTTGCCCCTCACCGTTGGTGGCGAGCAGCTCGGTGATGCTCTGCGTTGTGTCGGGCAAGGCAGCCTCCTGCTCACCGGTCCCCAAGTCAGGTACAGCAATGGACCCGTTGGCGGCTCCAGCAGGGCGCCGACGTGAGTATTACTTGCGAGGACAGAACCCGGATGAACACGATGGCTACCAACAGTGCAATTCCACGGCGGTTGTCCGCTGCCAGGCGGGCGCTTTCCGCCGGGCCCGGTCGGGTAGCGGTCATGCTGCCGGTGATGTCGATGCTGTTGCTCGTCGTGTTTTCGGAGCTTGCGGCCGAGGCCTTTCCGGAGCGGTTCCCCTATCACTATCTCAACGGCAGCAACGGTTTTCGCGTTGACGGCGAGAATGCCGGCGATCGTTCTGGTCGCTCGGTCAGCCATATCGGTGACATCAACGGTGACGGGATCGGCGACCTGGTGATCGGTGCGCATCTCGCCACTCCGGGCGACGTCAGCACGGCCGGTCGCGTGTATGTCGTCTTCGGGCGTGACGGCGATTTTCCGGCAAGCGTGGATCCGACCACTCTGGATGGCTCAAACGGATTTCGTCTCAATGGCGTAGCGGCTGGCGATCATGCAGGGCAGTCGGTCGGCGCTGCCGGTGACATCAACAGTGATGGTATCGATGACCTGGTCATCGGCGCGAACCTGGCCGATCCGAACGGGAATTCACGGGCCGGGAGCAGCTATGTCTTATTCGGTCGCGACACGGGCTTTCCGGCTGTGATTGATCTTGCCGATCTTGACGGAGCCAATGGCTTCCGACTCGACGGCGAGGCGAAACTCGACGGGTCCGGCACCTCGGTGAGCCGTGCCGGGGATGTCAACGGCGATGGCATCGATGATCTGGTCATCGGCGCGTCAGGATCGGATCATGCTGGCAACGGCGCCGGCAGCGCGTACGTTGTGTTTGGTAGTTCCGGCTTTCCGGCCACGATGTCGCTCGCTACGCTCAACGGAAGTAATGGGTTTCGCATGGATGGCGCGGCGGCAGGCGAACGCGCCGGAAACTCGGTCAGTGCCGCCGGAGACCTCAACGGCGACGGTGTCGATGACCTGATCATTGGCGCCTTCAGGGCCAATGATGATGCCGGGAGTGCTTTCGTGGTGTTCGGGCGAAAAACGCCTTTTCTGGCGACACTGAGCCTGGGCAGCCTGGATGGAGCTAACGGCTTCCGGATCGATGGCGTGTCGGAGGGTGACTTTGCGGGCCGCAGCGTCGCCGGAGCCGGCGACATCGACGGTGATGGTCTCGATGACCTGATCATTGGCGCGGATCGGGCCGATCCCGGAGGCAGGGAGGATGCCGGTAGCACCTACGTCGTGTTCGGGCGAGAATCATCGTTTCCTGCCGTACTCGGTCTCAGCAGCCTCAATGGAGAAACCGGTTTTCGGCTTGATGGCATCGTGGCGGGGGATCGAATCGGGTCGACGGTCAGCACGGCCGGTGACATCAATCACGATGGGCTGTCCGATCTGATTGTGGGAAGCGGTGCATTCGGGGTAGGCACGGATTCACGCCGGGGGCTGAGCTTCGTGGTCTTCGGCAGTTCAGCGGGATTTCCGGCCCAGATGAATCTGTCCGCGCTCGACGGCAGCAATGGATTCAGACTTCTCGATTGGTCCGTACAGCCTTTCGAAGGATTGCCGCAGCACGTGGCCGGTGGCGGCGACCTCAACGGCGATGGCATCGATGACCTGATCGTCGGGTCCGAGTTCTCAGAGCCGAACGACAAGAACCTGGCAGGAAGCAGTTTCGTCTTCTTCGGACGAGATGCTCTGGCGCAGCCGTTTCCGTCAGTGCTGGAACTGGGAGGCCTCGGTGGATCGAGTGGCACCATCTTCGATGGTGTCATCGACGGATGGCGAGCGGGCTATTCGGTCAGTGGTGCGGGTGACTTCGATGGTGACGGACGGGACGACTTGCTGATTGGTGCACAAGGCCGATGCTTCTTGATCTTCGGACGCGAGGCGCCCCTGAGCAGTCCGTTCCCTCTCACCGACCTCGGTGCCGTCAACGGATTGTACGTGATCGGAGAAGGCCCCGTGGAAAACCGGGGCAACTTTGGCAATTCGGTGAGTTCCGCCGGAGACTTTAATGGCGACGGATTCGATGATGTGGTTGTCGGCGCATACAAGCTGAGCGCGAACGGCAGCGAGTCGGGCAGGAGCTACCTGCTGTTTGGCACGGACCAGGGACTGCCACCATCGCTGGAAGTTTCGGATCTGGACGGCAGCAATGGCTTCACGATTGATGGCGAGGCTGCCTACGATCGATCGGGCTTTTCCGTGTCGGGCGCCGGCGATGTCAACGCCGACGGATTCGATGACGTGCTGATCTCGGCACCTGGTGCCGATCCCAACGGAAGCGCCTCGGGCCGTGCGTATCTTCTGTACGGCAGTGACCAGGAGTGGCCCAATCCGTTTGATCTTTCCAGTCTCAATGGCGAGAACGGAGTCGCTCTGAATGGTGAGAGCGAAGGTGACTGGTTCTCCTACTCGGCCAGCGCCGCGGGGGACGTCAATGGCGACGGCTTCGACGACATCGTCATCGGGGCGTGGAGAGCGGAGCCGAATGGCCAATGGTCAGGCCGCTCCTATGTCGTGTTCGGTTCTGCATCCGGATTGGAACATCCCTTTGAAGTACAGCAGATCGACGGGGCAAACGGATTCGCACTGGATGGGGAGGAGGCAGGGGCCTATGCGGGTCGCTCTGTTGCCGGGGCAGGTGATGTCAACGACGATGGTGTGGACGATCTGGTCATCGGGGCGCCCGGGTCCGATCTCGGTGGAGAGTTGTCTGGTCGGACTTATGTCGTGTTCGGGTCACGCGACGGGTTTCCCCATCCGCTGAGTCTGTCCACCATCGACCTCGACAGCGGATGGGTCCTGGATGGCCGTGAGGGAGATTTTTCGGGCGCTGCGGTCAGCGGGGCTGGCGACATCAATGGCGATGGCATCGATGATGTCTTGATTGGCGCGCCCTCTGCGGACCCCAATGGATTGAATTCCGGCGTGACGTATGTCGTTTATGGATCGAGGCAAAGGCTTGCCGCTTCACTTGCCTTGCCCGAGCTCGATGGTCAGAACGGCTTCATTCTGAACGGAGCGCGTAGCGGATTCGAGAGCGGATTCGCAGTGGGCCCGACTGGCGACTTCAACACGGATGGCCTGGATGACCTGGTTATAGGCGCTTATGGCGCAGACCCGGAATACCCCACCATCGGTCCTGAAGAAGTGGGTCGAGCCTATCTGCTGCTGGGGCGCTCCAACACCATCTTTGCCGATCGGTTCGAGCCTGGCGCACCCTGACTGGCTGCGCTCCTGCCCGGAGGTGCGGGTTTCGGGCAAGGTGAGGGCATGCGATCACATCTAGCAGGACGTGAAACCAATTTCACTCCTGGCCTCATGCGTGCCGCGTGAGGAAGCGTCCCGAACCTTCCTATGTCGCTGCCGGCGGCACATCCGGCGCAAAGTCGAAGGAATCGTAGAACAGTCGGTTCTCGGGCACGCCGGCGGCGATGAAGGCCGGGCGGGCGGCGTGGATCATGGCCGGTGGGCCGGACATGTAGACGTCCCAGCCGGAGAGATCCGGGTGGCGGCGCAGGACCGCTTCATGAACAAAGCCGGTTTCGCCCTGCCAGTCCGGTTCCGGCTCGCCGATGACCGGGACGAAGTTCAGCGCCGGGTGTTGTTCCTGCCAGTTGCGGATCAGTTCGACGGCATACAGATCTTCTGCCGTGCGCGTGCCCCAGAACAGTTCCAGCGGGCGCTCGTCGCCGGCATGGATCAGTTCCTCGACCATCGCCTTCAAGGGCGCGAAGCCGGTGCCGCCGCCGACCAGCACGGCCGGGCGTTCGGAACTGCGGCGGAAGAAGAACGTTCCCAGCGGTCCTTCGAAGCGCAGGATGTCCTTCGGTTGCATGTCGGTAAAGACGTGGCCGGTGAATCCGCCGCCATCGACATGCTTGACATGCAGTTCGATGAACTCCTTCTCCGACGGGGGTGAGGCAATGGAGAACGCCCGACGCTTGCCGTCGGGCAGCAGGATGTCGATGTACTGACCGGCCAGGAACTGCAAACGGGCCGCGGCCGGCAGCTTCAGGCGCAGCCGCATGGTGTCGTCGGTGAAACGGACCATGGTTTCGACTCGCGCTGGCAACAGCCGAAGCGGGATTTCCTCGACCTGCTGGATCTCGCGCGCATCGATGGTCACATCACCGCTGGCCACGGCCTGGCAACTGAGCATCTGGCCGTCATGCAGTTCGGTCGGCTCGAGCGCGGCGGGCGGATTGTAGGGGTAGCGAATCTCGCCCTCGACGAGACGGCATTTGCAGCTGGCACAGGTGCCGTTGCGGCAGGAATAGGGCAGCACGATGCCCTGTCTCAGCGCGGCGGCCAGGATGGTTTCCTCGGGCCGGGCGCTGAACTCGCGCTCGGTCGAGGTGATGCGGATGCGGGCGTTGCGGGGCGAAGACACTCGGGGTGAAACCTGATTCCGGACAGCGCTACATGATGCCAGATTGGCAATGAATCGTCGGCGCCGGGGTGTGCTAACCTGCGCAGCGCATTGGTTTTGCCTTCCCCGGATCACCCGAGGCCGCCTGAATTGGACAACTGGACGAAGCTGGTAACGGCCGACAATCCGGTGCAGGCAGGGTTTCTGCGCGGGCTGGTCGAGGCAGCCGGCATTCCGACCCAGATGCGCAGCATGGAACTGTGGACCGCTGCGGTCGAGATCTACTACGCCGAGGGCGCGCGACCGTCGATCTGGGTGCGCCAGCGCGATCTCGAGGCCGCCCGCAATGTATTGCGTGATCGCGGCAGGGTCTCCGAGCCTTCCTGGTCGTGCCCGGGGTGCGGCGAGCAGCTCGAAGGCCAGTTCACCGCCTGCTGGCATTGTGGCCGGGCGCGGGACGACGCATCGTGACCGCTGCCGGCCGGCCGCCGCCGTTTCGAACGCCCTGGCGTCTGGCCTGGCGTTTGCCCCTGTTCTTTCTGCACATCCTGATCGGCCTGCCGCTGACCCTGATGTGCTTTCTGCCCGGCCTGGCCCGGCTTCCGGCCCGAGGCATGTCGCTACGCACACGTGCGCACATGACCTGGCAGCGCGTCACGCTGCGACTGTTCGGCGTGCGCATGCAGGTCTCGGGCAGGCTGCCCGACGGCGCCTGTCTGGTCGTCGCCAATCACATCAGCTGGCTCGATATCGTGCTGCTTCAGGCGCTGTGGCCGATGTGGATGGTGGCCAAGGCCGAGATCCGCGACTGGCCGCTGATCGGCTGGCTGGCCGAGGCCGGCGGCACCCTGTTCATCGTGCGCGGCAAGAGCGAGTCGCGGCTGCGTGTTTCGCGCCGCATGGCGGCTCTGTTGCGGCGCGGCGATCGGGTGGGGATCTTCCCGGAGGGCGGAATTCGGCCCGACCCCGGTGTCGGTCGCTTTCACGCGCCGCTGTTCGGCCCGGCGATTCGCACGCAAACGCCGGTCGTTCCGGTGGCCATTCGCTACCAGCGCGAGCGCGATCTGCACGAGGAGTTCGTCTTCGGGGCCGGCGAGAACTTCCTGCGCAACTTTCTGCGGCTGTTGTCGGAACCCCCTTCGACGGCGCGCCTGATGATCGGTGCACCGCTGGTCGAGTACGATAGCGGACGGCGGCGCCTGGCCGAGCGGGCCGGTGCCGTGGTCAAGGAGTTCTATGACAATGACTGAGTCGATGCCGCCAAGATTCGAACCGCGCGGATTGCTGGCCAGTCCGCATGTCCAGTCGATTCTCACCTCCGGTCCGTGGCGCCGACGCAAGGTCCGGCGGCGGGCAGTCGGCTACCTGGCGCGCAGCCGGCAGCGGGTCATCACCGCCTCCGACGGCACGCGTCTGCTCGGGTTTGCCAACCGCGCCGGCCGCGATCGCCGCGAGGCCCTGGTGGTGTTGCTGCATGGCTGGGAAGGCAGCGTCGACTCCAACTACCTGCTGTCGACGGCAGCAACCCTGGACGAGGCCGGTTTCGACACATTCCGACTCAATTTTCGGGATCACGGCGATTCCCACCATCTCAACGAGGGGCTGTTTCATTCCTGCCTGCTCGAGGAAGTGCTTGATGCGGTGGCCACCGTTGCCGGCGAGTACGATGGCCCGGTCTTCCTGACCGGCTTCTCGCTGGGCGGCAACTTCACGCTGCGCATTGCCCGGCACGCGCCCGAGCGGGGGCTGGCGCTGCGCCGGGCCATCGCCATCAGCCCGGTGATCCGTCCGCACCATGTGCTCGACGCCATGGAGCGTGGGCTGCCGATCTACGAACGCTATTTCGTGCACAAGTGGCGCCGTTCGCTCAGGCACAAGCAATCACTCTACCCGGAGCGGTACAATCTGCAACCCTGGTTCCGGCTGGGACGGATCCGGATGCAGACCGAATGGCTGGTCGACCACCTCACCGATTTCGAGAGTCTCGACCATTACCTCGAGGGCTACTCGGTGGCAGGTGACTACCTGGCCGGCCTGGAAACCTCGACCCTGATCATTACCGCCGCGGACGACCCGATCATTCCGGTCGACGACGTCCGGGCGCTGCCCAGGCCGGCGGCGCTCGACATCGAGGTGCTCGAACGTGGCGGCCATTGCGGCTTCCTGTCCAACTGGCGGCTGGAGAGCTGGATAGAATACAGAGTGAAGAACGAATTATGCAGACTGACGGCCAACTGATTCAGCAGGCGAGGCGGGCGTTCGAGCAGGGCGACCTGGCCGTGGCCGAGCGCAACTACCGGGCGCTGGCCGAAAGCCATCCCGAACAGCCCGAGGTACACATCATGCTCGGTGCCTGCCTGCAGGCGCGTGGTGACGCTCATGCCGCGATCGACGCGATGGAGCGAGCCGTCGACCTGGACGGGAGCCGGGGCGAGCACTGGTTTCAGCTCGGCCGGATCTGTCGGCTCAACGGGCAGGTCGAGCGGGCGGAAAAGGCGCTGAATCAGGCCACGCGACTGCAGCCCAATCACGCGTTGGCCTGGACGGAGTTGGGCATGCTGGCGCGAGATGGCGGCGATCGGGCGAGCGCCGAACGCTCTTTCCGCACCGCCTTGCGCGCACAGCCCGATTGCGTGCCGGCTCTGGCTTCGCTGGCCGGTGTCCTGCTCGAAGCAGGCGACACTGCCCAGGCGCACGAGCAGGCCAGTCGGGCGGTCCGGTTGCGTCCCACAGATACACTGGCCCAACTGGTCATGGCGCGGGTGTTTCAGGAGCAGGGCCATGCGGACTTTGCCGAACGATGTCTGCGCAATGCCCTGCAGCGAGTTCCCGCTCACCCTGGGCTGAATCGGGCCCTGGCGGAACTGCTGCTGTCGCGTGGCCAGGTCGAGGAGTCGCTGCAGTTCGCACGGGCCGCTCGGGCTGCTGCGACGACCGATCGGTCATCGGCATTGCTGGAAGTCCGTGCCCTGAGGCAGTTGGGTCAGATTACCGAAGCGAGGCGCCGGCTCGAAGCTCTGGCCGAGCAGCACGTGCTCGATGCCTGGCCCATGTTGCTGCTGGCGGAACTTCGGCTGGCAGACGATGACCTGGATGCGGCCCGCCTGCTGCTGCCCGGTCTTGAGCAGGACTGGACCGAAGCGGCCGGCCTGGTTCGGGCGCTGCTGGCCGAGGCCGAGGATGATGCGAACGGTGCGGCCGATCTGGCTGCGGCGCTGCACCACAGCGACGACGCCTACCTGCAGCGCCAGGCACGGCTGCTTTCAGGCAGGTTGGCTGCCGCTCGTGGTGATGCAGACGCGTGCCGGCAGGTGCTCGAGCCGTTGCTCGACGGCGACGGCGACCATGCCTATGTTCACTGGCTG
>SR_TP_S13solDRAFT_1000611_pt1 | contig 13418 bp, 14 predicted proteins | sample SodReaTP_S13sol_FD_11159 | JGI IMG/M metagenome (IMG submission 11159)
TCGAAAAACAAGGTCGGAACCAGCACCATCGCCCTGAACAAAAAGGCGCGCCACGAGTACTTCATCGAGGAGAGCTTCGAGGCGGGCCTGGTCCTGGAGGGCTGGGAGGTGAAGAGCATGCGTGCCGGCCGGGTGCAGCTCAACGAGAGCTATGTGCTCATCAAGGGCGGCGAGGCCTGGCTTTTCGGTGCCCACATCAGCCCCCTGACCACCGCCTCCACCCATATCAATCCCGACCCCATGCGCACCCGCAAGCTTCTCCTGCACAAAGAGGAGCTCAACAAGCTCATCGGTCAGGTGGAGCGCAAGGGTTACACCCTCACGCCCCTGGCCCTGTACTTCAAACGCGGCCGGGCGAAGCTGGAGATCGGTCTGGCCAAGGGCAAGAAGGAGCACGATAAGCGCGCCGTGCTCAAGGATCGGGACTGGCAGCGGGAGAAGGAGCGCACCCTCAAGCACGGCTGAGGGTTGCCGAAGAGACGAGTAAAGGGAAGTCTTGCAGCGGCGGCCCTTGGGCCGCACTAGTCGTGCCGACAATCCATACTCATGTGAAAATTACGAAACATCATGCCCCGCAAGGGCACGATGCGATGCTCCATGACCTTGAAGCCCACACGTTCGAAGAACGGCCGGGCCGTGATGCTGGCATCCGTGGTCAGCCGACGCACCCCCCGTTCCATGGCCCAATCCCGGGCATGGGCCATGAGTGCCGTGCCAATGCCCTGCCTGAGATGGTCCGGATCCACGAACAGCATATCCACGTGGCCGGTGGCCTCGACGGCCACAAATCCCCGCACACCGCCAGCGATCTCGCAGACGAACACCGCACAGCGGGCCAGACGCCGGCACCAATAGGGCTGATCGGGCGGGTCCGGGGCCCAGGCCTCCACCTGCTCGGGTATGTAGTCTCGCGCGGCCACCTTGTGCACCGCGTCCTGAAAGACGTGCATGACCGCGTCCAGGTCCTCTTCCTCGAACTCGCGAAGGATCCAGCCGTCGTGATGCACGTCGCTGCTCTGCCATCCCGTGGGTGGACGCTCCATGGGCTAGGTCTCCAGCAGCCTGATGACCGCCCGTGCCGCGCTGGCGCTGGACTGGGGGTTCTGGCCCGTCACCAGGCGGCCATCCACCACCACGTGATCCTGCCAGTTGGCGGCGGGCACGAACTGCGCGCCCAGCTCCCGTAAGCGGGTCTCCAGCAGGAAGGGCATGTGCTGATCCAACTCCACCGCCCGCTCCTCATCATCGGTAAAGGCCGTCACCTTGCGCCCCTTCACCAACGGCGAACCGTCCCGCAGCATGGCCCCCACCAGGCAGGCCGGTCCGTGGCAGACCGAGGCCAGCACCTTGTCCCCCTGGGCGAATTCCGACACCAGGCGCTGCACCTGCGGGTTGTCCGGCAGGTCGAACATAGTGCCGTGCCCGCCGGGAAAGAAGATGGCGTCGAAGTCATCGGCATGCAGGCTGTCATCCACTGCCCGCGTGCCCTTCAATGCCGCCCGCGCCACCTCATTGACCTGGCTGGCCTCGGCACCCTCCAGGCTGCGTGGATCGATGGGCGCTTCACCACCTTTGGGACTTGCCACGGTGACGGCGTAGCCCTGTTCGCGGAACAGGGCATAGGGCAGTGCGAACTCCTCTAGCCAGAGTCCGGTCGGATTGCCCTCGGAAATAGTGGAATGGCTGGTGACCACCATCAATATGGATGGCTTGCTGCCCATAATCCCCCCTGCGGTCATTTATGATTTATTTGATCAGGCGCGGAAATTGCCTGAAAACCGCTTCATGACAATGAAGCATAGTCGCTGGTCAGGATTTGGCCAGCTAATTGGCTGATTTGGAGACGGATTCCGGATTTACCCGGGAACGGAAGCCCGTTGCGGGCCCTCACCCAAGGATCACTGCGCGTAAGCCGAAGGGACCGGCTATCAGCCCAGGATCTGCGGATTGAGCTGCCAGATGCTGTAGTTCAATGCAGCAGCAAAGCTCACCCAGAGCAGGTACGGGACCAGCAGCACCGCCGCCAGCGCCCTCACCCGCCAGAAGGCGATCAGCGTGGCGAGGATCAGGCACCACAGGAGCAGGATCTCGATGAAGGCCAGCGCCCCCTGCTGCCAGCCGAAAAACAGCCAGGTCCAGAGCGCGTTGAATGCCAGTTGCACCAGAAACAGCGCCAGTGGCACCCGCTGTTGTGCAAAACCTCCCCTGCGCCAGACCAGCCAGGCGGAAATCCCCATCAACAAGTAAAGCACGCTCCAGACGGGGCCGAACCACGAGCCCGGCGGCGCCCAGGGGGGTTGCACCAGCTCGGTATAGAAGGCGCCGGCGTTGATGGAGGCCGCGCCGCCGATGGCCGCGGCGATGAAACACACGACCAGCCATGAGAGCAGGCCCAAGGACTGCCGAAGCGGGGTTCTCTGGGTCATGATGGCTCCCCTACCACTGTGTCATTCGGATCCTGGGGCCACCCGGCATGCCGGTTGACCTCGTCCGGCCTTGCGTGCCGCACCACCGCCTCGGCCAGGACCTGGGCAGAGTCCAGCCACGGACGTGCCACCCGAAGGCGATCCGAAACGATAGACAGTTCGGTACAGGCCACCAGGAGGACATCGGCCCCCGCTTGTATGAGGCTATCGGCCGTTTGCTGCAGGGTGCTCACCACCCCGTTCGGGTTCACCCCAGCCTTGATCTGGCGGATGGTCGACATTAGCGCCTCCTGAGCTCCGGGTGCCGGGGTCAGGAGCCGCAGATCCTGTCGTCCCAGCGCCGGTGCGTACAGTTGCAGCCGGACGCTGGCCGTGGAGGCCAGCAGACCCACGGTGCGTGCCTCGGGGCAGCACTGGCGAATTGCCGCGGCAGATAAATCCAGCATGTTCAGCAGCGGGATGGAGACGGCCTGCTGGATCTGCGGGTGATAGTAATGGGCGGTATTGCAGGGCATGGCCAGGAAATCCACACCCCAGAGGGCGAGCCGGCGGGCCATCTCCTGCAGACAGGGGACAGGGCTTGCGCCACCCCCCTTCTCAAGGGCCTCGATGCGCGAGGGCACCTGAGGGTTGTTGTCCACCAGCATACGGATGTGGTCGCGGTCATCCTTCGCCGGCGTGGCCTTGATGATCCTGGACATCAGATCCACGGTCGCCTCGGGACCCATGCCCCCGAGGATACCCACACTCTTTGCCGTCACCACCGTCTCCCCCTGCGTTCAAGCCCGGATCATACCGGGTTTGGGGTTTGAATCCCCGGCCCGGCAAGTGATCGCTGCGCCACGCCAGCCCCATCATCAGGGCCTGCACAGCCAATACCTATACAATACCTTTCGTCTTCAGCCCGCTACCGCCGAGCCACTTCCTCGCGACGAAGAATAGACATTACATACTGTTTTAATTGGAAAACTCTCGTAACCAGAAACATCTGAACCCTGAGAGGCAAAAACTTGATGTGGCGCACAAAACAAACATATTGTACAGTTTATGTACATGTTCCGCGGAAACCACAGAAGACCCATAAACCTCCCCGCGGCGCGCTCCTGGAGAAGATGAGCATGTTCAACAAACGCATAAGAGACGAACTGGACGATTGCCGCACAGCCCTTGGCGAGACCACCGCCGTGCTGGATGCCGTCAAGTCATCGGTGGCCTACATCGAGTTCTCACCCCAGGGCAACATCATCGAGGCGAACGATCACTTCCTGAGCACCATGGGCTATGGCCGCGACACCGTGATCGGGGCACACCACCGCATGTTCTGTGATCCCGCCTACGTGACTTCAGCCGAATACCGCGGCTTCTGGGACAAACTGCGCCGGGGCGAATCCCACGCCGGCACATTCCCCCGCATCAGGTCCGATGGGAAGCGACTCTGGCTCGAAGCCACGTACTTCCCGGTGACGGATGCCATGGGACAGGTGGTGAAGGTGGTGAAGATCGCCTCGGACGTCAGCCAAAAGCACGAGCAAATGCGCGATCAGGGTGCTGTGTTCCAGGCACTGGACCGCTCCATGGCCGTGATCTCCTTCACCCCCGACGGCCAGATCCTCGACGCCAATCGCAACTTCCTCGACACCGTCGGCTACACCGCCGAGGAAGTGAGGGGCCGCCACCACCGCATCTTCTGCGACGACGTCTTCTACCGGGACAACCCAAGATTCTGGGAAGACCTGGCCGACGGCAGGTTCATGTCGGGAAAATTCCGCCGTGTACGTTCCGATGGAAGCGAGGTCTGGCTGGAGGCCACCTACAACCCGATCCTCGACGAACAGGGCCGGACCGTAAAGGTCATCAAGTTCGCCTCGGACATCACCGAAAGCGTTCACGCCGCCCACAAGATTCAGGACGCCTCGGCTGTCGCCTATTCCATGGCACAGCAGACCGCCGACAATGCCGGCCGCGGCTCAGAGTCCCTCGGCGCATCGGTGCAGACATCCAGGCAGATCCGCCAACTCATCGACGAAGCCCGGGCGGTCATCGACAAACTCAATGACGAATCAAAGAACATCGAGACCATCGTCGCCACCATCAGCGGCGTTGCCGCCCAGACCAACCTGCTGGCACTGAATGCAGCCATCGAGGCGGCCCGCGCGGGGGAACAGGGGCGCGGCTTTGCCGTGGTGGCCGATGAGGTCCGCCAGCTGGCAGCACGTACAAGCCAGGCCACGGAGGAAATCGCCAAGGTGGTCCACGGCAACCTCCAGCGCACTGCGGAGATCGTCACACGCATTGAGCATGTGAGCGAGGCCGCCGAGAAGGGCCGGTTACAGGTGGAATCAGTGGAAAACATCGTCTCCGAGATCCGCGACGGCGCCACCCACGTGGTGGAGCTGGTGTCTTCGATCCCGAAGGTGGGTTAGACAAGTGGCAAGTGGCAAGTGGCAAGTGGCAAGTGGCAAGTGGCAAGGAGTGTCTTAATCTGCTGTCAGATGTACAGAAAACACGTCTGAAAGGGGCTAGGCTTTACTGATACGGGCGCACGACGACACAGACCACTTCGCCGGAGGGTTTCATGGCCACAGGCTGGGCAAAAGAGGGAGCGGTTCAGGAACAGATCGACGACACCGTCGACGACGCCGTGCGCCGTGCCCGCAGCCATCTTCCCAGTGGTGAGAGTCTCCAGCACTGCGAGGAATGCGCCGCGCCCATTCCCGAGGCACGCCGGCACGCCCTGCCGGGCGTCCGGTTGTGCATCCGCTGCCAGGAGCGTCACGATCAGGATGAAGGGTCACACAGTCTCTACAACCGCAGGGGGAGCAAGGACAGTCAGCTTAAATGAGATTAAGGCAACTCATTCAGATCACAAGCAGTCTGAGCCACTGCGTATAATCACCTCATTGAATCCTGGCACTCTTCTGCAGGTTGTGCCTGGCGCAAAGCAACTGAACATTTTCTGCCTTGAGCGAAGTACCACCCTTGGAGTACGGCAGAACGTGGTCAAAGTGCAGTTCGTCCTTTGAGCCACACATCGTGCACTTCCCCCCATCCCGTTTCCAGACCTCAAGCTTTACATGTGTTGGGATGATACGGCGATGCTTCGTACTGCGAAAACCAGTATCAACAGATGCGGTGTCGTCTTGAACTTCTTCAATGGCTTCTAAGCGGAACTTGAAAACCTTTCTTGCGCCATCCAATTGCTGGCAAGAGTCCACTAGGTGAAAAAAACCATTGTAGCTCCATATTCCCTTTCTGAGCTTTTCATAGACTCGAACGAGATCAGGGCCTTTATTACCCGCCTTGAATTCCTGCGCTGCACGGTGAAATTTGCCGTTTTCTGTTGGTCCGCCACCAGGCAAAAACTCCGGTTGATCAAGAGACTTGGGGTTGGGTGTTTCGGATGTTCGTGGGTGATCATGACCCTCATAGATCAAGACCGCACCGTCCTCATGCACCTCATCTTGATATGGTGCGTTGGGCCGAACGGACATCAACACGACCGAATGCCCATTGCGAAGCCGAAAATTCATGCCCCGCTGGAGTGAAGTGCCTTCCCTCTGGCACATTTCAAAGTAGGAGAGAATTTCGTTTTCAGCGGCCACGACACTCCTCGATAAATAAATTTGCCCACAGCGTAACAACAATTAATCTGCTCCCTCGCGAAGCACGCAGTGAACAGTGGGCCGAAGGTCAGATTTTCACTACTTAGTCTCTTCGCGACTTCGCTAGAAACTAGCCCTAGACCTTTCTCTTCTCCGCGTCTTTGCGTCTCCGCGAGAAATCATGTTGAGACCCCCGCAAGCATCACTTAGAGCTTGTTATGACTGCCATCGCAGAAGGGCTGATTGCCCGTGCGCTTGCACTGACACAGCCAGGCCTCGCCGGACTTCTCGGCGGTAAAGGCGACGGGTTCGCAGCCGCTGCCCTCGTGGGAGCCATCGCAGAAGGGCTGCTTCTTGGACTTGCCGCAGGCGCACCAGAAGTATTTCTTGCCGGCCTCCAGCTCCACAGCGATGGGTTCCTTGGCGGCGATCTCGGGCTTGCAGTTACTCATTGGGTCTTCCTTTGGTTGGTGTTGGTGTCGGTGTTGTTGTTCTCACCCTCCCGCCTTGCGGGTCAGGGGGGTCTGTGCTGATTACCAGGGCGCGGGGGGGCTAAGCTTTTCCAGCAGGGCCTGGTGGGCCTGCAGCTCGACCTCGGAGGGACGGATGACCCGCAGCGGGGGGCGGCCTTTTGGGAGGCGGCGCGGGGTTTCCTCGCTTCGCTCGCCATTGGCGCCGGGGGCGTCACCGCCCAGGGACAGGGTCACCTGGCCGCCGGTCATGGCGAGATAGACATCGGCGAGGATGCGGGCATCCAGCAGGGCGCCATGGAGTTCGCGCCCGGAGTTGTCGATCTGGTAACGCTTGCACAAGGCATCCAGGCTATTGCGCTGACCGGGGTGCATCTTTCTGGCCAGCACCAGGGTGTCCAGGACACTGGCGTACTCGGTGACCTGGCCCCGGGGGGCATCCAGCAGTTTCAGTTCGTGATCCAGAAAGCCCACGTCGAAGGGGGCATTGTGGATAACCAGTTCGGCGCCGCGGATGAAGTCCAGGAATTCGTCCGCCACGTCGTGAAAACGGGGCTTGTCTGCAAGGAATTCGTTGCTGATGCCATGCACCGCCTGGGCGCCTTCGTCGATCTCCCGGTCAGGCTGGAGGTAGTAGTGAAAATGCCGCCGGGTAAGACGCCGCCCCACCATCTCCACGCAACCGATCTCGATGATGCGATGCCCCTGGGACGGTTCCAGGCCGGTGGTTTCCGTATCCAGCACCACCTGGCGATGGTTTTTTTCGGGCAACTCGGTCGAATCGTTCATGGTGTGTCCGGGTGGAGTCGGTGGATGGTGGCTAGGGTAAACGATGCCTGAACGCTTGGGCAAAAAGAGCTTGGTGATTTACCACGAAGCCCACGAAGAAAAAAAACAGTTTTCTCGCCAAGACGCAAAGGGCGCCAAGAAATCTAAAAATGCGTTCTGGATTTTATTAGTGATTTCCCTTGGCGCCCTTTGTGTCTTGGCGAGAGAAATTCATTTAAGGTTTTGTTTTTACGTTAAACGACTTCGTGAGCTTCGTGTCTAATCTTTTGCCTTAAATCTGTCGCCCCCCGGACAACAGCTCGTCGATGGCCTCGTTGGCCAGCTGGTCGGCCAGTTCGTTTTCCGGGTGGCCGGTGTGACCACGCACCCAGTGCCATTCCACGTCGTGGCCGGCGGCGGCGGCCTCCAGACGCTCCCAGAGATCCTGGTTCTTCACCGGCTTGCCGTCGGCGGTGCGCCAGTTGCGTCGCTTCCAGGCATGTATCCACTGGGTCACGCCCTGCTTCACATACTGGGAGTCGGTGGTCACTGCCACGGCGCAGGAGCGGCTCAGGGTCTCCAGGGCCACGATGGCGGCGGTGAGTTCCATGCGGTTGTTGGTGGTCTCGGCCTCGGCGCCCTTGAGGGTGCGCTCCTTGCCCTTGAAACGCAGCATGGCGCCCCAGCCGCCGGGACCGGGATTCCCGCGACAGGCGCCGTCGGTGAAGATCTCCACCCGTTCTTCGCCCGTCATGGCTTGAGCCTGCGCAGGCCCGAGCCGGCCAGGCCGGCCGCCACCCGACGCCGGGGGCTCCAGCGCGGGCGCATGGGGGTCAGCGTGGTCACACGCTTGCGGGCACGAATCACGTAGGCACCTCCAAAGTACGGCCAGAAACGGGCGCCCAGTGTCTCCATGAAGCGCAGGCGGCGCAACAGCCCGGCGCGTTTGATGGGGGGACGAAAACCGGCCGGCACACATTCAATCACCTCAAAGCCCAGCAGACGGAGCCAGTCCTTGAGGCGCAGCACTCCGTAGTAGCGCCCACTCCAGGGGGCCGCGCCTGCGCGGCCTGCGAACAGACGACGCAGGCCTATGAGGCTGAAGGGATTGAAGGCCACGATGATCACATGGCCCTCGGGGATCAGGGCACGCTCCACCTCACGAAGCACCTGGTGGGGATCGGCGCAGTATTCCAGGACGTGGGCCAGCACCGCCACGTCCAGGGTCTCCGCCCGGATGGGCAGCGCCCGGGGTTGGGCCAGCACCTGGGCCGGCGGGGCGATGCCCAGGCTGACACGGTGAATGATGCGGCTGCCTTCCAGCAGGTCCAGGGGCTCGCCCAGGTCCCCCATCTGCAGGGCGTGGTAGCCGAACAGCTGGGGCACGACCTCCTGGGCGTAGCTGCACAGATCGGCCTTCAGCGCCTCACCAGGGGGCGATGCATACCAGGCGCGCAGGTCCTGGCGGTCCCGGATGATGTGGTCGGGGTTCATGGCCCACAGCATATCCCATGACCGTGGCAAATCCAGGCCGGCGGTCCGGTAAACCCTGCAGGTCAAGGAGAGAGGGGTCTTGTCAGGGTTGTGGTGGATACCCCCCGGTCGCTATCCTTAGCGCCCATGAAACCCCTCCGATTTATGGCCTTTGCCGCCTCGCTGCTCGCGGCCCTCCTGCTGAGCGCCTGCGCCGGCCTCCAGACCCAGCCGGACGAGCCACAACTGGCTGAAATACCAGATGAAAGCCTCCTCGAACACGTGGAAGCCCCGGACCAGGAGCTGCTCCTGGCCCAGGAGCTGGTGGCCCCCTTCCCGGACCAGGGACCAGGTGACGAACCGCATCCGGATGCGACCGAGGGTGACCGTGACATCTGGGACCGTGTGCGGGCCGGCATGGCCATGGAAGATCACAGCCATCATCACCAGGTCCTCTCCCACATCCAGTGGCACGTCAAACGCCCGGATTTCATCCAGCGGGTGACTGCCCGTTCCGAACCCCTCCTGCATTACATCCTGGAAGAGATCGAGGCCCGCGAGCTGCCCACGGAGCTGCTGTTGCTGCCCATCGTGGAGAGCGCCTACCTGCCCTTCGCCTACTCCCATGGCCGGGCAGCGGGCATCTGGCAGTTCATCCCCTCCACGGGCCGGCATTTCGGCCTGAAGCAGAACTGGTGGTATGACGGGCGCCGGGACCTGCACGCCTCCACCCAGGCCGCCCTGGACTATCTGCATCAACTCAATCAGCGTTTCGACGGCGACTGGCTGCTGGCCCTGGCCGCCTACAACGCCGGCCAGGGCAACGTGGCCCGGGCCATCTCGAAGAACCAACGCCTGGGGCGGCCCACGGACTTCTGGAGCCTGGACCTGCCCCAGGAGACCCGCAATTACGTACCCAAACTGCTGGCCCTGCGCACCCTGGTGGAAGACCCCGAGGCCTACGGCCTGGAACTCTGGCCCGTGCCCGACGAGCCCTATCTGGAGCTGGTGCAGCTGGACAGTCAGCTGGACCTGGCCGTGGCGGCCCGACTGGCTGATCTGGAGATCGAAGAACTCTACGAACTCAACCCCGGCTTCAACCGCTGGGCCACCGACCCGGAAGGCCCCCATCACCTGCTCCTGCCCCGGGAACGCACCGAGGCCTTCCGCAAGGGCCTGGCTGCCCTGGACCCCGCGCAGCGGGTGGTCTGGAGCCGGCATCGCATTCAGCCCGGCGAGACCCTGATCCACATCGCCAAGCAGTACCGCACCACGGTGGCCATGCTGCAGGACACCAACAAGCTTCGCGGCAGCAACATCCGCGCCGGGCGCTACCTGCTGGTGCCCAGCGCCAGCCAGCCCGCGTCCAGCTACACCCTGACCGCCGAACAGCGGCGCAGCCAGACCCAGGCCAGCGGGCCGTCCGGACGGGTGCAGCACCAGCACGTGGTCCAGGCCGGCGACACCTTCTGGGACCTGTCCCTGCGCTACAAGGTCTCCGTGCAGCAGCTGGCCCGCTGGAACGGCATGGCCCCCGGCGACACCCTTCGCCTGGGCCAGACACTGTCCGTGTGGCTTCCCGCCGACGCCTCCCGCCAGGCGGCCAGCGCCGCGCCGGTGGGCCTGCGCACCGTGGCCGCCCGCCGCCAGACGGTGAACTACGCCGTGCGGCCCGGTGATTCCCTGTCCAGCATCGGCCAGCGCTTTCGGGTTAACATCAGCGACATCCGCCGCTGGAACAAGCTGGGCAACGGCAACCTGATCCGTCCCGGACAGACCCTCACGCTGCATGTGGATGTGACCAACCAGGGTGGCGAGACATGAAACACCGGGACATCCCACGCCTGTGAGCACCCCTCCCCCGATCCAGGTCGCCAGCCGCACCGATGTCGGTCGCGTGCGCACACATAACGAAGACGCCGTCGGCGACGACCCGCAACTGGGCGTGGTGGTGCTGGCCGACGGCATGGGGGGCTACTCCAGTGGCGAGATCGCCAGCTCGATCGCCGTGCAGACGGTGCTCGAGGACCTGCGTGAAATATTGCCCACGATTTCACCCGCCGAGATCGATCCGGACCTGGGTTACAGCCACCAGAGCCGCGTGGTGCGCGATGCCATCCTCCATGCCAATCGCATGATCTACGAGGCCGCCCAGCAGGACACCCGCCATGCGGGCATGGGCACCACTCTGGTCATGGCCGCCTTCAACGCCAACCAGATCACCATCGCCCATGTGGGCGACTCCCGCCTCTACCGCCTGCGCGACCGCCGCCTGGAACAGCTCACCGTAGATCACACCCTGATCCAGGAACTGGTAGACCACGGCTACTACAACCGCGAGGAGGCCCGCGAGGCCCACAACAAGAATCTGGTCACCCGGGCCCTGGGCATCGACCCCAGCGTTGCGGTGGACGTCCTGGAAGGCATGGCGCTGCCCGGGGATGTATACCTGCTGTGCTCCGACGGTCTCAACGACATGATCGACGAGACCGCCATGGTCGCCACACTGCTGGAATCGGCACCGGACCTGGACGCCGCGGCTGAGCGGCTTGTGGAGCAGGCGCTGAACAAGGGCGGCCGTGACAACATCTCGGTGATCCTGGTGCGGGTGCTGGACACCCAGCCCAGGAACCCATCGTGGTATAAACGGATCACCACACTGCTCAAACGACGCTAGGACTGTCCATGGCCCGTCTCATCCTCATGCTCAACGACCAGGTGCTCAAGGAGACCCCGCTCGGCAGAGAAGCAGTCACCATCGGTCGCAAGCCCGACAACGACCTGCACCTGGATCACCACGCGGTGAGTGGCTATCACGCCCAGGTGATCACCGTGCTCAACGACAGTTTCCTGGAAGACCTGGACAGCACCAACGGCACCTGGATCGACGGCACCAGGATCCGCAAGCGGGCGCTCAAGGAAGGCGACGAGATCAGCATTCATCACTACCGCCTGCGCTACACCAACCTGGCTGGCGGCCCCGTGAAGACCCTGGCTCCGGATCAGCTGGAAAAGACCATGATTGTGCGCATGGACAGCCTGGGTCTGCCTCAGACCGAGGCGGATGCAGGCACCGACAAGGCCGTGCGCAAGATCGAGCAGACCGCCCCTGCGCGGGCCCCGGCACCGCCCCCGGTGAGCCCCCACAGGCCTCCCCTGCCGCCCGTCACGCCCCGCCAGCCCGACCAGCGTATTGCCCCACCCCCGGCGGCGGTGACCGCCGGCTCTCTGCGCATCCTTTCCGGTCCCAACGCCGGGCGCACCCTGGAGCTGGTGAAAAGCCTCACCACCCTGGGTCGGCCCGGCGTCCAGGTGGCCGCCATCTCCAAACGTGCCCAGGGCTACGTGATCATCCGCGTGGACGGCGGCACCAGCGGCCAGTCCCCCAAGGTCAACGACGAGGCCATCGGCAACCAGGCCCGCCTGCTCAAGCACGGCGACACCATCGACATCGCCGGCATCCGCATGGAATTCGTGGCCAAGTGAGAAGTGTGAATTGGGAAGTGCGAAGTGTTTTATTCACACTTCCCAATTCACACTTCTCACTTGCCCTTATGCCACCAGTTCCAGCCTCGGCACCGCCGCCAGCAGCTTGCGGGTGTAGTCGTTCTCCGGGTGCTGGCTGACCTTTTCCGTGGGGCCGTATTCCACCACCCTGCCCTGGTACATCACTGCCATGCTGTCGGCCAGATATTCCACGACGCCGATATTGTGGGTGATGAATAACAGAGTCAGCCCGCGCCGGTCCTTCAGCTCCAGGAGGATCTGCAGGATCTCCGCCTGCACCGACACGTCCAGGGCGCTGGTCACCTCGTCACAGACAATGAAGCTCGGGTCCAGCACCAGGGCCCGGGCGATGCCGATGCGCTGGCGCTGGCCACCTGAGAACTCATGGGGATAGCGCCACAGGCTGTCGCCGGGCAGCTGCACCTGTTCCAGCACCTGCTGGGCCAGGTGCAGGCGTTCCTCCAGGGACTCGCCGATGCCGTGGACCGCCATGGGCTCGGTCAGCGCGCCGGCCACGGTCATGCGCGGATTGAGCGAGGAGGCCGGGTCCTGGAAGATGATCTGCATGCGCCGCCGAAAGGGGCGCATCTGCCGGGTATTCAGGGTGGTGATGTCGTCTCCCTCAAAACACACCTGCCCCGAGGTGATGTCCTGCAGTCGCAGGATGCCCCGACCCAGGGTGGTCTTGCCGCAGCCGGACTCACCCACCAGGGCCAACACCTTGCCATGGGGGATGCTCAGGGATACCCCGTCCACGGCGCGCACATGATCCACCACCCGGCGCATGAGCCCCTTGCGCACCGGAAAATGGATACGCACATCCCGCAACTCGATCAACGGTGCCTCGCTGATGCGGGGCGGCTGCGCGGCAGGGGCCTCGTTGCTCGAGACGGTGTCCCGACGCTTACGCAGGTTTTCGGGCAGGGCGTCGATCAGCTGTCGCGTGTAGGGATGCCGGGGCTCGGTGAGCACCTTGCGTACCTCGCCGGTTTCCACGATCTTGCCCAGACGCATCACTGCCAGCCGTTTGGCCATCTGTGCCACCACGCCGAAGTCATGGGTGATAAACAGAATGCCCATGCCGTTCTTTTCCTGCAGCTCGCGCATGAGCCGCAGGATCTCCGCCTGCACGGTCACGTCCAGGGCCGTGGTGGGCTCGTCGGCGATGAGCA
>SR_TP_S13solDRAFT_1000612_pt1 | contig 13416 bp, 13 predicted proteins | sample SodReaTP_S13sol_FD_11159 | JGI IMG/M metagenome (IMG submission 11159)
CCCGCGATTTGGTCCTCGAGCCCTACGGAGCTGCGCAATGAACAAATCGACATTCGGCCCGATCATCGAAGACAAGCCCATCAAGCTAGGGCGTGTTGACAAAAGGGATTCACCGGGCGCGGTGATCGTGATTCAAGCTGGTATCTGCAATGGAGACCAGCGTGGCACGAAACCTGATGTCGAACGACGAGTGGGCGTTCTTTGAACGCTTCATCCTGGCTGTCCGTTCTCCGAACGGCCGCAAGCCCACGAACCATCGGCTTGTTCTGGATGGGATTTTCTGGATCGCCCGAACGGGGTCGCCCTGGCGCGACCTGCCGGAAGAGTTCGGCAAATGGTCGTCTGTCTATCGGCAGTTCCGGCGCTGGACGTTGGCGGGGCTGTGGGAACAGATCCTGGAGGCGCTGAACGAGAGCCGGATCGTGCCGGATGCGCTGCAGATGATCGACAGCACCGTGGTTCGCGCTCATCATCAGGCAGCGGGCGCAAAAGGGGGACTCCGCGCCAAGGTTTCGGCCGCTCGCGAGGTGGCTTCACGACCAAGATCCATCTGCGGGTCAATGCGGCAGGCCTGCCCATGAGAACCGAGATCACGGCCGGGCAGACATCGGACTACCTCGGCTTCGATCTGGTCATGGCTGACAACCTGCCCGAGCCAAGCGTTCTGCTCGCAGACCGCGGCTACGACTCCGACAACATCCGCAAGACCATGGAGGTGCGCGACGTGGTGCCGGTCATCCCCATGCGCAAAACCCGGAAGCTACGGGTCGCCGTTGACCGCAGGCTCTACCGCCTGCGCAATCTCGTTGAGCGGTGCTTCAACAAGCTCAAGAATGCCCGTCGCGTCGCCACCCGCTACGACAAGACCGCCGAAAGCTTCCTGGGCTTCATCGACATCACGTCGATCCGCCTCTGGCTCCGCCATTTGTCAACATGACCTAGGTCTGCGATCAGAACACGTTCTTCACTCTGGTTTATGTCTTCACGAGAGCGCCATTCGCGGATCTGGCTGCGGATTGCATCGATCTTCTGGGCATTGCCTTCCGTGAAATACATGCGGGACACAGAACAATGTTGTGAAGAAGCGGGGCTGTATTCACGCCAGATGAAGCCGCGCTGTGGCTTGAGCGAATTCAGCACCTCGACGGCACTGGCATACCCCCCGAGCCCGGAAAACAGAACGTCGGCTTTGGAGACCAGCCTCGCGAATGACATGATGGCCGACGAACTCAGATGATCGTTTACATGTACTTTCCAACCGGCTCTGGAAGCAGCTTCCGCAACCGCACCAGTCCCCGAAAATGCATCAATGAACATCCCGCTATCCGGCGACCCGATCCGGTCGATGATGGTGTCGACGACACGGGCCTTTGATCCGATATAACGGAATGACATGTACGGACGTTCTCCCTGCTCTTGTTTTTCTATATTCTGGTTGGCATCACTACGAGGAGTTTGTGTCATGGTTTCGGGGGCGTCGCTCCACGCTGCTGCCGAATTTGCGCCAATCGACGTTAATGAGTGTCTAAGATGAACGAAGACTCTGTTGCTGCGTTGCTCCGTATGAATTCAAGATCGGGTCACGGTCAACATGGCACAACGACACCCTCATGAGCAACATCTTGTAGAGGGCAGTGCCGATTGGGCTGCTCGTTGTGGCGTGGGTGGTTGAAGGGGACAACGCTGCAGGCCGACGCACAGTCCATGGGCGAATGACGAGTGCCTTGTTCGCAGGCTGCCGTCATCACAGTGAGGCGACGCAGAGCAGCGATGAGCCGTAAGCGATGGGGTGGACGCCGTCGAAGGTCTGAAGGCGGTACGGTCCGCATCGCGGAAGTTGATGCGTGAGACGACCGTGCCGGCTGGCTGTAGCAAAAGTTCGAGTTCTGTTCCATTTCAGCGAACGCCACTGGTGTCGATGTGCCCAGCTGCGACGTAGAAAAAGTCTCGCAAATCCAGATATTTGCAACAAATTCACCAAATCCGCGCAGTCATGAGGTCCGGAGAATATCGGCCATGAGAGACCTCTACCGGACCTCCTGGCACCGACGCCACTGAACAGCCCCATACGCATAACCCTCGAAAACAACGGAAAAATCTGGCCACAGCCGGATCGGGAGAACGCTTTCGCGGGGGAAAGTGGCGGAGTGGATGGGCCTGATATCCAACCTTCTTCGCTAATCGGGGTGATTGGCGCAAGGTCCTCCGTGTGGTCCCGCGTCCGGGTTGGATAGCGGCGGGCAGGTTTCATTCTTCGCTCCGCGGTCGGCGCCAGGGGCCGCCGCAAGATGGGCCAGAAAAGGGGACCGGCACATCAATCTCTGAGCGCGTGCTGGTCGCCAAAGCGAGGCGCTGCGCAGAAGGTTTGACGATGTTGCCGGGCCCGACGTCCTGCCGGACGCATCCGCCGGAGCGGATCCTGATATCTCTGAGCGCTCTCCCTCGTCGAGGCTATGCCGCAGCCGCCTCGGCAGCTTCGTCCCGCGTCCACCGGAAGGAGGTGCCGTCGACCCACATCCGGTGCATGATGACGGCGAGCCGCCGCGCGACCGCCACCCGGGCCCGCATGTGCCCTCGCCGGCGGGCGACTTCGATGCCCCACCGTTTGAGCCAGCTCCAGCGCTGCACCCGGGTCAGCAGCACGTTGGCGGCCTCGCACAGGAGCGAGCGCACCATCTTGTCGCCGCACAGGCTGATGCTGCCGTTGCGATCCGTTTCCCCGGAGGCGTATTTGCGCGGCGTCAGGCCGAAGTAGCTGCCGACTAGCGACGACTTCGCGAACCGGGCGGGATCCTCGATCGCGGTGCGGAAGGCCAGGGCTGTAACGGGCCCAACGCCCGGCACGCTCATTAGGCGCCCGCAAACCGGATCGGTCCGGACCGTCGCCAAGAGCAGGCGATGCAAGTCATCCAGCCGCTCGAGGAGCTCGCGCCGCACGCTCAGCATCGCGTCGACCACCGGCGCGAGCACCGCGTCCCCATCGACAAGCTCGCGCACTCTTGCCTCGAAGCCGCTCTTGACCGGCGTGCCGACTTTGAGACCGAAGGCCTTCAGGATCCCGCGCAAATGGTTCTCGAGCTCGATCCGGCACTTGATCAGCATCTCGCGGCTGCGCAAGAGCGCCCGCTGCTTGTGCGTCGTCTGGCTCTTCACGTGGACCGCCCGGTACCAGCCCGCGTGCAGCGCATAGGCGATGTTGCGGGCGTCGATGCGGTCCGTCTTCACCGGCATCGCGCTCGTCGCCGCCTTCAGGTGCCGGGCGTCGAGGCACACGACCGGCAGCCCGGCAGCCAGAAGCCCGTCGTGGAGCGCCGGCGAAAGCAGGCCGGACTCGAGCCCCACGGCTTCGAACTCAAAGCCCGTCTTCTCGAGCCAGGCGGCGATCGTCTCCGGCTCGGACGCGACCTTCGCCTCGCGCACGATCTTACGCCTCTCGTCGATGACGCAGATCGAGGTCTCCCTCAGCGAGACGTCCAAACCGGCATAGTGCTTCATGACCGTCCTCCACGGTGGCTGCCCGATGCGGGTCAAATGACCCGCTCCCGTTGTGGAGGACCCTCGACGCGCCGTCATCGGCACGCCGCTTCCCAATCACCCCGATTAGCCCATCTCTGGAAGACCTGCCTTCTGACAGGTCGCCGTTCTCCTGGGCGATCCAGCTTCCCTGCAGGCCTACCAGTAGAGCCCAAGGCGATGGAACCGAGGCGGTGTCCCTCCCAGCGGTACCCTTGCGGTCGGGTAGCCGACAAGGGCGGGGATCGGGGTCGTGCGACCCGTGACCAGGTCCCGGAGGCGGCGGATTCGGCTTTCGGTCGGGGGATGCGTCCTGAGCAACGAGGGCTCCGGAATGCGGCGGCCGGGCAGAAGGATCTCCTCCCAGAACCGACCGACCCGGCGTTCGAGCTTGACGAGCGCGCGCACGAGCCCCTCCGGATCGCCGGTCAGCTCTGCGGCGGCGCGGTCGGCGTCGTACTCGCGCGTCCGCGAAAGGCCGAGTTGGACCAGCGCCATGAGGGTGGGCGCGAAGACAAGGAGAATCACGACATGCCAAGGCACATGGACCATGCCTGCCAGGACCAGAGGCAGGTTGAGGAGTAGAAGCAACTGTCCGAGCCAGCTTGCCAGCGAGACGAGGCGCGACATCATGTCGGCGAGGCTCATGATCCACAGGTCGCAGTTGGCGATATGCCCGATCTCATGCGCCAGAACCCCGGCGAGTTCTCGGCCGTCGAGCAGGTTGAGCAGCCCGTCGGTGACGCAGATGGCGCTGTCCTCGGGGCTGCCCAGGGCGAAGGCGTTCGGCAGCCGGCTCGGCACGCGATATAGCGCCGGCGCGCGCTGCAGCCCGGCCCTGCGGGCGAGTTCGGCCAGGGCCGCGACGAGACCGGGGGCATCACGACCGGTGAGCCGCTGCGCCTGATAGGCCGAGAGGAGCAGCCGGCGTGGCAGCGCGGGCGCAAACAGGAGACCCCCGACCATCGCGAGCGCCATGAGGAGACCGGTCTCGGGTCCGACGATCGCTGTCACCGCGATCCAGGCGATCGCGGCCATGAGCCCGAGCAGCAGCGCCGATTGCACGAAATTGAGCAGGCGGTGGCTGGCGGAGGCCGCGGTCATCGCGTCTCGTGGCCTCCGAGTTCGCGTCGGTCCTGATCGCGCACGAGCCAATGGACAGCGCCGAGCGCAAGCGCCGCGCCCGCGAGTGCGGCAATCTTGGATGATTCCGTCTCGCCGAGGTCCAGGATGATGAATTTGCGCACGATGGCGAGGAGCGCGATCAGCACGATCGTGCGGACCTGGAGGATCCCGAAGCTGCGTTCGGTCGCAACAAGAATGGAGCGCTTGAACTCGAGCGCGATCACCACGGTGAAGATCATGCCGAACACCACCTGGAAGGTGGCGTAATCGAGCGTGTCAAATGCCCCCAGAACCAGGCGGTTCACGACTTCGCGCATCAGCGCCCAGACCGACGCCACGACGATCGCCGCAATGATGACGCTGAGGACGAAGATGACGATTTGTTCGAACTTCTCGTAGAGCGTCATCGCCGACCATTGTTCACGGGTCAGGCCGGATCGTTGCAAGTCCTTCATGATTGCCCCTCGAAAGCCGCCCCGGAGAGACAAGCTCCCCGGGGCTTCGCCAGACGGTGCGATATCGCACGGAGCGGAGGGGACGCCGCAAACCGGCGACACCCGATTTGGCAAATCAGCCGTTCTTGACCTCGATGCGCTTGACCTTCGCCTGCGCCTCGGGTGTCTGGGGCAGCTTGATCGTCAGAACCCCGTTCTTGAAGGATGCCTGCGCCTTTTCGCCATCCACGCCGGGCGGAAGCGGGATCGTGCGGTAGATCGCGCCGTAGCTGCGCTCGGAGAGATAGTATCCCTTCTTCTCCTCCTGGCGCTCGATCTTCTTCTCCCCCTTCACGGTCAACATGTCATCGTTGACCGTCACCTCGATGTCCTTCATCTCCATGCCCGGCAGCTCGATCGACACTTCGATCGCCTTGTCGGTCTCAACCATGTCGGATTTGGCTTCGCCGCTGCCCCAGGGCCATTCGAACTGACCGACCCGGTTCCAGAAGTTCTCGAACACATGGTTCATTTCGCGCTGGAGCGTCGCGATCGGGTTGTCTTCGCTGCTCTTGGCGTCTGGCGCGCCGTCCTTGCGCGCCCAGGGGATCAGGTCCTTGATCTGCATGATGGTGTCTCCTTCGGTTTTCAGGCGCCCTTGACGGCGATCCTTTTTGGCTGCGCTTCAGGGGCTCGGGGGAGCGTCAGGGTGAGGACGCCTCCGCGCATCTCGGCCTCGATCCTGTCGGGGTCGAAATCCTCGGAAAGCGTGAAGGCCCTCTCGAAATCACCCTCGCCATATTCGGCATAGGCAAGTTCCAGGTTTTCTGGCCGCACCGGGTCAACCTTGCCGCGGATCGTCAGCACGCGATTTTCCAGCGTGATTTCGACCGCATCGGGGGCGACCCCAGGCATTTCGAGCATCATGGAGACGCCCTGATCGGTTTCGACGATATCGGTCAGCGGGCGGTAGATGCGGCCGCCGCCGGTTGTCTCGGGCGAGTCTGTCGGTGTCTTTTCGGTGGCTTGCGTGATGTCGGGGCTCATCGTTCCAGCTCCTCTCAGGCTGCCTTGATTTCGATTCTCTTCGGCTTCGTTTCCTCGGGCCTGGAGATGACGATCCGCAATACGCCGTTCGTCATCCTCGCCTCGACCTTGTCATCCGAGGCCGCGAACGGCAGACGGATAGCGCGGGAGAACCTGCCGTAACCGCGTTCGTTGCGGTGCCAGCGCGCACCTTCGGGAACCTCGGGCGCCTTGCGTTCGCCCGACAGCGTCAGGACGTTGTCCTTGATCGAAATTTCAATGTCGCCCGGTTCGATGCCGGGAAGTTCAGCGGTGACGGCGACGGCCTCAGGGCCTTGCCAGACATTCACCGCCGGGAACGCCGCGCGGGACGTCGGCCAGACGCCGCGGTCGAGATCGCGCATCATGGAGCGCATCAGCGCGAAGGGATCGCTGCGGCGCAGATATGTCGGATAGAGCATTGCTGGCCTCCTGCTGCTGATCGATGCCCCCGAACCGGCGGCATGGTCCGAGCGGGCAACGGTGCCGGCCAGATGTCGGTTCGGAGACCACCCATCAAGATAGGCGGTTCCCATTTATTATGCAAGCATATATAATGGTGCATTGCGTTTTGGATGGAGTGCGGTCTCTCCTGTGCCCCATGCAATCGGAGGAAGGATACCCATGATCTCTTCGGACATTGCGCTGATCGGGACGACGATCCACCGGGTCGCGCAGCTCATCCAGCAGCGGATCGACCAAGAAATTCGCGGCAGCGGCCTGACCCGCCTGTCCTGGATGGCGGCGGCGCATGTCGAGGATGAGCCTGGGCTGACCATCGGCGATCTGGCCGACCGGCTGGAGGTCGGCCCGGCCACAGCCGGCCAGCTCGTCGATCGCATGGTCAGGGGCGGCTGGGTCGAGCGGTCGCCCTCGCCCGACGACAGGCGGGCGCAGATCGTCACGGCAACGTCGAAGGCCCGGGCGATGCTGAAGGAACTCGCGCCGCGGCAATCGGCGCTCGAAGATGAAATCCTGCAGGATCTGTCGGCGGACGAAAGGCGCATTCTGCTGGCGCTGCTCGAGCGGATCAAGTCGCGGCTTTTACGCTAGAGGGGGGGGGCGAATAGGTATGGAAAGGAAGACCGAATACAACATCTGGTACTGGGTGGTGGCTTTCATAGCCGTGCTTTTCATCCAGAACCTGATCGCCGGCTGGCAATCCGTCGCGCCGATCAGCTACAGCCAGTTCGAGAAGTATCTCGCTGACGGGAAAATTTCCTCTGTCGCGGTCGGGGCAGACACTATCACAGGCACCTTCGCCGAACCGGTCGACGGCAAGAAGCAGTTTGTGACGACCGTAGTGAATCCCGCAATCCTGGAGCGGATAGACCGGTCAGGTATCGAGATCACTGGCGTTCCGCAAAACACTTTTCTCGGCACGCTGATTTCCTGGGTGGCGCCAGCGCTTGTCTTCTTCGGAATCTGGATGCTGCTGTTCCGCAAGTTCGCCGAGAGGCAGGGCTTCGGAGGTTTCATGCAGGTCGGCCGCAGCAAGGCCAAGGTCTACATGGAAAAGGAAACCGGCGTCAGTTTCGCTGACGTGGCCGGCGTGGACGAGGCCAAGGCCGAGTTGGAGGAGGTCGTGGAGTTCCTCAGGAACCCGGCCGAATACGGAAAGCTGGGCGCACATATCCCCAAAGGTATATTGCTCGTCGGGCCCCCGGGCACCGGCAAGACGCTTCTCGCGCGCGCGGTGGCGGGTGAGGCGGGCGTGACCTTCTTTTCGATCTCGGGCTCCGAGTTCGTCGAGATGTTCGTGGGCGTCGGCGCCGCACGGGTGCGCGACCTGTTCGAGCAGGCCCGGAAATCCGCCCCGGCGATCATCTTCATCGACGAACTCGACGCTCTTGGGAGGGCGCGCTCCTCCGGCCAGATCGCCGGTGGCCATGATGAGCGTGAGCAGACGCTGAACCAGCTTCTGACCGAGCTCGACGGCTTCGACCCTTCTGTGGGCATCGTGCTCCTGGCCGCCACCAACCGGCCCGAGATCCTCGATCCCGCGCTGCTGCGCGCGGGCCGCTTCGACCGGCAGGTGCTGGTGGACAAGCCCGACAAGAAGGGGCGCATCCAGATTCTCGGCGTGCACATGAAGAAGGTGACGCTCGCACCGGACGTGGACGCCGAGAAGGTCGCGGCCCTGACCCCCGGGTTCTCGGGCGCTGACCTCGCCAACCTCGTCAATGAGGCAGCGCTCCTGGCCACGCGCCGCAAGGCTGATGCGGTGACGATGGACGACTTCAACAATGCCGTGGAGCGTATCATCGCGGGGTTGGAAAAGAAGAACCGCGTTCTGAACCCGCGCGAACGCGAGATCGTGGCGCATCACGAGATGGGGCACGCGCTGGTGGCGATGGCTCTGCCCGGCACGGATCCGGTGCACAAGGTCTCGATCATCCCGCGCGGCATCGGCGCGCTCGGCTACACCATCCAGCGCCCGACCGAGGACCGCTTCCTGATGACGCGCGAGGAGCTGGAAAACAAGATCGCCGTGCTGCTGGGCGGGCGCGCGGCCGAGAAGATCGTCTACGACCACCTCTCGACCGGGGCGGCCGACGATCTGGTCAAGGCTACCGATATCGCCCGCGCCATGGTCGCGCGGTACGGGATGGACGAAGACCTCGGGCATGTCAGCTACGACACCGATCGGCCCGGCTTTCTCGGCACCGGTGACCAGTCGTCGTGGCTGAACCGCCGCTACAGCGAGGCCACTGCCGAGCGGATGGACGCGAAGGTGCGCGACATCGTGGATGGCGTGTTCAAGCGCACCCTCTCGCTTCTCGAAGCCAACCGGGCGCTGCTCGAGCAATCGGCGCAGGATCTCCTGCAACGCGAGACACTGGACGAGCCCGATCTGGTGGCAATTGGGTCCAAGGTGAAACGAACGGAAGCGGTCGCTGCCTGACACTGTCACTGGCGCAGATGATCCGCGGACAACCCTGACTGGATAAGGAAACGGAGAAGACGAATGGCAAACGGAGCTTGCGATATTTGCGGTCGCCCGGCGACGGCGCGCGTGCGCGCCTCGGTGAACGGCAGGGTTCAGAACATGGAGCTGTGCGATCAGCATTACCGCGAGATGGTGCGCCGGTCGGGCCGCAGCGCGTCGCCGTTGGAAGCGCTGTTCGGACGGCATTCCCTTTTTGACGAATTCTTTGGCGATAGTGGTTTCGGCAGCCTCTTTGGTGACAGCCCGTTGCGGGGCGGCACGCTCGGCGCCATGGGTGACGGCGATGACGATGTCGTCGAGGCCACTTTCGGCGAGGGCGCGCCACGACGCGGATCGCGGCGCGGCGGCGGCGGGCGCAATATCGCCGATCGACTGAGCGAACAGGGCAACAAGCTGTTGCAGGATGCCGCACAGAAGGCAGGAGAATTCGGACGCAGCGAGGTCGATACCGAACATCTGCTTCTGGCACTGACCTCGTCCGACATCGTCAAGACGATCCTGGAACAGTTCAAGGTCGATGTGGACGATCTGCGGCGCCAGATCGAGAAGGAAGCGAAGCGTGGAGAGGCCAAGACGGAGGGCGAAATCGGCGTCAGTCCTCGCCTGAAGGACGCGCTGAACCGGGCCTTCATCGCCTCGAACGAACTCGGCCATTCCTATGTCGGTCCCGAGCACCTGCTGATCGGCCTTGCCGAGGAAGGTGAAGGCCTGGCCGCGTCGATCCTGCGCAAATACGGATTGACGCCGCAGGCGCTTCGCCAGCAGGTGACCAAGGTCGTGGGCAAGGGAGCCGAGGAAGGCCGCGTGGAGGCGCCTTCCAGCACGCCCGATCTCGACCAGTTCAGCCGTGACCTGACCAAGCTCGCCCGCGAGGGCAAGCTCGATCCCGTCATCGGCCGCGCCCGCGAGATCGAGACGACGATCGAAGTGCTGGCCCGCCGGAAAAAGAACAACCCGGTGCTGATCGGCGAGCCTGGCGTGGGCAAGACTGCCATCGTCGAGGGACTTGCACAACGGATCGTCGCGGGGGAAGTGCCAGAGGCGCTGCGCGACAAGCGGCTGATCGAACTCAACATCAACTCGATGGTGGCCGGGTCGAAGTATCGGGGCGAGTTCGAGGAGCGGGTGCAGAAGATCCTCAAGGAGATCACCGAGGAGAAGGACAGTCTGATCCTGTTCATCGACGAGATCCATACCATCGTCGGCGCCGGGCAAGGCGGCGGTGAAGGCGGGCTGGACATCGCCAACACCTTCAAGCCGGCGCTGGCGCGGGGCGAGCTGAACCTGATCGGCGCGACAACGCTCAACGAGTACCAGAAATACATCGAGAAGGACGCAGCACTCGAACGCCGCTTCCAGCCGGTCTATGTCGAGGAGCCCACGGTAGCTCAGGTCATCATGATCCTGCGCGGTCTGCGCGACACGCTGGAGGCGCACCACAAGGTGACGATCACCGACGAGGCCATCGTCGCGGCGGCCGAGCTTTCGGACCGCTACATCACTGGCCGCTTCATGCCTGACAAGGCGATCGACCTGATCGACCAGGCCGCCGCACGGGTGAAGATCAGCGCCACAGCGCGCCCCGTGGACGTCCAGGAGCTGGAGGCCGAGGTCGCGCAGATCAAGCGCGAGCAGGACTATGCCGCCGCCCGCAAGCAATTCGACCGAGCAGCGGAACTGAAGAAGGAACTGGAGCAGAAGCAGAAGGAGCTGGACGAGCTTCTGGAAATCTGGAAGCGCGACCAGGCTTCGGCGACCGCCGAGGTGCGCGCCGATCACGTCGCGCAGATCGTCTCCAAGATCACCGGCGTTCCGGTCACGGAGCTGACCACCGAGGAGAAGGACAAGCTCCTCAAGCTCGAGGAGAAGCTGCACGAGCGCGTCATCGGCCAGGAAGAAGCGATCCGCGCCGTGGCCGATGCGGTGCGCCTGGCGCGTGCGGGTCTGCGCGAAGGTTCCGGTCCGACTGCGACCTTCCTGTTTCTCGGGCCAACCGGGGTTGGCAAGACGGAACTGGCCAAGACGCTCGCCGAGGTGATCTTCGGCGACCAGGATGCGATGATCCGTATCGACATGTCGGAGTATGGCGAGCGCCACTCGGTTGCCCGGCTGGTTGGCGCACCTCCGGGCTACGTCGGATACGACGAAGGCGGGCAGCTGACGGAGAAGGTGCGCCGTCGGCCCTACTCGGTCGTGCTCCTCGACGAGATCGAAAAGGCGCATCCGGATGTCTACAACATCCTGCTTCAGGTGTTCGACGATGGCCGCCTGACAGATGGCAAGGGCCGCGTGGTGGACTTCACTAACACCATCATCATCGCCACCTCGAACCTCGGTTCGGACATCATCCAGCGCAACCTCAAGAGACGCGGCACCAAGGAGTTCGACGAGGCAAAGCAGAAGTCCGAACTGATGGAGGTGTTGCGCGGTCATTTCCGGCCAGAGTTCATCAACCGGATCGACGAGATCATCGTCTTCCATTCGCTGAACCAGTCGGAGATCCGCCAGATCGTCGAGTTGCAGCTGAACCGGGTGAAACGGACCGCCCTCGGCCAGGGCGTCGAACTCGAATTCGACGTGAGCGTCGTGGATCACTTCGGCGCGGTCGGCTTCCGCCCCGAATTCGGCGCCCGCGAGCTGCGCCGGCTGATCCGGTCGGAGCTGGAGACCGAGTTGGCCCGCGAAATGCTTTCCGGGCGGATCGAGGATGGTGACAAGGTCCGCGTCGCTTGGTCAGCGGACGAACAGAAGGTCGTGTTCGAAAAGATCGCAAAGGACACGGGTGACGACAGCCCGGACGATCAGGCCGAGGCCGGGATCGACGAGTCCAGCGCAGTTGCCGAAAACAAGGCGGACGCTCCGACGCCCGATGTCCCAGTCGACGCCAAGGATAAGGAGCAGTCCAAGGACGATAAGTCTACCGGGTGACGTCGTGAAGGACTGGCCGGCGCGATGACGGTCGCGCCGGCTCATTTCGTCAAAAAGCGACAAGCAAGGTCATACGGCATGGAAGTCATCAGAGCATTTCGCAATCTCGACCGGCACGGCCAACAGCGCGCGCCTGAGGTCATCGAGGAAGAGGTGCGGCAACTTGAACCGCATCTTGTACGCTTCCGCGAGGATCTCGTCCGGCTCGAAGTCGTCGCCTCCCAGACGAGGGGCAAGACGCGCATCCAGGTCAGCCTGCGCCTGCAACTGCCCTCGGGCGTGATCGCGGCGCAGGAAGAGGGGTTCGAGATCGAGCCTGTCCTGCGCAAGGCCTTTGCCGACCTGCGCCACCGGCTCGATCGGCATGTGGCGCGCCTCAAGCACGAGTCTGAATACAAGCGTCCCGCCCGCCGGCGCCGGATCGGCGCCCCGCTGCCGTCCGCGCGGGATGCGGCGGAAGCGGACCGGCGCCAACTCTTCTTCGACCTGATCGAGGATCATCTCGATACGGTCTACGACACCGTCAGGCGCGAGTTGACCTATCTCGAGTGTAGCGGGTCTGTGCCGGCTGGCTACCTGAGCGTTCGCGATATCGTCGATGCGACGATCCTCAAGGGGCTCAACCGCTTCGAGCGGCGGCCGACCGAATTCTCCGTCCGGGACTGGCTGACGCAACTGGCCTTCGAGACCATCGAGGCCGAGGCGCAGGCTGCGCGCCGCGCGGTGCCCGAGGATGCCGCCTCGATCTACGTAGCGCCCGAGGCGCCTGCCGGGGAGCCTACCGAGTCGGATGAGGAGATGTTCGAGTTCTACCAGCCCGACGACGTGCTGCTGCTCGAGGAACTCGTCGCCGACGACGGTGGGGACGACCCCGAAACGGCGGTCGCGAAACGGCAGGACGCGATGGCCTTTCACCGGGCGATCGCCGGTCTGCCGGCGCTTTGGCGCAGGGTCCTGTTTCTTGTCGATCTGAACGACACCCCGCTTGAAACAGCCTCCTCCGTTCTCGGCATTCCCGAAGACGACGTGACCCGGATCGTCCAGTCGGCGCGCGATTATCTTCGCGATAAACTGCGTGACTCAGGTCAGTCTTCCGATACCGCTCATGCGCTTTTTGAGAGTGCTCATCAGAGAAAGTTGCGAATTCCACAGCCCCTGCGGGATCGCGCTCGGCTGGAACGCGCTTTTCTGGGGGACAACCGAGGGGAAGCACCATGATGCGCGGACACAATCGTCCACCCTTTCCGCCGAAGATACCCGGGACCAACATGAGGTCATGGGACGTTCCGACCGCGATCATTTACCGGCCGGCTCGTTCCCCGATGACGTCGGCGCCGCGGCCCAACTACTGGATACTGGAATTCGAGCCGTCTCGGCCCCTGCAGGTCGAGCCGCTGATGG
>SR_TP_S13solDRAFT_1000613_pt1 | contig 13404 bp, 11 predicted proteins | sample SodReaTP_S13sol_FD_11159 | JGI IMG/M metagenome (IMG submission 11159)
CCCGGGCCGAGACGCTAATGGCGGGCCCTTCTGGAAAAGACAACGGCCCCGGATCGGGGCCGTGCGGGCAGAATCCATTCTGAAATGCCAGGTAGGTCGACCTGTCAGCGACGGCCCTTTTTGGCGGTGGCCTTTTTCTTCGGAGCAGCTTTCTTCACGGCCTTCTTGGCGGTGGTCTTCTTCGGTGCGGCCTTCTTCACGGCCTTCTTGGCAGTGGTCTTCTTCTTCGGTGCGGCCTTCTTCACGGCCTTCTTGGCGGTGGTCTTCTTCTTCGGTGCGGCCTTCTTCACGGCCTTCTTGGCGGTGGCCTTCTTCTTCGGTGCGGCCTTCTTCACGGCTTTCTTGGTAGTGGCCTTTTTCTTCGGTGCGGCCTTCTTCACGGCCTTCTTGGCAGTGGTCTTCTTCTTCGGTGCGGCCTTCTTCACGGCCTTCTTGGCGGTGACCTTCTTCTTCGGCGCGGCCTTCTTCACGGCCTTCTTGGCAGTGGTCTTCTTCTTCGGAGCAGCCTTCTTTACGGCCTTCTTGGCAGTGGCCTTTTTCTTGGGTGCGACCTTTGCTTCAGCCTTCTCCTCACCAGCCTTGGGCTTCTTGGCTGCGGCCTTCTTACCGGCCTTGGCCGACGCGCTGTCCGCGCCTTTCTTGTTGGCGGCAAGCTTGGCCTTGTGGGCCTCCACAGCCTGCTTTACGGCACTCATCCTGCGACGGGCGGGTTTCTTGGCCGGCGTGGCGGGGGGTGGGGTGGCCACTGGCCGGGTCTTGGCATCTTCTATCAGCTTGGCGGCGCTACGGGCGACGGACTCGAAGATGTCCTGGATCTCGCCCTCGCCGTTGATATGTTCCAGCAGTCCGTTGGATTCGTAGTAGTTGACCAGGGGCTTGGTCTGGGCCTCATAGACCCGCAGCCGGTTGCTGATGGTCTCTTCGTTGTCATCGGCCCGGTGATGCAGGTTGCCGCCGCAGATGTCGCAGGCGCTGTCATGGCGCGGGGGCTTGGTGTAGCTGTTGAACACGGCACCGCAGGATTCGCAGGTCAGGCGACCGCTCAGGCGCTGCATGAGCAGGTCGAAGTCCACTTCGATCAGCAGCACGCCGTCCAGAGGTGTGTTCAGCTCCGCCAGCATGCGGTCCAGGGCCTCGGCCTGGTTGATGTTGCGGGGGAATCCGTCGAGGATGAAGCCGTTGGAGGCATCGGGCATGGCGAGACGTTCGCGGATCATGCCCAGGACAATTTCGTCGGGCACCAGCTGACCGGAGTCCATGGCGGCCTTGGCCTGCTGCCCCAGGGGGGTGCCCGAGGTGACGGCGCTACGCAACAGGTCGCCGGTGGAGACCTGTGGCACCTTGTAGCGCTCGACCATGTGTTTGGCCTGCGTTCCCTTGCCGGATCCCGGCGCCCCCAGAAGCACGATGCGCATGGTGTCTCCCCTCAGAATGATCACCCGCAAGGCGCGACCGGCCTGTAAGGCGAGATTTTTGAATGTGTTTGGGCGTGACTTATACCTGCTAACCCCTCGCTGCGCAAGGGTATACGGCCTGCAGCAGTGTGTTGATCACGCGCCGCTGTAGCTTGAGCCCGGAGCCGGTATAATGCGGCCTCCATACCGAATCGCGAGAAGTATAGGCATATGAATCTGGACAAAATTCCGGCAGGCAAGGACCTGCCCAACGACATCAATGTGATCATCGAGATCCCGGCCCACGGCACGCCGGTGAAGTACGAAGTGGACAAGGACAGTGGTGCACTGGTGGTGGACCGGTTCATGAATGCCGCGATGTTCTACCCCTGTAACTACGGCTTCGTGCCCCATACCCTGTCCGAGGATGGTGATCCCATGGATGTGCTGGTGATCACGCCAGTGCCGGTGATAATCGGTTCGATGATCCGTTGCCGTCCAGTGGGCATGCTCAAGATGACCGATGAGGCGGGACCCGATGCCAAGATCCTGGCCGTGCCCGTGGACAAGCTGTATAGCCAGTACAGCAAGGTTCAGGGGCCCGCTGACCTGCCCGGGGAACTGCTGGCCCAGATCAGCCATTTCTTCGAGCACTACAAGGAACTGGAGCTCAACAAGTGGGCCAAGGTAGAAGGGTGGGTCGGTTGCGAGGAAGCCAAGGCGGAACTCATCGCCAGTGAAGAGCGTTTCCAGAAGAGTAAGGGCTGAGTCGGCTGCAAGGCGCTCAACCACGAAGCACACGAAGGATTCTTAGTATGATCACTTCGTGATCTTCATGGTGAAAAGTCATAGGGCGCCCCATGGGCGCCGCCGGACGTGTATCGGTGCCGCGACGGCGGGCCCGGTCCGCCGTTTGTTCCCCGGGGCGGCGCACTCCACAAGTGCACCGCCCCTTCGTTGATCGAGGTCTCCAGCTCCACTCATCTCCCATGGCTGTTCGACAGGCGATCAAGAATCATCAACAGGAACAGCGCCTGTTCTTTGTGCGCGTGGTCATTATCCTGCTGGTCATCATATTGCTGTTTGGCCTGCTGGTGACCCGCCTGACCTATCTGCAGGTGGTGAACTACTCCCACTTCAGCACCTTGTCCCAGAACAATCGCGTGCGCCTGGAGGCGGTGCCGCCTCCCCGGGGTCTGATCTACGACCGCAATGGCGTGGTGCTGGCCGAGAACCGCCCCTCCTATCAGTTGGAGGTGATCCTGGAACAGGTCCAGGATCTGGACGACACCCTGGCACGCCTGGCCGATCTGTTGTCCCTGGAAGAAGCGGATCTGACCCGGTTCCGTCGCGCGTTGCGGGGCAAGCGTCCCTTTCAGTCGGTGCCTTTGAAGCTCAACATGAGCGACGAGGCGGTGGCCCTGTTCGCCGTCAACCGCCATCTGTTCCCGGGGGTGGATATCCAGGCCCGCCTGGCGCGCCACTACCCCCTGGGTGATGAGATGGGCCATGTGGTGGGCTATGTGGGTCGCATCGACGAGCGGGAAATGGCGCGCATCGATACCCGCAACTACAGCGGCACCACCCACATCGGCAAGCTCGGCGTCGAGCGCTTCTACGAGGAGGTGCTGCACGGCCAGGTGGGCTATCAGAAGGTGGAGGTCAATGCCCAGGGCCGGGTGTTGCGTGTGCTGGAGCGGGTAGCCCCGGTGCCGGGTCAGGATCTGGTGCTGAGTTTGAACACGGGCCTGCAGGTGGCCGCCCGCCAGGCCCTGGAAGGGCGCAACGGCGCCATCGTCGCCATGGACCCCCACACCGGCGAGGTGCTGGCCCTGGTCAGCAAGCCCAGCTTTGATCCCAACCTGTTTGTCCATGGTGTCTCCACGCAGGATTTCAATGCGCTTCGCGAGGACCGGGGACAGCCGCTGTTCAATCGGGCCCTCTCCGGCCAGTACCCGCCGGGCTCCACCATCAAACCCATGGTGGGTCTGGCGGCCCTGGAGCATGGTGTGACCACCGCCGCTCGCACCATGTACGCACGGGGTTATTACACCCTGCCCAATGATGAGCGCCGCTACCGTGACTGGCGCAGGCAGGGCCACGGCCTGGTGAACCTGGACAAGGCCATCGCTCAGTCCTCGGATGTGTATTTCTACGACCTGGGCTATCGCCTGGGCATCGACCGCATGGCCCCTTTCCTGGCGCAGTTCGGCATTGGGCGCACCACCGGGCTGGACACCACCAGCGAGCGTCCGGGGCTGTTGCCCAGCCGTGAATGGAAGCGGGCCACCCAGAACATGCCCTGGTTCCCGGGTGAGACCCTGATCGTGACCATCGGCCAGGGCTACATGCTGGCCACCCCCCTGCAGATGGCCTCCATGACCAGCACCCTGGCCACCCGGGGCATGCGCATGCGTCCGCGACTGTTGCGGGGCATCATCGAGCCGGACGCAGGAGACTTGCGTCTGACCCAGCCCGTGCCCGAACCCCCGGTGGTGCTCAGTCGCGAGGAACACTGGGATCAGGTCCACCAGCCCTTGGTCAACACGGTACATGCCACTAATGGCACGGCCTACTGGTCCACGGGGCGACACATCAGCGGCTACACCCTGGCGGGCAAGACCGGCACATCCCAGGTGTTTGGCCTGGGTCAGGATGAGGAATACGACGAGGAAGGCCTGGCCCAGCATTTGCACGACCACGCCCTGTTCATCGGCTATGCCCCGGCCGAGGCCCCGATCATCGCCTTGGCAGTGATCGCCGAACATGGCGGCAGTGGCGGGCGGGTGGCAGCACCCATTGCCCGTCGGGTTCTCGACTACTACCTGCTTGAGGAGGCCCGCTGATGCGCGCACTGACCCGGGCGCTGCATCTGGACATGGTGCTGTTGAGCGGCCTGGTTTTCCTCATGCTTGTGGGTCTGGTGGCGCTTTACAGCGCCAGTGGCGAGAGCATCGACACCCTCTACCGCCAGGCGGTGCGCCTGGGCGTTGCCTTCACCGCCTTGCTGGTGATGGCCCAGATCCCGGCGGACAACCTCAAGCGCTGGAGCCCCTGGATCTATGCCATGGGCATCGGTCTGCTGGTGGTGGTGCTGGTGATGGGCGAGATGGGCAAGGGCGCCCAGCGCTGGCTCGACCTGGGGGTGGTGCGTTTCCAGCCCTCGGAGTTGATGAAACTGGCCGTGCCCATGATGGTCGCTTGGTACCTCGCGGACCGGCCCTTGCCACCCCGGTTATGGGAAGTGGTGGCCGCAGGTCTGCTGGCCCTGGTGCCCATGCTGCTCATTGCCCGCCAGCCGGATCTGGGCACCGCCCTGCTGGTGGGCGCGGCCGGGTTGCTGGTGGTGTTCCTGGCCGGTATCCGCTGGCGCATCATCGTGGGGCTTTCCGCCCTGGCCCTGGTGGCCCTGCCGGTGCTCTGGCATTTCATGCGCCCCTACCAGCGCCAGCGGGTGCTCACCCTGCTTAATCCGGAAAGCGATCCCCTGGGGGCGGGCTACCACATCATCCAGTCCAAGATCGCCATCGGTTCCGGCGGGTTCTACGGCAAGGGCTGGCTCAACGGTACCCAGTCCCAGCTGGAATTTCTGCCCGAACGATCCACCGATTTCATCTTTGCCGTGTATGCCGAGGAATTCGGCCTGTTGGGCGTGCTGCTGATGCTCAGCCTGTATGCACTGGTCATCCTGCGCGGCCTGTATATCGCCGTGAAGGCCCAGGAGGCCTATGCCCGCCTGTTGGCCGGTTCCATCAGCCTGACCTTCTTCGTCTACCTGTTTGTGAATACCGGTATGGTGACCGGCCTGCTGCCTGTGGTAGGTGTGCCCCTGCCCCTGGTGAGCTATGGCGGAACGTCCATGGTGACCCTGTTGGCGGCATTCGGTATCCTCATGTCCATCCATTCCCATCGGAGGCTACTGGCCCGATGAGTGTCTCTGCGCTTGTTGTCCTACCCCGTCTGCTCCTGACCTCCCTGCTGCTGGGCCTGCTGTGTTTCGTCCCCCTGGGCGGCGCACTGGCCGATGAACGTCCAAGCTTCGTGGCGGGTGACCCGCCCTATCTGGAGCGGGAGACGGTGCAGCAGTTCATCGATGAGATGGTGGCCGAGGGTTTCTCGCGCAGCGAGCTGGAGGCCCTGTTCCGGGTGGTGGACCCCCAGCAGCGCATCCTGGACCTGATCTCCGCCCCGGCAGAGGCCCGGCCCTGGTATCGCTACCATCCCATTTTTCTGACCGAACGGCGCATCAATGAAGGCGAGCGGTTCTGGGCCGAACATGATGCCCTGCTGGAGCGGGCCGAACGGGAGTTCGGTGTGGACGCTGCGATGATCGTTGCCATCATCGGGGTGGAGACCTTCTATGGGCGCAACCAGGGCGGCTTTCGGGTGCTGGATGCCCTGGTGACCCTGGGTTTTGATTATCCGCCCCGCGCCCGTTTCTTCCGGTCCGAGCTGGGTCATTTCCTGCGTCTTGCCCGGGAGGAGGACCTGGACCTGCGCAACACGAAGGGCTCTTATGCTGGCGCCATGGGGCGTGGCCAGTTCATCTCTTCAAGTTACCGGGAATATGCCGTGGACTTCAGCGGTGACGGGCGCCGGGATCTGCTCGGCTCCTGGGCCGATGCCATCGGCAGTGTGGCCAACTACTTCCGACGCCACGGCTGGGAGCAGGGCGCGCCGGTGGTGGCCCGCGCCCAGGTCCAGGGCGAGACCTACCGTGAACTCATGGGCGGCGGTTACCAGGCTCGCCACAGTCTGGAGGATCTGGCCCGTCACGGCGTGACCCCGGCCGAGGACGTACCCGAGGATGGACTCTTCTCCCTGATAGAACTGGAAACCGAAAACGGTTTTGAAGTGTGGCTGGGTTATCCGAACTTCTATGTGATCACCCGTTACAATCGCAGTCCGCTCTATGCCAAGGCCGTGTATCTCCTGGCCGAGGAAGTGAATCGGGTGAGGGGCAACTAGGGTGACCGTGAGGCGCAGGGACGTGAGTGCGGCAGATCAGGCATCAGGCCTGATCGTGGCGACGATGCTCGTACTGCTTGCCCTGGCGCTGGCCGCCTGCAGCAGCCCGGGAACCAAATCTCCGTCCGTGTCGGGCCCCGCGCCAGCGCATCAGCGGGACGCCGCGCCACGCAATCCCCCTGATCTGAGTGCGATCCCCGATGCGGTGCCCCGGCACGAACCGCGCAGCCGTTACGGCAATCCCGCCTCCTACGAGGTGTTCGGTCAGACCTATCACGTCATGAATTCCGCCGACGGCTATGTGGAGCGGGGCGTGGCCTCCTGGTACGGCACCAAGTTCCACGGTCGGCGCACCTCCAGTGGCGAACCCTATGACATGTACGCCATGACGGCGGCCCATACCCGCCTGCCCCTGCCCACCTATGTGCAGGTGACCAATCTGGACAACGGGCGCACGGTGGTGGTCAAGGTCAACGACCGGGGCCCCTTCGCGAGAAACCGCATCATCGACATGTCCTATGCCGCTGCCCACCGCCTGGGTATGGTGGAGCGGGGCACCGCCCGGGTAGAGGTGCGCGCCATCGACCCCGGCGCCCCGGCCACCCGCATGGCCCGTCCGGAGCCCATCCCCGCCCCGATGTCCGTTGGCGGGAACGTCACCGGCGGTGGCACGGTCTACGTGCAGGTGGGTGCCTTCAGCAGTCGCTACAACGCGGAACAGATGCTGGCCCAGCTGCGTGCCCAGGATCTGGGCCAGGCCGTCATCCATGAGACCGAGGACCGGCAGGTGTTCCGGGTGCGTATCGGCCCCCTGGCCAGCGTCGAGCTGGCGGATCAGACGGCCCGGGATCTGCAGCGCCTGGGTTATGGTGACTATCGCATCGTGGTGGATTGATGATGCCGGTCCCGTTCCGGGTCCGGTCGCCTGTGATAGTGTAGAACCCTCTTTGTGCCCGGGCGGTGCGCCGGGTGAATCGCGCCGCCGCCCCATGAATATCAGCCCTTTCCCCGACCCGTTGAGACTCCTAGCCCAGCCATGATTTATCGCATCCTGCTCAGTCTGATCGTCCTCGCCCTTGTTGTCCTCCCGGGCCAGTTGCTGGCCCAGTCCGGTCTGCGCATCCCGCCGCCTTCGGACCTGGAGGCCCGCAACTACGTCATCATGGATCATCTGAGCGGCATGGTGCTGGCCGAACGGGACGCGGATGCCCGGGTGGAGCCGGCCAGTCTGACCAAGATCATGACCGCCTACCTGGTATTCAAGGAAATCGAGCGGGGCGTGATTTCCCTGGAAGACGAGGTGCGCGTCAGCGAGCGGGCCTGGCGTACGGGCATGCAAGGCGCTTCGCGCATGTTCATCGAGGTCAATACCCGGGTGAAGCTTGCGGACCTCCTGCGCGGACTGATCGTGCAGTCGGGCAACGATGCCAGCGTCGCGCTGGCCGAGCACGTGGCCGGTACCGAAGGGGCCTTCGTGGACCTGATGAACGCCCAGGCCCGGGCCCTCGGCATGGTCAACTCCCACTTCACCAATTCCCATGGCCTGCCCACGGAAGAGGCCCAATACACCTCTGCCCGGGACATGGCCCTGCTGGCCCAGGCGCTGATCCGTGATTTCCCAGATCATTACAATTACTACTCGGAGCGCGATTTCACCTATAACGGCATCACCCAGTCCAACCGCAACCTGCTGCTGTGGCGGGACAGCCAGGTGGATGGCCTGAAGACCGGCTGGACCCGTGCGGCGGGTTACAACCTGGTTTCGTCCCGGGAGCAGGACGGCATGCGCCTGGTGGCGGTGGTCATGGGTCTCGAGGCACCGAGCCATCAGCAGGGCGGCATCAAGCGGGCCAACGAATCCCAGGCCCTGTACAGCTGGGGCTTTCGTCAGTTCGAGACCCACCGGCTCTACGAGGCGGGTACCCAGCTCACCGACGCACGGGTGTGGAAGGGTGCCACCGAACGCGTACCGCTGGGACTGACCGAGGACTTCTACGTGAGCCTGCCTCAGGGTCGCTACAATGACCTGCAGGCACAGATGGAGCTGGACGCCCAGTTGGAGGCCCCGGTGCAGGCCGGCGCGGTGTACGGCGAGGTGCAGCTGATCCTCGACGGCGAGGTGCTGGCCCGTCGCCCGCTGGTGGCCATGGAGTCGGTGGAAACCGGTGGCATCTTCCGCCGGCTCATCGACACCGTCCTGCAGATGTTTTGATCGCGTAGTTTTATGAGAGTCACTAGCAGGCTGTTGAAAAAGTCTCCGGTGGATGCCAGGCAAGGCGGAAAGTGGCGAAAAAGCGCAGTGTACAAACGAGTACATGAGCCCAGGTCGCTTAGGCGCTTTGAGCCGCTTTCCAACGTAGCATGGCGCCGCCCGAGACTTTCTCAACAGCCTGCTAGTTCGTTACTTGCAACTAGCCACTGCTTATAAATGACTATCTATCTCAACGGCGACTATCTCCCTGAATCCGAGGCCAAGGTCTCGGTGCTGGATCGTGGGTTCCTGTTTGGTGACGGCATCTACGAAGTGGTGCCGGTGTTCGGCGGGCGGCTGTTCCGGATCGGGCAGCACCTGGACCGGCTGGAGCGCAGCCTGGCGGCGGTGCGCATCGCGCCACCCCTGGATCGGGCCGGCTGGACGGCCATGCTCGAGGAGCTGGTGGCCCGCAATCCGGGCGAGGACCGTTCCGTCTACCTGCAGGTGACCCGCGGCGTGGCCCGTCGCGATCATGCCTTCCCGGCCGATGCGACGCCCACGGTATTCGCCATGGTCAACCCCATCCCCCCGCCTGATCCCGCGCTGTTGCGAGACGGCGTGGCCGCGGTCTGTACCCCCGACACCCGCTGGGCCCGCTGCGACATCAAGGCCATCACCCTGCTGGCCAACATCCTGGCCCGCCAACAGGCGGTGGAGGCGGGCGCCACCGAGGCGATCCTGGTGCGCGACGGCTATGCCACCGAGGGGGCGGCCAGCAACCTGTTCGTGGTGGCGGACGGGGTGATCGCCACCCCGCCCAAGGACACCAGCCTGCTGCCCGGTATCACCCGGGATCTGGTGGTGGAGCTGGCCGCCGAGCATGGCCTGCCGGTCATGGAAAGCGCCATTCCCGAATCCAGCCTGCACGCCGCCGAAGAGATCTGGCTCACCAGTTCCACCAAGGAGATCCTGCCCGTGACCCTACTGGACGCAAAGCCCGTAGGCCAGGGTCGCCCGGGCCCGGTGTGGGCGCGCATGAACGGTTTCTACCAGGACTACAAGCGCCGGCTTCGGGAAGGACTTCATGGCTGACGAGACACTGATGGAGTTTCCCTGTGACTTTCCCCTGAAGGTCATGGGGGCCTCGGTGCCCGAGTTCTCCGAGCAGGTGGCGCGTATCGTCGAGCGGCACGTGCCCGGCACACCGCAGACGGCCTACAGTCAGCGGCTTTCCCGGGGCGGTCGTTACCTGGCCATCACCGTGCGGGTGCAGGTCCACAGCCAGGCCCAGCTGGACGCCCTGTATCGGGAGCTGACCGCCTGCGAGCTGGTCACCATGGTGCTTTGATCGTTGGGTCCGCCAATGAACGCCAATGACGCAAATGGATTTTTCATGGACGACCGACCTTCATTTGTGTCCCTTTGCGGACCTGGCCTTTCCAGTCGTGAACGATGCCGTGTGACCACGAGCATATCGTGACACCTCATAACGAATTGATCATTCGTACTCTGGGCCTCGCCGAGTACGAGCCGGTGTGGCGTCGCATGCAGGCCTTCACCGACAGCCGCGATGAGGCCACCCCCGACGAACTCTGGCTGGTGGAACACCCCCCGGTCTTCACCCTGGGCCTCAACGGCCGGCGCGAGCATGTGCTGGATGCCGGGGAGATCCCCGTCATCCCCGTGGACCGCGGCGGCCAGGTGACCTACCACGGACCGGGCCAGGCGGTGCTCTACGTGCTGGTGGACCTGCGTCGTCGCGGCCTGGGCGTACGCGCCCTGGTCACCCTCCTTGAACAGGCGGTCATCGCCTTTCTCGCCGATCAAGGCATCCAGGCCGAGGCCCGCGCCGATGCCCCCGGCGTCTACGTGCACGGCGCCAAGATCGCCGCCCTGGGCCTGCGGGTACGCCGCGGTGCCAGCTACCACGGCCTGTCCCTGAACGTGGACCCGGACCTGTCCGCCTTCGCGCGCATCAACCCCTGTGGCTACGAGGGACTAGAGGTCACCTCGCTGAAGCAACTGGAGGTGGAGATGGAAGTGGATACGGCGAACAGGGCAGTGGCCGACAAGCTGATTCAAAGCCTCTCCCGGTAGGAGCGGCGACCCCGCCGCGAACAGCCATTGGCACTTATCTCTGGTGGTCACGCAGAGGACGCGTAGACGCAAAGAACGCAGTCGCTATTGCTTAAACGGCCGGTTCGAAGGGCAGAATCCCCGAAATAAGGGGTTATTTAGCTGCTTAACCGGGTGCATTTAATTTTTGATTCAGAGGCTTGCCGCGGTCCGACTCTGTCGGAACTTATTTGGTGAGAGAGATTTGAAATCCGGCACCAGAAACAGGCTGGTGTGATGGCCGATCCAGTCGGTCTGTTATGACAGTGAAGGGGTCACGATCGTACGGATGGTGTCCAATCTAGGCCGATGCAAGCGGAATCCTCAGGACGTGGCCAATCGTCCTTCTTGAGCCACTCCTCGATCGCCGAGGCCTCCATGGGACGGGCGATCAGAAACCCCTGCGCGGCATCGCAGCCAAATGCGGCCACGGTGTCAAGATGGCGCCGGTTGGACACACCCTCCGCCACCACCGCCATGTTCAAATAATGCGACAGTGCAACCGTGGACTCCACGATACGGGCTACCTGCGCGTTGTCGTTCATTCGCGTGATGAAGGATCGGTCAATCTTCACGATGTCCGCAGGTATCTCATGCAGGTAGGACAGGGATGAATAGCCCGTGCCGAAATCGTCGATGGAAAGATGAATTCCCAGATCCCTGACCGCCCGCAACGCATCCAGTGCGCGCCCTGGGTCCTGCATGATGGCCGACTCCGTCACTTCGAACTCCAGTAATTCCGGGCGCAGGCCATGGTCCTTTAACAGTGCATGCACATCGTCCAGCAGTGAATCCTCGTAAAGGTTCTTGACCGAGAGATTCACAGACATGGTGAGCTTGAGTCCCTTGGCATTCCATTCGCCCTGTTGTCGGATAGCCTCCTTGATCACCCAACGCGACAGGGGCGAGATCAGATCCGTATTCTCCACCTGAGGGATGAAGTCACCCGGCGGCACCATGCCGCGTACAGGATGTTGCCACCGCACCAGTGCCTCCACACCCTCGATACTGCCGTTGACCAGACTGAGCTTCGGCTGGTAGTGCAGGACGAACTGCCCTTCTCGTATCCCGTCCATTACCTCACCCACCAGGGCCAGATTTCCGGGGCTGGTGCGGTCCTCGCAGATGTCATAGACGGCAAAGCGGGCGCCACGCCGCAATGCGGCATTCAGGGCGATATCCGCCCGGCGAATCAGCGCATCGGGGTCCCCACCGGCGTCGTGCAGTTGCGCAATACCCAGGCCGACCGATGCGTGGACGTTGACCTCTCCTGCGGGGACTGAGCGGCGCATGGCCGAAAGTACATCGTGTGCCACGGACTTTGCGTCCCGAGTGCCACGTGGGTTTGCGGGAATCAGAACTGCCAGACGATCGGCATCCACCTGGTAGACCCGCGAACCCTTGGGCGTGACCTCATCAAGCCTCTGAGCAACCGCCTGCAGCAAGGCCTGTGAAACGAGGTAGCCGAGCGTATTGAGAATCTCATGGAGGTTTTCGATGCGAAGCATCAGGAGTTGAGCACCGTCGCGTCCCTCGGCACGCTCAAGGTGAGGCCGCAAGTCCTCCGACAGGGCGCGGCGATTTGGCAATCCGGTGGTCATGTGATGGATAACCGACCAGCGCAGAGATCGAACCTGTTGCATTAGCCGGCCCGCGACCCCGCCGGTAAATGCCCCCACCACCATGAAGGCGCCCATGCGAGACAACCAGTTGATCGTTTGCTGCTGTTGCCCGGTCGCGGTATCGATGGGCATGAAGGGGCCGAGCAGAAAACCCGCCGCGATGCCGGCCAGGATTCCACCGGGCATCTTGAAAACCACGGCCGCGAGGATGATGGGGAGATAGATTGCATGCAGGTAGGCATACCGGGTTCCGCCGGTCAGGTAGACCAGCGCCGCGGCAATGAGGAGTAACACCACGATTCCCAATACGGCGAGGCCCCGGCGGCGCTCGGCGGATTCCAGCCATCCGGGCGGTTGCAAGCGTTGCAGTGAAGCGATGCTCATTTTTTTTCTTCTTTTGTATTGCGTACGGACGCGGTGCCGTGCTGTGGATCTACCCGAGAGGTATAGAGGCACGCTGGTCGGGTGTCCACCGAAGATGGAACAGAAGGTGTATCTTGAGCTACAGACGGTAGGTTGCTAGAGCTGCATCCTTCGCCTAAGTGGCCATTCTAAGGGAAGGATGGTCGTCACAAACTTGCGGAGACGTGGATAGCCTGTGGCACCTCATCTCTGCTGGACCCTGTCGGAACTCAGCGGGTTTTACGTTTCCCTGAAGGGCGTCTCGCCGACTTTTTTGCCGTAGGCTTTGTCCGCGGGGAGGATTTTTTGTGACCCGTCGGTGTGGTTTTAGTGCGAGTCCGCGCGCCCGGTTTGGCAGCGGCCTTTGCGTGTGTCGGCGATTTTTTTCCGGGACGGGATGAATGGGACGTCGATGGTTCCGTTAAGGCCATGAGGGTCTTGACCTCTCGCTCGGTCAGATCACGCCAGTCACCAACCGCTAGTCCTTTCAGGGTGATGTTCATGATGCGGATCCGTTCAAGCCGGGTGACTTCATAGCCGAAGTACTCGCACATCCTTCGGATCTGCCGATTCAGTCCTTGTGTCAGTGTGATGTTGAAGACATTACCGGACTCCTTGATCACCTTGCACTTTTTGGTCATGGTGCCGAGGATCGGCACGCCACCGGCCATCCCGGCAATGAAGGCATCGGTGATCGGCTTGTTGACGC
>SR_TP_S13solDRAFT_1000614_pt1 | contig 13399 bp, 7 predicted proteins | sample SodReaTP_S13sol_FD_11159 | JGI IMG/M metagenome (IMG submission 11159)
CCGCCGATGTCTGGTTGCCGATCGCGCAGGCAGGCGCACCGTCGGCCCGCGACGGCGCGGTGTCCACCTGGACCGGCACGGAGTTGCTGGTCTGGGGCGGGCGCAACCTGACCTCGATGCATGGGGATGGTGGGCGCTACAACCCGTCCAGCGATCACTGGACGCCGATGGGCACCGAAGGCGCGCCATCCGCCCGCAACGAACACGAGGCGGTCTGGACCGGCGGCGAGATGATCGTCTGGGGTGGCGTGGGCCCCGGTAGTCAGCAGCTGGGCGACGGCGCGCGCTACAACCCGGTCGCCGACCGCTGGGTGCCGGTCAATCCGGAAGGCACGCCGTCTCCCCGCAATCGTCATTCCCTGGCCTGGAGCGGGGAGAACATGATCGTTTTCGGGGGGCGCGGGGAGGGCAACCAGGTACTCGAGTCGGGTGGGCTCTACGACCCGGTCACCGACCGCTGGACCTCCAGCGCGGTGGAACAGGGTCCGGGCCCGCGCGAGGATCACCAGGCCGTCTGGACCGGCAGCGAAATGCTGGTCTGGGGCGGCAACTGGCCCGCCCTGCCGCGCTCGGGCGCACGTTTCGATCCGGCCGCCAACAGCTGGTCGGTCATGTCGTTGGACAATGCGCCAGCCGGCCGGTCTGCCCACAGCTTGCTCTGGACCGGGGACGGACTGATCGTATGGGGTGGCAGCAGCGGTTCGAGTTGACCCGTGGAATCCGGCGCTCGCTACGATCCCGGCGCCGATCAATGGCTGCCGATGGCCGATTCGGGTGCACCGCCGGCGACCGACGATCATGTCATGGTCTGGACCGGTGGCGAGATGCTGCTCTGGGGCGGCAATGGCGATCAGGGCTGGCGTTACGATCCGGTGGTCGATCTGTGGGCGCCGATGTCGACCGAGAGCGCGCCGGCCGGGCGGATTCGCTCGACCGGAGTCTGGACCGGCAGCGAGATGATCGTGTGGGGAGGCATGGCTGCTTCCCAGTCGCGCAATACGGGCGCTCGCTACGATCCCGTCTCCGATTCCTGGCAGGCAACCACCCTGATCGACGCGCCTGAGCCGCGCCATTGGCACAGCGCCGTCTGGACGGGTAGCGAGATGCTCGTCTGGGGCGGATTCGGGGGTAGCTACCTCGACAGCGGCGGCCGCTACGATCCGGCCAGCGACAGCTGGACACCGGTCGAGTCGACGGGTGCGCCTGAAGCACGCGGATTGCACGCAGCCGTCTGGACCGGCAGCGAAATGATCGTCTGGGGCGGTCGGCGCAGCGCTACCGAACGACTCGACAGCGGTGGCCGCTACGACCCGCTGACCGGGCAGTGGCAAGCGGTATCGCTGCTTGGCGCGCCCTCGCCGCGCCATTCAGCCAGCGCGGTATGGACTGGTCAGGAAATGCTGATCTGGTCGGGCAACGGCGGCGGTCGAAGCGGCGGCCGCTACGATCCCCTGACCGACAGTTGGATGGCGACCAGCACGGAGCAGGCGCCGAGCGGCAGGAACGGCAGCCAGAGCACCATCTGGACCGGTTCGGAGATGATCGTCTGGAGCGGCTGGAGCACCCTGATGACCCAGACGGGTGGCCGCTACGATCCGGCTGCAGACACCTGGCAGCCGACCTCGCTGCGCGGTGTGCCCAGTCAACGCTCCGGGCACAAGGCGGTCTGGACCGGCAGCGAGATGCTCGCCTGGGGCGGCGGCAACCGGGCGCTGGGTGTCTACGATCCTGCAGCCGATATGCCGCCGCTGCAGATTCGGGTCGGTCATGCCGATCCGTCGCCTTCGATACCCGGTCAGATGGTGACCGTTGCGGTCGAGCTCTGGAACCCGGCCGGGGCGCTGCCAGCCGACGGCATGGTCGAGATCAGCGCCGACAGCGGGGAAAGCTGCACCGACCCCGGTCCGCCGGTGGTCGACGGCGACCTCGCCCGATTCTCCTGCCAGCTGAGCTTCGAGACGGTGGGCCCAAGAGAGCTGCTTGCTGCCTTCAGCAGCTCGCTGACCCATCCCGACAGCGACAGCCTGCCGCAGCGGTTCATTCACCGTGTGCTGCCCGATGAGATGCATGCGGTGGGGGGTGAGACCGTCGGTCTGGCCGGATCGGGTCTGGTGCTGACCAACAATCTCGACGACAGTCTGGACGTCGATGCCGAAGGGCCGTTCCAGTTCGAAGTCGCGTTGCGACGGGGCCAGAGCTACGCGGTTGCCGTGGCCTCGCAGCCGCAATCTCCGCGGCAGACCTGTCAGGTTGCCGCGCATGCCGGCACGATCGGGGATGCTGACGTCGATGACATCCTGGTCAGCTGCCAGACCCATCATTACAGCATTGGCGGAACGGTGAGCGGCCTCGAGGCACCAGGCCTGGTACTGGAGCTCAACAACAGCGACCCGCTGTCAGTCGAGGCTGACGGTACGTTCGTATTCCCCGGCTCGCTGCCGGATGCCAGCAACTGGGTCGTGACGGTGGCCGTCCAGCCGGGGCCACCGGCCCAGACCTGCACCGTCGGCAGTGGCGAAGGCGTTCTCGACGGCGTCGACGTCGACGATGTGACCGTCAGCTGTGAAACCGACCTCTACCGGGTCGGCGGCACGATCAGCGGCCTGGCCGGCTCGGGTCTGGTGCTGCAGAACAACGGTGGCGACGACCGGCCGATCAGCGGCAACGGCAGTTTCTACTTCGCGACCCGGCACCCCGAAGGTGCCTCCTACGATGTGACCGTCCAAGCGCAACCGGTCCAGCCGGCCCAGACCTGCTCGGTCAGTGCCGGCAGCGGTGAGCTCGGTAATGGTGACGTCGATTCGATCCTGGTCGATTGCGTCTCCGAGGAATTCGTGGTGACGCCCGTTTCGGGGGCGGGAGGCACCCTGTCGCCCGACCAGCTTCAGTATGTGACTGCGGAAACGAGTGTCGATTTCAAACTGCTGCCCGCTCCCGGCCACGGCATCGACAGCATCGCAGGCAGCTGTCCGGGCCAGTTGCTGGGCAGCATCTATCGCGCCGGGCCCGTGCTGGAGGACTGCACGGTCGAGGTGCTCTTCGCGCCGCTGGCCGACGGACTGTTCCGGGATCGATTCGAAAACGACTGACCAAAGGCGTTCGGGACCCGATTTGAAGAATTCCTGAAGTCAATCTGAGCCTTTTCATAGGAACGCGCGATCGGTCCGGCCGATGCTTGGAACCGGTCCCTGCACGATTAACGGAGCAATCATGATGAACAGCATGTGGCAACTCGTTCGACGAGTCGGTCCCTGGCACGTGGCCGCGGAATGCCGGGGCGATCGACTCCCGCCGGTCAGATCCTGCCTTGCGATCGGTCTGATGATGCTCGGCAGCCTCGCCACGGCGGCCGAGATTACCGTGACGACCACCGATGATGCACAGATCGAGGATGGTCAATGCAGCCTGCGCGAGGCGATCATCAACGCCAACAATGCCAACCAGTCGGGGTCGAGTGACTGCAGCACCGGTGATGCAGGTGGCAACAGCATCGTGTTCGACGCTGGCCTGGCCGGGCAGACCATCGTGCTCGACGGCGAAGAACTGCTGATCACCACGCGCAGCCTCTCCATCGAGGGCCCCGTTCCCGACGACGCATCAGGTCTGATGCTGGATGGAAACGGGGGATCGAGAATCTTCAGAATCACGGGGCCTGGGCAGCACGTCGCGGTCAACCTGCGCGGATTGACCCTGACCGGAGGGCGGACGGAATCCTCGCTCCAGCCCGGAGGTGGCCTGCATGTACAGAACGTCAGCCTGACCCTCGAGCACGTGGCGGTGATCGACAACTCCACCGGCGGCAATTCATCGGGGGGTGGCGGCATCTCCGGCTCGTACGCGCACATCGAGCTGATCGACAGTCGGGTTGAAGGCAATCATGTCGAGGGTCTCCAGACCAGAGGAGGCGGGATATTCGTGCAGGCGAGCACACTGGAACTGGTTCGCACCCTCGTCGTCGACAATCGAACCGAAGGCTCCGGCGCCTCCAACGGTGCCGGCATCTGGGCTGGATATCAAGGCACCAACGGAAGCGATCTGGGCCTGACCGATTCGGTCGTGGCCGGCAATCATACGGAGAACGGGACCACTTTCGGCGGGGGAATCTGGGCCGCGGGCGGGGAGGTCGTCATCGTCGGCAGTACGATTTCCGGGAACGCTGTTGCGCAAGGCGGTGCCGGAGGCATACACCTGGACGAGACGCAATTCACGCTACTCAACTCGACCGTCTCGGCCAACTCCAGCGGGGCTGCCGGCGGCGGCATGCAGATCCGGCGCAGTACAGCCGGCCTCATCCACAGTACCGTGGCCTTCAACTGGTCAGGCAGTACCCGGGATATCAGTATCTGGGGTACGGCCGATGCACCATCGAGTGTGGAACTGATCAATTCCCTGGTCGTCCAGGAGGATGCCTCCCGCACGACCTGTTCAACCAACGAGTACGGGACCATCAGCGCCATTGGCAGTCTGAGCACACACGACAGTTGCACGGGCACGGCTTCAGCACCGGGGGATATCCGCCTCATGCCGCTGGCCGACAACGGCGGTGGGACACACACCCATGCTCTGGGACCGTTGAGTGTCGCGGTCGATGGCGCCGGTGACTGTGCTGCCGACCATGGCGTGAATATCGACCAACGCGGGGAGTCTCGACCGGGTGGAGGCTCGGCAGCCTGCGACGTCGGTGCCTTCGAGCAGCAGGAAGTGCCGTCCGAAGCCGATCTCTCCATCGAGCTTGCGGTCAGCCCGGAACAGGCCGAGGCAGGCGAAACCGCAGTCTTCTTCGTCGAGCTCGTCAATCTGGGCCCGGACGCGGCGGACAACGTGGGCGTTCAGTTCGCCCTGCCGGACGGCTACCAGTTCGTCTCCGCGACCCCGGACCTGGGCAGCTATGACAGCGAAACGGGCACGTGGCTGATCGGCCAACTGGCAGCTGCGGCCGCGACGAGCATGAGTGTCGAGGTCTTGCTGAATGCCAACGGAGATCGTCTGGCCACGGCTTCCGCCGGATCCGATGCCTATGACCCGGATTCCTCGAACGATATCGATCAGGCCGAGGTGATACTGGTGGTGCCGCCACCGCAGGGCCCGATGGTGGTGGACACGCTGACGGATGTCATCGCCGCGGATGGGCTGTGCAGTCTGCGCGAAGCGATTCTCAATGCAAGGAATGGCGACCAGTCGGGCTCGGTCGATTGCGTGGTCGGCAACCTGATCCGATTCGATCCGTCACTGACCGGTGGCGTGATCGAGCTCAATGGCAGCCAGTTGCCGGCGCTCTCGGTCGACCTGGTCATCGAGGGGCCGGTCACGGGAGACCCTGCCGGAATCACCCTGGATGCGCAGGGCACTTCCAGGCACTTCAATATCGAAGGTGACGTGCTCGTTCACATGCAGGACATGACCCTGATCGGCGGTCAGGTCGAAGGCACGGCCATCAGCGGCGGCGCACTGCGCATTTTCAACGGGCCCGGAGTGACATTGCGGCGGATGCGGTTCGAAGGCAACACAAGCGTCGACGCGGGCGGCGGTGCCATTCAGGTTCATACCGGCAGTCTGACCTTGATCGACTCCGAGTTGACCGGAAACCAGGCGCCGAGCGAAATCGGGCGCGGCGGGGCCGTGGTGGTCACCGACGGCACCCTGGTGCTGGAGGGGACCACCATCGCGGGTAATTCCGCCGGCAGCCATGGCGGCGGAATCGAGCTCGGCACCAGTGAACTGATCCTGACCAACAGCACGTTGTCGGGCAATACCTCGGGCGGTGACGGCGGCGGCATCCGGCTGTACGGGTCTTCGGCCACGCTGCTACACGGCACCGTCGCCTTCAACGCTGCCTTCGGCGGCGGCAGCGGCATCTACGTGCACGCGACTTCGAGCAACCCGGTCGAGCTGTCGATGTTCAACTCACTGGCCGTGCACAATTTCTGCCATGTCACCGGCGGCGTCCACTACACGCTGACCAGCGTCGGCAGCCTGAGCACGTCTGGCGGCTGCGTCGAGGGCTCGTCAACACCTGCCGATGAGATCAACCTGCTTGCGCTGGCCGACAACGGCGGCCCAACGCGCACGCATGCCCTTGGCAGCGACAGCGTGGCGGTCGGATTCGCCGGCGATTGCACCGTCGACTTCGGCATGGACCGCGACCAGCGCGGCCTGCCCCGCCCGGGCGAAAACTCGACCGCCTGCGACAGCGGCGCCTACGAGTTTCAGGGTAATAACGCGAGTGCCATCTTCAATGACCGTTTCGAAGGAGCCGGGCCATGAGGTATCTGACGGGTTTGCTTCTGATCCTTGTCGCTGCCACTGCCTGGGCACAGGCACCGTTCGTCACCTACTGGGATGCCAGGGACTACCCCTGGGTCACGCTGCCGGTCGATCTCGATCGCAGTGGCTACGATTTCACCGTGCTCTGGGGTGATGGCACCTTCACCCAATGGCAGGACGGAGACAACCCGGATCGGCTCACGAAGGAATATGATTCCGGTGGCATCTACAAGATCACGATCAGCGGCGATTTTCCTGCCATCAAGACGCTCTGCAGCCACGAAACCTACCGGCCCATCGATGACAAGCTGCTCTGGGTCGAGCAGTGGGGCGACATCGAGTGGGAGTCGATGGAGTGTGCTTTCGGAAAGGCTACGCACATGCAGATTTCCGCCACGGATGCCCCGGATCTGAGCGGAGTGACAAGCATCGCCCATATGTTCGCCGGCGCCAATTCCATGAACAGCGACCTGAACCACTGGAATGTAAGTGCCGTCACGGACATGCAGGGCGTTTTCATGGGTGAATCGGGAACTGGTGGGGGGATGAGCTTCAATGGCGACATCAGCAACTGGGACGTGAGCAACGTGATCGACATGTCCCACATGTTCTACAAATCCTATGCGTTCAACAGCGATATCAGCGGATGGGACGTCAGCAACGTGTTGTACATGATCGGCATGTTCACGAGTGCCATTTCGTTCGATCGCGACCTCAGTGCCTGGGACGTGGGGAACGTGAGCCACATGCAATGGATGTTCAAGGACATCGGCGCCACGTTCAATCCGAATGTCGCCGGTTGGGATGTCGGCAAGGTTGTCAGCATGGAGTTGATGTTTCACGGTGCCAGTGGTTTCAATCGGAATCTGGGTGGCTGGGACATCGGGCAGGTCGGCAACATGAGCGGGATGCTCGACGGGACCGCCATGTCGGTCGACAACTACGATGCCACACTGACGGGCTGGGCGGCACAGAGCCCGAACCTTCAGGGCGGCGTCGAGGTCGGCGTGCAGGGCCTGGAGTACTGTGCGGGGCAGGCAGCCCGACAGGTCCTGATCAATGAGCATGGCTGGAGCTTTGTCGGCGATCAGCGAATGGCTGACTGCCCGGACGCTTTCGTTACCCGCTGGAAGACCGACAATCCCGGTCCCTCGGCCGACAACGAGATCACCATCCCCGTCCACCCGGATGAGTACTACGACTTCACCATCAACTGGGGCGATGGTGCCAGCGGAAACTGGCGCAGCGGCGATGATCCGGCGCTGTTGACCCATGCCTACAGTCAGCCGGGAACCTATCTCGTGCACATCTCCGGTACCTTTCCGCGCATCCATTTCAACTTCGGCGGCGATCGCCAGAAGCTGCTCCAGGTCATGAGCTGGGGCGATATCCAGTGGTCCTCGATGGAGTACGCCTTTGCCGGGGCCGTCAACATGAACGTGTTCTGGGCTGCCGGCGCGCCGGATCTCGCCAATGTGACATCCACCCGTTCGATGTTCGAGGGCGCAGCCAGCCTGAACGTTGATCTGGGTCACTGGGACATGTCCGATGTCGAACTGACGATCGGCATGTTCAAGGATGCCCATGCCTTCAATGGCGATCTGTCGGGCTGGGACGTCTCGAACGTCACCCACATGAACAGCATGTTCCGCCAGGCCTTTGCCTTCAATGGCGACATCGGTGGCTGGAACACCGGCAGCCTGGAAAGCATGCATGCCATGTTTCGAAGCGCTGACGCCTTCAATCGAGACATCGGCAACTGGGACGTGAGCAAGGTCATCGACATGCGCGAGGCATTCCTCAATGCCGGATCCTTCGACCACAGTCTCGGCAACTGGAACATCCAGCAGGTGTCCGATATGTCCAACATGCTCCGGGCGTCCGGCCTGTCGGTGCAGAACTACGACGCCACGCTTGCGGGCTGGGCCTCGGCCGCTGTCGTGCCTCCCTTCGTCACGCTTGGCGCCGACGGATTGGTCTACTGCGCCGCCGCAGACTCGCGGCAGCAACTGATCGACAACCATCTGTGGCAGATCATCGGCGACAGTCACTGCAGCGAAGTCGATCTCGATCCGCCGCTGCTGGTCTCGCCCGACGACCTGGCCGAGGACGAGCCCGTTCCGGTCACGCTGGTCTGGCAGAGCGTGCCACTGGCGGACGAGTACCGGGTGCAGGTGGCGCTTGCCACCGGCTCGTTCGATGCACCGTTGCTCGACTCGACCACGGACCAGTTCAGTAGCCAGGTGCCCGGCCTGGCGCCGCAGCGCTGGTACATCTGGCGCGTGCGTGCCCAGGCCCAGGACGGTCAGTCCGGCGACTGGAGCGACATCTGGTACTTCCACACCGGCAGCGGGTCTGGCGATGGGCTTTTTCGTGACCGTTTCGAACAGTAGGGGCCGACCGCGCTCAGCCGGCCGGGTCGGCCCCGCGGTGCCAGCGCTCCGACCACTGCAGGTAGGCGCGAATCACCTCGGCGTAGTTGGGCGGCAGGTGGCCGAAGTCGAGCACCACGTGACGCTTGTGTTCCGGCGGCGTGCCGAGCAGTTCGAAATAGGGCTGCTGCGATTCGGCATGCGGGAAGTTGAAATCGGTGCGACCGTTGATCAGCAGGAAAGGCAGCTCGACCCGGGGCAGGTAGTCCTGCAATTGAACTTCCAGCGGAATGCGGTCGGTGCGAACCAGTCCGGTCGATAGCACGATGGCAGAGGCAAAGCGCTTTTCGACAGCCAGGGCGTAGGGCGCCCGATAGCCGCCGTAACTGACCGCATGAAGAATGATCCGGTCCGGATCGACGTCATTGCGGGTCTCGAGATAGTCGAGCGTGCGGCGCAGATCGCGTACCTGGTCGACCAGCAGCGCGCGCCAGGAATTGGGTCCGCTCGGCGGGTCGATGCGGCGTTCGAAGGTGCCCAGGTAGACCGGGTAGACGACGATATGGCCGCTGCGCAGGAAAGGCTCGACGTGGTTCAGCCCGGCCTTGCGGCTGTCGTCGAGCATCAGTGCGTCGCCGCCGGGGAAGTTCACCACCGTCGGGGCAGGGCGCTCGACGCCGCGGGGAGTGTAGATCCAGGCGCTGACGCGCTGTCCCGGGTAGGCTGCGCTGAATGTCACGCGCTCGCGATACCAGTCGCGATGGCTGTTGTCGCCTTCCTCCACCCGCGCCTCGAGCGGTTTCGGGTCGTAGTCGAACTGCCGCGCGTAGATCTCGAAGGTGGCGTCGTCGACGGGTTCGGGCACTTCGAGAGGCCCGCTCTCGAGTGCACGGGTCAGTGCCGGGGCGACCGGCTCGTCCGGATGCATCAGACGCAATCCCGTACCCGGACCTCGTGCAAGCGGGTCGCGTGCCTCCGGGTCGCTGAAGCGATAGGTGTCTTCCACCCAGGAGCCGCCGAGGATATGTCGCAACTCGCCTGCCGGATTCCGGGTCCACTCGGCGACATTGCCAGCCATGTCGTAGGTGCCGTAGGCGCCCAGTCCATCGCTTGCACCGACGGCAAGCGTACCCGAGCCATTGAAGTTGCTGGCCAGGACGATGTCGGAAAAATTCGGTGCCTGAGCGGTGCCCAGGCCGGCCGCCCGGCGCCAGTGGAACAGCGTCGGCAACTGCTTTCCCGTCCAGCGGGCGAAGGCCATGGCCTCGTACCAGCTCACCCCCTCGACCGGGTGGCTGTCGCGGCCACTCGGCCAGGTGCCCATGGCCCAGGTCGAGGGACCGGGCATGCCGGTAGTGTCGACGAAGTGGTCGATATAGCGCTCGAATGACAGGGTCTCGCCGTCGACCTCGATCGATTCCGGCCACAGCCCCGGATCGCGGTAACCGCCTGCTTCGACGAAAGCTCGAAATTCCCGGTTGGTGACCTCGTGCCGGTCGATCCAGAAGCCGGGCAGCTGCTCGCTCTCGCCGCGGTATGTCACCGGGCCGGCCGGCACGTAGACCATGTCCTCCGGTGCCTGCTGTTCGGGAAACAGGTGGAATGGTTCGGCCCGGGGCAATACGCTGGGTGCCGCCTCGATGCTGCGGTAGCCTTCGAGTTCGACCCGATAGCGCAGATGGGCCAGCGGCAGTCCCGCATCGACCAGGGGGGTTTTCCCGAGGTGAATCCATTCCGCATCGTCTCCGGCGTAGGTGCGGACATGGACATCCGCACCCTCGGGCTCGCTGGAGAGCGTGACGGGCAGGCTGATGTCATGCCAGAGCTGTTCGAGCGTGGGGTCGTTGCCGAAGTCCTTCCGGATCTCGCGGGTTCTGGCCCAGGCGGTGGCTACATCGGCTGCCAGCAACTGCCTGATTTCGGGAATGTGGTGCGTGTACAGGCGAGCGCGCTGGCCGGCGTGCTGCCACCACAGCAAGAGAAGGACGGCCATGCCGACGATTGCCAGGACTGCCAGGAAGGCGTTTCGGCGGTTTCCGGACGACTCCGGCGCAGGCGCTTCCATCAAGGCCTGCTGACCGGTTCGGGAGATCGCCCCGGGTCCGGTCTTCGCCGGTCCATCGAGGCGTTCGACCGGGCAGGCCATGCGGTAGCCGCGCCGATGCAGGGTTTCGATGTAGCGCGGTTCGCGTGCACTGTCGCCGAGCGCCTGGCGCAGTTCGCTGACGGCCTGGGGCAGCACGTTGGGTGACAGGGCTGTTCGGCCCCAGGCCTCGTCGAGCAGGGTGTCCCGGTCGAGCAGATCGGGTGCGTGCTCGAGCAGTACCTCCAGCAGGCGAAAGGTCTGGCGCCGCAGCGTCAGGGCCCCGTCCGGGCCTTCGACCGAGCCGGTAGCAGAGTCGAGGGTGAATTCGCCAAAACGAAACCGCATGGTCGGGTTTATAGCCGAGGCCTGCCCGAATGGCAACATCGGTCGCTTCTGCTCGGCCCGTGGTGGTCGACACGATGCCCTCCGCAAGGTTACTCCGGTATAGTGTCGGCACTTCCTCCCACGAGACGCACATCATGACGAAACTGCCGTTGCTGTTGCTGGCTACCCTGCCGCTTGCCGCTGTATCCGGGCCGCAGGATGAATTCTGGTCGTCGCTCCAGGCGCTGTGCGGACAGGCGTTCGAAGGGAAGGTCATCGAGGAGCCCGAAGGTGAAGAGGGGTTCTCGGGACAACGCCTGGTAATGCACGTGCGCGAATGCAAGGACACGGTGATCAGAATCCCCTTCGTGGTCGGCGAGGATCGTTCGCGTACCTGGGTGCTGACCCGCAAGGGCGACCGGATCGAGCTCAAGCACGATCACCGGCATGAGGATGGCTCGCACGATCAGGTCACCATGTATGGAGGCACCTCAACCAACACCGGTACCGCAGAGGCACAGTACTTTCCGGCCGACCAGGAGACGCGCGAGTTGATCGAGCCGGCGTTCTCCAACGTCTGGACAATGCGCGTGGCAGCCGGCGAGACGTTTACCTATGGTCTCTGGCGCCTGGGCACGCCGCGCGTCTTCCGGATCGACTTCGACCTCGGCGACGCGGTCGAGCCGCCGTCGGCGCCGTGGGGCTGGGAGGAATGAGGCGGCTGTGAACGAAGCGCTGTCGACCGTCATCGGCCTGCTCGACCTCGAGCGGCTGGAAGACAACCTGTTTCGCGGCGAGAGCCGCGACATCGGTGCGCCGCAGGTGTTCGGCGGGCAGATCCTGGGGCAGGCGCTGTCTGCCGCATACTGCACGGTCGAGGAGCGGACGCCGCACTCCCTGCACGCCTACTTCCTCAGGCCGGGCGACTTCAACCAGCCGGTGATCTACCAGGTCGAGCGCTCGCGCGACGGCGGCAGCTATTCCAACCGGCGTGTGGTCGCGGTCCAGCACGGTCGACCGATCCTCAACCTGGCCGCTTCGTTTCATGTCGACGAGCAGGGTTTCGATCATCAGGTCGAGATGCCTTCGGTGACCGGGCCGGACGGCCTGACCAAGAGTATCGATATCCACGACTCGATCATCGACAAGGTGCCCGAGAAGATGCGCCGCCTGCTGGCGCACCGGCCGCCGCTGGAATTCCGCCCGGTCGAGCCGCCCAAATTCATCGACCCGCAGATCCGCGCGCCGCGCAAGCATGTGTGGATGCGCGCCTGGCATGACCTGCCGGACGATCCGGAGCTGCACCGCAACCTGCTGACCTATGTCTCCGACTACGAACTGCTGGGCACGGCGACGCTGCCGCACGACCTGGATTTCAGCACCCGCCCGGTGCAGATGGCCAGCATCGACCATGCCCTCTGGTTTCACCGCCCTTTTCGGGTCGACGAGTGGCTGCTCTACGCCTGCGACAGCCCGACCAGCCACGGCGGCAGAGGATTCACGCGCGGCCAGTTCTTCACGCAGTCCGGCGAGCTGGTGGCGTCGACGGCCCAGGAGGGCGTGATCCGGCCCTGGGATCCGCGCAAGGCGTAATCGTAGGGAGCATGCGCAACCCTGCGCTCCGGGCAGGCGCTTTCACCGAACTCCTAAGGTGAATCCTGCTCGAAGCGGTCCGAGAAAACCGCATCGCCGATGGCCTGAAGCAGATCGGCCCAGAATCCGCCGGTGAGCTTCCATTGCCCACCGGAGAGCTCGCGCGGCTCGGTGGCTTCCCACTGGCCGATACTGCCCTTCAGATTCCAGTCGCCGCCGGTGCTTTCCATGGTGCCGCCGGAAGCGATGGTCCAGCGCGTGATCTCGTAGTCCTGGGCCAGGGCGGGTGCGCTCAGGGCAGCCACAAGCAGGATCATTGCGACTCTCTTCTTCATCGAGTGCTCCTCATGCTGATCTAAGGGTATTGGGCACTCTACTACGAAATCCGGAACTGGATCGCGTCGCCCCGCGGTCGGTCATGTCTGTTGGCCGTAGGGAAAGTCCTCGGCTTCGAGCGTTTCGGTATAGTCGCCGACGCGCTCGTGAGCAATATCGGTGCGGTAGAAGCGCGCCACGTGGCAGATGGCGTCGCCCTCGTTGACCAGCGGCAGGTTGAGCCGGCCGATGACGATGCCGCTGAACGGCGCCAGGATTTCATGCTCCTCCTCTCCGAACGGATCGGAGACCACGCCCAGCACGGTTTCGTTGCGCGTGACGCGATCGCCCAGCGCCACCCAGGCCCGGAACAGGCCGCTCTGCGGGGCCCGGACCCAGCTGCTGGTGCGTGCGATCACCGGCTCCGGCGGCGGTTTGCGGCGGG
>SR_TP_S13solDRAFT_1000615_pt1 | contig 13392 bp, 12 predicted proteins | sample SodReaTP_S13sol_FD_11159 | JGI IMG/M metagenome (IMG submission 11159)
CGCGGGAAGCCGACACGCGGCCGCCGGCCGAGCGCATCGAGGACGCCAACGCGGCGGCGCGGCTCGAGCCGGTCCAGGACGGCTATATCAATGCCGTCCAGGTCTATCCCTACACGCAAGGGGCGCTCTACCGCCTCTACACCGCGCCCGAGCAGGTGAGCGACATCGCGCTGCAGCCCGGCGAGCGGCTGGTGGCGGTCTCGGCCGGCGACACGCTGCGCTGGGTCGTGGGCGACACCACCAGCGGCTCGGGCGAGAGCGAGCGGGTGCACATCCTGGTGAAACCTGTGGCCCCCGACCTCCGGACCAACCTCGTCATCACCACCGACCGGCGCGCCTATCACCTGGAACTGGAGAGCACGGAGGCGACCTACATGGCCTCCGTCTCCTGGCACTACCCGCACGACCAGCTGCTCGCGCTCCGGCGGGCGAACGAGCGTGCGCAGGAAGCAGAGGCCCAGGTCGTTGACGACGGGCTCGCGCTCGAGCGGCTGCGCTTCCGCTACGCCATCACCGGCGACAGCCCGCCCTGGCGGCCGGTCAGGGCCTTCGACGACACCCGCAAGGTCTACATCGCGTTCCCGCGGCGGATCGACCAGGGTGAGGCGCCGCCGCTCTTCCTGGTCGGGCCGGACGGTCGGGCGGAGCTCGTGAACTACCGGGTGCGCGGCAACTACTACATTGTCGACCGGCTCTTCGCGGCCGCCGAGCTTCGTCTCGGCGAGGATCCGCAGCAGATCGTCCGCATCAGCCGCACCGACGGGCGCCCGGCAAGGGCAGCCGGTTCCGTGGAGAGCGGTCCATGACCGACCCGCGCGGCGGCCCGCCGAAGAGCGATCCGGAGGCGCTCTCGCTTCGCGCTCGGCCACGTCCCGTCACGCGCTTCAACCGCCGGGTCCTGATCGGCGCGGCGGCCCTGGGGTCCGCGGCTGTCCTCGGCGCCACGCTGGTCGCGCTCGATCCGCCGAGCTTTCGTGGCAGGCGTGCCGGCGAGGAGCTCTACAGCATCGACCGCAAGCCGACCGCCGAGGGGCTGGCCGAGCTGCCCGGCGACTACGGCGAGATCCCTCCACCGCCGGTGCCGCAGCTCGGCCCGCCGCTGTCCGGTGACCTCGGGCCGCCGGTGGTCCGCCTGGAGCAGGACCTTGGCCTGGCGCCGCCCGAGTCCTCCGCCATGGGGTCGGTCCTGAGACCCGATCCCGAGGACGACGCCGCGCGGGCCGAGCGCCTGCGGCTGGCGCGCCAGGCCCAGCAGGCGCGCGAGTCGGGCGTCTTCTTCCAGATCACCGTCCGGCCCGGCGCTCAAGGACCGGGGGTGCAGCCTGCGCCGTCCAGCCAGATGTCCGGCCCGGAGCGGGACCTGTCCCCCGTAGCAGCGGCGCAGCCGCTGCGAAGCGAGAACCCGAGCGGCCAGGGCCGCAATCTCGACTTCCTGAACCAGCCCGTCGACCGCGAGGTCTATAACCCCCATCCCCTGCAGGACCCCGTCTCGCCCTACCAGGTGATGGCCGGCACGGTGATCCCGGCGAGCCTGGTCACCGGCATCAACTCGGACCTGCCCGGACAGGTGATCGCCCAGGTCACCGAGAACCTCTACGACACCGTCACCGGACGCCATCTCCTGATCCCCCAGGGCGCGCGCCTCATCGGCCGCTACGACAGCGTGATCGCCTTCGGGCAGAGCCGGGCGCTCGTCGTCTGGAGCCGCCTCGTTATGCCGGACGGCTCCTCGATCGTGATCGAGAACCTGCCGGCCACCGACACCGCCGGCTATGCCGGGCTCGAGGACCAGGTGAACTACCACACTTGGCGACTCCTCACCGGCATCGCGCTCTCGACGCTGCTCGGGGTCGGCACCGAACTCACCTTCGGCGAGGAGGAGAGCGATCTCCTGCGGGCCATGCGCCAGGCTGCGCAGCGCGACGCCAACCGCGCCGGTCAGAGCATCACCGAGCGCCACCTCGACAGGCCGCCGACCATCACCATCCGCCCGGGCTGGCCGCTCCGCGTGATCGTCCACAGAGACCTGATTCTGCGGCCCTATCGCGGCTGAGGAAGGAGGAGAAGGAGACCATGCCTGAGCTGAAGCTGTCGAAGCTGCCGGACCGTGCGCCGGTCAAGATCACGATCAGCCTGGCGCCCGAGCTCAACAGGGCGCTGCAGGCCTATGCCGAGCTCTACCGGGAGACCTACGGCGAGGCCGAGCCGGTGTCGGCGCTGATCCCCTACATGCTGGAGAGCTTCCTCGCCGCCGACCGCGGCTTCGCAAAGGCGCGCCGCGGGCGTTCTTCCCGGTGACCTCAGCAGTAGAAGGAGCGAGAGCCATGGCCATCATCGGCACCTTCACGCCCACCAGGGACGGCGGCTGGGCCGGATCCATCCACACCCTCACGATCGACGTGAAGGCGCGCTTCGTGCCCAACGACAACCGCGAGAGCGAGCGCGCGCCGCACTTCCGGATACTCGCCGGACGCTCGGAGCTGGGCGCCGCCTGGCGAGAGCGCACCAGCGGCGAGAACCCGAGGGAGTATCTGCGCGTCCGCCTTGACGATCCGAGCTTACCGGAACCGATTTTCGCGGCCCTGTTCCACGGCCCTGACGGCGCAGCATCGCAACTCCTATGGAGTAGGCGGAATGGTCGCGTCCCCGTTAGTGGGGGAGGAGCGCTGGTGTCGGCACGGCCCTGTAGGTCGGCGTAGCCGGCCGGAGGGGCCGTGCCGGCAGCGGCCATCGTGGCTCTTCGGTAGTGTCTGGTCACCACAACAGAACCCAACCGAGGGTGACCACGATGACCGAAGAGAGGATGGCTCTGCGTTCGATGCTTGAGAAGGGCACGGACGCGGATCTGCTGCGCGAGATGATCGGCCCTCATCCTGAGCCTGTCGAAGGATGCGGCCGAGCGGCTGATGGAGCTGGAGGTTCAGGGGCTGACCGGGGCCGGGCACGGCGAGCGCTCGGCCGAGCGGCTGGTGCAGCGCAACGGCTACCGCGACTGCGACTGGGAGACCCGAGCCGGGACGGTGGAGCTGCGCATCCCAAGCTCAGGAAGGGCAGCTACTTCCCTGCCTTTCTGGAGCCGAGGCGGGCGGCGGAGAAGGCGCTCACCGCGGTGATCCAGGAAGCCTACGTGCAGGGCCTCTCGACGCGCAGCGTCGACGAGCTGGTCAAGGCGCTGGGCATGAGCGGCGTCTCCAAGAGCCAGGTCAGCCGGCTGTGTGCCGAGATCGACGAGCGGGTGACCAACTTCCTGGAGCGACCGTTGGAGGGCGACTGGCCCTACCTCTGGATCGACGCCACCTACCTGAAAGTCCGGCAGAACGGCCGCATCGTCTCCGTCGCCGTGACCATCGCCGTGGCGGTCAATGCCGGCGGCCGGTGCGAGGTGCTGGGCATGGATATCGGCGCCTCGGAGGCCGAGACCTTCTGGCTGGAGTTCCTGCGCAAGCTCAAGCGCCGCGGCCTGGCCGGGGGTAAGCTGGTGATCTCCGACGCCCATGAGGGCATCAAGGCCGCCGTCGCCCGGATGTTCCAGGCCACCTGGCAGCGCTGCCGCGTGCACTTCCTGCGCAACGCGCTCGCCCATGCCGAGGCCGCCAAGACCCAGTGGCGCCAGGTCGCCCCTCATCCTGAGCCTGTCGAAGGACCCGCTCCGTCCCAAGCTGCCGAAGCTGGCAGCCCTCCTCGACGAAGCCGAGGCGGACGTGCTCGCCTACATGACCTTCCCCAGGGAGCACCGCGCCAAGATCCACTCCACCAACCCGATCGAGCGCCTCAACGGCGAGATCAAGCGCAGGACCGGCGTCGTCGGCATCTTCCCCAACGAGGCCGCCATCACCCGCCTCGTCGGCGCCATCCTCCTCGAACAGAACGACGAATGGGCAGAACGACGAATGGGCCGTCCAGCGCGCCTGCTACATGACCCTGGAAACCATCGCACCCCTACGCGACGATCTGACCCTCACGCTGCCACAGCCGCAGCGTGACCGAGCCGGCCAGACCCGCCGGAGAGCAGCACCGCGCCGACGCTGCTACACCACTCAAAGGGATGTGATCCGGAATCCGCACAGACGACTCGATCAAGCTGGAGCGGGCCTCCCCTCGTGGCCTCGGCAAAGGTTCTGGTTCCGCCTTTTGCTCCGGCCAGCAGGGACCGTCGGCGCAAGTGATGCGAAGGTGGAACCGGGCAGCTTCGTACCGCAGCGAGCGGCGTGGGGACGCGGGCCGTCAAACCGCCCCTCGGCCGACAGAACGTTTCCCTAGACAGCCGATCGGCCAGATCTGTTCTGAGCCACCCTGGCCTATTCCTCGGTTCCTTCCGGGCATTGGCGCTTCTTGCGGTCGTTGCCGCAGTCGATAACGAAACCGTGGGCCCATACCTGATTGGTGCTGGGTGCCAAGTCCCTCCGCGGCGCCCCAAAAGCAGCAGACTGCTCAGGGGACGCACTGTGCGGGTGCTGCAGGCGGGCCTCAGGTGCTGCAGAGTGCAAAGGATGCGTCGACCGCGAACTCGCAGAATTGCCGTGTGCGGCGCGGCGCCCGGCGACTGGATACCGCAGGGAGAGCGCGGCGATCCGCGCTGACACGAGCTTGGCTCTGTCGTCGTTCACGGATCGACGGCGAAACACCGAGCGATCGACGCCGACCAGTGTGCAGGCCCAAAGCTGTGACGGGCTCTGTGCTGTCGTATGAGCATCGTACTGATGACAGCGCGTCGGGCACTGCTTCGAGGAGGTCGTCTCTTTCATCGCCGCTTGCTCCAAATCCCGCTCTATCACCGAAGTCAAACCAACCTGGCGCCTGTTTCCATAGGCCCGGCGCGCTCGCAGGCTCATTGCCCCACAGCGCCTCAAGATGGCTCGCTGCCGTCGAATCATCGGCCCGCAGACCCACTGCCACCGCCTTCGGGCTCGGTCCCTCACGCCATCCGCATTCCGTCGCTGCTTTGTGATACTCGCCTCTCACCCCCGAGCCCGATTAAAGGCCACCCCTCGCGCTCCAGACAGCAGCAAACCGCAGACAACGCGGAAGCAAGAGAGAAAGGACACGCTCCAATACACCGCATCGCCTAGCGGGGGTCCACGGGAAGTCTTCTTCAAAATGCTACTCGTATTGGATGAATTCCCTCCGCAGTCGGCAACAATCTGGGATAGGGTTTGGGGAAACGGTAGCAAGGGTTGGGCTGGTCGCAACCGTCAAATGGACGGTCCGACCAGCCAGATCGCCCCAGATCGCCGAGGCAGCTTTAGCCGATAAGCCTGAAATGGCGCGGCACCCGCAGCAGGAGGGACGGGCAACAGAATGAGGGAAGACGGGCGTCATCGAGCTCTTTCACTTGTCAATCCGGCCGAGCAGTTGGTACGCGCGGCTCGAAGCGAAGTGCACGACGCGCTCAAGCGGCTGATTCGTCTGGAATCGATTTTCGACAGGCTCGAAGGTGGCATGGAAGCTTACGCCGCCAGCGACGAGCCGATCCATGAGGTCGACGGGGCAGCCGCCGATATGGACATGGAGTTCATGGTCTCCTTGATCATCTACGCTCGCAAGGCCAGGAACCATATCTTTCCGGATGGGGTGTTTTCCGATCCGGCCTGGGACATGTTGCTCGACCTCTATCTCAACAGCCTGAAGAATCGCTCGGTGCCCGTCTCCAGTCTCTGTATCGCCGCCAGTGCGCCGCCGACGACGGCTTTCCGCCGGATCGACGCGCTCGAGCGTCTGGGGCTCGTTCGCCGGGGCAAGGACGAGGAGGACGGACGCCGGGTGCTGGTCGAGCTGACGGATGCCGGTGCCGAGGCCATGAGCAGGACGTTGGAGGCCACTTACCGCGCCATGACCATGGGCAACATAGGCGAACTGAAGAGACAGCTCATCAAGTCCCTGTGAGGCGGAGGGTAAGGCCAGAGGTCAGCGAAGATTCTCTGCTCGGCACCACCACCGGGTGCAGAGAGCGGCACGGCGCTGCTGCGCTGCCCGGCGTCAGGCGGCCTCCTCATCGCGCCGCGGTGCAGATCTCGCCGTTAGAGCTTCGCCATCTTCCTGTCTCGGGTTCGCCGAACTGCGGGGGTCAACCGGGTTCCGCCGGGCGCCGGAGCGATCCGCGGTGCCTTCTCGAGTTCCAGACAGCAGCCCTAGAGCCGCTCGCCGGGTGAAGCCGGCCAGCCGCTCGAAGCTGGCGCGCACCGTATCGGGAGCGATCTTGTAGCTCTTTGCGCGCCGCCGCTGCTTCGCTTGCGCCAGCTGTCCTTGCAGTGCCTCGAGCTGGCGCCGGAGCGCCAGATTGTCGTCTCTGAGGGCGCGGCCATAGAGGACCAGCTCACGGAACTCCGGCGGCACGCCGGACGAGAAGGTCCGCATGACCTGGGCGATCCCGGCATAGGGGTTGTAGTGGGAGCGCCGGCGGCGCTCCGGATTCTGGCGGTACCAGTACAAGGCCTCGGGGATGGTGGTGAAGTGGTATCCCTTGAGAACCACCCTGGCAAAGAACTCGAAATCCTCCTGACCCGTGCGATGGTGCTCGGCATGTCCTCCCAGCGCTTCATAGACGGTCTTGCGGACCAGGGCATTGGTGTCACCGAAGCAGTTGACGAAGATACCGACGGCCAGCGAGGGCCCCAGGGACAGGATTCGCTGTCGTGCCGGCTCGTCCAGGGGAGGCGGATCGAAGCCCGTGAAGAAGTCGCGGAAGCAGGTGATGACCTCCGCCCCGGTGGTCAGGGCCACTCTGACGAAGGCCTCGATCTCGTGGGGCTTGGCGTAGTTGTCGTCGTCCATGAAAAGCAGATAGGCGCCTCGAGCCCGGGATGCTGCGAGGTTGCGGGCGGCACCGGGGGAGAGGTTCGGCTGGCGAAGCACCTGCCAACCGCGTGGGTGGAATACGGCCTCGAGCTGCGCCAGGTTGTCGACCGCCGCCTCCGATCGGCTGCCGTCGTCGACAAGGATGACCTCATAGTTCGGATAGCTCTGCAGCAGGAGCGATTCGACCGCCTGATTGACCAGTTCCGGCCGCTCGTGGTGCACGAGACAGACCGAAACCAGCGGCAGATCCTCACGGTGGAGAAAGCCGTCGGACGCGTGTCCCTCCGTCGACGCTCCTTGTCCCAGATAGCCGGAAGACGCGATCACCGACCCCGGTAAGCAGGGCGTCCCCCGCACCGCCGAACGCAGCGCCTCGCGAAGCGGTGCCGCGCGGGCCTCCGCCGCCAGCGCTATGTCGCAGAACGTCGCAGCCGCCACTCCGCCACTGGCCGGACCGTCGGCTGCTCCAGCCAGGCGATCGGCGTGCCACGCCAGCCATTCCTCCTCCAGGCCCGCCAAGCGCCCGGTGGGCCGCGGCGCCAGGTGTCCTCGCTCCAACGTCGCTCGAAGCCTGCGCGCCAGGTGGAAGGGATGAGGCTCGACCAGGCAGGCAGGCCGGTCGTGCTCCTCGAGAAATTCCGCTGTTCCACCATGTGCACCGACCAGCAGCGGCACGCCGAATTCCAGACACTCGAGCGCTTCTGCTTGGAGCTCCTCCTGCGGGGCTGGCGCCACGGCGAGGAGCTTCGGTTCGCGCAGCAGGCGCCGGCGCTGATCCGGCCCGAGACCGACGCGAAACGCGGGTTCGAGATCCCACTCTTCGAACTGCTCGCGCACCCACGCGATCTCGTCGTCACGCGCCTCCGGGCTGACGAAGCAAAGCCGTTCGAGCTGCACTCCCTCGCGCAACAGCCGCAAGATCGCATCGCAGAAGATATGGATGCCCTCGCGGTGCCTCAGGCGGCCGACGAAGGCGAAGCCGGCGATCGGGTGCAACCGCGATTCCCCGGTTCGGGCTGCCGGCGGTGCTCCGGCCCGCGTCGGCCCGGGCACGGCGCCGTCCACCGCCGCCGAGACCGTGCGACGCCTGCCGCCGGTCTCGCCAAGACCGCGCTCCCGCGCGATCAGACGTTCGAGGATCGGGCCCGGCAACCGCCACGGCAGGGGAAGGTGCCGGCAACGTTCGGCTGGCATACTGCCGCCGCGCGCTTCCAGCCATTCCTGTAGAAAGGCCGTGGAGGCGAAAATCTGATCCGCAAAGTGGAATGATTTCTCCTCGGCATAGTTGCCGATGACGTGCCGCAGGTCGACCAGGGGAACCTGGTCGCGCTCGTTGCGCAGCAAGGTCGACGGCAAGGCGAGGATCGAGAGGGTCGTCTGCGCGAAACCCAGCCCCTGCCACTTGGCGAGAAGGCTGTAGTAGCCGAGGCCCTCTTCGCTCGCGAAGTGGACGATCTGGAAGCGCTGCTGCTTCAGGAACTCGAGGAGGTTGTAGGCGTCTTCCAGCGTCCGCACGAGGGGGCTGCCCCCCGTCTGCGCGCGACAGGGCACGGTCGGTTGCGGTGCGACCTCGAGAGTGAGATTGCCGCAGGCATGATCAAGGTATGGGCTGTCGGGCTCGAGAAGCAGCTCGGCAAAGGCATTGCGCTGCGGGAAGAGCAGGGCGACCCCCGCGCCGGCGTCGGCGAGCAGGCGCGCCAGCAGAAACACCCGCACCTCTTCCCCGACCCGGCCGGCCAGGAGAACCTCCCTCGGGGCCGACTCCTTGGGCATGACGACGCAGAGCGAACCACCCGAGAGTGTACCGGGCGATGTAGTCTCGCGCCCAGCCTCGGCTGGTGCTTCCATCGGCGCCTCTCAAATCTCAAGCAGTTGTTGGCCTTCTACGAACGCGTCCCAATGACTCGACGATTGCTGCGGACGATGCGATCCCAATTCTCTCCCCGATAGAGACCGATTTGGCGCCAAGAGCCGGAAACGAGGAGGAGCACAGAGGCCATAAGCCCGAACTTCTCGCCTAAACGTTGAGGGCACTTACTACATGCGATTGAATAATATTCCATTTTGCGTGATATAACGGTTTAAAATGCCACCCTAATTGACTTTGGATGGGGTGCCTATGAGGGCTACATTGTGCGGAGCCTTCTACAAACAAAACTGGCAGGGTGTGATAGGCGAAAATGAAGAATGCGTCGGTGTTTCTGGGCTGCAATGCCAGTCGGCGCTCCGCCCTTGGCCACGCAAAAATCCTACTTGCAGCCGCGCTGTGCAAAGAGCAGCGGATCCAGCTTGTGGAACTTGGACAAGCCGTTACCTCGTCGTTCCAGTCGCGCAAGCGCCCGTGCGAGAGCGACGCCCGCCTGTTGCCAATGAGGAGATGGTTGGCGGCGGTTGATCCTCCGAATATTGATCATCGGATTCTTGAACAACGGCCCCGCTCCTCCGGCCGTGCCGGAGTTGATATTGCTTAGGCTAGAGGCATGCTCGCCGTGAACTTGGTGCAGATCGTCGCGAGTTCCAAGCCGATCGTCGTTCTCGGCGACCTTATGCTGGACATCTATGTTTTTGGTAGCGTTGGACGGATATCTCCTGAAGCCCCGGTTCCTGTGGTGCGATACGCGTCCGAAGTGGAACGAGCCGGGGGAGCAGCCAACGTAGCGCACAACATTGCGGCCATCGGAGGAAAGGTACACCTGATCGGCGCGGTGGGCTGCGACACGGATGCCGAACGCTTAGAGCGAGTTGTCACCTCGTATGGGATTTGCGCAGACCTCGTAAGGTGTGCGAGCTGCCCGACGGTAACGAAAACACGGATCCTGTCTGGAAAGCATCATCAGTTCCTTCGCATCGATCGCGAAGGCTCCGCTCCCTTGCCTTCAAAGACGGAAGCCGAGCTCCTCGGGCTGCTCGATCGAGCGCTCGAGGGGGCGGGGGCCTTAATTCTCTCCGACTATGCCAAGGGATGCCTCTCGGACAGGGTCTTGGCAGCAGCCATCGACCGCGGCAGAAGGTGCGGGGTGCCAGTACTCGTGGACCCGAAACGAAGTGACTTCACGGCCTATGCCGGTGCCGACTTCATCAAGCCCAATCTTGCAGAGTTGGCCGCGGCATCCGGGGTTCCCTGCGACACCGAGGCCGCGATCGAACGGGCAGCGCGGCGGCTGATCGACCAGACTGGTGCCAACCTGCTACTGACAATGTCCGAACGCGGCATGGGGATGTTCCACGCCGACGGAACGATGCCGCTATTGATGCCCACCGTCGCGCGCGATGTTTATGATGTTTCCGGGGCAGGCGATACAGTCATTGCCGTGTTCTCGCTACTGCTTTCGACTGGCGCCTCCTTGCGGCAGGCTATGCACGTCGCAAATGTCGCCGCTGGCATTGTCGTGTCCAAACCGGGGACGGCAACGGCGAGTCTGGACGAGTTGGCGAGGGCCCTCGAAGACAAGGCCAAGAGTGACACGCCCGGCAGCGAGACCCTGCTGCTGGGTTGGGACGCAGCGCGCGCCTTGTGTGACCGTTGGCGAGACAGCGGCCAGCGGGTCGGGTTCACGAACGGCTGCTTCGACCTGCTTCATCCGGGCCACATCCGTATCCTTCAAGGCGCGCGCCGGACCTGCGACAAGCTGATCGTCGGCCTGAATTCGGACAGCTCAATTGTGAGGCTAAAGGGTAATGGCCGCCCGGTGCAGTCCGAAGCAGCGCGCGCCGAGGTGATCGGAGCCCTCGGATGCGTCGACGCCGTGGTTCTCTTCGAGCAAGACACCCCCTTCGAACTGATCCGCTGCCTTGAGCCGGATGTTCTCATCAAGGGAGCGGACTACGCAGAGGATCAGATCGTCGGCGCCGACTTGGTGAGGGCCCGCGGGGGGCGCATCGAGCGCATTCCACTAAAGGATGGGCATTCGACCACCCGGCTCATCGAGAAGGCCTTCTCGGGTGGCCCCACTGCTGTCTCAATTGCGGAACCCCTTTGATGGAGGAGACCGCCGCATCGACCATTCCTTCGGCCGGTCAGCTTGCTGGGGAGGCACGCCAATGGTTCGAACAACGCGCGCTACCTCTCTGGCTCGAACGCGGCCTCGACCGGAAACGCGGCGGCTTCTACGAGGCCCTTACCCAGGAGCGGGCGGAGAATACGTCCGACTTCAAACGCTTGCGCGTGGCGACGCGACAGATCTACGTCTTCGCAGCCGGGATGCGATTGGGGAACACGGAGGCGCGGGAAGGGCTCTTGCACGGGATCGACTTCTTGCTGGGCAAGGCGCGCCACCCCGACGGCGGATTCGCCAACCGCTTCGACATGGACGGACAGGTGACCGATCCCACGCGCGATCTCTACGATCTCGCCTTTGCCGCCTTCGCCCTGGCCCATGCTTATGACGTAACTCGGGGCACCGCCTTACGAGACGAAGCGCTTTCGCTGGTCGGGTTCATTACCGATCACATGCGTCATTCGGAGGGCGGCTTCCTAGAGGCCTTGCCCCCACGCGAGCCGCGTCGACAGAACCCCCATATGCACCTTCTCGAAGCAGCACTTGCATGGACGGAACTGGACCCTATCGGCCCCTATTCCGAGCTGGCTCGCGAGCTCGCCACCCTGTTTCGCGACCGGCTATACCAGGCGGAGACAGGCACGCTGCCGGAGTTCTTCGAGGAGACCTTGGTGCCTCGGCGTTGTGATGACTTCTGCGTCATCGAACCGGGTCACCACTTCGAATGGGTCTGGCTGCTGCACCTGGCCGTGAGGCTGGGTATCACGGCTCCAGGGAGCCAAGCAACAGCGCTCTATCGCTTCGCCCATGTGTATGGCCTGTCGGTGCAAAGCGGACTGCCGATCGGCGCGGTGGCCCCTGACGGCCGCCCTCGTCCCGCCGACACCAGATTGTGGAGCGCCACGGAATGGGTCAAGGCGGAAGCGGTCATGCGCGGCCCGGAGCAAGATCGGCGGTTGGCTCGAGCCTGGAAGGCGGTCGAGCGCTTTCTCGACACTCCGCAGCCCGGGCTCTGGCACGAACATTGGGACGAGCAGGCGCAGCGATTTCGTCCCGGCCCGGCGCCGGCAACCTCTCTTTACCACCTGGTGCTCGCAATCGAGGTGCTGTGTGAGCACGCAGGCATCCATCCCCGTCCTTTCGCCGGGCGGATGGTGTGATGAGCGCCGCGCGATCGCGCAAGGCAGTTTTCTTCGATCGCGACGGCGTGCTGAACGTCGACCGAGGCTATGTCTACCGGATCGAGGATTTCGAATGGATGCCCGGCGCTCCGGAGGCCGTTGCGCGGGTCAAAGCTTCGGGCAGACTTGCTATCGTGGTCACGAACCAATCCGGCATCGGGCGCGGATACTACAAGGAGTCCGACATGCACCTGTTACATGCCTGGATGAACGATGATCTGCAACGCCGCCGCTGCGCGCGAATAGACGCCTTTTATTTTTGCCCTTATCATCCAGAGGCGGCGCTGCCTGTCTATCGCCACCCCAACCACCCCGACCGCAAGCCGAATCCGGGCATGCTGTTGCGTGCGATGAAGGATTACGGGCTGGAGCCGACCCAATGCGTGATGATCGGAGATCAAGAAAGCGACATGCGAGCAGCGCGGGCAGCAGGAATTTTGGCACGCTGGCACCGGCCTGGTCGGAGCCATCGCCTGACCGAAACGCTGTTCGAATTGGGTATGGGATGATGCGGGGCATCGGACAAGCACGCATGCCGCTGGCCAGCTTGGTCTATTCGCGCAAAGGAAGCTTTTCGCAATATGGTCAGGAAAGCTTCGTGCTCGACATCGTACATCGGGGCGCGCGCGGCTTCTACGTTGATGTCGGAGCATCGGATGGCAAGACAAACTCGAACACCTTTCTGCTCGAGCAGATGGGCTGGCAGGGCCTTTGCATCGAACCAAATCCCGAAAGCTTCGCTCGGCTGCAGCAAACTCGGACCGGCGCGCATTGCTGCAATGTTGCCGCCTCGGACCGGGTCAGCGAGGATGCCGATTTCCTTCAGGTGGAATCCGGCCCGGTCGGGCGATCAGGGCTGCTGGACACCTATCGGCCGGAAGATCTGGAGCGTATGCAACGCCGGCAGAATTCCCGAATAGCAGTACCCACCCGAACTCTCGAACAACTATTCAGAGAGTGCCATGTGCCCCGCGGTGTTGACTATCTCGACATCGATGTAGAGGGGCATGAATTGCATGTATTGCGCGGCATCGATTTTCGGCGCCACAGCTTTGAAGTGATCGGTGTTGAAACTCGGCCGGGTTTTGCCGATCACGCAAACATCATCAGTTTCCTCACCAAGCAGGGCTACCACCCGGTCGCGCTGCTGGGGGCAGACACGATGTTCATGCGTCGCCCGTGAAGACCACCCAAGCGGCTGATTGGGTGGTGGAAATTGTTACGGGCAAGTAACGGTGATCGCCGATATCGGCGGTTTCGAGGTGGAAAAGCTTGCGATTTCGGCGGTCGTTTCGGGCTTCCCCATGACCTGAGCCCCGGAATCTCCGCCGGGCTGGAGTAGAGTCCGTCACTCTGGAGGGGAGATGGACGATGCGGTCGAGCAGGTTCACGGAAGAGCAGATCATCGCGATCGTGAA
>SR_TP_S13solDRAFT_1000616_pt1 | contig 13381 bp, 10 predicted proteins | sample SodReaTP_S13sol_FD_11159 | JGI IMG/M metagenome (IMG submission 11159)
GCAGGCGTACTTGATTGTACGTTGAGGATGCGCGACCGAGCGAAACGCCGCAGACGCGGGTCTGGCGGCGCCGCAGCAGGAAGGGTGGTGAATAAGGCGGGATCATACGCGCACGACCTGCGCCGTGCCGACCGGGTCGATTTCCTGTCCGTCCCGCCGCAGCAGGATGCGGAAACAGGCGCCGGCATTGGGGATCTGCACATATTCCAGCGGCGCCTGGTTGGCATCACAAAGTTGCCGGGCCAGGAACAGCCCCAGCCCGGAGCCCTGCTTGTGCGTCGAAAAGAACGGCTCGAAGATCTGGCTGCGTTTTTCGATCGGGATGCCGGGTCCGTCATCGATGATGTCCAGCGCCATTTCGCGCTGGCCGCGGATCGGGCTCAGTCGCAGCTTGATCGTGGGTTGATGCTGGTCGCTTGCGGCATGACGCAGGGCGTTTTCCATCAGGTTGTGCACGGCCTGTGCGAGTTGACCGGGATCGATCAGCACCTGGACTTCGTTGCGCGGCGCCTCGACTATAACGCGAGACTCGGGAAGGTTGTTCTCGTTGCGGAACTCCTCGGCCTGCACACGCAGCCACGCCGCAACGTCGACCCGCTCGATCTGTGCGGACTCCCGGCGTGACAGTCTGAGTACGTTCTCGACAATGTCGTTCATGCGAACGGTGTGATTGCGAATGATCTCGATCATGCGCCGGTCCGGGGCCGGCAGGGCATCGGATTCGCCCAGCAACTGGGCGGCATGGCTGAGCGCACCCAGTGGATTGCGGATTTCATGGGCGATCGAGGCCGATAGCCGGGCCAGCGAAGCCTGGGCCAGGTCGCGTGCGCGCCGGCTGACTACCGAGGTGTCTTCCAGAAAGATCAGCGTGGCTTCGCCGAAAGCGCCCGGCAGGCGCACGAACTGCGGGACGACTGCCGCCTGGGTGGCCTTGAGCAGCAGGCTTTCCTCTTCGGCCAGTCCGGTCTTCTGCCAGCGCTGCATGCGCTCGACCAGCGCCGGCGCAATCACCGAGAGCCGCCGTTCGCTGACCGCCGGGTTGCCCATGAGATACCAGGCCGATTCGTTCATCTGCCGTATATCGAGATTGCTGTCGACCACCATGACGCCGGAGCGCATGCGCCGGATGATCAGGTCGTTGACCTGTTCCAGGCCGACCAGATCGTCGCGCCGGCGCTCGGCCAGCAACTGGTACTGGCGGCCCCAGCGGCCGAGCAGGTGGCAGCCCAGCCCGGTAATGAAACTGGCCAGGCCGTAGATGCCGGCCTGCAGCGCCATCGCGCCGGACATGGTATTGCCTTCGCTGGCCAGCCAGGCCTCGATCAGCAGTCCGAATGTAATCAGCGCGGCAAAGAACAGCGTGACCTGCAGGGGTAGCAGCAGCCCGGCAATGCCCACGGTGAAGATCAGCAGGATCACCAGGCCGCTGGCGAACCCGCCGAAGCAGTGCATCGCGATCAGCAGCAGAAAAATGTCGGTGATCAGCGAAAAGCGGGCCAGTTCCTCGGCTTCGAAGCCGGGCCGCCACTGAAGCCATGCAAAACAGATTGCCGCGAGCAGCCAGATCAGCGAGGTGGCCTGGGCCAGAAAGACCATGTATTCCGGGTCCAGGCCCTGTCCGACCGGGCCGAAGGCCACCACGGTGAGCACCGAAGCAAGCACCAGGCGGAAAATGGCCATGTAGTGCATGGAGCGCCGGATCAGCCCCGGATCGGCATCTGATTTGCGGAATGTATCTTTCAAATGTTCCTGCCCCGGGCTCAATCGTGCTGGCTGCGCAATCCTGGCCGCCTCGAATCATGAGTGTAGCGTTCCCGGCTCGCAAAACAGCGCATGCCGGGCAAAACACCCTCTGACCGTGAATATATCGCAAGCCGGGCCGCGTCGGGCCTCGGGTCTTGTGCCGCAAGCAGCCACGCACGACACGGCACCGCCGCCGGTTCACCCCTGCAAGCCAGCATTTGTTATATTGCCCCGGTTTACAGGATCGAGGCGCCACCCGAGTCGGAAAACCTGTGCCGGATGCACGGATTTTTCGGCCGGTTTGCGCGCCCCGGGCCTTCCACGAAACCAGAAGCGGGAAATCCACGCAATGAATTTTCACGAATATCAGGCCAAGGAGCTGTTTGCCGACTACGGCATTCCGGTACCCAAGGGGGTACTGGCGACCACCAGCGACGAGGCGGTTGCGGCGGCCGAGAAGATCGGCGGCAGTCAATGGGTGGTCAAGGCCCAGGTCCATGCCGGTGGGCGGGGCAAGGCCGGTGGCGTCAAGCTGGCCGCCTCACTCGACGAGGTTCGCGAACATGCCGGCAAGATGCTGGGCATGAAAATCGAGACCTACCAGACCGGTGGCCGCGCCCTGCCGGTCAATTCGGTGCTGATTGCCGAGGCCACCGACATCAAGAGCGAGCTGTATCTCTCGGCCCTGGTCGATCGCAATCAACGCGCGGTGGTGTTCATGGGCTCGGCGGCCGGTGGTGTCGACATCGAGCAAGTCGCCGAGGAAGCACCGGAGAAGATCATCTCGGTTGCGGTTGACAACGCCGCCGGCTTCATGCCCTACCAGGCCCGCCAGATTGGCTTCGGCATGGGCCTGAACGCCAGGCAGGTGCGGCAGCTCACCAGGATCATGGAAGGCCTGTACCGGCTGTTCATGGAAAAGGATCTGGCGATCGTCGAAGTCAACCCGCTGATCATCGACGGGGAGGGCAATCTCAGTGCGCTGGATGCCAAGATCAACGCCGACGGCAGTGCGCTGTTCCGGCATCAGGATCTTGTCGAGATGCGGGATGAATCCCAGGAAGATCCGACAGAACTGGCCGCCAGCAAACACGACCTGAACTACGTCACGCTGGACGGCAATATCGCCTGCATGGTCAACGGCGCCGGGCTGGCCATGGCAACCATGGATGTGATCAAGCTGGCCGGCGGTGAACCGGCCAATTTTCTCGATGTCGGCGGCGGCGCGACGAAAGAGCGCGTGACCGAGGCATTCAAGCTGATCCTGTCATCGGACAGCGTGCAGGGCATTCTGGTCAATATCTTCGGCGGCATCGTTCGTTGCGATCTGATCGCCGAAGGCATTCTGGGCGCAGTCAAGGAAACTGGCGTCGACGTGCCGGTTGTGGTGCGGCTGGAAGGCACGAACGTCGACCAGGGCAAGAAGATCCTGGAAGACAGCGATATGGACATCATCACCGCCGACGATCTCGACGACGGCGCGAAAAAGGCCGTGCAGGCGGCCGCCTGAAGGAATCCAAGCAATGAGTGTACTGGTCAACAGCAAGACGCGTGTCATCTGCCAGGGCTTTACCGGCTCCCAGGGGACTTTCCATTCCGAGCAGGCGATCGAATACGGCACCCGGCTGGTCGGCGGCGTGACCCCGGGCAAGGGCGGCAGCGAGCATCTGGGTCTGCCGGTGTTCAACACCGTCTCCGAGGCCGTGGACGAAACCGGCGCCGATGCCTCGATGATCTTCGTGCCGCCGCCATTCGCCGCGGACGCCATCCTGGAAGCCGCCGATGCCGGCATTCGCATCATCGTCACCATTACCGAAGGCATTCCGGTGCTGGACATGATGCGGGTCAAGGCGGCGCTGAAGGAATACGACGATGTCACGCTGATCGGTCCCAACTGCCCGGGCATCATCACGCCCGGCGAGTGCAAGATCGGCATCATGCCCGGGCGCATTCACAAACCCGGCAAGGTCGGTGTGGTCTCGCGCTCGGGAACGCTGACGTACGAGGCCGTATTCCAGACCACCAACGTCGGGCTGGGCCAGTCGACCTGCATCGGGATCGGTGGTGATCCGATCAACGGCATGTCGTTCGTCGACTGTCTGGACCTGTTCCAGCAGGACGAGCAGACCGAGGGCATCATCATGGTCGGCGAGATCGGCGGCAACGCCGAGGAACAGGCGGCCGAATTCATCGCCGAATCCGTGACCAAGCCGGTCGTGGCCTATATTGCAGGCGTTACCGCACCCCCCGGCAAGCGCATGGGCCATGCCGGCGCCATCATTGCCGGCGGCCAGGGTACGGCCGAGGCCAAGTACGAGGCACTGGAAAAGGCCGGTGTCAAGACCGTGCGCTCGCCGGTGGAGCTTGGCTCGGCGATTGCGGAGTTGTTGAGATAGGTCTGGTCTGGGTGCCGTTATCGGCAACTGCGGGCTCCACATCTTTTGTGGTTTCGGCGGCCGGGAAAATAGAGAATAGAAAATAGAAAATAGAATACAGCGACCAGTGCCGGGCGCAATGGTGCGCCTTACGATTTTCTATTCAGCGAGCGATAGCGAGCGATCTATTTACTATTTACTATTTACTATTTACGAGAGGTCTCAAGTGGCTCGTTTGCCTGATTGACCCGGATCATCAATACAGGCCACCAGGCCGGAACGCAAAGCCCATGCTGAAAATCTCCCTCGCCCAGGATGATTTCCTGGTCGGCCACATCACCGCCAACCGCGATCTGATTCTCGATCTGATTGCCCAGGCGCGCGACGGGCAGGGCGCGGACCTGCTGGTCTTTCCGGAGCTGGCGCTGACCGGTTATCCGCCGGAGGACCTGGTGTTGCGGCCGGGCTTCATGCGCCGCACTCGCGAGGTGTTCGACGAAATCGTCGCGGCAGTGCGGGGTATCGATGTGGTGCTGGGCTGGCCGCGCCTGGAAGCCGGAGAGCGCTTCAATTCATTGTCCTGGATTCGCGATGGCCGCGTTCTGGGGCATTACGACAAGCGCGAGCTGCCCAACTACGCGGTGTTCGACGAGCAGCGTTATTTTGCCGCCGGCGCGCAGCCGCTGGTTGTCGAGGTCGGTGGCGTCCGGGTCGGGGTGATCGTCTGTGAAGACACCTGGACACCCGAAGCGGCGGGCCAGGCACGCGCGGCCGGCGCGCAGTTCATCGTTTCGGCCAACGCATCGCCGTTCTACCACGACAAGCATCAGGATCGCGGCGAGATCCTGCGGGCCCGCCGCCGTGAGACCGGTGTGCCGCTGGTTTACCTGAACTGTGTCGGGGGCCAGGACGAGCTTGTGTTTGACGGCCATTCTCTTGCCATCGATGCCGCCGGTCGGCTTTCGGCACCGGCCAGCCTGTGTGAGAGTCGCCTTCTTTGCATCGGTTTCGATGCGCAGCGCGGCAGCCTCGAATACCTGGACTGGCCTGCCGGCCAGACCGAGGAGTTGCCGGTGGCCTGGCGAGTGCTGCAGCGCGGGCTCGCCGACTACACTCGAAAGAACGGTTTCTCCAAAGTCCTGCTGGGCCTGTCCGGCGGCATAGACTCCGCACTGACCACGGCATTGGCCGCTGATGCGCTGGGACCCGATGCTGTCCACGCGGTGATGATGCCTTCGCGTCACACCAGCGAGCTGTCACTGACCCTGGCCACCGAGCAGATCGACCTGCTCGGCATTCACGGCGACAACATCTCGATCGAGCCGATTTACCAGGCATCACTGCAGCAGCTCGAAGGCACATTTGGCGGCACGCGCGCAGGACTTGCCGAGGAGAATCTGCAGGCGCGTGCGCGCGGCATGCTGTTGATGGCGATTTCGAACAAGTTCGGCCACCTGGTGCTGGCGACCGGCAACAAGAGTGAGCTGGCGGTGGGCTACAGCACCTTGTATGGCGATATGTGTGGGGGTTACAGTCCGATCAAGGATTGCCTGAAGGGCCTGGTCTATCGGCTATCGGAGTGGCGTAATTCGATTTCACCGGCGATTCCGCAAGGCGTGATCGATCGGCCACCGTCGGCTGAACTGGCACCGGACCAGACCGATCAGGACACGCTACCGCCTTACCCGCTGCTCGATCGCATCATCGAAGCCTACGTAGAGGAAGACCAGCCGATCTCGGAGATCGTCGAACGCACCGGGCTGGAAGAAGAGATGGTCCGGCGCGTGGCCGGCATGGTGCTGGGCGCGGAATTCAAGCGCAGGCAGGGAGCTCCCGGTCCGCGCATCACGCGCAAGGCGTTCGGCCGCGATCGACGCTACCCGATCACCTCGGGATGGCATGACAGTGGCGTCAAGAAATGATGACGGGACAGGGGGTGTCGGGACATGCACGCCCCGGTGTTCAAGTCCCGGTGCCGGTCCGGTCGCATGCTGATCATGGCGGTCTTGCAATGACAGACTGTATCGTTCACTGTGCGATGGATACAGGCCAGCAATGGTCGTCTGAACCATCGAGAGCGAAGCATCCCCATGTCTGAGCCCCATTTCTGAATCCAATGTCTGAACAACAATCGTCCGATCATCAGGATCTCGCGGGTTCGCCGGATTCGCAGGCTTTTCACAATCCGGCCGTCGATCCGGCCGGGCTGCCGGACTATAACGAACCCGCCCTGATGCCGGTTGCCGCGCCGTTCAAGCGCTACGTCACGGTATCAACGCTGATTCACTGGGCGTTACCCTTGCTGGGCGCCGGCGTGGTCGTGTGGCTTCCGGTGCTGGATGGTTTCCCGCTCGACGACGGTCGGCTGGTCGCCGCCGTCGCGTTGCTGGCCCTGGTGACGCTGTTGTATCGCCGGCAGGATGCCAACCGGCGGGCCTGGGCGATGCGCGAGCACGATCTGATTGCTGCGATCGGAATTTTCTGGCGCTCCATTACGGTGTTGCCGGTTGCTCGGATCCAGCATGTCGAGACCAGCCACGGGCCGCTGGAGCGCTGGTTCGGGCTGGCACGGGTCAAGTTGTTCACGGCCGGCGGAATGACCGCCGACCTGGTCCTGCTCGGGCTGGAGCGCGACCAGGCCGATCAGCTGCGCGAGTACCTGGTCGAGCAGATTCGCCTGCGCGAACGCGCCGGGCACGAGCGCCCCGGCCAGTCCGGTCCATCTGCCGGTGAACCGGATCATGGCGCGGAATCGCAGCAATGACCGATTCGTCGGTTGACGATCTTCCGACGGATCCATGGCGTGCGCTCCCGGGGAGCGCGATTGCTGTGCTTTTCCTGCACGGCCTGCAGCGCTTCGTGCGCGAAAACCTGTTCCTGTTTTTCGGTGCCGGTACCGGCTTTGCATTGGCCGATTCGCTGGGGCTGCGTGAACTCTGGCTGGTGCTGGCGTTCATCGTGCTGGCCGGTCTGCTGGTTGCATTGATCTACCACCGGCGTTTTCGATACCGGGTCGATGCCGACGCGATGCGGGTTCGCAAGGGGTTGTTCGAGCAAACGGAAGTGAAGGTACGCTTCGAGCGCGTCCAGAACGTCGCTTTCAGCCAGCCTTTCTACATGCGGCCGCTTGGTCTGACCAGGCTGGTGCTGGATACGCCGGGATCGGCCCAGTCCGAGGTTTCATTGCCCGGTGTCAGGATTTCCGACGCGGTCGGGATTCGCGACCGGGTTGCAGCTTTTCGCGATCCGGAAACGATAGCGGAAACGATAGCGGAAACGACTGGAAGGTCTTCGGGTGAAACCATTGTTGCCGGTCATGGTGATGATCGCACTGAAGATGCTGCTGCCGAATCTGCGAACGAATCAGCGAATGTCCTTTATGCGCCGGGTGTCACCGATCTGTTCAAGTACGGACTCACCTCCAACCAGGTCTGGCTCTATCTTGCCGTCTTCGCCGGCCCGATCAGCCAGCAGGTGGAGCGCCGTCTGTCCGGCTGGCTGGAACGCTTGGCGCAGACTGCGCCCGAGCAGTTCGAAGCGCTTTCACAGGCGCCACTTGCCATTGCCCTGCTGGTCGGAGTCGGCATCATCGGTTTTGCCGCGATGATCATGCTGCTGTCCGGCCTGCTCGCAGTGCTGCGGTTTCACGGTTACCGACTGGATTCGGTCGATCATCGGTTCATCGCCCGCTTCGGCTTGCTGGAAACGCGCGAGAAGTCACTGCGCCACAGCCGGCTGCACAGTATCGCACTGGTCCAGACCGCGGTCGGCCGGCTGCTGGACCACTGGCACGCGATCGGTCATCAGACCGGAGTTGCGGCCCAGGGGCCGGGTGGCGAGGACAGGCGTTTCCTGATCCCGGCGATCGATTCCCGCAAGCTGCCCGAAGTCATGTCCTTGCTGGTAGGGCCGGACTGGCGCATCCCGGAATGGCAACCGGTAAGCTCACGTTTTCGCACCATCCTGAGCCTGCGCCTGGGTCTGATGTTCGGAGGATTGGTGATGATCCCGGGTCAGGCAGTGTTCGACATTGGCTGGCTGTCCAACCTGGTGCTTGCATTGGCCGTGGTGGTTGTCACGACCTTGCTGGTCCACTGGCGCTGGCGCCGCTGGGGCTGGTACAGCGATGGAACCCGGATGCGAATTCGAAGTGGCCTGATCGGCCAGAACATCATCGGCTTCGAAATGGAGCGCTGCCAGCAGGTGCGTGTGCAATCAAGCCCGTACCAGCGGCGACACGGCCTGGTCAGCCTGAAGTTCAGGCTGCCGCACGGTGATGTCGAGTTGCCGTACCTGCCGCGCGAAACCGCCGATGCGCTGGTCAATCGGACGCTGCATCGGGTGGAAACGGCCTTGCTTCACGCGCTTTGAGTTCTGCTCCAATCCCCGACCTGCCATTCCCGACCGCCGATCCCCGACCTCCGGTCCCTGAATCGTGATTTCCGGGTTCCGAGATCCGCAGGTTCAGGCAGCCGTTCGCACGCGTCCGGCCAGACTTGAAAGTGCCTCGAAATCCTGGATGTCGACCTGCTGCCCCTGGGTGATTGCGATACCGTCATCGCGCAGTTTCTTCAGACATCTTGAAAATGTCTCCGGCTGCAGCGCAAGATAAGCTGCAATCTGTTTCTTGGTTGATCCCAGCACGAAAGGGTTGCGCGAATCACTGCGCACATGATCGTCAATCAACCAGGCAGCCACCCGGATCAGCGCCTTGTCGACCGACAGCAATTCGACGTGATCGAGCAGTTCGTCGACGCGCTCCTGCAGCAGATTGACAACATTGGTTCGGGCGTGCGTGCAACGGTCGAAGACCCGGGCCATCACTTTATTGTGGATGGAAAGAACCCGGCTGGGCTTGATCGCGGCACAGTTGAGCGAGAAGAACCGCTCCGGCCCGAGGGTGATCGGGTTGGACAAGCTGTCAGTCGGCCCGGCAAAGCGAAAGATCTTCTCGTTTCCCGAGCGGGTCAGCCGAAACAGCTTCAGTTGACCGGAAATGCACAGGTAGGTCCGTTGGGCCGGATCGAACTGGCGAAACAGGGTCTCGCCCGCTTCCAGTTGCAGAACCCGAGAATTCCGCTGAATCTCCTGAATCAGATCATCGGAAAGCCCGTGGAACACCGGAAACAGGGTGAGCCGGTCTGGCGTGATATTGGTCTGATCGAGCATCATCTGCAGTACCTCTCATGGGCACCTGAAGCGGCGGTGCCCGGCTACCGGCAGGAGCGGTAAAAGTCCCGTCAGCCTGCAGGACCAGTATCGGAAATTGGCGAAATCGAGGTTTGACTTGAGTCAAGATGCCGTGTGACGGATACACCGTCAGTTCATCAATACTTTCTAATGTCGGGGTGATCGGGTGATGTTGGCTGAGGGACGTGGCAACGCCACTGTCCGCCAGCCTCTCCGGCCGGCCCGTTGGGGATTGGCTGAGTCATCTACCTGGTCAGGAAATCAATTCCCGACCAGTTCGTCGATGACCAGGGTGATGTTGCCGGGGGCGGTGACGTCGATCGGGGCGCTGTGGCCTTGCAGGTCTCCGCTGGAGGCGATGGCATTGCCGGTGCGCGAGATGCGGGCAGAGATGCTTACCTGTGGAAATGTGGCCAGCGTCAGGCCTTCGGCCATTGTGTCGCGGTCGCTGAGGGTGATGTCCAGCGGCAGGTCGGCGGCGCGGTGGCGCTGTACGGCAAGCGGTGCGGGCGGGCCGTTGACGGCGCGTGCAAATACGAACAGGGTTTCATTGCCGTTGATGCGGCCGGCCAGTTGCTCGCTGAGTTCGATCCGAACGGGGATCTCGACGACCGATGGGCTCGAGTTCGATGTTTCGGCAACTGCGTCCGACGAGGGCGCAATATCCTGTTGTTGCGGGACCGCCGCCTGGGGGTCTCGCTGCATGTTGATCCCCGCATGCGGATCGGGCATGCCGGCGTGCGGATCACCCATGGCCAGTTGTCCGCGCGCCTGATCGATCTGCTGCCGTACCTGATCGCGCACGCTGCCTTCGGGCAGAAGCTGCTCCAGCCGCACCCATAGGGCAATTGCACGCGGCACATTGCCTTCGTGAAGTGCGCCCATGCCGGCCAGCCAGAGTGCTTTCTGGTTTTCGCGGTCCTGGTTGATGACCTGGTCGAGGAGAAACCGGCTTTCGGACGGCAGGCGGGCTCGCCCGGAGGCGAACAGCAGGGTTTCGGCCAGTTCCACGGCCGCGAATGCGTTGGCGCCGTCGATGAACAGCACGCGCCGGAAGGCGGCCTCGGCGGCCTGATACTGGCCGAGATTCTTCCAGATCAGCCCAAGCCGGGACCAGGATTCCACATCCTGTGGCTGGCGATTGACCTGGGCGGCCAGCTCACCAAGCTGCTGGCGCAGTTCGACTACTTCTCCGGTCGGTGCCCGCAGGCCATCGGGGGTGCCGTATTCCAGGTACAACCACAACGTGGCCAGCGGGATGGTCAGCGCCAGTGCCGGAAACAATCCGCGTGGTGCCGGCGCGGCTCCGGCCGAGGCCGATCGGGCATGGTGCAGCGCCTGGAGCCGGCGGCGGTACTCTTCCGGTGAAAGATCGTCGCGCAGTTCCTCGATGGCCCGTCGCTTGCGTGCCAGGCTGCGTGCCTCGTTGTTGCGGGAAAGCACCGGCAGCAGCGTGAAGCCCAGTGCCAGCAGAATCAGGGCCAGCGTGGCGAACAGGAATGCGGGGTTGTTGAAGATGTCAAACAAGGAAGCTCTCCGTCAGAAATCGAATGCGACCGGTGTCGAATTCATGCCGGCCCAAGGCAGAGGGCGGTTGCGCATTCTTGCGCAAACAAACTCCCCGGCCGGGTTGTTGGGTGCGCTCGGACTCAAGTATCAGGCTTGCGTTTGTGCAGCATGCGGCGACGCTGCCGGATCATGATGCCGCCGGTGATCAGGCCGATCAGCAACAGCGCCGGCGGACCCAGGTACAGGATCATGGTGTGTCCGGCAAACGGCGGGTCGTAGAGCACGAAATCGCCGTAGCGTTCGCGCATGTATTCGCGGATCTCGAAGTCGGCCCGTCCGTCCATGAGCATCTCGTAGACCTGCTGTCGAAGATCTGCGGCCAGCGGTGCGTTGGAGCTTTCCAGTGCCTCGTTCTGACACACGGTGCAGCGCAGTTCACCGATCAGGGCGCGATAGCGTTTCTCCTGCACTTCGCTATGGAATTCGCGCGGTTCGATGGCGCTCTGGGCCAGAACGAAGGGGCTGACCAGTACGGCCAGCATGATGATCAGGATCTGCATTTTCAGCTTCCGGTCCGGGTTTCGATTTCCCGAATGCGACGAATCAGGTCGGGATAGGAATCGGGGGTGACGGGGCCGATGTGCTTGTGCCGGATGGTGCCGGTGTGATCGACCAGAAAGGTTTCCGGGGCGCCATAAACGCCGAGGTCGATGCCGAAGCCCCCGGCCTGGTCGAAGATGTGGAAATCCCAGGCATCGCCGAAGCGGTCCAGCCACTCCAGCGCCAGTTCGCGCTCGTCCTTCCAGTTCAGGCCGACCAGTGGAATATTGATTTCCTCGCCCATGCGCGTGATCAGCGGATGTTCGACGCGGCACGACGGGCACCAGCTGCCCCAGACGTTGAGCACGAAGGCCCGGCCTTGCAGATCAGCATTGCTCAGAAGCATTTCGGTGCGATGCAGATCGGGCAGGGCGAAAGCCGGCACCGGTTTGCCGATCAACGGGCTGTCGATGATCTGGCGCTGGTCGGCAGTCTTGAGCCCGGCCAGCAGCAGGCCGATCAGGCCGATGAACACGATCAGGGGCAGTGCCATGCGGATCATGCCGGCGCGACCTCATCGCCTGTGCGATCCTGACCGCCCGCCGTCTGCGGCTGCTCCGCCCGTGCCCGTCGCCAGTAGCGGCGATCGGTGGCGGCGACCAGGCCGCCGATCAGCATCAGCAATGCGCCGCCCCAGATCCAGCGGATGAAGGGCTTGATGTGCACGCGCATGGACCATGCGCCGCCGCTGCCCAGCGGCTCGCCCATCGCGACGTAAAGATCGCGGGTAAAGCCGGGACGCAGGGCGATCTGGGTCATGACCTGGCCGGAGCGGTAGTAGCGTCGTTTCTGCGGGGTCATGGTCATGAGCTCGCGATCGCCGCGGGTGACCGTCACGCGCGCTTCCTCGGCCGACCAGTTCGGGCCCTTGACCGTGGTGACTTCCTGCAGTGTGAAGGTCAGGCCCGCGACTTCGACGCTTTGACCCGGCTCCATGCGCACGTCGCGCTCCAGGGTGGTCGATTCGACCATGGCGACACCGATGATGAACACGCCGACGCCGAAGTGGGCTGCGGTCATGCCCCACTGGCCGCGCGTCAGGCCATGACTGGTCTGCCGCCGCTGGCGCATGAAGAAGGCAAGCGTGCCCAGCATCACCCACAATCCGCCGATCCAGCCGGTCACCGCACGCAGGTTCCAGGCATCGAGCAGCGCACAGATGATCAGGGCGGCGACGATAGAGCCGACCAGGGCCCCGAGCAGTGGCCGCAGTGCGTTGACAAAGCTGTCCTTCTGCCAGCGCGACGTCGGGCCCAGCGGCATCAGCAGCACGATCGGCGTCATCAGCAGGATGAACATCGCGCCGAAGTACGGCGGGCCGACCGAAACCTGGCCCCAGCCCATGAAGTCGATGATCAGCGGATACAGCGTACCGATCAGCACCATGGCCGCGGCCACGACCAGGAAGATGTTGTTGAACAGAAGGGCCGATTCCCGGCTGACGGCATCGAAGCCTTCGCCGGTGGTCATGCGCGGGGCACGCACCGCATAAAGCAGCAGCGAGCCGCCGATGACGATGATCAGGAAGGCCAGGATGAACAGGCCGCGTTCCGGGTCGGTGGCGAAGGCATGCACTGAAGTCAGTACGCCGGAGCGCACCAGGAAGGTGCCGAGCAGCGATAGCGAAAATGCGGCAATCGAAAGCAGGATGGTCCAAGCCGGAAAGGCACCGCGTTTTTCGGTCACGGCCTGTGAGTGAATCAGCGCGGTGCCGACCAGCCAGGGCATGAACGAGGCGTTCTCGACCGGATCCCAGAACCACCAGCCGCCCCAGCCCAGCTCGTAGTAAGCCCACCACGAACCCAGCGCGATGCCGCCGGTCAGGAATGCCCAGGCGGCCAGCGTCCAGGGCCGCGCCCAGCGCACCCATTCGCGCTCGATGCGCCCGCCGATCAGGCCGGCGATGGCAAAGGCAAAGGCCACGGCAAACCCGACATAGCCCATGTACAGCAGCGGCGGGGGGA
>SR_TP_S13solDRAFT_1000617_pt1 | contig 13370 bp, 31 predicted proteins | sample SodReaTP_S13sol_FD_11159 | JGI IMG/M metagenome (IMG submission 11159)
GCTAGACAGAAAAACAGGACAGTCTAGCTAGACAAGGAAAAGTCACCAAAAGAAAAGCTTGACTTTTAATCGAAAGTTTGTTAAGCTTTGCATCGTGGGATAAGGGCAGTTCGGCATACGTTTGTTGTGGATGCATGGCCGAATAATTACCACAAAGCTAACCCTTATTATATGTTGGAATTCGTTCGCTGTCAAAGCTTTTGTGATAGCTAGAAAACCTTCATAGTCCACAAAAGGAAAAGCTTGACTTTAGATTGAAAGTTTGTTAGAATGTTTACCATGATTTACCCGCCCATGCTAGTTCATGGGATGATCTTGACACAATTAGTTTATATCGCTCCCATGTCTGGGACCGCGACAAATTAAGGTAGGGTGGAACCTTTAGATACCGCACCCTTAAATCGCGCAACGGTGAATTGCGTATCCTAAATGTTAACGGCGATGGGAGCGAAAGATTTACCCTAATTTTTAATCTAAGGGTATTGACAAGTCAGTATCTTTAGATTAAAATAGAATCACGCTAACCAATGAAGAGGACATATAAATGAAACTCTCACGCCAGCATTTTGCTTTCATCGCGGAAACAATCAAGGAGCTTCCGGTTCATAACGCCAGTCTTCGCGCCCAAAAAGAGAGTTTGGCTTCGAGTTTTGCTGAAAAACTCAAGCACACTAACATGAATTTTAACAAAAGCCGTTTTCTCGACTCTTGTGGCGTCGGTTATATGAACGACTGGGAGTAAACAACATGAATATCTTTCAGGAACTAGCATACAAACAGTATGCGGAAGTCGTGGCACACAATCGCATGATGGGATCATACGAATATTATGTGTCTGCGATGGTTATTAAAGCCATTGAAAGCAATGCACCTGAAGGTGCTGTCTATGAAAAGGATGGGGCGTGGGTAACTATCGATCAAGTTAACAATCAGGAATGGGCAAAAGAAGTCCGTCGTATTGCCGAAGATATCCGGGGGATTTGATCATGATTCACCTTTCAAAGACTTCCAAGATGGACGGTATCAAATCGTGGTCCCTTCAGGCCATGGAAACATGTCCCGGATCTTTCAATAGTGATGGGACTCTTGTACCACCATGCGAAATGTGTTATGCTTCGGTGGGCCGATATCACGGGAATAACGTGAAAATTCCCCGGATTAATAATCGGGCCGCATGGCAGGATGAATCATGGGTGATCGATATGATCAACATGATCAAGGAAGAAAAGTTTTTCCGTTGGTTTGATAGTGGAGACGTTTATCATCCCAAGCTGGCCGAAAAGATCTATCAGGTCATGAAAGGCACACCCAATGTGCGCCATTGGCTTCCCACAAGAAGTCACAAGATTGATAAAATCCGGCCATGGCTGGAGAAAATGAACAAGCTGGAAAACGTGAAGGTTCGTTATTCTTCCGATAGTGTGATGGGTGAATATGAAAAGGGCCTGCATGGTTCTACAATCATACCAGCGCACCATACGGATGATGAAAATCTGACTGTTTGTGGTGCATACAGTCGTGGGGGGAAGTGTAAAGGGTGTCGTGCATGTTGGGATAAAAACGTGGACATCATCGCGTACCCTGCTCACGGTATCAGGGCTAAAAAGGTGATTCGTCTCCTTTTGGTAGCTTGACAAATTCAATCTAATAGTGTAGAATGTATCTACACTAAAATGAAAAGGGCCATGACCATGTATCAAATTTATGACAGGTACAATAAAGCGATTGGCCGTCCTGAAGGGTATGACAGTATCGGCAAAGCGTTGGGAGTCGTTAATAATAAGCGTACAAAAGTGTACCGTCATATTTGGACGCAACCGACTGAACCCCACGTAACGGTTTATTCCATCCGTCCCATGCGAGGAGACTGACATGAAGCGCATTTTTGAACTGCAAGTGATGAAGAATAAGAAGTATCGTACTGTCTATAAGGGTAAGGAGTCGCAGTGTTACAAGCGCCTGCCGTCTGTCTACTCCAAGCATCGCATTCGTCCGATGCAGCAGACGGCAAACTAGGATAGTCGTGCCAAGGACGGCATTTCTTCTAATAACTAGAATTAAAAGTTATGAGTCAGTTACCCACAAAAGTTAAGGTTTATTGGAATCTTCACAAAGATACCTTTTCCATAGTTACACTTGACAAAGGTGAAAACTATGGTAAAGTGTGGGGGTATGCTGATTCGTTGCACCTTGTCAGAGTTAACTTTAAAGTCTCTGAAGCTGGCCGCCAAAGGGTTTTGAAAGAAAAACGTAAGAATGTCCATGCCTATGTTGTAGGTGAATTGAATTCAATCAATGTTAGTAAAGGTTGGATTCGTGGGAGTCATATAAGGTATAATCCATATCTGTATCAGACTTTCGTGGACGATGAAGAAAAGCCTGTTTATAAAGCGGATGAAGCTTTTTTGTTTCACAAACAGGTTTTCGCGTCAGGTATCCAGAAAAATCTATTCGAGGAATAAAAAAATGGATATGAAAGAATTTAATCCCAACAACATCGAAATGTACGATTTTGTCAATGTCGATCACCCTGATTACATTGCTGTTTTTGAAGGTCAGGTTATTGATATCATCACTCCTGAATATGGGGAACTGGTGTATATCGTTGAGCATGACGACGAATTGCTGGAATTTAACGTCAAGCACCTGTCCAAGATCATCGAGGGTTGACTTTTAAACAAAAAAGGTGTATCATGACTTTCAATGCAACGGAATACATGATCGCTATCGGTCAAAAAGAAAAGCCACGTAATTGGCGTTATGGACAGTTTCTTTTTAACACCCTGTACGACATGTATCCAGAGGTCGCAAACGAAATTCGAGGCACAGATAAAGACCCTTTCTATGCAGACAAAGCGACTGATGAAAGGGTTCAGAAATTCTTCAAATATCTTTATAAAGGTGAATAACATGAAAGGCAAAATTGTATCCATTATCATGTCTACTGATATCAAGGCTGACGTGATTGATAACATCAAGAATGGACAGATCTTTTCTGTGACATTCTATAAGAAAGATGGTTCTCTTCGGAAGATGAATTGCCGAAAGGGTGTAGTGAAGTATCTGAAAGGAAATGACACCCGCAAACCAACCAAAAACAAAAATCTTGTTACTGTCTATGACATGCACAAGAAGAATTATCGTTCCTTCGATGTGAGTACCGTAACCGAAGTCCGGTATGGTGGAACCACGTTTTATACTTTGGGTGGCCTCAATGACCTGATTGCAAATTTCTGAGTGGCAAACAAATGTCGAAAATAACTATGGCTATGATATGGATGGGGCTTGCTGTTTTTGCCCTTATTACAAACAACAACGATGCTTTTTGGGCATTCCTTATTATAGCTAATGTCTATGCTGCATCCATGATGAAATAAAATCAACCAACGTCTAGATAATTAATAAAAGGAGGGTAGTGTCATGTAGCAACATTAACTATTTTATAATTATTTTATAGATGATTGAAAGCTTATATAGTAAGGATAGATACTTGCCAAGGATGGCTTAACTTTAAAACAGAGTGTTAAGATAATGAATCCTAATCTTATTGTTTTTTTGGCATTCTTCAGTAGTATTGGTGCTGTATTTGTTGGTGTTGTTATTGCCACAGGTATTGCTGTCACTGTCGGTGTTCTGAGTGAATTTAGGAAACATTAACATGAACAATGGTATCTTTTCTATAGTGATTTACATGAACGGGCAAGATATGCCTATGGTACTCAGAGATAACGATTCTGAACGCCTCATGGAAACATATCGCGTTTTAAAAGAAAACGGCAAAGCGTTTTCTGCAACTCTGTCTGATAGGACGAACTTTAAAGTTTCTGTAGATTAAAGGTATATTGACATGAAACTAATCATCATGGTACTATTACTGGTATTTTCGCCTGTTATCTTTGCTGATGAAGTTTGGTTTCATGTCAATGGAACAAGTTATCACCCTGATAACAGAAATTTCAATGAACAAAATTATGGTGTTGGCATCAGTTGGGGGTTTGATCGAACTAACAATTGGACCACAAATTACAATGCTGATGTGTTCATAGACAGTTCTAGTAACTGGACTGGATATATCGGCAAGGAATATAAAAAAGAAATTGGATTTGTAAGTGTTGGTGCTAACTTTTTTCTGATGCATCGAAAGTCAGTATTAGATAATTATAATATTCCAATTTTTCCCGGAGTGTTGCCTACCCTATCTTTTGGTAGCGAACAGATGAAGGTGAGAATGACTTACATTCCACCTGTTTTGGAAAAGGATAGTCAAGCAGTTGCATTGCAATTGCAAATTAGAGTAAAATGATATGTTAACTGAACTTGTTTGCTTGACGATGGCTGTATGGTTTGAATGTCGAGGTTGTGAAAAAGACCTTGACAGGGTTGCCGTAGCCCATGTTATAATCAATCGAAAGAATGATGACAGTGGTGAGTTTCGTCGTCGCAATACAATCTGTGATGTTGTAAGTCAACCAAACCATTTTCCTTGGTGGGGGCTTGAAGTTACGATTGAAAATCCAATTGAGCGTTCTGCATGGAATAATACGGAAAGTATCGCAAGAATGGTTCTTAAAGGAAAAATTGAAGACCCTACAGATGGTGCATTGTGGTTTCACACACCCAACCTTCGTAGGGTCTGGACAAATGGATTAGAACCTGTTACAATTGGATCAAATGCCCATGTTTTTTGGAGACAAAGATGAATAAGCACACTCTCTTTATTATTCGTGGGTTGCCCGGTAGCGGTAAGTCTACTTTAGGTAAGAAGATTGCCCCTCGAAGTGTTGCAGCGGATGATTTTTTTGATCGCTATCATAAGGGTGTTTTCAAGCCTGAATTGTTGAAGAATGCACATTCTTGGTGTAAGGATTATGTTGAAGGGTTGATGCAACTCAACAATAACGATGTTGCTGTCTGTAACACCTTTACCCAAGAATGGGAGTTTCAACCCTACATCGAACTTGCGAAAAATTACGATTACAATGTAGTTGTAATGGTTGTCGAGAATTATCACGGTAACAAGTCCATTCATAATGTCCCTGAAGAAACGATTGAGAAGATGCGGAATCGTTTCAAGATTAATCTTTGAGGTGTATAACAATGGAAGAAGTAAATGATGTTTTTGAACAGGTAATTGATTTTGTGGTTATGGAAAACCATGAAACCATACGGGCTTTTGTTATCTATATGGCAAAGAAGCACCCTCACATGATTATTGATTTTTTGAATAGCGATAAAACTGCGTTGGATAAAGCATGTCAGGACGCTTATTTTAATCCAGATCATTCTAATACATCTTCAAAAATATCTGCTATTAAAAAGGCCAGAGAACTTACCGGCATGGGACTCAAGGAAGCAAAAGATTACGTGGAGTCTCGCCCGTGGTTCAAATAAAAAATACAATCGAAAAGTTTGAAAATGGTGATTCTCTGTCAGATACAGAATTGAAAGATTTGATAGTGTTCTATTCTGATCTGGAAGAGAAATTAAAGTTACTGGGTCCAAAATACCACTTGTTTTTTCTTGACGTTTTCTATAAAGTAGATACCTTCAAATCCTTCGAACGTTCTAGGTGTGAAAAATAGAAGGAGTAAAGTAGAGGATAAGTGAATAAAGAAAGTAAAATAAAAGATAACGAACTGTGGAAACCTAATTTCTGTACACTTGAAAATAAACCAATTGAAAATGATTCTTTTTCTCTTTTAGATGAAAGCGCGAAAATTGTAACTGAAATAATTCAAAATTTAATTGAAAATTCTTCTTGACTTTTTGATTAAATTATCTTAAATTACAACCTCTGCTGAATATTACTGAGGATTGAAAGATGCTTACTCTTGAAGATATACGAAAAGCCCAAGAGGTTCGTAAAGAACGCAGGGAAGCTTTCAAGGCTCTTGATCTTGATCAGGAGTGGAAGGATGAAAATTTCTGGAAGGAAATTTGCTCTGAGTATAATATTCGCCTTCCTGCAAGATACTACCCTCTGGCAACGAAGAAACTTCGTTCTACCATGCGAAAGCTTGGTGTTGATCAGAATTGGTTTCTTGAACATACCGGCTGCACCATCAAACAATTTATCGAGCAAAATGAAAAGATGCCGTTGTGGGTTGGTGTTGCCTTTATCGTGGAGCAATTTCATCATGAAAGAACCGCACACTAAAAGAATGAAGACTACTCTGTCTTTTTCTCCAAACAAAACGTACACTGTCATCTATGATAACCGAATTCTCTATTCTGGGGCTGACTATCTGAAGGCAGTGTCTATCTTCTTTGAAGTCTCAAAATTGAGTTAAAAAACTCTTGACTTCAACTTTCAATTGAATTATACTGAACACTATTAAACAACACTTAATTGAGGTTAAAAACATGAATCGCAATCCTATTTCCAATGAAGTGAATGGTCTTCTGAAGTTTGATGACGCTATCCCGTCTACTGAGCGGTGGGAAACTGCCAAAGACTGTGTGGATTATCCTGTCTTCATCAAGGAACTCTTCTATAAGCATGATGGTGAAGAAAAGATTGCTGAAGGGGCGACAAATACTGGTCGTGACAGTCAGTTCTTCGGTGTGGTAGTTGATCGTGATCGAACTGGTACCCTGAGCATGATTAATGCTGTTACCGGACTGTACGGTACACTGGCTACCCATGAAGCCTATCGTGATCTTCAGGAAGATTTTGTGAAGGTTGGTCTGAATGCGGTCCCGCACTCTGTTTATGTGAGTGGTGATGGCGGCCGTCATCTTCTGTCTGTGCGGATCGAAGACCCTGCACTGCCGGAATGGATGGGAATGCACATGAATCTTTCTACGTCTGTGGATGGTTCAAAACGTCATGCTCTGTCTCTGGTGGTATGGGACAAGGTTAAGAACTGTGAACTTCTTGGTGTGGGTGGACAGTCTTATAGGATTGCAGCACGTCATACCACGACCATTGGTGATCGGCATATTGCCTTTGAACAAACCATTATCAAACTGGCAAGTGAATTTTCCAAGACCATTCTACCGATGGTAGAACTTCTGGGTCAGAAAGAATTGACTAAGACTAGTGCAATTGAAATGCTTACTACCCTGATGAATGATGCCGGTATCCCTGAGAAGCATATCGTGAATGCTTCGACTACTTACGAAAAGTCTATTACTGACCATTCTGTACTGACTGTTCTTCAGGGTATCTCTTCTTATCTGAATGATGAACTGGAAGACAAGCAGGAACGTCTTGAGACCTTCAAAGAAAAGTTTAATAAGAATTCCAAAGTAGCACTGAAGAAGCTTCTCAAGGACTGAGAAGTTTTTTCAGAAAGGGTATTGACTTTCAATCAAATACCATGTATCATACAATTTCTCTTAATTAAAAAGGATCGTTACCATGTCCATTCTTAACACTGTCTCTATTGCTGAAGCACACAACCTGCTGTCTGCTGTTATCACCAATTCGTTTGAACGTGGCGATACCCCTCAAAATGCCTTTCTTCACGGGTCTCCGGGTCTTGGTAAGTCCAGCATCGTCACTCAGATTGCTAAAGAACTCGGTGCAGAACTGATCGATGTTCGTCTTGCTGGAATGGAGCCCAGTGATGTTCAGGGAATCCCTTATATTGCTGATGGTGAGATGAAATATTCCACCCCTTCGTGGTTCCCAACTGACCCCTCAAAGAAGTATATTTTGTTCTTCGATGAACTAAGTAACTGCATCCCTGCTGTACAACATGCAGCTTACCGTATCATTCTGGATCGTACTATCCAGAACGGAACCAAGATGCCCAATTCTGTGGCTATCGTTGGTGCTGGCAACCTGAAGGAAGATAAGACTGGTGCGCGACCCCTGCTTCCTGCTGCCGCAAACCGTTTTGGTCTTCATCTGTTTATCGATCAGGGTAAGGCCGCTGAATCGTTCCTCGACTTTGCGGTACGTAACGGGGCTGAACCTTCTTTGGTAGCTTTTCTTTCTTATAAGAAAGAAGCTGTCTTCTCCAATGCCGGTGACGAAGTTGCTTTTGCAACTCCCCGTTCTTGGATGATGGTGGATGCTCACCTGAAGAATAAAAAGATCAACAACAACGATTATCTTCTTGGTCTCGCGGTTGCTGGTGCTGTCGGTTCTGTGGCATATGAATATATGGGGTTTCGTGAAGTCTCTGCACATCTTCCTGAGTGGGACCGTGTTGCTTCTGGTGATTCTTCATACCAGTATGACGTTCCTGTCAACGATGATCACCTGCTTTATAGTATTGCGGTCTCTGGTGCATACGAAATCGTTAAGTACCTGAAGAGTAACAGTAACAAGGAAATTGATCGAATTTGTGAGGTTGTTTTTAGCCATCTCCCTAAAGAGATCATCATCGTTCTGATGCGAACCATTGCCCGGAGCGACGGTAACATTTCCACCATTGGTGCAAAGATTTTGGGTGTTCCTTCCCTTCGTGACATGTTCTTTAAGGTTAAGGAATACATCAAGCTTTAAATTTACTTTGCAAAAAGTGTGAGAGTGTGATACATTACACTCTCACACTTTCTTAATCTCCAAATAAAGGAACGCGAAAATGAGTGGTATCAAAATTTCTGATCTGACTTATCTTAACAGCAATCAGATTAAACCTGAGTGGACTGAAGTCCTTTCTGTATGCAAGTTGCATATCACATTCGCTACTCCGATGTTTGGTTTTCTCATGATGCGTTGTAAATTCAAGTATAGTTTGGATTTTCCATATGTTGCTGGTGCTGCTGTGACAGCAACTGAAAATTTAATTGTTATCAACCCTTTGATGTTCTTCAATGATGAAGTTTTGAAAGGTGCAAATGAAAGAGCATTTGTCATGCTCCATGAAATCCTGCATATCTTTCTTGCTCACGGTGAGCGTTGTGCAGAAGGCGGACTTGATCCTATGCTTTGGAATCAAGCCACTGACTATAACATCAATTTGACTGCTAATGGTACTTACCGTGATGAAAACGGTAATGTTGCTTATAACCCCAATTACCAGAAATATCTTTCTAAACCTGATTGGGTTCTGTATGATGAATCTTTCATTGGTCTTTCTTCAAATGAAATTTATGATCTTCTGAAACAACATGGCAGTGCTAAGTGTAATGGTGGTGAAATTGTTGATGAAGTTATCCCATCGGATATTTCGTCTGAAAATGTTCAGCAGCAGATTTCTAAAAATACTGTAAGCATGAAGGCTGCTGTTGATTTTGCAAAACAGTCTAAGTCTGTTGGTGTCAATGAAGGAGACATTGTTAAGTATATTGAAGAGATGGCAAAACCAAAAGTTTCTTGGAATGAATATCTAAGTGACATGGTGGTTTCTTCTCTGAAAGAGCGTCCTACTTACAGTAAGTATTCTCGACGTAATGGTGGTTCGGTTGTGTTCCCTACTTATGTGGGGCAGAAGGCGAATATCGTGTTCGGTATCGATACATCTGGCTCTATGATGTATAAAGAGGCTTACATGCGATGTGCTGCTGAACTCTATGGCATCATTGAACAGTTTGAAGGTTGGGAATTGGAATTGGTAACTTGTGATACTCGCCTTCATAAATTGGGTAAGTATTCAAGTGAGGATGGTGATGAATTCTCTAACATTGAACTTACCTTTACTGGTGGTGGTGGTACTGAACTTTCTCCTATCGCTCAGTACGCTCAAGAGTTGATTGATGATGGTGAAGATGTGTCTATTAACGTCATCATGACTGATGGATATATTCCGATTGATGTATTTGATGATGCGTTGCCTACCTTTGGTGTTAAAAATGTTGTGGTAGTGGTTGAAGGTGGTAATCGAGATTTTGCTATTAAAAATGGTGATGTAATTTTCATGTAATAGTAATTTTGGGAAGGTCTCACACGACGAAAGGAGTATCTACTGAGTAGTCGTGGTAGGAATTGAGAAGCGCGATTTTAATCTAATGTTTTGTGAGTGTACATAACAATCTTAGATGATCGGGTAGGTGGGTTCGAGTCCCACCCCTTTCCCCTTTTTTTGAGATAATTGATTATGAACTATAACGAAAAAGAAGAATTCAAACGAAAGATTCATGAACTGGTAGACTATAAAATTGATATAATGTTTGCCTTATATGGTGATAAACTAACAATGGATCACATAGTAAGTTCTCTTTCTGGTGTAAGCAAAGAAGCTGCATTCATTTATATAAATTTAAGGAAACAATGATGATAATTTCTAAAATCAATTTTCCTGAATACACTGGAACCCGGTGTCTGATGATGCCTTATATCCAAGGAGATTCATCTTCAGTTCCAGAAGAATATCAGAAATATTCTAATATTTTAGATTCTCTTTATTTTAAGAAAGGTGATATTGGGTATCTAACTATTGACGAGTCTGCTGTTAAAGCTGGTACCCCACATCGAGGTGCAAGAGCAAAACATTCTAGGGCATTGCATACAGAAGCAGGTAAAATACCAGAAGGTTTATATGCGTGGGGTGGAGGAACTTGGGGCAGTAATGTGAATGTCTTGCTTGATAAAGACGTTGAAATCTTTTTGGCTAATAACCTAGAAGGTTCTTGTGCTGTTTGGAACGCATGTCATGAAGACACCACATTAGATGGAGATATCGGGCATTTGGCGCATGTATACCCATATGAAAACGCTCGTTTTCTGAAAGCAGGAGAGGTAGCAAGAGTTGGAATCTTTACCCCACACGAAAGCATTCCAGTAAAAGAAGATATTAACAGACAATTCATTCGAATTGTATCTTCTGGTGTTCATGGAAGAGAACCATATTTTACAAAAAATCCTATCTTGACATTTCTACATTAATGGTGTAATATTCATGTGTTGAGGATATGGTTAGAGAATAATGAAGCAAACAAAGGATAACGTAATGTTAAGATCTGAACTTGATCAATTCAAAGAACAAACTATTGCAAAGGCATTGCGTGGAGAGTGTGAGGGTGCATGTGAGGAACACGTTGGTGAGGTGAAGCCAGTTCGGGTTACGCACGGTAATACAGACTGGGGGTGGTTTTCTTACTGCCAAGAAGCGAGGAATGAGGACGAACGGCGCGGAATGACGGTTAATGTATATGAGGAGAACGACGATGACTCATGAACAGCGTGTTAAAAAAATTATTACAAATCTATATCTTAAAGTATATGGGTATGTAAGCCCAGAGACTGTTAAGGAAGTTGATAAACTATTCCATCATCTAAAAGAAGCTATTAAAGATGATATGAAAAAGGATACTATTAATGGATGATAAGTCGATTGTTATTGGTAAGTTAACTGTTTCTGTTTTAATCGGTATAGTGGCTGGTTTGTTGATTGGGTTTCCTTTTTACTATTTTACCGATAACAACTTCATCATTCACTTCATCATAATCTTTAGTTATATGGCATATAAAGACCTTACTATTAAGGTATTGGAAGAGGAACTTAAGAATTATGTTATTAACGTAAGTGAAAGTGTTGCAGTTATTACTAGTTTTTTTAAAATCATATACAATCGTTATGGTGTCAATCTAATGGAATCCACTTTCGATAGTGAAACGACAGTTCAGATTATTGAAGAAGTTGTTAGAACTAAGGTTCTTCCTGAATGTCTAACAAAAGAGCAGTTGGACTCAATATGCACCTTTTACTATCCTGATTTTGATCTAATGAATCAAGTGGAAAGGGACCAGATTCGGGTTAAGTGTAAGAATGTATATGAAGCAGTAAGAAAAGAACTAATATAGGAAGAAACATGTCTAGTGAAAAAGAAGAGAATAATTTTTTAATCATTGATATTAATGAAGATAGAAACCGTGTTGAGGTTCATATTCGTGGAGTGATTGATGAACCAAAAACAATCACTAATGAAATTAGAACTCTTTATAAGTTAGTAGAAACATATCCAACTATTTTAATTTACTTCAATAGTCCGGGTGGATACACAGATACTGTTGTTGAACTTCTTTCAATTATTAAGATGTTTGACTTAGTGATTACTGTTGCAAGTGGAACTTGTGCGTCTGGTGCATTTATGTTATGGGCGGCTGGTGACATAAAGGTAATTCAGGACTATACCAGCATGATGATCCACAGAGAATCGTATGGATACGAAGGCAAAACAGATCAACATTCTGAACTTGCAGAAATCAATAATAAATTGTTTAAGTATCTTTTGTTAGATCTTTGTAGCAATATTCTCACTGAAGAGGAACATGAAAAGATCAAATATACTGAATTGTATTTCTCTCCGGAAACTTTGATTGAAAGAGGGGCTGCTATTACTTGGGATTCATTTATTGAATCTGAAGAACAGGTAATTAAGTCAATTCCAGTGCTGGTATTCCCAGACGGGAATCAGTATGTTACTGAAGATGGGTTCTATTACAATAAAGTAAAAAAGCTTGACATAGATAACAAAAAAATGCATACTTTACCCGAGTTGTTTTACAAAGTATTCAATTAACTTAACATTTCAAAAGGTGATAATATATTATGAGTAACCGTAAAGAATCTGCCGCTCTTCGTCGTTTTAATTCAACTATTAACGAACTTAGAAATATCACTCGCGGTAATATTAAGATTGATGATCAGAAAGAGATTGCACACCTGATCAATGAAATTGAACAGTATGGATTTGACTTCTTCCCAAATCATTATGTTTATGATAAAGTTGTAGAATTGGAAGTTTTTGTAAGGAAACTGAAGATTACTTAAAAAATACAATTCAGTAGGTACAAACTCATGAATAATGAACCAACAAAACATATAGATGAACATGGAACTGAACGATGGTATCTAAATGGTAAACTTCATCGTGAAGATGGACCTGCTGTTATCTATCATGATGGATCAAAGAAATGGTATCTAAACAATAAACTTCATCGTGTTGATGGACCTGCTGCTATCTATCCTGATGGAGAACAGCATTGGTTTCTAAACGGTAAACTTCATCGTGAAGATGGTCCTGCTATTATCTATTCTGATGGAACGGAAAAATGGTATTTAAACGGTAAACTTCATCGTGTTGATGGGCCTGCTGTTATCTATCATGATGGTGCAGAAGAATACTGGGAACATGGTGTTAACTTGATGGATGTTATATTAGGTGTAGGAACATGAATAACGAACCAACAAAACATATAGATGAACATGGAATTCAACGATGGTATCTAAACGATAAACTTCATCGTGAAGACGGTCCTGCTGTTATCTATCCTGATAGTGCAGAAGAATGGTATCTAAACGATAAACTTCATCGTGAAGATGGGCCTGCTATTATCCTTTCTAATGGAACAGAATATTGGTATCTAAATGGTAAACTTCATCGTGAAGATGGACCCGCTATTATCCGTTCTGATGACACTGTAGAATATTGGTATCTAAACGGTAAACTTCATCGTGTTGATGGTCCTGCTA
>SR_TP_S13solDRAFT_1000618_pt1 | contig 13356 bp, 13 predicted proteins | sample SodReaTP_S13sol_FD_11159 | JGI IMG/M metagenome (IMG submission 11159)
CCTTCACGACGGATCAATCGGTTCAATAGGGTCATTTTGCCCTGCGAATGGTCTGAAAATCAGCCAAGCACGGCATCTACACCTGAGTGTCGTCAAGGCCTTTAGCGAAACGGGCCAAGTGACCGAAGGTTTGCACCACGCCGGTCAGCCAATCCAATCGGACTTGCACAGAAATGTAGTGCCATTCGCCGTGAGCGGGTACTTCCGCATGCCGTATGCGCATCCCGAAACGCAGGTCGCTTCCGGTAGGTTTGGGTATGGTCGGCGTGCTGCTGGCCTTAACCCCAACATGTAGGAGACCAACATGAAGAAAATTTTGATCGCATCCGCTTTCGCGCTTTTCGGCAGTGCCGCGCTGGCTGGCGACAACCTCTCGATCGTGGATCAGGCCGGCGGTTGGAATGCGCAGAGCACCGCGCAGATCGGGCGCTCGAACACGGCAATGACTGTGCAGCGTGACTTCCACAACCAAAGCATTACCGAGCAGCGCGGCAAGGGCAACTTCGCCGGAACTGCACAATCAGGTTTCGGGAACCAGTCGTTCACTGGTCAGCATGGCCGAGGCAATTTCTCGGGGACTGTGCAAAGCAGCAAGGGCAACATGTCTTCGACCATCCAGTCGGGCTTCGGCAACGTGTCGAACGTGACACAAAACTGACGGGTTATCATCCGCAGAGGAGCGGCGCCTTTGCCGCTCCTTATGTTTTCAAGGCCGACAGCAGGGAAACAAGATATGGTACATCACATCAAACACACAGTTCGTTCACTACTTTTGTCAGCGGTGCTTCTTCCGGCGGGCACGATTGGTTTGCTTGCCGACGATCTGGCACCCTCGGGCGCGGAGCAAAGCGAAATGACAACGGTTGAGTCATCCGCCGAACCGTCAGCGCCTGAAAATACAGCCGACCCCGCGCCAGCCAGCACAGGGGGCCTGTCGGCGGCAAGCAGCGGGGGGAATTTTGCCAGCAGTCGGCAACAAGGATTTGGCAATATGTCGTCGGTCGAGCAGCGGGGCCGCAGCAATGCCACAATGGGGCTTCAATCCGGCACAGGCAATCAGGCCACTGTTTCCCAGCGGGGCGCGAACAATATCGCAACGACTGTGCAGGTCGGCAATGGCTTCTCGCGTGTTATCGAGCAAATTGGCAACAGGCTTTCCTCGTCCAGCTTTCAGGTGCAGAACCGTACCGGGGTGACGACGTCAGGGTCCAGAACGCAAAAAGGTGTATCAGTTGGATACGAAACAAAATGACCCAGCCCGTCGAAATGGTAGCGTGCCGGATGCGCAGCTGGGTTGGCAGTTCATATGGTCTGGCACTAGGTGTCGCAGTCGCAATAACGAGTGTGATGCCTGCCCATTCAGAGGTGTTGAAGGCTATGGTTTCGATCGAGTGTGACATCCTGACGCGTGCCGTATCTGGCGGAACTGAATTCAGCGGTATCGTTCGGTCACAAAGCCATGTCGCGGGTGATTATAGCTTTACTGTCGCTTCGTCAGGGGCTGGGGGGTCGTCCAGCGTCATTCAGCGCGGGTTGTTTCAGCTTGGCACGGAACACGAGGCGATGGTCGGCCAGATTGTGATCGGGTCGGGTGCAAGAACTCAGGTGACCGCGCGGCTTTCAATCCGGACAGAATATGACGATCTGGTCTGTGACGCTGTTAAATAGTCATTACTGAATAACTTCAACGCAGGAATAACCCGACACGCATATGATGACCGCGGTCAATGACGCAGGGCTGAATCGGCGGCTTTATGCCGACAAAGCTGATCTCCAGACAATTTAAAAGGAGTGCGTTCAATGCGTATTGATTCAGAGTCTCGTCAGGTTGAGTGTGTTGAGGACCTTTTCATGGCTGCGCTTGAGGGTGATGTCCTTAAGGCCGCCATTGAACAGATTTCCAGGGCTTTTCCTGGATTGGCGGTTCTATTTGTTTGTCAGGATTCCGTTCACCAAGCCAATAACTTTCTGATCCATGCTGGCGGACCGCGCAATCTGCAAAATGCGTTCCGATCAGAAATTCACCGGCGCGAGGCTTGGCCTGCGCGTTTGTGGGAACTGGATCTTGGCGAGATTTATACCGACGCAAATTTATCCGGCGTTCGAAACGGGGATGGGCAGGACATGCCTGGACCCGTTGCTCGTGCCCTCGCCCGAGAGAGTCCGCCGCTTGACGGTATTACAGGCGCGATTGTCAGCCGCGCCGCATCGCGCCAGATTGCCATTGAACTTCGCTATCCGAAGTTTCGCGAAGCCGCATTGCGCCCTGTCCTGCGCGATGCATTCCCGCGGTTGGTCCGTCAGTTGGGCGTCGCCCTGCGCATTGCGGCAGCAGGCCAACACGCCACCGAAACGAATATGCTGGTCGACAGCTTGCTTGACCTGATCTCACTTCCGGTGGTGCTGTTTGACGCCAATTTGCGCGTCAGGCGTGTCAACGCGCGTGCGCGTGCCGTAATCTCTGCCGGAACGTTGATTGCTGTCGCACCCGACCACAAACTGCACCTTCTTGATCCGGAGAATGATCTTGCATTCTCCGCCGAGGTGTCAAAACTACAGGGAAACCCGCGGCAGCGGGTTGCCGTGCTACTTGCCCCCGGTGCGGATTCCCGCCCGAACGGGATTTTGTCAATCGCGCGTATTCATGACGGGTTGGCAACCAGCAGAAACCCCGCCCTTGTATCACCTGACGAAGGCACGTTGTTCGCATTGGTGATCGAGGATTTGCGCCGGCCGATAGAGTTGGAAAGCGAGACACTTTGGCGGATTTTCAAGCTTTCGCCGAAAGAGGCGGAATTGGCAATGTCGCTATTGGCGGGCGAATCCATAGGTGCGCTTGCGCAGCGCCGGTGCATTTCGAAAGAAACGTTACGAAACCAACTTGCTGTGGTGATGCGAAAAACCTCCACCTCGCGTCAGCAAGACCTTGTTGGTCTGCTGACCAGACTGGCCTTCGTCAATACTAGTCTGTGAGCAGACTATGCGACTGAAAACTAGTTTCTTAGCCGCTATTTCTTGCTTATTTCTGTTGGCACAGACAAGCCCTGCGGTATCCGAGTCAAGTATAATCATCGCCACACCCGCCTATTCAGCCGGGTCGAAATGGGGTGCGACATTCGACCTTGACCGGGTTTTGGGGGGCGGTCCTGCACGAACTGGACGATCAAGTCGCAGTGCAGAATTCGGCATGAGATTTGATCTTGGTAATCGCTTCTGGCTAGAGGGGCGCTACACCAACACGTCAAGCTGGGCCGCAGGCATCTGGGTGCGGCGCTTGTCATCGGGCAATACCCTGATTGCCAGCAGCGACCGCTTGCCATTCGGTAATGTTTCGCTTGACGTGCGCGCCTTGGATCCGGGGGGCGAAGTCGGGCCGGGTGCCGCGCTATGGGCGCAGATCGCCGTCGCCCAGAATACCGGCGACACCAAAACTATTGAGGTTACGGCCTTCTCTCCTGCGGAACCAGTCGGCAATTCGATAGCCATATATGCCGATTCGTCCGGCGATGGCGCAGGTGCGTTTCTGGGCGCCGCACTTAGCGGCACGACGCAAAGCACTTCGGCGCTTGGGGTTATCTATGATGTGAATGGTTTTGCGCTTGTTGGCATTGCAGGCAATGACGCGATCAAACGCCGGTTCCAGATGAACGACGAGGTGACATCGCAGAAGCGGTCGCTTCATATCGGCTATTCTGCCGGCAGCGTGTCCGACTGGAATATGTCGGTCAAGCTGGGCATCAATGCGACACAAACAGACCGCACAATCGCCCAGCATGCGCGCTTTTCATTTGCGGCGAATGCCGCTTCGGGGGCTTCCGGCATCCCTGCCATAAAATATAGCATAACCGAGAATATCCGCTGGTCCTACATTTCCGCAGACATCGGGGGCAGCGCTACGCGAAACCTTGGTCAGGGGTGGTCCGTCTCCGTGGCGGTTGAAGTCGGCGTCGGGACAATAAAAGGAAACTACAACGCCAGTCGTCGCATCCGGGTCGAGGGGCTTTCCGATCAGCGCTACCGGTCGTCACGGCAGTCGTTTTCACGCGGCGCGGCACATGGCAAGATTAGTTTGGGCATTTCACGAAGGCTTGGCCGACATACCACTGCCACGCTGGAAGTGTGGGCGGCGGGCATGTCCGCAGTGCCTGTTCCTGTAAATTCGTCCAGAACGCGCCTTGCGTCGGGTGCGGCGCAGGGGACTATGCAACTTAGTTCTGCTGGGAATGTCCGCGATCAGCGTAGAATTGACTGGCGGCCCGCAATGGCAACAGGAATTCGGTTCGGGCTGCGTCATCAGTTCTGACGGCACACGATTCCTACAAGGACAAAGGGGGCGATCGCCTTGATTGCACCGCCACCCTATATTGGAAAGCGCCGACTATTGCCGGTTTGATCGTTCATTTGTGGTGTAACCCCAGCAAATTCCGCCAAACGTGACAGGTCCGGAATTTCCAGATGCCGCGCGTCATGTGCGCGGATCAGGCCATCTGAATGCAGTTTTCTTATGACCCTGCAAAGTGTTTCCACGGTGGTGTCAAGGAATGCGGCAATGTCGGACCGCTGCAATTCCATCGTCAGCACCCCGCCGCCGAATGGAAGCGGTTGCCACGGCATGAAATTGCGGCAACTCAGCAGAAAGCCCGCCACGCGCTCTGCGGGCTGCTGTGCGCCTATTGTCCAGACCTGATCCCTTAACCATTCGACCTTGATCTGTCGTTCCTTGAAAATGGCTTGACGAAATTCGTGGCTCGATGACAGAACATTTGACCTGCTGGCAGGATGGATCTGACAGACGCGAATATCTGTCGCCGCTTCAAGATCGATATTCTCTCGACGCTGCGCAGCTTCAATCAACTCTCCCGGTGATGTCAGCCCGACAACCTGGCGACGCCCGTCAGCGCGATGATGCGTTGTTCTTATATAGCCGGATACCAAAATGCTGAACGGCCCCAATACACCGCTTTGGGCAAGTGACCGATTCGCCGGAAATGCAATAAGCCGCTTGCGGTTTGACATCTCCAAATGATCTGCATCTTTTAAGCGCCCGCAGAAGCCTGTGCGACGCACAGGGCATTGCGAACACGGTGCGGAATGAAGCGGAAATGTTCTTAAAGCACCTTCAAGGCGTAAATTACCCTTAGATTTATCATTCGCCGATCGCTGCTGCATGATACACCCTTTGGTTGGAATGATACTACGTTAGATTGAAATAGGCCCTGAGTCGTTGATCGCGATCAATGATCTTAGTCGTAAATTATGTGCTTAGTATGAAACAATTAAGGTACATGCCGTACGCTCATGACAGGGTATTTTGATGGCCGAAATTACCGTTGCGGATTTACAAAAACTGTTGGGTCGGGATCATTTGCATATTTCTGAAGCCCTAAAAAGGCTCTCGCCGGTCGTTCTTCGTGATCTGGCGGCGAGCGCCCATATCAGGACTGTTTCAGAAGGGGATGTCATAGAGTCCGATGGTGTCATGGGGTCGATGATCGGCTATGTTCTGGACGGTGCGATCGGGATGCTGAAGCCCCTTCCTGATGGCCGGACCCATATTGTTGGCCTTCTTTTACCTACAGATTTGTTCGGGCGCCTGACCGCTGGTGTCGGGTTCCACCGGATCGTCGCGTTGGCAAAATCCCGCATCCTGTTTTTTGACAGAGATGTTTTCGATGCGTTGTTGTTTGCACATCCCGATCTTGAAAGAATGTTCCTTATATCTGTCTTGGACGAACTTGACGCGGCACGCGATTGGGTTTTGATTTTCAGCAGCACAAGTGTCTTGCAGCGGGCGGCCGCATTTCTGGTGATATTGGCACGGCGTTGCATGGAAAGCCATACCATCAATCAGCGCGGACCCATAGCAGTTACGCTGCCTGTAAGCCGAAAGCATGTTGCAGACTGCCTGTCAGTTCGGCAGGAATCACTAAGCCGTGCCCTTCACGCGCTGGCGGAGCTAGGCCTGGTTCAGATCATCACGCCGATGATCTTTCAAATCAATGATCTGGCGGCATTGGTCGACGTCTCGAACCAGGATCAACTATACGCCAACAGCGTCAAGCATCGGCATGATTTCAACGCCCATGCCCGCGAATTGTGAACAAAGACTGCCTTTGTATCAGCGTAGCGCAACAAGCTGACATTGTATCCCGCCGTGCAGGTCGCAACGGGAATGCCGTTTTGCCCGATAGGTCAGATTTTGACACACGCAAGCCCGCTTGCGCGCCCGCATAACCCACTTCAAGCGCCGTCATGCAAGACATAATGCGCCGCCAAACGGTCGTCGCTGAACAAGTGAAAATATGCCGCTGCGCCGTTGACCCAGGTCAATGAAGACACCTTCCGGACGCCGGATTATCATGGCCGGAGGTGCCATAAATATGAAAATTCCAGTCGAATGGTTTCTGGTGATAAACGAAACTCGGGCCAGATTGGTGCAGGGCTTACCTGCACCCGGCGCTGCCGCGGCACCCGAGCTGGTTCTGCGCGTAGAAAGCCGCAGTTTGCGCGAACTTCTGACTGACACGCGAACCCAGTTTTTCTTGGCAAATATTAACGGTCGCCCGTCGTCGGTTGAATACACCTGTGACCCGATTATGAAAGACAAGATAGCATTCGTGCGTCAGGTGTTCGCACTTCTTGAAGTGCATCGTCGCGCGGGTTCCTTTGATCAACTGGCGATCGCGGCTTCGCCCCGTATGCTGACATTGTTACGCCATGAAACGCCAACGGCCCTTCGATCCATCATCAGCCGCGAAATTCCTAGAAACTTTGTCAGCTTGTCCGAAACGGCATTGCCTATGGCGATAAAAAAGGAGTTGGATCGCAACTAGTTTCTAAAACTGGATGTGTTCTGTTGAAGCGAGTCTAAAAGTTTATAAAAGCCTGAGAACTTGATGACATAAGCCTAACGCGCCACAGAAGTGATACCCGTGTCAATCTACTTTGGTCAAATTTACCTTTGCGTAAATCTTTGTTCCTGCTGCGCCAAGCTGCCGCTAAACTTAAAGATATGCTGCATGTAAGCTGGCCACACTTGAGTTGAGAATAAGATTCTAGAGGACTCCCGGATTCTTATGACGGCAATCAATGAACATAGTTAAGATAAAGATAATATGATTCGTGATGATAGCAGAAAGTAGAGATCGTAAATCTGACGCAGGAGTTAAGCGCCATGAGTATCAGAGACAGCGTTATACAGCCTACAACCCCTATATAGTAGGTTGATTTGGCGTGTTTTTACGTCATAGAACATGTGCATCCAACCCTATTGGGGTGTGGGCGCTTGCGCTAAGGGTGAACTTGTTCCCAGTATTAACAATACTAAGAGATGACGCCATATAATTACCACGCGATTGTGGTTTAATAACGTCTTCTTCTTCATCTAACTCAATACATTGAGCGCCCGGAGTGTAATTCTTCAGGACGTTGAGAGTTATGATATGTCTATAAATAATTTTTCGTTGTGTTGGCCTTAATTGAATGCTCATCCGTCTAACGTTTCGAATAATATCCAAGCGCGCGCAGCGTAAAATGTCTTGAATATTCCAATACTCAAAAAACCTGACTCATTCCACCTGTGAACCATGTGACGGTAACGAAGGATTTCGCTGCCAAATATCAAAAGGACCCTGCAAATGCACTGTATAATTTCAGATGAAGTTCGCGGCTCCATTGCCCAAGCCGCCCTTATCATTCGGGTGACAAAATGACCCGGCGTGAACGCCCTGTTTCACGGGTTCTGGTCGCGGGTGGCGCGGGCTTTGTAGGGGCGCGTTTATGCGCGCGTCTATTGTTAAACGGGTCCGATGTGATCTGCGTGGATAACCTGCAAACCGGTCATATCTCGAATATTTCGACACTGGAATGCATGCCGGGTTTCAGCTTCATCAAGCATGACATCACGGTGCCCCTTCGGGTCAATGGACGGATAGACGAGATATATAATCTGGCTTGTCCGGCATCACCGCCAAGGTATCAGATCAATCCGGTCCATACCCTTAAGACCAGTGTGCTGGGTGCATTGAACTTGCTGGGCCTTGCGCGCGCGAAGGGGGCCCGGATTCTGCAAGCCTCGACATCCGAGATATATGGTGACCCGCAGTCCAGCCCGCAGACCGAAGGGTATCATGGCAACGTCAATCCTGTTGGCCCACGGTCATGTTATGATGAAGGCAAGCGTGCAGCAGAAACGCTGTTTCGTGACTATGGCATCCAGCACGGCGTGACAACCAAGATCGCGCGCATCTTCAATACCTACGGCCCGGGCATGGCCCCTGATGACGGTCGCGTCGTATCCAACTTCATTATTCAGGCCATAAGCGGCAACCCGATCAGCATTTACGGGGACGGGTCGCAGACAAGATCATTTTGCTATGTGGACGATCTTCTGGATGCGTTGATGTTGTTGATGGCAACCCCCCATGAGGTAAGCTATCCGGTCAATCTGGGAAATGACGGTGAATTTACAATCGCCGAGTTGGCGAAGATCGTGCTGGCCAAAACGGGATCAACAGCAAATATCATTTATAGCCCGATCCCTGTCGATGATCCGCAGCAACGCCGGCCCGATCTGACCTTGGCCAGGCGGGTTCTGAATTGGGAACCGAAGGTCACGTTGAATGACGGGCTGGATCAGACCATTCCATGGTTCCGCGCACAACTGAAGGCTGGCACCCGCCTGCCGGAGGTGGTCGCATGACTGCGCGTGCAAACATTCTGGTCACTGGCGGCGCAGGCTTTATCGGCAGCCATGCATGCAAAGCGCTTGCCGCTGCCGGACATAACCCGGTTACCTTGGACAATTTCAGCACGGGCAATCGCGATTCAGTGAAATGGGGCCCCTGCATCGAGGGGGATATCCGCGACACGGCGGTCGTTCAAAAGCTGTTGTGCCGTCATGCGATAACGGCAGTCATGCATTTCGCGGCGAAAGCATATGTCGGCGAGTCGGTGAAAATGCCTGCCCCCTATTATGCCAATAATGTCGGCGGCACGATTTCGGTTCTGGAGGCCTGCCGCAGATCGGATGTTCAACAATTCATATTCTCGTCCAGCTGCGCGACTTATGGAATACCTGCGCGACTGCCCATCACCGAAGAAACAGAACAGCGGCCAGTCAGTCCCTATGGCTGGACGAAGCTGATTGGCGAGCAAATGATAAAGGACCATAGCGCCGCCTATGGCATGCGTTATGTCATCCTGCGCTACTTTAACGCTGCTGGTGCCGATCCCGACGGCGAGCTGGCAGAGCGCCATGATCCCGAAACGCACCTTATTCCGTTGGCCCTAATGGCAGCATATGGCCATACCGCCGACCTGCCGGTGTTTGGAACGGATTACCCCACGGCAGATGGCACCTGCATCCGGGATTACGTCCATGTCAGCGATCTGGCGACGGCCCATACTGATGCAGTGTCCTACCTTCTGCGCGGCGGTGCAAATCTGGCGGTAAATATCGGTTCCGGCAACGGGCATTCGATCAAGGAGATCGTCAAGGCGATTCAGCGGATCACGGGCCGGGCCATCCCGCTGCGAATGTTGCCCAGACGCGCTGGTGACCCGCCGGTCATGATTGCCGATCCGGAATTGGCCAAACAGGCATTGGGTTTCACAACCAGCTTGTCAGACATCAGGACAATCGTTGCCCATGCGTCACTGCAATTCACAAGAGAGGTCGCAGATGCAATACCAGCCTGACCCATGTGAGACGCGCGCAACCTTTCTGGTTCCGCTTTTGTCGCGCACGCAGACCATCAAGTATTCCATCGCATTCATCCTGTGGCTGGTTGCGGTCGCATATTTCTGGGTGTGGTGGCTGCAACCACAGAAGAACATCAACACGTTCAGCTACACCATCCTGACCTTGGGCATTGGCTGGCTGTTCTTTGTGCAGGCGTATTTTCTGACGATTTTCCTGCGCGCGCGGGTTTCTGACGCCCGGATTGCCGATTTGGGTGAATGCCGTGTTGCGATGATCACGACGAAAACACCGTCCGAGCCGTTTTCCGTGGTCAAGGTAACGCTGGAAGCGATGCTGGCGCAGGATTATCCGCATGACACATGGCTTGCCGATGAGGACCCGGACGCGGAAACCCTTGAATGGTGCGCGGCCCACGGTGTCAAAGTTTCCTCTCGCAAGGGTGTAGCGGACTATCATCAGCCCGACTGGCCGCGGCGCACCAAGTGCAAGGAAGGCAATCTGGCCTATTTCTATGACCATTACGGGTATCGTGACTACGACTTCGTTGCACAGCTTGATTCTGACCATGTTGCGCAGGCAGGATATCTTGCAAGCCTGTTGGCCCCTTTCGCTGATGAACGTGTGGGGTATGTCTCGGCCCCGAGTATATGCGGATCGAACAGGGCAGAAAACTGGGCGGCGCGCACAAGGCTTTTTGCCGAAGGCATGTTTCACGGGATTTTACAGTCCGGATATACAAACGGGCTGGCGCCGGTTTGTATCGGTTCGCACTACGCCGTTCGGACGCGCGCCTTGCAACAGATTGGTGGCCTTGGCCCCGAACTGGCCGAGGATCACTCAACCACCATGATCTTCAATGCGCATGGCTGGCGCGGCGTTCACGCGATAGATGCAATCGCTGTAGGGGCTGGCCCGGTGACGGTTGCTGATCTGATTACGCAGGAATTTCAGTGGTCACGCAGCCTGATGACGGTGCTGCTGGCCTATACCCCAAGATATATTGCAATGCTGCCGCCGCGCATGCGCGCGCAATTCATATTCATGCAGCTTTGGTATCCGTTACAAGCAAGTTTCATGGCGCTGATGTTCACGTTGCCGATCTTCGCACTGGTTTTGGATATCAAATATGCCGATGTGACGTTTCCGGCATTCGTCGGGCACATGCTACCATCTGCAATAGTCATCATCTTCATTGCCTATGCCATCCGGCGCGACGGGTTCTTCCGCCCGTCAACGGCCGCGATTCTAAGCTGGGAAAAGGCGTTGTTCATATCAATCCAATGGCCTTGGGTGCTGTTTGGAACGGCGACCGCTATTGTTGACAAGCTGTTTGGAACCCGCGCTACGTTCCGCGTTACCCCCAAGGGCGAAAAAGCCACGGGCGCTTTGCCGTTGCGGGTTCTGGCCCCCTATTTTTTCCTCGCGCTTGCATCTGGCTTGCCTATCCTTCTGGCAAGCGATCTTCAGAATGCGCGCGGATTCTACATTCTCGCGGCGATCAACCTGATCGTGTATTCGCTGATATTTGCGGTGATGGTCATCTGGCATGTCAGGGAAAACAAGGTGTCCATTCGGCGACACTGGTTGCCCGCTGGCATTCAATTTTCCGCAATCACCATTCTGGCAACGCTGGTGTTTTTTTCCATCACGCTGCGCGGCGCAGAGGGGCTTCACGTCCTGTCGATGGGACTGGAGCCATTGCACCTGACCCGTGTGCACTATCCGGTTTCCGGTGCCAATCAACCCATCGACACGCCTGGACGACCTCGTCTTGAAATCTGGTGGGAATAGCCACCTTCGACTTACTGTATCAGGAGGACACCATGAAAACACTGCATTCCTTTAAGCGCCAATGTGGTGGGGGCCTTGCCGCATGGGCAGGGAACTGCGTCATACCCGGTGCGATAGCTGGACTGATACTTGTGGCAGGCAATGGCGTTGCCAGCCCGCCGGGGCCGATACCATTTGGTGTCTATGATCCTGAAGGCAGTTTTTCTGCTGATACAGGCGTCAGCATTGAACATGTTTTCTTACCTTGGGAAGGCGTCGATCTGGGGACTTTGCGGATCGCAGACGCCTATGCCAGCGAACGCAACCGTTCAATGCTTGTCACGATCGAGCCATGGATCTGGGGTGCCCCCTACACGGTTGAGACGTTGCGCAGCGCAATTCTGGCAGGCCGGCATGATGCGACGATGCGATCAGTGTGCCGTGTTCTGGGCACGTTGAATAGTGCGGTGACGGTCCGTTGGGCGCAGGAAATGGACAATCCTAACGGTCATTTCCCATGGGCATTGTGGCGGCCTGAAGACCATATCGAAGCGTATCGCCGGATGGTGACCGTTTGCCGTTCCGTCGCCCCAGACCTTGAATTCATGTGGTCACCAGCTGGCGAGGAAGGGTTGCAGGCCTATTATCCGGGCGACGATGTGGTTGACGTGATCGGGCTGTCGGTTTTCGGCGCCGAGGAATACGAGCGCACCCGCTTTGGCAGCGCGCAAAGTTTTGCTGGCATTCTTGGGCCCCGTTATGACCGTGTGGCGGCTTTCGGAAAGCCGATCATCGTGGCCGAACTGGGGTTCACCGGTGGGCCGGAATATCTTGACGACTGGTTCAATTCCATTCGTCAGGTTGACGACCTTTTCCCGGACCTTGAGGCCGTAATCTACTTCAACCGTGAAGAAGTCTGGCCATGGCCCGATGACTTCGGGTTGCCGGACTGGCGCAACAGCGCGCAACGATAAGACCAACCCACCACTAGATTTTCCCTGCAATGCCGTTCGCGGTTTCACGGATAAACTTTCAAGGAGCATACATATGAAAATCATGATTGTAGGAACCGGTTATGTTGGACTGGTTACAGGCGTCTGTCTTGCGGAATTCGGCCATCGCGTGGTTTGCGTCGACGCCTCGCGCGAAAAGATTGCGCACCTGAAAAGCGGCAAGGTGCCCATCTATGAACCGGGCCTGGAAGAGTTGATGGCGCGCAACATGCAAGAGGGCAGACTGACTTTTGATACCAAGGTCAGCTCGGCGGCAAACGGTGTAGATGTGGTCCTCCTTGCGGTTGGCACCCCCATGAGAGAGCATGACGGACAAGCGGACCTGTCGCAGGTCATGAATGCTGTTGATGAGGTCGCGCAGGCCCTGACCGGATATGCGGTAATCGTGACAAAATCGACAGTGCCTGTGGGGACCGGCCGGCAGATTTACAAGCGTATTCGCGTCCGCCGCCCCAATGCGGAATTCGACGTTGCATCGAACCCCGAATTCCTGCGAGAGGGAAGCGCAATTTCAGACTTCATGAACCCTGACCGCGTGGTCATTGGCATATCATCTGCCCGCGCGATGGTGACGATGACGAAAATGTATGCACCGCTGAAGCGGCGCAATACACCTATTGTCTATACGGGTCTGGAAAGCTCGGAGTTGATAAAATATGCGGCAAACGGGTTCTTGGCGACCAAGATCAGCTTCGTCAACGAACTGGCCAGCCTGTGCGAACGGATCGGGGCGAATGTGCGCGATGTTGCGTTAGGCATGGGCCTGGATTCGCGGATTGGCGCCGCCTTCCTGAATGCCGGGCCTGGTTATGGCGGGTCGTGCTTTCCAAAGGACACAAGGGCACTGGCGCGCATGGGTCAGGAAAACGG
>SR_TP_S13solDRAFT_1000619_pt1 | contig 13307 bp, 8 predicted proteins | sample SodReaTP_S13sol_FD_11159 | JGI IMG/M metagenome (IMG submission 11159)
GTAGCGGCGCGTAAGACCGTGTAGCCATAGTTGAGCAGACCATTCAAGCCACTCCCTGCCTTGTCCCTCCGAAAGTCCTTACCAAAGAGCAGGGTCCAATAGCGCCGGGCACCCTGCGCTTCGATATTGTCTGGGTCTCCAGAGCGAACCTTGCTGACCAGAGAAGACAGGGGGGCCATGGGGGCGCCTGCTGCTTCCAGGGCGGAAGCCTGCTGCTGCAACTTAGACCGGACAATCTCAGCCCATAGACGCTTGTGTGTGGGTCTCGCTGCAGCCAGTTGTGCGTCAAAGCGCTTGGCTTGCTGAAAATTGCCGTCTACTGGCCAGATCATCCCGACGGCGTTGTGATTGGCTGCACACAGAACGAAGGGAGACCCACGTTGGGCAAGGGCAATGAGCAGGTTGTTGGTGTAGCTGAGCCCATGTGCGTTTCCGATGACTGCAGCAATGTCATCCAAGGGCACTTGGCCAAGTTCGTTTCGGTCTCCAGTCGATTCCTGAACGACCAGGAATCCGCGAGAAACGAAGATGTGCCGGTTGTCATCGGCGATTTCTACAATTCGTCCAATCACTGGCTAGTTCCGGAGGGGCTTGAGGCGAACATCTCCGATCTCAGAAACAATTAACGGATGTGCGTTGGTTTTTTGAAGTGAGCCAGGTAGCTTGGACACGTACTTGAAAGCATCGGTCTTGTCACGGTTTCGTGAATCTGCGTTTGCTTCGTTATGCTCACACATAAGGATCTCGCCTCTACCTTTGACGGTGGCTATTCGCATGATGCGATAGCCACCGTCCACCTTAAGCCGCAACAGATCGTTAATCATTAGGCGCATCGCCAGAGGTTTTCCTGATTGGGTTAGGCATGGATCTCTGAGAAGGGCTTGTCCTGCGTTCTCGCCATGTTCTCTGATTATCTGGTAGGCCTGAAATCTGGAGATCACCTCACCTTCCCACTTTCCGTTCTCGTTCGCGCTGATCTCGATACAGTAATTTCCCCCGCCTACATAACCTTTATAGGGTTTAGGGTGTCCGTCAGGGTCAGTCCCGTGCCGCTCGATGTCTCTGGTGCTGTTGATCGGGATGAGAGTGCGGTTCTTCGTTTCACGCTCACGTGGTCCACCGTCTTCTGGGCGTACTCTGCGGATTGCCTGGCCATCCTCGGTAAATCCCCAGGCTGTTTCTTCATGCATGGCCCCCTGGTATCCGTGATCGGGCTTGTGGCTGACGATGATGTGGTGCAGCGCCCTGTACACGTGTTCCCGATAGGTGGGCCAGGGGTAAGGCATCTCATCGACCAGTTTGTCCAGGTCTTTTTCTCTAGCCCGCGCACTGGCATCCGAAAACCGTTTCAACAACCCCTGATCAGTAACGGCGATGACTGCTGCGTCGACGGCATGATGCCGGTGGTCGTTACGGTTCTTTGTGGGCGAACCGGAGATGAGTTCATTGAGGCCAAACTTAGCGCGGAGTAGTGCGGTCATGCGCCCAGGTATGGCCCTTACCTTGTTGGGGGGGCAGATCAGGGAGAGGTACTCTTTGGAGATCCTGGATAAGTAGGCTGTATCGTTGAGTGCGCGCGCAAGAAAATCCTTGTCATCTTTGAGCCAGCGTTCGTATCCATCTTGAGCAAATCGCTTGGCTTTGTTTTTGGGCATGAGAGCGGCTCGTTCAAGAATGGCCTCATAGTCGTAGCTTGGCAGCCTGTCCTGACCGAATGCTTCGTAAGGGGTGCGGTTTCCCTTGTCCCTGTTGGCAGAGCGCAAGGCAACGGTCTTGTTGTTGAGGCTGTCGTCCAGGGTCCTGGAGTAGGGCAGGATGTGTTCGATTTCGACTTCGTTGGAGAGTAGGCGCTGGATACTGATCTGTTCTCCTGTATAGGGGCACTGTCGGTTGGAAACATCCTTTGGGTTAAGTTCATACCAGAGTTGCATCTTTTGGGATATTTCTCGACGTTTGGCCTTGTCCAGATTAGCAGCAGAGAGTCCTAGCGCCTTACAGGCGTCATCCATGTATTTCGCATTCCGGTCCTGACGGGCCTTCTGTTCTTTCTGGATTTCCAGTTTTTTCTCTCGGCCGAACTTGAGTTCTCGGGCAACCTCGACGATGACCTCGCTGGGGTGTCCGTAACGCCGGATGATCCCATTCACAACCCGGCGGAGCTGGTTCAGACCGATGTGTACGGTCGGGTTGGCGATCTTTCCATAGTGTTTTTCAGGTGGATCATTGGGGTCTCCACTCCCAAAGGCTACATGGCGTTGAAGCGGTTCGCCGTAGTAGGGAAGCTCATCCATGATTTCACCGGTACGCTGAGCATGGGAAAGCGCACTGTGACTGCCAAGCCCGGCCCGCTCTACAGCCGTTGAATACACGACTACGTCCCGAACGAGTTCTGGCAGCACGAGATCCACAGCTTTGCGGCTGATACCCCCGTAGCCTTCTGGAAGGCGCGCATTGGCAATTCGCTCAGCGGTAGCCTCATCAACATTCGTTGTTTCTTGTAGCCATGAGGCCAACACAGATTCGCTGGCCTCGTTGAGCAGGTGTTCTACGATCGTGTCTTGGGTGCGTGAATCGAAGTCATGCCATGCGGCACCGAAATGTTGATCCTTGGATAACGAAGCGGTCGTCTTGTTGCCTATGAGTTTTTCACGCTTGATGTCTTCAAGATTGAACCGGGTCGAGCCACTTACACCGAGCTTTTTGCGGATTTTGGTGAATGTGGCATCGCCTGCTTCCAGCAGAGAAGCGAGTTCATCTCTCTGCTCCAGTGTGAGTGGATGCTCTTGAAGATCGGGCGTCAACAGCCGAAGGTTGTTGAGTTCCTGGTAGATTCTGAATCGCTGCATGCTCGGTAGCGCGAGTGGCGCGCGCTCTTCATCGGGCAGCAGTGTGCAGCGCCCAGGTTTTACTGGGCGCAGAGGGCGCTGGTGTAGAAGGATGTCCTTGAGTTCATCGCGAGCAGCGTCGTGGTAAAGCTCTGGGTTCAGACTATTTTGCTTCTCCCAGAGCGTATCGAACTCGTGTTCGATCATCGCCCTGTCCGCATAGAAGTCATACTGCTTATCTTTCTGGGTCTTCCCGCGTAGCCTCGCTCGAACGCTGAGTCCCAGTTCATGCCTGTTGGCTAGCCACTCGCCCAGCGTCTCACACTTCTCCTGCTCGAGTTTCTCGCGTAAATCGCGGATGGCCTTCTTGAGGAGCCCGGATTCACTGTCATTTCTATCGGTTTTTCTGTTGCTTAGAAAACCGCGCCGTTGATTGATGTGGAAGAGTGCGCGGGCGAATTCTGGCCCAGTGAGGGCTTCTCGAACCCCTTTTTTGCGCAAGACATAGGGGTCTAGAACTGCGAGCTTCTTGCGCTGCTCTTTTTTTTCGGGGAAAAACCCATGTTTTATCAGTGCATTAAGCATCCTTTCCTTGCGCTTGAGTAACCGGTCCCGCCGCCGCCGCATTTGACGCGCCAAGCGCCGAGTGACTGCCAACGAAGTACCATCTTTTGGATTGCGTCCATCGGAGAAGATGCGAGTTCCCATCCGTATGACGGCGACGGGTTCATTCTGGCTATTCAATCTGACCATGCACCACCCGATAGAGGTCGATCCAAGGTCCAGTCCGAGTCGATAGCGCATCTTCGGTAACATCGTCCGCTCCATGTTGACTTGAATATGTGCTTGAGTATAACTTGAGGGCGTACATCATCGGGATATGCGCTCTGTCCGCTAACAAGCTGAAAGATGCACAAAATGCGAGGCCGCTATATGCGGCCTCTTTCTTTTTCAGGCGAATGAGTGGTCACGCGACACATCCTTGACGCTGTTGAAACGGCGCACGCTTATCACATCGAACCTGCTTGGGATTCTTTGTATGGTTTGCGCGTATCGGCTTAGGGCTTTAACCAGTGCGTGCTTGTGATGGGGGCTTCTTCGCCGTGGCTAATTGGCCTGTGACAATTTTGTGCCAGAGCCCAGTAGGGCAAGGTAGGGAATCGTTGGATTTCACGGGGTTTCAGGATTTGGCAAGCGCCTCTAAGTGCCTGATTAATAAAATATCACAAGATTGAAAATCCCCGTGTCGGCGGTTCGATTCCGTCCCCGGCCACCATATCCCAAAACCCCGATCGGCAACGGTCGGGGTTTTTGTTTGATACAGTCTCAATGATCGTTGCCGACGGGTCCCAGCATCCCTTCCGGAGTCATTGATGTCCACCCCCGCCAGTTCCCTGATTGCCCCGTTTCCCGCCGGTGAACGCCGGACCGTTGGCCTGGTGTCCACGGCCCACGGCTTCAGCCACTTCTACATGCTGGTGCTGCCGCCGGTGTTCCCCCTGTTACACGGGGAACTGGGGCTGAGCTATGCCTCCCTGGGTCTGTTGCTCTCGGTCTATGCCCTGTTCACCGGGCTGATGCAGGTGCCCATGGGCATGCTGGTGGACCGGATCGGCGGGCGGGCGATCCTGATCCTGGGCCTGGGTCTTAATGCGACGGCGATCCTGCTGGTGGGGCTGGTGCCCAGCTACGGGGCCATGCTGGTGTTCATGGCGATGGCCGGTGCGGGCAATGCGGTGTTTCATCCCGCGGACTACGCCATCCTGTCTGCCCGGGTGGGTGAGGGACGCACCGGGCGCGCATTCAGTCTGCACCTGTTCGCCGGCTATATCGGCTGGATGCTGGCTCCGCCGGCGGTCCTGCTGCTGACCACCCTGGGCGGCTGGCGTGTGGCCCTCATGGTGCTGGGCGGGCTGGGGCTGGCCTATGCGGGATTGCTGGCCCTGCAAGGGGGCAACCTGTGTGATGCCCAGGAGCGGCGGGAGGCGAAGGCCAGTACGGCACGGCAAAAGGCCAACGGTGAACGCTCCGGCATCGCCCTGCTGATGACGCCGGTGATCGCCGTGCTGTTCCTGTTCTACGTGATCATCGCCCTGGCCGGCAACGGCATCAAAAGCTTCTCGGTCGTCTCCCTGGTGGATCTGCACTCGGTCAGTCTGGCCACGGCCAACATGGCGCTCACGGCCTATTTCGTGGCCGCCGCGTTGGGCACCCTGCTGGGCGGCTGGGTGGCGGACCGGGTGGTGCGCCACGAACTGGCCACCGCCACCGCCTTTCTGGTCTCGGCCCTGTGTGTCGTGCCCCTGGGCTTCGCTGGTCTCCCCGTGCCGGTGGTGTTCCTGCTCATGATGATGGCCGGGTTCTTCATCGCCGTGGCGGCACCGCTGCGGGATGTGATGGTGCGTCAGGCGGCGCCCCGGGGCAGCATCGGCACCACCTTTGGCCTGGTGACCACGGGCTTCAGTGTCGGTTTTGCCATCGCCCCGGTGCTGCTTGGCTGGGTGGTGGACCTGGGGTATCCGGGTGCGGTGTTCTGGGCCGTGGCGGGCTTTACCCTGCTGGGGGTGTTCACCCTGGCCGGCGTGCAATCCGCGCGGGCGGCGCCCCGCACCGCCTGATCAGTGCCAGGACGGCCTTGCGGTGATGTGCCCCAGGCCTCAGCGCGACCGGCAAGGTCCGGCGTACACTGGGCGTGTCTCATGCGTACCTTGATCCCCGCACTTATTTCCCTCTTTCTCGTCCTCTGGGCCTCGCAGGTCTGCGCCGGTGAACCCCGCCAGCTCTATGTGCAGCCATCGGTCCTGATGCAGGTGGTGGACTCTCTGCGCGAGGCGCCGGCGCAGCTTCACATGGACTTCGCTGCCCTGACCCTGGAGGCCATGGTGCAGGCCTATGAAGATGAACTGGAGACCTCCGGCCAGGGTCGCTCGGCGGATGCCGCCCGTGCCCGCCGCCTGGGTCGCTGGCAGCAGGCCACCGCCATCCAGTTGCAGGAGCTGCACCAGGCCCTGCAATGGCTTGCCGTGGCGCAACAGGTGCGTGCCCGCGCCGACCGCCAGGGGCAGGTGTTGCTGCTGCTGGACGGACGTCCGGTGCTGGTGAGCTGGCCCCGCATGAGCGATCGGCATGTCCGTGAGGCCCGCTTGGTAGAGCGCTTCTGCGCACTGCATCCCTGCGGGGAAACCCACGCCGAGGGCAGTGCCCGGGTGACTCACGAGGCCGGCGATGTCCGCGGGTCCTGGAGTTTCAGCCAGGATCGACGCCCGGCCTGGGAGTCGGAATCGGGGGTGCGTTGCGAATACCCCGACATGCGGGATCGCCCGGTTCGGGAGGCCCGCTGTCAGGCGCTGACGGCGGAACTGGAATCCCTGGCCCGGGTGCTGGCCCAGGTGCGGCGCGAAGGCGGGCGTATCGAGTGGCAGACGATCCGCGTCCATGACGAGCCGGGCGGCGGACAGCGTGTGACGGTCAACGAACGGGAGGATTACCTGCTGCTGCCGCCCGGGCTGCTGTCTTCCCGTGCCCTGATCTGGCCGGCGGCCGGGCGATGGCTGGAGCGGCGGGGTGTCGGTGAGCGGGCCGCGGAGACCGTCTGGCGGGGGGATCTCGAGGACTAGCCCTTCACCGCGAATCGTTCCTGGGCCCAGCGCGAACGGGCGGTGGCATCCTCGGCTTCACCCCGTGCCTGGAGGTGATCGTCCACCTGGGCAATGCGGTGGGCGAGACCTTCACCGTTGGCGATCTGGATGGCCAGTCCCGGGCGGGCGTTGAGTTCCAGGATCAATGGACCCTGGTCACGGTCCAGCACCACGTCCACACCCAGGTAGCCCAGGTCCGTGAGGTCGTGGCAGCGGGCGGCCAGTTCCAGGAGCTTGTCCCAGTCGGGGATGGGGATGCCGGCGATGGGGGCGCCGGTGTCCGGGTGTTGTTTGGCGATGCGGTTGTGCCACACGCCAGTGAGGGTCTCGCCGGTGCCCATGTCCACCCCCGCGCCCACGGCCCCCTGGTGCAGGTTGGCTTTGCCGTCGGCCTCCCGGGTGGGCAGGCGCACCATGGCCATGACCGGATAGCCCCGGTAGACCACGGTGCGAATGTCGGGTACGCCCTGGAAGCTGACCTTCTCGAACAGCGGGTCGAACTGCACCCGGTACTCGACCATGGCCTTGTCCGGCTGGCCGCCCAGGCTGTACATGCCGCTGAGGATGTTGGCCGCGTGATGGGCGACGCCCTCGAGATCCATGAGCTTGCCGTTGGCGCGACGAAAGCTGTCTGCCATGCGCCCGGTGATGACCAGGATACCGTCGCCACCGGCGCCGTGGGCGGGCTTGATGACGAAGTCCTCGTGGCCTTCGAGCATCTTTGCCAGGCGCTTGATCTGCTGCTGGGTCTCGATGACGCCGTAGAGCTCCGGCACGGCAATGCCGGCATCCAGCGCCAGGCGCTTGGTTTCCAGCTTGTCATCCACCAGGGGGTAATTGCTGCGCTTGTTGTAGCGGGCGATGTAGGCCCCGTTGCGGGCGTTCATGCCCAGCACGCCCAGACGGCGCAGTTCCCCCGGCGTGATGAACCAGCGGCCCATGCTATTGGCCCTTCAGCGCCCTGAAGCGCACCAGTTCGGTGAGCCGGTAGCCGGTGTAGCGGCCCAGCAGGAGGGTCAGGGCCAGCACGATCAGGAGCAGTTCGGGGAAGACGAAGATCAGGTGTTCCAGGCTGCGATTGATCATGAACAGATAGCTCACCGCCGCCACCGCCAGGCTGCCCAGGCCCTGCTTGATGGCATCCACGGGGCTGTGTTCCTCCCAGACCAGGGACATGCGCTCGATGGTCATGGCCAGGATCACCATGGGGAACAGGGCAAGGGACAACCCCTGCTCAATCCCTAAGTTGTGGCTCAGGATGCTGATGCCGGCCATGAGCATGACCACCACGATCACCACCGCCGCGAGCCTGGGTACCAGCAGCAGCTTGAGGTGTTCCAGGTAGAAGCGGATGGCCAGGCCGAGGGAGACGATCAGGGTGAACAGCACTACGCCGCCCAGCAGCTGGGTCTCCCGGAAGGAGAGGGCGATCAGCACCGGCATGAAGGTACCGAAGGTCTGGATGCCCACGATGTTGCGTAACAACACGATGATCAGCGCACCGATGGGCACCATGAGCAGTACCCGGTACATGTTCTGGGTCTGCACCGGCAGGCCGAACAGGGAGAATTCCACCAGCTTCGAGTCCATGAGCTGGGCCCGTTGCTCGGCCACGTCGATGGCGTCATGGATGTTGCGGGTCACCGCGAAGCTGATCTCCGGGCGGTTGGCCCGGTCCAGGTTCAGGGGTTGCGTGTCTCCGTGCCACCACACCAGGAAGTTGTTGGGGTAGCCGCTGGTGCCGTTATGGGGGTTCATGGGCACCCATTCGCGGGTGTTGTGGACCTCCAGCCAGGTCACCGGGCTGGCCTCCCTGGCCCAGTCGGTGAGGGTGATACCGTGGACCATGCGGGCGGGGATCCGGGCGCCGGCCAGCAGCGAGATCATGGTGCGCACCTTGTCGACATCCGAGGCACCCCGTTCGATGAACAGGGCCGCGTTCTCGCTGGGGGTGGGGGCGTTGAGCTCGCTGACCAGCACCGAGGCAAAGCTGGTGATATCGGCGGAACGATCGCGCACGTTATCCAGCAGGGCCATGGCGGCGGACCGGTAGGGCTCGCCGTAGTCGGGTACGGAGACCGGACCGGGGTAGGGCACGTCCTCGGGCGTGTTGCTCTGCAGCTCGTAGATCGTGGCACGGTAGTAGAGCACCTGGGGGCCGCTGGGCGATCGGGTGGTCCAGTGGGCCTCGCGGTTTTCACCCTCCTGGGTGGTGGTCAGGCCATAGCCCCGGGAGATGAAGTTCTCGTCCAGGATGCCGTAGCCGGGCGGGTCGTGGGGTATTGAAAGGCGTGCGGTGAGCGCGCCGCCGGTGGGTTGGAAGGCCACCCGGGCTTCCACCACCCAGTTGTCCACGGTCTGGGCCGGTTGCAGGGGGAAGCCCAGGACGCTGGCCTTGTAATAAACGACGCTCAGACTGGTGATCAGCAGGGCCATCACCAGCAGGGTGAGGTGAAATCTTTTCACGATGGGCAGGTCAGTCCTCGCAACGCGGCGGCTGCAGGTACTTGTGTTCGGAGTCCAGCAGGATGATGCCCGCCATGTGGTTGCGTCCGATCAGGACCTGGTAGGTGAGTTCAGTTCGGTCAATGAGGCTGACCTCCTCTTCTCGCAGGTGCTCACCCATGCAGATCGCCATGTTCACCACGGGGCGGCGCTGATGGTTGCCATCGTGGCGGATGATGCGTACGTAGCGCGTGATCTTGCGCTCCAGGCGCTTGGTGTCGTCCTCGTCTTTGGGGTTGATGATGTCGAAGGCGATCCATTCCTCCCCGTCGCGCTCGAAGATCTCCTTGTTCAGGGCATTGAGGGATGAGGTGGTGGCGCCGGTGTCCATCTTGGCGTTGAGTTCGATGTTGTCCGGTTTGAGGATCACCGTTTCCACCCATCCGTGGATGGATTGCTGGCGGACCTGCTCCAGGTCCGCTTTCTCGCCGTGGGCCAGGGGGCTCAGGGTCAGGAGGGTCAATGGCAACAGGAGTCGCCATAAAAAGATGCGATACATGTGGATGTCCTTGGTCGTCGGACCATAGGTGTTCGAGTGTCCAGACGGGGGTAAGTGGGTGTGGCCGACGGTTTTTTGTCCCGAATAGGGGTCAATGGTTCCATCCTAACAGGGGCCGGGTGGGGTCTGACGTGTCGCACGGCCGCTTTTGCCTTTATACTGTCACCTATATCATATAGATGGGTCGACCAGAGGTGACTGACCGGTTCCGGCTGGCCAATTCGGTATTTGGCCCTGATCCGGCTATGGTTTTTACCTGATCCACTGGATTCTGTTGAGGTTGCCCTGACTGCGGAGATCATCCAAAGTTCGGGTATGTGCATTCACCGCCTGCGTCGTCTGAGCGCAGGGGAAGTCCGAGCTTGATGCGGAGGTCTGGCAATGAGTGATTACGTGCTGTGGTTCGACGAACTGGGCATGGATGATGTGCCCCGTGTGGGTGGCAAGAACGCCTCACTGGGCGAGATGATCAGCGGTCTGTCCGAGGCCGGTGTTCAGGTGCCCGGCGGCTTTGCCACCACCGCCGAGGCCTACCGGGAGTTTCTGCGCCACGAGGACCTGGACAAACGCATCAATGATCTGCTCACCAAGCTGGACGTGAACGACATTAACGCCCTGCGAGAGGCCGGTCGCAACATCCGCAAATGGGTGGTGGAGACCCCCTTCCCCCAGGCCCTCACCGATGCCATCAGTGAGGCCTGGCAGCGCATGGAGACCGAGACCGAGGGCGAGTGCACCGTGGCGGTACGCTCCTCCGCCACCGCCGAGGACCTGCCCGATGCCTCCTTCGCCGGCCAGCAGGAGACCTTCCTGAACGTGCGTGGCGAGGCGGCGGTATTCAAGGCCATTCACGAGGTGTTTGCCTCCCTCTACAACGACCGCGCCATCTCCTACCGGGTACACCAGGGTTTCGATCATGCCGATGTGGCCCTGTCCGCGGGCATCCAGCGCATGGCGCGCAGCGACGTGGGCGCCAGTGGCGTGATGTTCACCCTGGATACGGAGTCCGGTTTCCGGGACGCGGTGTTCATCACCGCTGCCTGGGGCCTGGGTGAGACCGTGGTACAGGGTGCTGTGAACCCCGATGAATTCCACGTCTACAAGCCGGGACTGGCCCAAGACCGCCCGGCGATCCTGCGCCGCAACATGGGCTCCAAGGCCATCAAGATGATCTTCGGCGAGGACGGTCAACAGACCCAGACCGTGGACGTGGCGCCCGCCGAGCGCGCTCGTTTCTGTCTCACCGACGAGCAGATCACCGCCCTGGCCAAACAGGCGATGATCATCGAGAAGCATTACGGCCGTCCCATGGACATCGAGTGGGCCTTGGACGGCGTGGATGACGGCCTGTACATCGTGCAGGCCCGCCCCGAGACCGTCGAGAGCCGCGCCGACGGGCAGGTCATCGAGCGTTTTCATCTCAAGCAGAAGGGCGGCAAGTTACTGGCCACAGGCCGCGCCATCGGCCAGAAGATCGGCGCGGGCAAGATCCGTGTTGTGGCCGGACTGGAGGACATGCATAAGGTGGAGGCCGGGGATGTGCTGGTCACCGACATGACCGATCCCGACTGGGAGCCGGTGATGAAGCGGGCCGCCGCCATCGTCACCAACCGCGGCGGGCGCACCTGTCATGCCGCCATCATCGCCCGCGAGATGGGCATTCCCGCCGTGGTGGGCTGTGGCAATGCCACCGAACTGCTGCCCGACGGCACCGATGCCACGGTCTCCTGCGCCGAGGGGGATGAGGGCCGCGTCTACGAGGGTAAGCTGGACTTCGAGGTGTTGCGTACCCGGACCGATAGCATGCCGGATCTGCCCGTGAAGGTGATGATGAATGTGGGCAACCCGGGCCGTGCCTTCCACTTCAGCAGCATCCCCAACGCGGGTGTGGGCTTGGCGCGCCTGGAATTCATCATCAACAGCATGATCGGGGTGCATCCCAAGGCCTTGCTGGAATATCACACCCTGCCCGATGACCTGCGCGCCGAGGTGGACAAGCGCATCGCCGGTTACAAGGATCCGGTGAGCTTCTACGTGGACCGCCTGGTGGAGGGCATCAGCACCCTGGGCGCCGCCTTCTCACCCAAGCCGGTGATCGTGCGTCTCTCGGACTTCAAGTCCAACGAGTACGCCAACCTGCTGGCCGGCGAGCGCTACGAGCCCGACGAGGAAAACCCCATGATCGGTTTCCGGGGTACCTCGCGCTATTTGTCCGAGAATTTCCGCGACTGCTTCGAACTGGAATGCCAGGCGGTGCGCCGGGTGCGCAACGACATGGGTCTGACCAACGTGGTCATCATGGTGCCCTTCGTGCGTACCCTCACCGAGGCCGAGGGCGTCATCAAGCTGTTGGGCGAGATGGGGCTCAAGCGCGGCGAGAACGGGCTGAAGATCTACATGATGTGCGAGATCCCCTCCAATGCGGTCATGGCTGATGAATTCCTGGAGTTCTTCGACGGATTCTCCATCGGCTCCAACGACCTCACCCAGCTCACCCTGGGTCTTGACCGGGATTCCGGTCTCGTCGCCGGTGGTTTTGACGAGCGCGATCCGGCCGTGAAGAAGCTGCTGGCCCTGTCCATCGAGGCGGCCCACCGGGCCGGCAAGTACGTGGGCATCTGCGGTCAGGGCCCCTCGGACTACCCGGACCTGGCCCAGTGGCTCATGGATCAGAAGATCGACAGCATCTCCCTGAACCCGGACACCGTGGTGGACACCTGGATGCGACTGTCGGGCAAGGGCGAAGAAGGGTAAAGGCGCAAGGATGAAGGATGAATGAAACCGGCTACACTAAGCCTTCATCCTTCATCCTTCATCCTTGAGCTCATGACCTCCCGCCCCGTCTTCTACGTCTCCGATGGCACCGGCATCACCGCCGAGACCCTGGGCCATACCCTGCTCACGCAGTTTGATCAGGTGCAGTTCAATCCAGTGAGTCTGCCCTTCGTGGATTCCATGGAGAAGCTGGATCATGCCCTGGTACGTATTGCGCGGGCATCGGAACAGGAGGGGGCGCCGCCCCTGGTCTTCAGCACCCTCATCGACCGCAAGCTGCGCGAGGAATTGGCCAGCCGCTGCAAGGGTGTGGTGTTCGATCTGTTCGAGACCTATACCACAGGGCTGGAAGAGGCCCTCGGGGTACCTGCCTCTAATGTAGGTGGCCGCTCCCATGGCATGGGCAACCTGCACACCTACACCCAGCGCATTAATGCCCTGAACTTTGCCCTGGCCAATGATGACGGCGCGGTGGTGCGTGACTACCCCATGGCGGACGTGATCCTCATGGGTGTGTCACGCAGCGGCAAGACCCCTACCTGCCTGTACCTGGCCCTGCAATTTGGCATCCAGGCGGCCAACTACCCGCTCACGGAAGATGATTTCGACAGCGGTGACCTGCCGGGCCTGATTACCCCCTATCGCAACAAGCTGTTCGGTCTCACCGTGGACCCGGAGCGCCTGCAGCAGATTCGCAGTGAACGCCGCCCCGACAGCCCCTACTCGAGCCCGGAGCAGTGCCGCAGGGAACTGATCGCCGCCGAGGCCCTGTTCCGCCGGGAGAAGATCCCCTTCATCAATATCACCTTCATGTCCGTGGAGGAGATCGCCGCGACGCTGCTGCATGAGGCGGGGTTGAAGAAGCGCTTGTAGGGTGTCGAGAGGGGGGAGGAGTTAGGGGATAGGCGAAAGGCGAAAGGCGAAAGGCCTAAAACCACCCCCACCCTGGCCCTCCCCCTGATGGGGAGGGGATTTATACTTTGGACGCCTCACGCCTCACGCCTCACGCCTCACGCCTCACGCCTCACGCCTCACGCCTCACGCCTCACGCCTCACGCCTCACGC
>SR_TP_S13solDRAFT_1000620_pt1 | contig 13306 bp, 10 predicted proteins | sample SodReaTP_S13sol_FD_11159 | JGI IMG/M metagenome (IMG submission 11159)
CCCGCCCGCCGCAACCTTCGCGCCGCTGATCGAAGATCTTGGCGACCGGATCGTGTTTTCAGAAGAAAGTGAGATCGAATGACTGACCCTTTCGTTCATGTCGAAAGCGTTGAGAAGCGCTGGAACGGCCAGCTTGGGGTCGAGGATATCTCGCTATCCATTCCGCGCGGGTCATTCGTGGCGTTGCTGGGCCCGTCAGGTTGCGGCAAGTCGACCACGCTGCGCCTGTTGGCGGGGCTGGAGGTGCCTGACAGTGGCAGAATCATCATCGGCGGGCGCGATGTGACCGCCAGCCCCGCAGCCGAACGCGGCTTGTCGATGGTGTTCCAGTCCTATGCGCTGTTCCCCCATCTGGATGTGGCCGAGAATGTTCTGTTCGGCCTGAAAGTGCGCCGTGTGCCGCGCAGCGAACAGCGCGCAAAACTGGCGCAGGCGCTGGAAATGACCGGCTTGACCGGATTGGAAAACCGCAAACCCGGCCAGATTTCGGGCGGGCAGCGCCAGCGGGTCGCACTGGCGCGCGCCATTGTCGCGGGCCATCCGCTGTGCCTGATGGATGAACCCCTGTCCAATCTGGACGCGAAACTGCGCCATTCCGTGCGGCGCGATATCAAGAAACTGCAACGTGATCTGGGAATGACCGTCATCTATGTGACCCATGACCAGACCGAAGCCATGAGCATGGCCGATATGGTTGTGCTGATGAAGGATGGCAGGATCGAACAGTTCGGCAAACCGGTTGATCTGTATGAAACCCCCGCCAGCACCTTTGTCGCGGGGTTCGTTGGCAGCCCGCCCATGGCCTTCATGGAGGCCGCCATCCTGCCTGCCGGGCTGACCAGCGCCGGGCTGGATGCGGTATATGGCGTCCGACCCGAACATCTGGACCTGACGCAGGCGGGCGAGGGGCTGTTGCAGGCTGTGATCACCCATTGCGAATATATGGGGTCAGAAACATTCCTGAGCTTCGATGTCCCCGGCACAAGCGGATTGACAGTGCGCCTGCCGGGCGAAGTGCGCAGATCGGTCGGGGAGGCGGCCGGTCTGACGTTTGATCTGGCGAACCTTCACGCGTTTGACAAAAACACGGGCTACAGACTGTCGCGTTAGCCCCGCATCATCGTCGCCATATGCGCCGGTGATACACTCAACCCAAAGGGAGGAACTACCATGACACGCCATACCCTGACTGCCACGCTGCTGGCCGGTGCCACAGCATTGACTGCGCTGCCTGCCAGCGCACAGACCGAATTGACCATGTATTACCCCATTGCTGTCGGCGGTGCGCTGACACAGGTGGTTGACGGGCTGATTGCCGAATTCCACGAGGCCCACCCGGAAATTCGTGTCAATTCCATCTATGCGGGCAATTATGATGACACCCGCGTGCGGGTTCTGTCGGCCATTTCATCGGGCGACTCTGCCCCGCTATCGGTGTTGTTTTCCATCGATGCGCTGGATCTTATTGAACAGGAAATGATCATTCCCTTCGATCAGGTTCTGGAAACCGACGAAGAACGTGACTGGCTGGACAGCTTCTATCCCGGCCTGATGGCCAATGGCCAGATCGACGGGCAGACATGGGGCGTGCCGTTCCAGCGATCGACCATCGTGGCCTATTACAACAAGGACATGTTCAGTGCTGCGGGCCTTGATCCGGAAGCGCCGCCCGCCAACTGGGACGAGTTGGTCAGCATGGGGCTGGCGCTGCGTGAAACCGGCCCTTACGGCATCATGATCCCGTCCACCGGCTATCCTTATTGGATGTTTCAGGCACTGGCCACGCAGAACGGGATGGAGTTGATGAACGGTGACGGCACCGAGACGTATTTCGACGACCCCGCCGTGATTGAGGCGCTGGAATATTGGGTGTCGCTGTCGGCAGAGCATGACATCATGCCATCGGGCACAGTCGAATGGGGCACATTGCGTCAGGCGTTTCTGGAAGGGCAGACCGCAATGATGTGGCACACCACCGGCAACCTGACCGCTGTGCGCGATCAGGCCAGCTTCGATTTCGGTGTGGCGATGCTGCCCGAAAAAGTCCGCCCCGGATCGCCCACAGGGGGCGGCAATTTCTATCTGTTTGACGGGGCCAGCGATGATGAATACCGCGCCGCCCTGACACTGATCCGGTTCCTGACCGATCCGGAACGCGCCGCGCAATGGTCGATTGCCACAGGCTATGTGGGTGTCAGCCCCGCCGCCTATGAAACCGATGTCCTGCGCGCCTATGCCGAAGATTTCCCGCCCGCGATTGTCGCACGCGACCAGCTGGAATATTCGGTCGCGGAACTGTCCACCTATGAAGGGGCGCGGGTGCGCGATGCGCTGAACACTGCCATCCAGTCCGCGTTGACAGGGTCGGCCACGCCCGCGGATGCGCTGACACAGGCGCAAGGCATCGCCGACCGGCTGCTGGCCCCTTACCGCTAATTCCTTCCCTGATGGGGGGCGCGTAATGCGCCCCCTGTCGCTTTTGCCGCCAGCGCCCTGCGGGTGCGGTTCTTCGTCTGGAGTGACAGCATGAATGATCTTGCAAGATACGAGCGCCGCCGCCGCATCATGTATGGCTGGATGCTGCTGTCACCAGCCCTGATCCTGCTGTCGTTATTTGCGTTCATCCCGTCCGCGATGACCTTCTGGTCAAGCCTGTTTTCGCGCGGAACACGGCGCAACCCGTCCGAATTTGTGGGTGCGGGCAATTATGACCTGCTGTTTGCCGACCCGACATTCGCCAAGGTTGTGGTCAACAACCTGATCTATGCGGGCGTGACGATCCCTGTGTCGATCATCATCGCGCTGGCCATGGCCCTATGGGCCAATTCGAAAATTCCCGCGCGCGGTTTCGTGCGCACTGCCTTTTTCACGCCGACAATCCTGCCGATGATTGCTGCGGCCAATATCTGGCTGTTTTTCTACACGCCGGGCCTTGGGGTGCTGGACCAGATTGGCGCGCTGTTCGGGTTCGGGTCCGTCAACTGGCTGGGGCGCCCTGAAACCGCGCTTTGGGCGGTGATCATCGTGACCATCTGGAAGGAAGCGGGGTTCTTCATGATCTTCTATCTGGCGGCGCTACAAACCATTCCGCCGGACCTGAAAGAAGCCGCCGATATCGAAGGGGCCAGCCGCTGGACCTATACCCGCCGGATTGTCCTGCCGCTGCTGATGCCGACCACCATTTTTGTGGCCGTCAACGCGCTGATCAATTCCGTCAAGCTGATTGACCATTTGTTCATACTGACCAAAGGCGGGCCGTCGGATGCGTCGAAACTGGTGCTGTATTACATCTGGGAACTGGCGTTTTCCTATTTTGACAGGCCGCAGGCGGCGGCGCTGACTGTGATGGTGCTGGTGGTTCTGGGTATCACCGCCGCGATCAAGTTCATCATTCTGGACCGCAGGACACATTACCAATGAGCGATGCAGTGAAATCCGGGCAAGCCCCCCTCTATGTCGCAGCCCCCAAGCGCAGGTTCCGGCCCCGCCTGACACTGGCGCTGGACACATTCGCGGCTTGGACCCTTGCCATTGTGTGGATTGCGCCGCTGCTGTTTGCGGTGTGGGCGGCGTTTCATTCCACATCGGATGCGGTGAATTTCAACCTTGCGGGCGCATGGACGCTGGATAACTTTCGCACCGCGTGGGACGGGGCACCGTGGATGCGCTATTTCCTGAACACATTTCTGCTGGTGACAGTGGTGCTTGCGGGGCAGTTGGTGGTGACCACGCTGGCAGGCTATGCCTTTGCGCAGTTCCAGTTTCCGGGGCGTGATGTGCTGTTCATCATCGTGCTGTTGCAGCTTTTCATCCTGCCAGAGGTGCTGATCGTCGAGAATTACGCCATGGTGTCACGGCTGGGCATGTTTGACACTGTGTTCGGGATCGGCACGCCCTATTGGGCGAGTGCGTTCGGCATTTTCCTAATGCGGCAGGCGTTCAAAAGTGTGCCCAAAGAACTGGACGAGGCTGCGCGCATCGAAGGATGCAGTTGGTTCGGGGTGCTGTGGCGCGTGTATGTTCCGTCGGCCAAACCCACATATCTGGCCTATGCGCTGGTGTCGGTGTCCACGCATTGGAACAACTTTCTGTGGCCGCTGATCGTCACCAATTCCGAAACCACACGTCCGCTGACGGTTGGACTGTCGCTGTTTGGCGCGCCCGAAAGCGGGGTGAATATTTCGGTCATTTCAGCTGCAACCATCATGTCGATTGCGCCGCTGCTGATCGCGTTCCTGTTGTTCCAGCGCCAGTTTGTGCAGGCATTCCTGCGCGCGGGGATAAAATAAGCCATGGCGCGTTTTCTGCACCTGACCGATTTGCATGTCGTGGCGCCGGGCGCTTTGTGTTCCGGCGTGCTGGATACCGGCGCGATTTTGCGCGCGGGCGTGGACCGCATTCTGGCGCAAATGCCCGCCATCGGCCCGCTGGACGGGGTTCTGGTGACCGGTGACATCAGCGAGGATGGCAGCGCCGCAAGCTATGATCTGGCGGTACGCGAACTGGCGCGGTTTGATCTGCCTGTCTATGCCGTGCCGGGCAACCATGACAGTCGTGCTGCATTTCGCGCGGCCTTCGGGGGGGCGGCATGGATGCCCGCTGCGGGGGCTGTCGACTGGGTTGTTGACTTGCCCGATACCCGCCTGATCGGGCTTGATACGCTGGTCGAAGGGCAGGGCGCGGGGCGGGTGCAGCCAGACAGTCTGGAATTTCTGACCCATGCGCTGCATGGCGCGGGCGCGCGTGCGGTCGTGGTGGCGCTGCACCATCCACCCTTGCGGACAGGCATCCGGTTCATGGACAATATCGGGCTGGAAAACACCGCAGATCTGGCCGCCGCCATCCCGGCGAATGGCCCGCCGGTTATGTTTGTGGCGGGGCATGTGCATGGCGTTTATCTGGGCCGGATTGGCGCGCACCGCGTTGTGACAGCACCGTCCTTGTGCAGCGCTTTCGCACTTGATAGACGGGCTGACGCGCGCGTGGGTTTCCTGACCGGCCCCACGGGATACGCCCTTCTGGATACCGGACCTGACGACAGCTGGACGGCACAGCCGCTGGTTATGGGTGACGGCCCCTTTGACTTCTAGCGCCTTGCCCATCAAGGTAGGGTTTTCATTCGCCAGCGGGATATCATGGAAACCTCGCCCATTCTTTTTATTCTGAATATGGCCGGCGCGGCTGCGCTGCTGATCTGGGCTGTGCGACTGGTGCGCACGGGGTTTGAACGCGCCTTTGGCGGGCAATTGCGGCTGTGGTTGCGGCGGTCCACGTCAAACCGTGTGGCCGCTGCCCTTAGCGGGGCGGGGGCGGCGGTGCTGCTGCAAAGCTCCACTGCGGTGGCCATGCTGATGGCGGGTTTTGTGTCCGCAGGCGCGATTGGCAGCATGGCGGGCATGGCCATTGTGCTGGGGGCCGATCTGGGGTCGGCGGTGGTGGCGCTGATCCTGAATTCGCGGCTGGTGGGCGTTACGCCCATTTTGTTGTTGGGCGGTGTGCTGATATTCCTGCGCAGTTCGCGCAGGCGGTTGCGCCAGATCGGGCGTATCATGATCGGGCTGGCGCTGGTGTTCCTGTCGCTGGACCTGATCCGCGATGCCAGTCTGCCACTGGTCGACAGTGCTGGCGCGCGCGGTGTCATGCTGTATCTGGCCAATGATCCCATCAGCGCCTTCTTGCTGGCGGCGGCTTTTGCGTGGCTGGTACATTCCAGCGTTGCGGCCGTGCTGTTATTCGCCACACTGGCCGCGCAAGGAGCACTGCCACCGGTTGCGGCATTCGCCATGGTTCTGGGCGCCAATCTGGGCGGGGCCATGATTGCGTTTTTGCTGACGCTGAAATCGGATGTGGCCGTGCGCAGGGTCATCTGGGCCAATCTGGTGCTGCGGGGCGGGGGCGCGGTGCTGGTGCTTTGGGCCATTGTTGCGGGGGTGATTCCGGTTAACCTGTTGGGGGCGGATGCGGGGGCGCAAGCGCTGCATCTGCACCTGTTGTTCAATGCCGTGCTGCTGGCAGTTTGCCTGCCGCTGGTGGGACCGATTACGCGCATGACATCGCTTCTGGTTCAGGAAACCCCGAATCCCAACGCGGCTGAACTGACCAGCAGTTCGCTTGATCCGACCGTGCAGGACCAGCCTGCGCGCGCCTATGCCTGTGCCGTGCGCGAATTGGTGGATATGGGCAGCCGGGTTGAAACCATGATGCGGCAGGTTCTGCCGCTGTTCCAGAATTTTGACGATGTGTCCGCGCAGAAGTTGCAAGATTCCCTTGACCGCGTGGAACGCCGGTCATTGGAGGTGCGCATGTATCTTGCCAAAGTGCGCACCCGCGAGGGCGAGGAAGATATCGGCACCCGCGCGTTTGAATTATCCGCAACCGCCATCAATCTGGAGGCAGGCGCAGATATGATTGCGCGCAAGGCGGTTGAACTGGCGCGCCGGAAATCGCTGGAAAGCCTGAACTTCTCGGAGGATGGGTGGCGCGAACTGGCAGATTTTCACGATATTGTCCTGCGCAATGTTCAGCAAGGCATTGCGGTGCTGATGTCCGAAGATGTCGGCCTTGCCCGCGAATTGGTCGAGGAGAAGGAAAAAGTCCGCAATATTGCGCGGGACCTGCAATCGCGCCATCTGGAACGCCTGCGTCAGGGATTGACGGAATCCATTGAAACCAGCGCGATCCATCTGGAACTGCTGCGTGCGTTCAAATCGCTGAACACATCCTTTGCGATGATCGGCTACCCGTTGCTAAGCAAGCGCGGCGAGTTGCTGGACAGTCGTTTGACCGGCGCATAGCCCTGTATTCCGTCTTGGAATGATGTCAGACCCACACAGCGCTGGTATTGCTGCTGTTTCCGCCACAGTATCGGCATGTTTGACGCCCTGACCAGAACGAAAGGCCCAGTCATGCAAGGGGATCCGCGCAGTCATGGACTATGGGACGCAACCGCACCGCCCGCGCCTGCGACGCACGCCCTGACTGGCGCGGCGCATGCTGATGTTGTTGTGGTGGGGGGCGGCTATACAGGGCTGTCCACGGCGTTGCATCTGGCCGCGCAGGGCAGTGATGTCGCCGTGTTGGAAGCGGTGGATATCGGGTTTGGCGCATCAGGGCGCAATGTCGGGCTGGTCAATGCGGGCATGTGGGTGATGCCTGATGCACTGGTCGGCACCTTGGGCGCAGATCAGGGCGAGCGTTTGATCGCTTTTCTTGGCGAGGGGCCGTCACTGGTTTGGGACATTATCGCGCGCCACGGCATTGCGTGCGAAGCCACGCGGTCAGGCACGCTGCATGTCGCGCCTGACCGTGCAGGGGTGGGGGAATTGACCCAACGCCATGCGCAATGGGCGCGGCGGGGGGCGCCTGTGGACTTGCTGGACGGCCCCGCGACTGCCGAACGGCTGGGCACAGTGCATTATCAGGGTGCCTTGCTGGACAAACGCGCGGGAACACTTCAGCCGCTGGCCTATGTTCGCGGGCTGGCGGCGGCTGCCATCGGACAAGGCGCGCGTATTTTCACCGGCACGCCCGCTATTGGCATGCGCGCCGATGGGGGCGGCTGGCAGGTTACCACGCCGCAGGGGATGGTCACGGCGCAAAAAGTGGTCTTTGCGACAGACGCCTATACCCGCCATCTGATGCCGCAGATCCGGACGCAGCAGGTTTTCCTGCCTTATTTCAATCTGGCCACAGCCCCGCTGCCTGATGCGCTGGCGCGGGATGTGCTGCCGCAGCGCCAGGGGGCTTGGGACACACGGCAAGTGCTGACATCATTTCGGATGGATCAGCAGAATCGGCTGGTCTTCGGGTCTGTGGGCGCGTTGCGCCATGGCGGTGCGCAGATACATCGGGCCTGGGCGCGCAGGGCCATAGCGCGGATATTCCCGCAACTGGGCGCGGTAGATTTCCAGTATGAATGGCACGGCACCATTGGCATGACCAATGATCACCTGCCACGGTTTCACGAACTGGCGGACGGTGTGGTGTGCGTTTGCGGCTATAACGGGCGCGGCATTGCGCCGGGGACCGCGTTCGGGCGCGCGCTGGCGCTTTGGTTGCTGGGCGGGAATGAAGAATTGCCATTGCCGCCCAGCACGCCGCAAGACACCCCGCTGCGCAACCTGAAAGGGGCGTTCTATGAATTTGGCGCGCAGGCGTTCCACATGGTGGATGCGCGCGTTTGAGGCATGTCGTGCAAAGGCGGGAACCGGTTTTGCATATGCGTATCAACAGGCTTGGGCAGGGTCGTGCGAAGGGGACGTTGAGGCATGAACAAAGCCCGCGCCAACGGTGGGCCGGGGTCTGCCGATCCGACGCCAGTGAAGTTCACTTTATGCGGGCTGCATATTCCGGCGACCAAATGCTTGGCATGTCACCAGAGTAATCGGCAGGCCGCGGGACGGCCCACCGATGGCGCGGCGGGCTGCGCCCTTTGTTCCGCGCCTTGGAACCTTCCATTCAGGCCAGCATTACCAAGCGTTGCGAATCCATCTGACATAACACCGCCCCTAAGTGACCTGCCCGTTAATCCAGTCACGAAAGGCCAGCGGCACAGGGTCTGACGCGCTGGCATCGGGTATCACGACCCAATAGGCGGTGTCTGTTTGCAGCGACCCGCCCGACAAGGCACGCAGATCGCCCGCCTGCAATTCACGCTCGATCAGGTAGCTGGGCAACAAGGCCGCCCCTATCCCTGCAAGTGCTGCTTCGATCAGCAATGAAATCTGGTCGAAACGGTGCCCCTGAAATCCGCGCGCCACGGGCTGGCCCTGCGCGCCCAGCCATTCCGGCCACAACATTGGACGGGTTTCAAGATGCAGTAATGTCAGGTCATCGGGCAATGTGTCGCTGGTCACGACAGCGGGCGCGGCGACAGCCAGCATCGTTTCGGCGCATAAATAGGTGCAGCTTGCCCCCGGCCACACGGGCTTGCCGTAATGTATGGCCAGATCAATGCCCGCGTCAGTCAGGTCAAACGCGCCCTGACGGGTTGTGACGCTGACCTGCAATCCCGGATGCGCGGCCAGAAAATCCGGCAGGCGCGGGATCAGCCAACGGCTGCCGAAGGTTGGCAGTGTCACAATGCTCAGATGTCCGGTGACATCGCGCCCGCTGGCAGCGCGCAGGGACAGGTGTTCCAGCCCCGCCAGCAAGCGCTCGATTTCCGGACGCAGCCGCTGGCCTGCGGTGGACAGAACGATGCGCTGGCGCACGCGTTCGAACAGCGCAATGCCCAACTGGGTTTCCAGATCCTTGATCTGCCGGCTGACGGCACTTTGGGTCAGGTTCAATTCCAGTGCGGCGCGCGTGAAGCTGCCATGCCGCGCCGCCGCCTCGAACGCTTGCAGCGCCGCAAGGTCGGGCAACTGGCTGCGGCTTAACTTCATTCCCGTCTCGCATTAAGTCAGGTGCAAACTGCACGTTTCATACGCAACTTGATGTTCTATAGATATGATGCAAGGATCTGGCAAGCTGATGATATTATGCGGCGACCATAGACGCTGCGGGAATGTGACGCGTTGCGCCCCGGTGCCGCGTGCTTGAGTGAAAAGGACATGACATGAGCGATATTTCACAAACCACCAAAGAGATTTTGACCCGTTTCGGTGTCGACCCTGCCGCGTATACGGGCGGCACACTGGCCAGCTTTTCGCCGATTACGGGCGAACAGATTGCACTTTTGCCGCAGCAGGATGCAGATGGTGTCACGGCCGCGATTGACCGCGCCGCCGCTGCATTCCGCGATTGGCGCAATGTCCCCGCCCCGCGCCGCGGCGAGTTGGTACGCCTGCTGGGCGAGGAATTGCGCGCCGCCAAGGATGATCTGGGCCGCCTTGTGTCCATCGAGGCAGGCAAAAGCCCGTCTGAAGGCGCAGGCGAAGTTCAGGAAATGATCGATATTTGTGATTTTGCAGTTGGCCTGTCGCGCCAGCTTTATGGCCTGACCATTGCCACGGAACGCCCCGGCCACCGGATGATGGAAACATGGCACCCGCTGGGCGTTGTGGGCGTGATCTCGGCGTTCAATTTCCCTGTGGCCGTGTGGTCATGGAATACGGCACTGGCGCTGGTTTGTGGCAATCCGGTCGTGTGGAAACCGTCCGAGAAATCACCGCTGACCGCCTTGGCCAGTCAGGCGGTTCTGGATCGCGCAATCCAGCGCTTTGGCGATGCGCCTGTGGGGCTGGCACAGGTTGTCATCGGCGGGCGTGATACGGGCGCGGCGCTGGTTGATGATCCGCGCGTGGCGTTGGTGTCGGCCACAGGATCGACCCGCATGGGGCGGCAGGTCGGGCCGCGTGTGGCCGCGCGCTTCGGGCGGTCCATTCTGGAACTGGGCGGCAACAATGCGGGCATTGTCTGCCCGTCCGCGGATATGGATATGGCGCTGCGGGCTATTGCGTTCGGGGCCATGGGCACGGCAGGCCAGCGCTGCACGTCCATGCGGCGGCTGTTTGTGCATGACAGTGTTTATGACGCATTGGTGCCGGGGCTGGTCAAGGCATACGAATCTGTCAGCATCGGTAACCCGCTGACCACGCAGGCGCTGGTCGGCCCGTTGGTGGATCGCGCCGCGTTCGACACGATGACAGCCGCGCTTGATGCGGCGCGCGCGGCGGGCGGCACTGTTCACGGTGGCAACCGCGTGACCGATGTGGCCCCCGACAGCGCCTATTATGTGCGCCCTGCGCTGGTCGAAATGCCCGCGCAGACCGGCCCTGTGCTGGAGGAAACATTCGCGCCCATTCTGTATGTCATGCGCTACAGCGATCTTGAGGATGCGATTGCGCAGCAAAACGCCGTGGGTGCAGGCCTGTCATCGTCGATCTTCACCACCGACCTGCGCGAGGCGGAAACCTTCTTGTCGGCGTCGGGGTCTGATTGTGGCATTGCCAATGTCAATATCGGCACATCGGGCGCGGAAATCGGCGGTGCCTTTGGTGGAGAGAAGGAAACCGGCGGCGGGCGCGAAAGCGGGTCTGACGCATGGAAAGGTTATATGCGGCGCGCGACGAACACCATCAACTATTCGCGCGACCTGCCACTGGCGCAAGGCGTGGTCTTCGATATCTGACAGGACATGCCCCGTGTTTTTCGCTGCCCTGCCGCATTGCCTGTGCGGCAGGGCTTTTGCGATCAGTTTCGTGCCTGCCGCGTGCAAACAGGCCAATAGCCTGAAAAGATTTTTCCTTGCATGAAGCGGACAGACCTGCAACGCTTTGACATCAGACCCATGCACCGCGCTACACGCGCATTATCCCCGCCGGCAAACCCTGTGCCGCGTGGGCCAATTTGACACCGCCGCCCGCTGGCTGGCACGGATCAGAAAGGAACTTTCATGGAGAGGCTTGCACATCAACTGGGGTTGCGCACGAATGTCACGATCTTCTTCTGGTCCGCCGGATTGATGATTGTATTCCTGCTGGCACTGGTCATTGCACCAGAAGCGATCGGGGATTTCTTTGCAGATGCGCGGTCTTGGGTCGTTACCAATCTGGGCTGGTTTTTCATTCTGGGTGTCAATGTCTGGCTGATCTTTCTGATCTGGATCGCCTTCAGCCGCTTCGGCAATATCAGGCTGGGTCCAGTGGACAGCAAACCTGACTATTCGAACCTGTCATGGTTTACCATGCTGTTTGCAGGTGGCATCGGGACAGTGCTGATGTTCTGGGGCGTGGCCGAACCGATCCTGCATTTCGCATCCCCGCCCTATGCCGAGACCGAGCCGCATTCTGTTGAGGCCGCGCGCGAGGCGATGGGCTTTTCGCTGTATCATCTGGGCCTGCATACTTGGACGATCTTCACCCTGCCGGGGCTGGCATTTGCCTATTTCATCTATCGCTATGATCTGCCGGTCCGGGTCAGTTCGGTGTTCTACCCCTTCCTGAAAGAGGGTATTTATGGCCCCATAGGCAAGGCCATCGACATTGCCGCCATTCTGGGCACGCTGTTTGGTGTGGCCGTTTCCATTGGACTGGGCACAAGCCAGATCAACGCCGGTCTGTCCGAATTGATGGGTGTGCCGGACAACGTGCTTAGCAAGGTTATGATCATCGTCGTTCTGACGGCTGTTGCCACCACGTCGATTGTGGTCGGGCTGGATAAGGGCGTCAAGGTTCTGTCGAATATCAATATCGGCATGGCCACAGGGCTGATGCTGTTCGTGCTGGTCACCGGTTCAACGGTGTTCCTGCTGCGCGGCATCATTGAGACAGCGGGCATCTATGCCAGCAATATTTTCCCGATGGCGTTCTGGAATGACATGATGGCCAGTTACACCAATGATGATGGCTGGGGCTGGCAGGGGGGCTGGACGGTCTTTTACTGGGCGTGGACGGTTACATGGTCGCCCTTCATTGGCATTTTTGTGGCGCGTATATCCAAGGGGCGCACCATTCGGGAATTCGTGCTGGGCGTGCTGCTGGCCCCGTCCCTGTTCACACTGGTCTGGTTCGCAATCTTCGGCTGGTCCGCGATGGAAATTGACGGCATCGGAACTGCCGCGCGCGACGCGTTGGGCGCAAATGCCGGCCAGATTGCCGAAGCGGTGGGCCGTGGCCCCGAATTCGCGATGTTCGCGTTTTTCGAGAATTACCCAGCGACCCAGCTGATACAGGGTCTGGCGGTGGTGATCGTTGCGATCTTCTTTGCGACATCATCGGATTCGGCGTCTTTGGTCGTGGATATGCTGTGCACGGGCGACACCGAACCCGGCCCCGTGCGCCAAAGGGTGTTCTGGGGCGTGTCAGAAGGCGCGGTTGCCGCAATGCTGATCGTGCTGGCAGGCGAGGCGGGTCTGGTGGCCTTGCAGCAGGTGATTACAGTGGTCGGGCTGCCGATCTTCATCCTTGTTTTCGCAATGATGTTTGCCCTGCTTAAGGCACTTCTGGCTGAAAACATATCGGGGGTGAAGGTGGGCAGGCCGCCGGACATCAAGAACACCTGAGTGGTCTTGTGAATCAAAATACGAATGGCCCCCGCATGTTATTTGCGGGGGTTCATGCCTTCCAGATGCAGCAACAGGGCGCTGTGGTCGGCATCGCCGCCGCCATTGGCCACGAAATCTGCAAAAGCCTGATGGACCGCATTCGTTTGCGGCAGGGCCAGGCCCTGCGCCTGTGCCAATGCGGCCACGGCACGCAAGTCCTTCAGATGCAGCCGCGCAGGACCGCCGGGGGTGAAATCGCGTGCGACCATGCGCCCGCCATGCAAGTCCAGTATGCGGCTTTCGGCAAACCCGCCGCGAATGGCCTGCCGGAACTTTGCACGATCGGCCCCGCCCGCCTGAACCAAAACCATGGCTTCG
>SR_TP_S13solDRAFT_1000621_pt1 | contig 13300 bp, 10 predicted proteins | sample SodReaTP_S13sol_FD_11159 | JGI IMG/M metagenome (IMG submission 11159)
GGGGGGGGGTGCTGCGCCCTCTGCCGGTTGGAACCAGATATGGCTACAGGCCGAACATTGCACTTCGCGCCCGTCTGCGGGCAAAAGGGCGGCGTCGATTTCGTATTGCGCAAGGCAACTTGGACAGGTGATACGCATCAATGGACCCTTTGCCTTGCAAATGCAGGATTGGCGCTGTTCATCAAGTATTGTAGCAAGCGATCAAGCGTGTTCCAAGGTATTGCTGACCTGTCGGTGCAACAGAAATCGTACGGTCGTGTTGGCGGGCATGCGCGGGACGGAAAACAAGGTTGGTGCAACGATGATCGCATTTCAGAATGTTGCCCATGATTATGGGGGCGGGGCATTGTTCAGCAACGCAACCCTGTCACTGGAAAAAGGCAGTTTCCACTTCCTGACCGGCCCATCTGGGGCGGGCAAAAGCACGTTCCTGAAACTGTGCTATGGCGAATTGCTGCCAACATCGGGCAGCGTCAACCTGCTGGGGCAGGATATAACAGCCATGTCGCGCGATGATCTGGCGCGAACGCGCCAGCGCATTGGCATCGTGCATCAGGATTGCCAGTTTCTGGACCACCTAAGCGTGGCGCAGAACGTCGCCCTGCCCCTAAGCGTGACGGGGCGCGCGGTTTCTGATGACAATCTTACGGACCTGTTGGCATGGGTCGGGCTGGCGGGGCAGACACGCGCGCTGCCGCCGACATTGTCAGGCGGCGAACGCCAGCGCACAGCGCTTGCGCGCGCCATCATCGCCTCGCCCGAGGTGTTGCTGGCGGATGAACCGACAGGCAATCTAGACTGGGACATGTCCCAGCGGCTGGTGTCCCTGATGATAGAGTTGAACCGAATGGGCACGGCAGTCCTGATTGCAACGCATGACATGAACCTGATCCGATTTGTGAAAACGCAAGTGTCGGCGCGGGTGTTGCGCATTGCGCGTGGCGAAGTGCAGACAGCAGGTGCGGATCTATGAACCGTAATCAGGTGTCCCGCCTTGTGGTGCCGCGCAGCGGGCGCGGTGTCTGGCTGGTCAGTCTAAGTGCGGCGGCAATGGCCTTTCTGGCGGTGTTTGCGCTGGCTTTGTCCGTGTCGGCGGCGCGGTTGGCGCAGAACTGGCAGGCGGCGCTGTCGCAAACAGCGACCGTGCGCATATCCGCCCCGCCCGAAGAAATGGTCGAACAAACCGCCATTGTGCTGGACGTGTTGCGTACCACCCCCGGCATCACCGACGCGCGCGAAATGACGGATGACGAACAGGCGGGCCTGCTGGAAGCATGGCTTGGCCCCGACCTGCCGCTGGATGCGCTGCCACTGCCGCGCCTGATTGATGTCACTGAAACCACTGACGGGCCTGACAGGCAGGGCCTGCGCCTGCGGCTGTCTGCCGAAGCGCCGGGCGCGGTCTATGACGATCATACCCGCTGGCGCAGGCCGCTGGCGGACGGGGCGGCGCGGTTGCGCCAGTTGGCGAACCTGTCGCTTATGCTGATCGGGTCGGTGATGGCCGTGATTGTCATGCTGGCCTCCAGCGCGTCACTGGCCTCCAATGCGCAGGTCATACGCGTGCTGCGGCTGGTGGGCGCGCAGGACCGTTTCATTGCACAGGCATTTGTCCGGCGCATGACATTGCGCGCCACGTTGGGCGCGGCGGCAGGCAGCGCGTTAGGGGCCATTGCCATGCTGTTTCTGCCTGATCCGGCAATGGGCAGCGATACCTTGTCAGGCATGGGTTTTCAGGGTGCAGGCTGGTTGTTGCCGGCCACCCTGCCTGTCATAACCGCCCTTCTTGCATGGGCTTCCGCGAAGGCAACGGCCCTTGGCGTTCTAAAAGGAGTTACCTGATGCGCTATGCGGTCCAGTGGATGCGGTCGGTGGTGTTCATTGCGCAGATGTATGTTGCAATGCTGGTGCTGGCGGTTGCCTTTGCGCCGCTTGCGCTGGTGCGGCGGGATATGGCGCTGCGGGCCTGTCACAGTTTTTGCCATTATGTGCGCTGGTCCGCGGCATGGATTGCGGGATTGCGTTCCGAAATTCGCGGAACTGTGCCCGATGGCGCTGTTCTGGTCGCGGCCAAGCATCAGTCATTCTTTGACATTATCCTGATATTCGGGGCCTTGCCGCGCCCGCGTTTCGTCATGAAAAAACAGTTGAAATGGGCGCCCTTGCTGGGCTGGTATGCCATGCGCATAGGCTGCGTTCCCGTGGATCGCGGCAAGCGCGGATCGGCGATCAAGGACATGATGAAACGCGTTGCCGCAGGGCAGGAAGAAGCGGGGCAACTTATCATCTATCCGCAAGGAACGCGCGTCGCGCCGGGTGCAAAAATGCCCTACAAGGTGGGCACGGCGGTCCTGTATGACCAGATGAAACAGGATTGCGTGCCGGTTGCCACCAATGTCGGCCTGTTCTGGCCCAAACACAGCCTGTTTCGCAAACCCGGTCTGGCGGTGGTGGAATTTCTGCCCCCCATTCCCGCTGGCCTGCCCCCGCGCGACTTTCTTGTTCAGATGGAAGCGGTGATCGAACAGAAGTCTGACGCCTTGATGGCAGAAACGCAAAGCAAGGGGTAGGACATGGACTATATTCAGTCGATCGCGGATCTGGAACGCCATTACGGGCAGCCCGCCCCTGCAAGCCTGCTGAAGGTTGCGGACAAGATCACGCCTGCCTATCGCGACTGGATCATGCGCGCGCGCTTTTGTATCTTGTCGACGGTGGGTCCGGACGGGATCGACGCAAGCCCGCGCGGTGATGATACTGCCGTGGTGCGCATTCAGGATGAACGGACCCTGTTGCTGCCGGACTGGCACGGAAATAACCGCATCGACAGTTTGCGCAATATTGTCACGGATGGCCGCGCATCCCTGATGTTTGTGGTGGCCGGTGCGCAGAATGTCATCCGCGCAAACGGCCGTGCGAAGTTGACGGCGGATGCGGCCTTGCTTGCCAGTTTTGAACGGCAAGGCAAGCAACCGCGTTCGGTCATCGAATTCCGTGTGTCTGAAATTTATTCTCAATGCGCGCGTGCCATAATACGCGCGCGTTTGTGGCTGGACGGGGATCAGTCACATGATCTGCCCAGCATGGGCGACATTCTGGCCGAACTGGCACGCGGTGAAATTGACGGCGCCACATATGACCGCGAATGGCCGGAACGCGCACGCACGACCATGTGGTAGCCCCAACAGCGCACCCGAACGCCTGTTTTCCGCGAAGTGACGCAAGGTTTTTTGTAACTTGCCCCTGCGTCGACCGAAGTTCGGGGCTTGTTTGCATCGCTATACTGGGGAATGCTGACACCAGCGTCCGTAACAAAAATGCGGACGAGGGAGGATACCTTGAACAAGACCGCACCTGACCGTCCCTGGTTGGCCGCCTATGGCGATGATATATCGCCCACGCTTGCCCCGTCGCCCTATGCCAGCCTGGCCGAACTGGTGCAGGATGCCTGCACGAAATTCGCCAAGAAAAAAGCCTTCACCTGCGTTGTGCCAAACGGCATGAGCGGCACCCACACATTCGCGCAAGTGGGCAAGCTGTCGGATGAATTTGCCAGTTTCCTGCGCCATGAATGCGGGCTGAAACGGGGCGCGCGGGTGGCTGTGCAACTGCCCAACGGGCTGGCCTATCCAGTGGCGGCATTCGGGGCGTTCAAGGCGGGTTGCGTTCTGGTCAATACCAACCCGCTGTATACCGCATCTGAAATGACGCATCAGTTCAATGATGCCGGGGCAGAGGTGTTGGTCATCAGCGACATGTTCACCGATAAACTGGCCGAAGTGATCCCGCAGACCGGCATTCGCCATGTGGTTCTGGCCGGTGTGCCCGAATTTTTCCCGCGCATCCCGGAATTCATTATCCGCGGCGTCCAGAAGGTCTGGACACGCAGCCTGCCGCCCGTGCCCGAACTGGCTGTGCCGGTCCTGCGTATTCGCGATGCCCTGCGCAAGGGGCGCGGGCACCCCAAGGTGACCGATTGGGACCAGTTGAAGCCCAATGATCTGGCGCTGTTGCAATACACTGGCGGCACCACAGGTGTCGCCAAGGGCGCAATGCTTAGCCATGGCAATATTCTGGCCAATCTGGAACAGGTGCGCGCCATGGGGTCGCATCACATGACCGGCGATGATTGCGTGCTGACTGCGCTGCCCGTCTACCACATCTTTGCGTTTACCGCCAATCTGATGAAGTTCTTTGCGATTGGCGCGCGCAATATTCTGGTGCCGTCCCCGCGCCCTGTGCAAAACATCCAGCGGGCGCTGGAAAATTACCCTGTGACATGGATTACCGGGGTGAACACCCTGTTCAACGGGTTGATGAATGAAGAATGGTTCGCGGCCTATCCGCCCAAAACCCTGACCGCCGCCATTGCAGGCGGCACGGCCCTGCATGGCGCAGTGGCTGAACGTTGGCAAAAGATCACCGGCACCCGCGTGGCCGAAGGATACGGGCTGACCGAATCCTCGCCCTTGGTGACATTCAACCCGCTGGAACAACCCATGCGCGCTGGCTCCATCGGGGTGCCGGTTCCGGGAACGGAAATTGCACTGGTCGATGACAATGCCGACCCTGTCGATGACGGCCAACCCGGCGAATTGCTGGTCAAGGGGCCGCAAGTCATGCTGGGCTACTGGAACCGCCCTGATGATACCGCCAAAACCGTACAAAACGGCTGGTTGTTCACCGGCGACGTGGCCACAATGGACGAAGACGGCTATCTGCGCATCGTGGATCGCAAGAAAGACATGGTTCTGGTGTCCGGCTTCAACGTCTACCCCAATGAGGTTGAGGATTGCCTGGCCAAATTGCCCACAGTGCTGGAAGCGGCGGTTATCGGCGTTCCCGACCCAAATTCGGGCGAGGCGGTGCGCGCCTACGTCGTGCGCAACCCCGACCAGCCGGATGAATTGAGCAAGCAGGATATCATCGCGCATTGCCGCAAATATCTGGCCGCCTACAAGGTGCCCAAAAGCGTTATTATCCGCGATGACCTGCCGAAATCCCCGATCGGGAAAATCCTGCGCAAGGACCTGAAGGCCGAAGTGCGCGCCGAATTCGCTGGAAAGGTCTGACGCCATGCTGACAGAACTGGAAACCACGCTACTGGGCATCATGATGATGGTGATTATGCTGGGCATGGGGGCCAGCATGACACCACGCGATTTTCTGATCGCCTTTCGCAAACCGAAGGGCATTCTGGTCGGTCTGCTTAGCCAGTTCGCGGTCATGCCCTTTCTGGGGTTCCTGCTGGCGGTGTTGCTGGGCCTGCCGCCCGCGCTGGTTGTGGGGCTGTTGCTGATTGCCTGTATGCCCGGCGGCACCACGTCCAACATCTTTGCCTATTTCAGCAAGGGCGTGCTGGCGCTGTCCATTATGATGACCACTGTGTCCACGATGGCCGCTGTGGTGATGGTGCCGGTTCTGCTGTCGTTTTACGGCGGGCTTGCGGGTGTGGGCGCGGATTATGTTATCCCGCCGGGCAATGTGGCGCAAATTCTGGCCGTGTTGCTGGTGCCCACCATGCTGGGCATGATCTTGCGGCGGATGAACCCGAATGTGGGCGCGACCGTGGAATTGATCGGGTCCTTCATGGGGGTGGTGGTGATCTTGTTCCTGATCATCAGCTGGGTGCCGCGCAATTACCAGTTGTTGCTGGACACGCCCGCGCCGATCTATGCCGCGACCATCGGCATTGGGCTGATTGGCATGTTGTTCGGCTACTGGGTCGCGCGGGGTTTGGGGCAGGACACCAATCGCGCCCGCACCATCAGTCTGGAAACGGGCATTCAGAACGGACCGCTGGCCGTGCTGGTCATCACGCTTAGTTTCACAGCGGCGCAGCAACAGGCGGTGCTGCTTATTCCGGTGCTGTATTCCCTGTTCATTGTGCTGACATCAACGGCCGTTATGATGTGGTATCGACGCAACGCCACGCGCGAGGCACTGGCCCGCGATGCGGCCAAGGTTGTGCAATAGAACCGGCAGCTTCTTGATTTTCCGCCCCTTTGCCACAACTTGGAACGTGGCGGGGGTGGTCCCTGTCATGCAATGCAGGGGGATAAATGGACCCGATTATGGTCCCCAGACCTGAAGGGTTGTTTTGTCCGGCGGGCGGGTTCTTTATTGACCCTGTGCGCCCTGTGGCGCGTGCCCTTATCACCCATGGTCATGCCGACCACGCCCGCGCGGGGCATGGCGCGGTGATGGCCACGGCGCAGACGCTGGACATCATGGCGCTGCGCTATGGCGCGGAGTTCACCCAAAACCGCCAACCCTATGACGGGCCGGTGCGTATTGGCGATGTGACGGTCAGTTTCCACCCCGCCGGTCATGTGCTGGGATCGGCGCAAATTGCAGTCACGGGGGCGCAGGGGCGCATTGTTGTGTCGGGCGATTACAGCCGCGTGCCAAACCCCGCCTGCGCGCCGTTTGAACCCGTGCCCTGCGATATCTTCGTGACCGAAGCGACATTCGGCCTGCCAGTGTTCCGCCACCCCGACCCGTTGGATGAAATCGCCAAACTGCTTGCCTCTATGCGCGCGCAGCCTGACCGCGCCCATCTGATCGGGGCCTATGCGCTGGGCAAGGCGCAGCGTATTATCATGTTGTTGCGGCAAGCAGGCTATGACGGGCCAATCCATATTCACGGTGCGTTGCAAAAACTGTGTGATTATCACATTGCCCAAGGTGTCGCGCTGGGGGATTTGCGCCCTGCCACCCTTGAACGCGGGCGCAAGCCGGATTTCGCGGGCGCGATCGTGCTTGCGCCGCCATCTGCCTTTGCGGCCACTTGGGCGCAGCGTTTTCCCGATCCGGTGATCTGCTTTGCATCGGGGTGGATGCAGGTGCGCGCCCGCGCCCGCCAGCGCGGTGTCGAACTGCCGCTGGTCATTTCCGACCATGTGGACTGGCCCGACCTGACACGCACCATCACCGAACTGGACCCCGCGCAAGTCTGGGTCACCCATGGGCGCGAAGATGCGGTTATGCGCTGGTGCAGCCTGAACGGGCGCGCGGCCCACCGCCTGCGCCTGATCGGGTATGAGGATGAGGCAGAATGACAGGCGGTCTTGCGGCATTCGCGCGGTTGCTGGAACAGCTGGCCTTCACCCCGCAGCGGTCGGGCAAGGAACGGGTGCTGGCCGACTGGTTCGCCACGCAGCCGGACCCCGAACGCGGGCTTGCACTGGCCGCGCTGACGGGTGATCTGGATTTGCGGCAGGTGCGCCCGTCCTTGTTGCGCGGGTTGGTGTCGGACAGGGTTGATGCCGAACTGTTCGCGCATAGCTATGATTTTGTGGGCGATCTGGCGGAAACCATTGCGCTGATCTGGCCTGTGGACGGTTCTGAGAACCCCGCGCTGGCTGATGTGGTGGCGCAGTTGCGCGACACGCCCAAAGCGCGCCTTGGGGATGTGATTGTGGCGCTGCTGGACACTCTTGGCCCGTCGCAGCGCTATGCGTGCCTGAAACTGGCGACAGGGGGGTTACGGGTGGGCGTGTCGGCGCGGCTGGCGCGCACGGCCTTTGCCAAATGGGCCAACCTGCCCCTGACCGAGGTTGAGGAGATATGGCACGGCCTGACGCCCCCCTATCTGGACCTGTTCGCATGGGCGCAGGGCGGCGCGAAGCCTGAAACTGCCGCCTACGCCCCCTTTCGCCTCGTTATGCTGTCAACCGCGTGGGATGCGGGCACCATGGCGGCCCAGTCCCCTGCCGATTTCGCGGCGGAATGGAAATGGGACGGCATTCGCGTTCAGGCCGTCAGTGACCGTGGCACGCGGCGGCTGTATTCGCGCACCGGCGAAGGTATATCAGACGCGTTTCCCGATCTGCTGGCCCTGCTGGAATTTGACGGGGTGCTGGACGGGGAATTGCTGGTCCGGCGCGACGGTGTTGTGGCCCCGTTCGGGGAGTTGCAACAACGCCTGAACCGCAAGACCGTCAGCGCCGCCATGCTGCGCAGCCACCCCGCCGGATTGCGCGTCTATGATGTGCTGGTCTGGCAGGGGCAGGACATGCGCAACCACCCCTATGATGCGCGCCGTGCGGTGCTGGACACGGCCATTCCCGCGCTGCCCGCGCAAATCGACCTGTCGCCAAGGCTGGATTTCACAACATGGGACGATCTGGCCGCGCTGCGTGCCGACCCGCCCGATCCCGTGATCGAAGGGGTGATGATCAAGCGCCGCGACAGCCCTTATGTTGCAGGGCGGGCCAAAGGAAACTGGTTCAAATGGAAACGCGACCCGTTCGTGATTGACGCCGTGTTGCTGTATGCGCAGCGCGGGCATGGCAAACGATCAGGCTATTATTCGGATTTCACCTTCGGGGTGTGGGACGGGGATGCGCTGGTGCCTGTCGGCAAGGCGTATTTCGGGTTCACCGACGCGGAACTGAAGGCGCTGGACCGTTTCGTGCGCGACAACACAACCGATCGTTTCGGCCCTGTGCGCGCGGTCAAACCGCTGAAGGTGGTCGAGGTTGCCTTTGAAGGGTTGAACCGGTCCCCGCGCCACAAATCCGGTGTGGCCATGCGCTTTCCGCGCATCAGCCGCATTCGTGACGACAAACCCGCGGCACAAGCGGACACGCTTGAAACACTGCAAGACCTGCTGCCGAAATGACATTGCCGCCCCCTGTTCAGGACTGGTTTGCCGCCCAAGGCTGGCAGCCCCACCCCCACCAGATTGCGCTGGCGGGCACAGATTGCGACACATTGCTGATTGCGCCAACCGGCGGGGGCAAGACATTGGCGGGTTTTTTGCGCAGCTTGTGCGATTTGCAACAGCCATTTGCAGGGTTGCACACGCTGTATGTATCGCCCCTGAAGGCGCTGACCCATGATATTGCGCGCAATCTGGCGCGGCCCGTGGCAGGGCTGGGGCTGGATATCCGCATTGAGGACCGCACCGGCGACACCACCGCCACCACCCGCGCGCGCCAGCGCGTGGACCCGCCGCATATTTTGCTGACCACACCGGAATCACTGGCACTGATGCTGTCCTATCCGGAAGCGCCGCGCATTTTCGGCACGCTGCGCCGTGTGGTCATTGATGAAATCCACGCATTGGCCGAATCCAAACGCGGCGACCAGCTTATGCTGGGGCTGTCGCGGTTGCGCAGCCTTGCGCCTGCGCTGACCGTCACGGGGCTGTCGGCCACTGTGGAAAACCCACCAGCGCTGGCCGCGTTCATGGGCGGTGCGCAGATTATGCACGCGGACCCCGGCCCCGCGCCCGATATTGCCATGCTGCCAGTGACCGCGCCCCCGCCTTGGTCGGGCGCAGGCGGGCATTATGCCGCGCGCGATGTCATGCGCGCAATCGAGGGCGCGCGCATGACGCTGGTGTTCATAAACACCCGCGCACAGGCGGAACTGTTCTATCAGGCGCTGTGGGACGTGAATGACACGAACCTGCCCATCGGGCTGCACCATTCCAGCCTGTCGCGTGATGTGCGCACGCGCGCCGAAGCGGCCATGGCCGCCGGACAGTTGCGCGCGATGGTCTGCACCGGCAGTCTGGATCTGGGCATCGACTGGGGCGATGTGGATCTGGTGTTGCAGGTGGGCGCGCCCAAGAATGTCAAGCGGCTGGTCCAGCGTATCGGGCGGGCGAACCACCAGTATAACACCCCGTCACGCGCACGGATCGTGCCCACGAACAGATTCGAAGTGCTGGAATGTGTGGCCGCCCTGCAAGCCGTAGCGCAAGGCAAGCTGGACGGCGACCCGCGCCCCGCAGGCGGACTTGATGTGCTGTGCCAGCATATTCTGCTGATGGCTTGCGCGGGGCCGTTTTGTTCAGATACCCTGTTCCAAGAGATCACACGCGCCGGTCCCTATGCGCATGTGACGCGCGCTGAATTTGATGCCTGCGTGGAATTTTGCGCCACAGGCGGCTATGCGTTGCGGGCCTATGACAGGTGGCAACGGCTGGTTCTGCGCGGCGGGCTGTGGCAGTTGCGCGACCCGCGCGCAGCCCGTGACATTCGCATGAACATAGGCACCATCACCGCGCCCGAAACGCTGAAAGTGCGCCGCAAAGGGCGCGGCGGCATGCCACTGGGCGAGGTGGACGAAGGGTTTGCCGCCAGCCTGACACCCGGCGATACGTTTTTGATCGGCGGGCAAACAGTGCGCTATGACACGCTGCGCGATATGGTGGTCGAAGTGACCCCGCAACCGGCCCGCCAGCCAAAGATTGCAGTGTTCGGCGGGTTTAAGATGTCCACATCCACCCTGCTTAGCGACCGTGTGCTGGCCCTGATTGGCGATCCGGCACAATGGGGGGCGCTGCCGACCGCAACTGCGCAATGGTTGCGCCTTCAGGCGGAAATTTCGCAGCTTCCCCAACCCGGAACGCTGACTTGCGAAACCTATTCGCGCGGGGGGCGGGCGTATTTCTGCCTGTATGGCTTTGCGGGCTATAACGCGCATCAAACACTGGGTCTGTTGCTGACCCGCAGGATGGAAGCGGCGGGCCTTGGCCCTTTGGGGTTTGTGGCCACGGATTATGCGGTTCTCATCTGGTCGCTGGACGCGGTGACAGACCCTGCCCCCTTGCTGGACCCGAATGGGTTGCGCGACGGGCTGGACGACTGGCTGGCCGAAAATGCCGTGATGAAGCGCAGTTTCCGCGCAGTGGCCACGATTGCGGGGCTGATCCAGCGCAATTTGCCCGGCAAACGGAAAACCGGCAAGCAGGCCACGTTTTCCAGCGATATCCTGTATGACACCTTGCGCAAATACGACCCCGACCATTTGCTGCTGCGCATTACCCGCGATCAGGCGGCCCATGGGCTGGTGGATTTCGGGCGCATTGAACAGATGTTGCGCGACCGCCCGCGCATTGTGCATACTACCTGCGCGCGCGTGACGCCGCTTGCCGCGCCCCTGATGCTGGAGGCGGGGCGTGTGCCCATTCGCGGGCTGGGTCATGAACGCCTGCTGGATGAAGAAGCCGCGCGCATGCTGGCAGATGCGGGGCTGGCATGAACGGGTATGACTTCAGTTTCGCGGGGGCGCAGTTCACGGCCCGCCCCACAGGCGCGCTATGGTGGCCTGCGCAAAACGCATTGATCGTGGCTGACCTGCATCTGGGCAAATCGGCGCGCATGGCGCGGCGCGGCGGTGGCCTGCTGCCCCCGTTTGAGGCGCAAGACACCCTGCACCGGCTGGCGCAGGACGTGGGCGCAACCGGTGCCGCGCAAACCATCTTGCTTGGCGATACATTCGATGATGATGATGCGGCGGGGGATGTGACAGTTGGGCCGCACTGGCAGCGGTTGCAGGACATGACGCAACTGGTATCCATCAGCGGCAATCACGATCCGGCCCATGGTGCGCCGGACGTGACGCTTGCGGGCATTGCCCTGCGCCATCAGGCCGCCCCGCATTGTGGCCCCGATATTTCAGGCCATTTCCACCCCAAATTCAAACTGGCAGGGCGCGGATATGCGGCGTTTCTGGTGGGCAGGGATCATCTGATCTTGCCCGCCTTTGGCACTTATACGGGCGGGCTGGACGCACACAGCCCCGTGTTGACGGGGCTGGTCGGGCCGGGACTGGCCATTTTGACGGGGCGCGTTGCGCGGGCTGTGCCCTATGGGGCTGTCAGGCCAGCCGCCCGTGGCAATGCTTGAACTTCTTGCCTGACCCGCAAGGGCACAGATCATTGCGGCCGGGATTGCCCCATGTTTCCGGGTTCGCTTCGTCAAACCCGTCCACCAGCGGCTGGGGCGCTTCGCCTGCGTTTTCGGCCGCAATCTGGGCGTTATGCTGTTGCAGGGCCATGCGTTGCAGCATCGACTTCTGTTCTTCTTCCGACAGCGGGCGGATGCGCGACAGATAGGCAGACACATCTTCGCGCAGTGAATTAAGCATGGCTTCGAACAGCAGGAACCCTTCGGCCTTGTATTCGTTCAAGGGGTCTTTCTGGGCATACCCACGGAAACGCACGGCAGAGCGCAGATGATCCAGCGTCAACAAATGCTCGCGCCATTTGCGATCAATGGTTTCCAGCAGGATCTGTTTTTCCAGATTGCGCAACGTATCAGACCCGAACTGATCCTGTTTCTGCGCCATCAGCGCATCAGACGCTTCGCACAACCGGTCACGCACCACGTCCTGATCGACGCCATCTTCCTCGCCCCAGTCCTGAACGGGCAGGTCCAGACCCAGCTTGTCGCGCACAGCGGTATTCAGCGCGTCCATATCCCATTGTTCGGCATAGGAGTTTTGCGGCATATGCGTGTCGATCAGGTCATCAACCACCTGATGGCGCATATCTTCGATGATTTCGGACAGATCATCGGCTTCCATGATGTCGCGGCGCTGTTCAAAGACAACGCGGCGCTGTTCGTTCATCACGTTGTCGTATTTCAGCAATTCCTTGCGAATGTCGAAATTGCGGGCCTCGACCTTGGCTTGTGCCTTCTCCAGCGATTTGTTGACCCATGGGTGAACAATCGCCTCGCCTTCTTTCATGCCAAGGGTGGACAGCACTTTTTCCAGCCGTTCAGACCCGAAAATGCGCATCAGGTCATCTTCCAGCGACAGGAAGAAAACCGAGCGCCCGGGATCGCCCTGCCGCCCCGACCGGCCACGCAACTGGTTGTCGATGCGGCGGCTTTCGTGGCGTTCGGTCGCCAGAACGAACAGACCGCCTGCGTTGATGACCTTTGCCTTTTCTTCGGCGACCTCGGCCTCGATACGGGCGCGCAACGCGGCCGGATCGGTGTCGGGGTCGGCGTCCAGCGCCTGCATGACCTGCATATCGACATTGCCGCCCAACTGAATATCGGTGCCGCGCCCAGCCATGTTGGTGGCGATTGTCACCGCACCCAGACGGCCCGCATCTGCGACGATCTGCGCTTCCTGTTCGTGCTGGCGCGCGTTCAGGACGTTATGCTTGACACCTGCTTTGGTCAGCAGTGCAGACAGTTCTTCGGATTTTTCAATAGATGTGGTGCCGACCAGAATGGGCTGGCCCTGTTCATGGGCCGTGCGGATTTCAGACAGCACACCATCAAGTTTTTCCTGCGATGTGCGATACACCTGATCATGTTCATCCAGACGCGCAATCGGCAGGTTGGTCGGAATTTCGACCACACCAAGGTTATAAATTTCCTGAAATTCCGACGCTTCGGTGGATGCCGTGCCCGTCATGCCCGCAAGTTTTTTATACATGCGGAAATAATTCTGGAAGGTGACCGAGGCATAAGTCACGTTTTCAGGCTGGATTCCGACGCCCTCTTTCGCCTCGATGGCCTGATGCAGCCCTTCGGACAGGCGGCGG
>SR_TP_S13solDRAFT_1000622_pt1 | contig 13288 bp, 18 predicted proteins | sample SodReaTP_S13sol_FD_11159 | JGI IMG/M metagenome (IMG submission 11159)
CAGCCAATGCTGCCTTGACGTCCTTATCGCGTGCAATCTGGTCCGGGTCGTATTGCCGCCCCCACCAGACGCTGGTGGCGCCGGTCTGCGCCACAAGGTCGCGCAACACCGTCAACGCATCACCTTTGCGAAAAATCAGCCGCGACCCAATATCTTCAAGGCGTTGCGCAAACGCCTCCAGCCCCAACCCCAGGCGCCATTTTGGGGCCGCACCCAAATTCTCGACAACGCTGTCACAGATGAAAACCGCAATCACGGGGCGGCCAGACGATACAGCCGCATGCAAGACCGGATTATCAGCCAACCGCAAGTCCCGCCGGACCCACCAGATAACAGGGGAACTTTGTGTCACGTTGCGTCCGGCTTCATCTTGCAAAAAATACTCATTCTTGCCCCTGCACGATCATGTCCGCTCATCCATAAGGCATCACAGGACTTGATCTAGCGCCAAAATCAATGCGTCAAGATCCTCAGTGGTCGTATAATGCACAAAAGATAACCGCAGCACACCATGCGCCGGATCAACCCCGACACCGCCAAGTGCGCGATTGGCATAGAAGCTGCCGCCCCCCGCCATGATGCCATGCGGTGCCAGCGCTTGCGCGAGGTCCAGCCCCGAACGGGCATGTTCCAGCGCAACTGTCGGCGCACGCCCTTCCGCCTGATCCGGCCCGATAAGGCGCAGATCATTGCGCCCCTTCACATAATCCAGCAGGGGTTGCAGCAAACGCGTTTCATGCGCCCGCATCAGATCATGCACCTGCGCCATGCGCGATGCAGCCTCCTGTGCCGCGCCATCCTTGAAATGGTGGGCATGCAGCGCATCAAAATAATCCGCCATTCCCGCACAAGCCGCAATCTGCGCATGGTCGGGGCCGGCGGGGGTGAACCGTTTATACAGTGTGTCGGCATTGAAATAATGCGCCTGATTGGGCAGTTCCGCGCCCAGATCACGCCGTATAACCATCAAGCCCTGATGCGGCCCATATGTTTTATAGGCCGAGAACAGGTAAATATCCGCCCCCAATGCCGCCACATCCGGCAGGCCATGCGGCGCATAGGACACGCCGTCCACGCAAGACCGGATACCCGCCTGTCGCAAGCCCTGACAAATTTGCGCCACCGGATTGATTTCGCCCACAATATTCGAACAATGCGGGAAACAGACCAGCCGCACCTTGTCATCGATCAGCTGCCACAGCGCTTCAGGGTCCAGCTGGCCGCTTGTCGGGTCGATCTGCCATTCGCGGATGATGATGCCTTGTGCCTGCAACCGCCGCCAAGGGCCCGAATTTGCCTCATGATCCTGATTTGTCACGACGATCGCATCACCCAGCGACAGCATTTCGCCGAAGGCGCGCGCCAGCACATAGGTATTTGCACTGCTCGAGGGGCCGAAACTCAACTCATCGCTGTCCACGCCCATCATTGCAGCAAGGCGGTCGCGCGCCTCGTCCATTTCGGCACCGGCGGCCTGCGATGCGCCATAGGCCCCATAAGGCTGAACCTTGCGTTCGTGATAATAGCGGAACAACCGGTCAATCACGGGCCTGCAGGTATAGGACCCGCCTGCATTCTCGAAAAAACGCTGCCCCTCCAGCGCGGGTTGCTGGAATGCGGGAAACATTGAACGGACGAAACGGGTATCAAGCACAGTGTCGGTCATGGCGCGGGATTCCTTGAACAGTCTTTCCCGACAATCTGCGCCGCCATCGGCCCGGATACAACCCGCACTTATCCCGCGCCCAGGATCACCCGCACATATTGCTGAGTTTCCGCAAAAGGCGGGATGCCGCCATGCGTCTCGACCGCGCCGGGACCGGCGTTATAGGCTGCAAGCGCCAGCCGCCAGTCACCGAATTTATCATACATCATACGCAGATAACGCGCGCCGCCCTCCAGATTCTGTTGGGGGTCATGTGGATCGACACGCAACATTTGCGCCGTGCCGGGCATCAGCTGTGCCAGACCGATCGCCCCTTTATGCGACACCGCAGCCGCGTTCCATCCGCTTTCCTGATGCACAAGACGCAGGAACAGATCTTCGGGAATATTGTGTCTGCGCGCGGCACCGCGCGCGAGATCGGCAAACGCCCCCATATCCGGCCCTGAATACCGCGGGATTACAGTGTCTTCACGCGCTTTGTCCGGTGCTGTGGGCAACAGACGCACAGACGCGGAATATTGCTGGGACAAACGCCCGTCTATAACGCGGGCGGCGCGCGTGACGACATCATTCTGACGCCCGCCGTCATTGCCACCACGCGACAGGTTCAATCCCTGCGCCAGCACAACAGACGGCGCGGGAACAAGGATCATTGCAAGACCGAAAATAACAATCGCAGCACGCATAACAGCATTTCTTAACGCAATTCGGCAAACAGGGCTATACGCAAAATACGCGGGATTTCGGGTGCAACGCGTGATTTTTTCCCGCCTTGCGCGCAGGTGACTGCATTCCCTGCTTTACCCCGCGGGGCCAATGATGGAAAACAGCCCTTAATCCAAATGCAGATTCGATGACACGCAGGGGGCAAATATGGCTGGATCGGTGAACAAGGTAATTCTGATAGGCAATCTGGGCCGCGACCCTGAAGTGCGCACATTTCCTGATGGCGGAAAGATCTGCAACCTGCGCATCGCCACATCCGAACGCTGGCGTGACCGCACGTCCGGCGAACAGCGAGAGCGGACTGAATGGCACAATGTCGTCCTGCGCGGCGAGGGGCTGGTGCGTGTGGCCGAGCAATATCTGCGCAAAGGGTCCAAAGTCTATGTTGAAGGCACGTTGCAAACCCGCAAATGGCAGGACCAAAGCGGGCAAGACAAATATTCCACCGATGTTGTCGTCGCAGGAATGGGCGGTACGCTGACCATGCTGGACGGGCGCGGCGAAGGTGGCAGCGGCGGTGGTGGCGGTGGCGGCTCAACAGGCGGTGGCGGATATGACCGCGATCAGGGATATGGCGCCAGCTACGGCAGCTCTGGCAGCGCGGCATCTGCAGGCCCATCCGATATGGATGATGAAATTCCGTTCTAAGCCCCGCTTGACGGGTCCGGCGCCGCAGGCTAATGAGGCGCCATCGCGGGTGTAGCTCAATGGTAGAGCGAGAGCTTCCCAAGCTCCAGACGAGGGTTCGATTCCCTTCACCCGCTCCATGACACATTGTCGGCGCTCAGATAGCCAGACAAGGAAACCGTTATGGTATCTTCTTCATTCGCTCATGTGCGTGGATGGGTCTTTGACCTTGATAACACGCTGTATCCGCCCGAAATCCGGCTGTTCGACCAGATTGAACAGCGCATGACCGCATTTGTCATGCAGGAACTGAATGTAGACCAGACAATCGCGAATCAGTTGCGGCAGGACTATTGGGCCACCTATGGAACGACGCTGGCCGGATTGATGCAGCGCCATGACATTGATCCAGTCCCGTATTTGCATGATGTCCATGACATAGATTTTTCGGTCATTGCACCCGACCCCGACCTTCGCCACAGAATTTCCGACCTGCCTGGCCGCAAGATTGTCTACACAAACGGATCACGCAGCTACGCACACAGGGTTCTGGACGCGCGCGGGTTGTCGGGCGTTTTCGATGCGGTCTACGGGGTCGAGAATGCGAATTACCGGCCCAAACCGGAACGCGCGGCATTCGAGCATGTGTTTTCGCAAGATGGGCTGGATATACGCACAAGCGCGATGTTCGAAGATGATCCGCGCAATCTGGCGGCCCCACATGCAATGGGAATGCGCACTGTGCATGTCGCACCGCAGCCGCACGCGCAGCCCTTCATTGACCACCACACAAATGATCTGACTGCGTTCCTGACGCTTCTGACCAAATAGCGGCATCATGTCACGCTGCATCGCAGCGCCGAATTAATTACATCCGGCTTAAATGATTACCGGAGAGTAGTGAAATGACCATGACCGCAACCCAACCCGCACAAACGCCATCCTTCCTGCGCAACGAGCCTTGGGGCATTTGGGCCGCAGTGCTGTTTGTCATCGCCACACTGATTACCGCTGTCGTCACCATGGGCCTGCCGGGATTGGTGCTTGTTATGGTGCCCGCTGCACTGGGAATGCTACTTTTGTTGTGCTTCATCGTTTTTGGCTGACAGAGTAGAGACGCAGCATTCCGTAGATTGCTGCGTTTGGCCGCATTGCACTTGCGGGCCATAGCGCTAATGTCTGGACAAGAACAAACAGAGGTCCGGCATGCGCGAAAATTTCGATATTGTGGTTTCAGGCGGCGGCATTGCCGGCCTGACTGCGGCGGCGGCATTCGGCGCGCAGGGCTATTCTGTTCTGTGTGTCGACCCGACCCCCCCCGTCATGGCCGAAGCTGACCCCAGTTCGGATTTGCGCACCACCGCATTCCTGCAACCTTCAGTCAAGGTTTTGGAACTTGCGGGGCTTTGGCAGCGGTTTTCGTCCCATGCGACCCCGTTGCAGGTCATGCGTATTGTCGATGCAGGCGGTGAAACCCATGAACCGCGCGTCAGCCATGATTTCAACGCCGCCGACATATCTGACCAGCCCTTCGGGTGGAACCTGCCCAACTGGCTGCTGCGGCGCGAATGTATGGCGCGCTTGCAAGAATTGCCCAATGTCACCTTTCGCGCGGGCATAGGAACGAAAACCCTTCTGACGCGCGAAACAGCCGCATTGATCGGGCTAAGTGATGGCAGTTCGGTGTCCGCGAAATTGCTGGTCGCGGCAGACGGTCGCAACTCGCCCATGCGCGCGGCCCTTGGTATCGATGTCAGGACCACACGTTTCGGCCAGAAGGCCCTTGCATTCGCAGTGACCCACCCTGTGCCACATGACAATGTATCGACAGAAATCCACCGTTCTGGCGGGCCGTTTACATTTGTGCCCCTGCCCGACCGCGATGGCAAACCCTGTTCCGCCATTGTCTGGATGGAAACAGGGCCGGAAGCCGCCCGCCTTGCCGCCCTGCCCATCCCTGAATTCGAGGCCGAGATGAACCTGCGGTCTTGCGGGTTGTTCGGGGAATTGCATCTGGCAACGCGCAGAACGGTCTGGCCCATCATCAGCCAGATCGCCACCCAGTTCTATGGCGAACGCACCGCGCTGATGGCCGAGGCCGCACATGTCGTCCCCCCCATTGGCGCGCAGGGCCTGAATATGTCGCTGGCCGATCTGACAACGCTGGTGGATCTGGCAACACCGGACGGCCTTGGAACTGCGCAAATGCTGCGCGCCTATAACCGACGCCGCTATCCGGATGTGGCGTTGCGGGTGTCAGGTGTTGGCATGCTGAACCGTGCATCCATGATTGATGCACAGCCCTTGCGTGATATCCGCGCCAGAGTGCTGGATACAATGTATTCCACCTCGCCCATTCGCCACACCCTTATGAAAATGGGAATCGGTGTCAGCTAGGGCGCGCCGCGCCTGTTCCGGCATGCGATTTCCAAGCTGCGGGAAACTAGTCCTTGAACTGCATGCAGGTGCTGCTTATCTTGCCTGATGGCAGGTGCTGCTCTTCTTGTGTGTGGCCCTTTTCCAGTGGCCGATAAGCATCTCCGAGGGAGCTGGCTCTGACATGGTCCTGGCCTTGTTATCTGGCGCCCACCTGAACACTCAGGCTCTCGGGAAATTCACGCCACCACGGTCGCTGCGGGCCTGCCACCTTATGATTTAGCAGATATCCTTATCGGCACCGGATCGGAATGGGGCACCCCGTGTCCGCCATGATGGTCATCATCGTCATCATCTTCAAAGCCCATACGCATGATGCGAATGGCAAATTGCACGCCAGCAAAAACAAGCCCGTTAAAAAAGAAGATCAGAAACAAGCCCAACAGCCCGTCACTGGACCCGAAGACAAGGCGCTGAAGATTGGCCACGTTGAAATAAATCAGGATGGCGGTAAACACGGCAGACAGTGCAAAGCCGATCGCGACTTGCTGGATATAGACCTTGATAAGCTTCGGCATATCGCACCCCTAATGCGGCGTTATCCCTTTATGATACGCCTGCGTCGTATAAAAACAAGGCGCACCCCCTGTTCCAGACCAAATGTCGCGGATCATCGCGCACGCCAGGCATGACCCTTGCCCCGCCCCGCATTCCCACCTATCCACGACCCATGCGCATTTTCCAAAATATCATCAGTGATCGCGGGTCCAAATATGCGGTATCGGGCGGACTATGCAGCAGCAGCACTGCCGCCCGAGACTTCCTGATCCAGTTGAAACAAGACCGGAAATTCGCCAAGGCCACACATAACAGTTGGGGCCTGATCTGCGCGGAAGGGCCCTTGAAAAACGATGATGGCGAGGCGGGCGCAGGCATGACAATCCTGCGCATGCTGGAACGCGAAGGGCTGCATAACCACATTATCGTCGTCACGCGCTGGTATGGCGGAAAACACCTTGGCGGTGACCGATTTAGGCATGTGCAATCGGCCGTGCGGCATTATATGGCGCAGGTGCAGCCCGACCATACGGGCCAATAGCAAGCCGAACAACAGCAAGACAAGGCGTCCCGCCCGTGATCGTGATTGAACATGGCCCTTTGGGCAAACCCGCAGTTTTTGACACACCCCGACAGGTGCTGGTTGCATGGCGGCCCGACGATGTGGTGCCAGTTCTGGCGCAAGCAGAAGCCGCGCGGGCGCAGGGGGCGTGGATCGCGGGCTATCTGACCTATGAGGCGGGCCATGTCTTTGAACCGCGCCTGCACGCATCGCTCAAGCATGATGCCAATGCGCCACTGGCTGTGCTGGGTGTCTTTGATGCCCCGCTTGACGCGGAAGCAGCTCTCACCAAAGCGCAGGAGGATGCACCGCAAGCACGCCTTGCGCCATTGCAGCCCGTGATAGACCGCGCCGCGTATGATGACGCCTTCGCAAGGTTGCAGAATTATATCGCAGCCGGTGATTGCTATCAGATCAACCTGACCTTTCCGCTGGCAAGCAGGTTGCTGTCAGGCACAGCGCTGGGATTATATGGCGCCTTGCGCGCAGGGCAGCAGGTCGGTTTTGGTGCGTTTGTTGATGTCGGCGTGGGGCCTGTTATCATATCGCGCAGTCCGGAATTATTCTTTCAGGTTCAGGGCGGCATCATCGAAAGCCGCCCGATGAAGGGCACGGCCCCGCGCGGTGCCGATGCAACGCAGGACGCGGCGCTGTTGCAGGAGTTGCGTGACAGCGAGAAATCACAGGCCGAAAACCTGATGATCGTGGATTTGTTACGCAACGATATTGCGCGCATATCCGAGGTCGGGTCTGTGAAAGTGCCGGAGCTTTTCGCCATCGACAGTTTCGCAACGGTTCACCAAATGAGCAGCCGCATTCAGGGACGCCTGCAACACGGGGCCGACCTGCCGGGTCTTATGGCCGCGCTGTTTCCCTGCGGGTCCATCACTGGCGCCCCCAAGATCCGCGCCATGCAAATCATCGCAGAGTTGGAGCCGCACCCGCGCGGTGTTTATTGCGGGGCAATCGGTTGGGCAGCCCCGTCAGGTGATCAATGCTGGTCTGTGGGCATCCGGACCTTGCGCCTGTCGTCCGACGGTCAGATATTGGCCAATGTCGGCGGCGGCGTGGTGCAAGACAGCACCGCCACAGGCGAGTGGGAGGAAGCATTGTGGAAAGCACGTTATATGCAGACGCTGATCAGCCAGGGCTGAAGCTGATTGAAACCATGTATTGGGACGGGCGCAGCGCGCGCAACTGGGCGCTGCATCTGGCGCGGTTGCAAGCAGGCGCGGCGGCCCTTGGCTGGGAGTGCCCGCAGCCTGTCATTCATGGCCCCGACCACCCCGCACGATTGCGCCTTACGCTGGATGCGCACGGCACCTTGTCAGTGGAACCCCAGCCCCTGCCCCCGCCTGCAACGTCATGGCGCATCGGGCTTGCGCGGGATCGCCTGACGTCATCGGACCCTTGGTTGCGCATAAAATCCACGCGCCGCGAAACCTATGACAAGGCGCGCGCATCGTTGCCGCCCCTGCTGGACGAACTGATTTTTCTGAACGAACGCGATGAGGTCTGCGACGGAACCATCACAACCGTTTTCTTTGATCGCGGCCACGGCATGCGCACCCCGCCCCTGTCGTCGGGGGTGTTGCCCGGGGTGCTGCGCGCCTCCCTGAACTGCCCCGAGGAACGCTTGCTGGCAGATGACCTGCCCAAGGTGCGCCTATGGGTGGGCAATGCACTGCGCGGACTGATGGATGCACGTTTCGTGAAAGCCGCCTGATCCATCACCCCAAAGGGCAAACGGGATCACAAAAAGCCGCGTTCACATCACAACATAAGGTCTGATTCAGCTGAGTGGTCGGGGCGATAGGATTCGAACCTACGACCTACGGTACCCAAAACCGTCGCGCTACCAAGCTGCGCCACGCCCCGACTGAGCGCTATGTAACGGGGTTGTCCGGCCAAGAAAAGGGGCAATCTTACCTTTGGCAGAATAAACCGCATTCCATCGCGTTATGGTTCACAACTCCACAGGGCGTTGTCGCTATCAAGGCGCGGATGGCGCAGCTGCGACCCGATATCGATACCGATCGCCTCTGACAGGCCACCATTGATTTCCAGCACCATCAACACGTTATCCCCACCGGGAATGGGCGTTGTGTCATGGGGAATCGCGTTTTCATGAATATGTGTCACCGCACCTGTCGGGTCGACAAAAATCATGTCCAGCGGAATCAACGTGTTGCGCATCCAGAAGGAAGGGCTGGTCGGCGCGTCAAAAATGAACAGCATACCGGCAGACCGCGCCAGATTTTCGCGGTTCATAAGTCCTTGCGCACGCAGGGCCTCGGTATCCGCGACCTCGACACGGAAGCGCGCTTGCCCCCAATCACCGCGCAGATCCACCCGCTCGTCACTGCATGCTGCCTGAACCGGCCCACCGGCGGCCAGAAGCCCCAGCGCGAAACACGCGGATATGACAGCACGCCGCCACATCACTGGTCCCCGCTGCCATCAGCGCCCTGTGCAGGACTGGCCATGCCCGCCTCCCATGGCTCGATCGAGACGGCCATGCGTCCGCGTTCACCCTCTGCCACCCGCATGGCCAGCGCTTCGCCGGGTTGCAATTCGGCAAGGCCCGCGCGGCGCAGTGTCTCCATGTGAACAAACACGTCTTCGGGCTTGCCAAAAACATTGGCGAAGCCGAACCCCTTGACCTTGTCAAACCATTTGACGCGCGCCGGTTCCAACGGGATAGACGTGTCTACAGGCGCGCCCCCCTCCAACCCGTCCACCGCCGAGGTTTGCTCGCCTTCAGGCGGCAGCACTTCAAGCACCTCTACGGTTTGGAATCCGCGTGTCGTCTTTTGGGCCATAATCGTAATTCGCGCACCGTCGCACACCGAATTCAAGCCAAAATTCCGCAATGCGTTCGCATGAAGCAAAATGTCCGAACCGGCATCGGCGGCAATGATGAACCCAAACCCCTTGCTGGGGTCAAACCATTTGACGACACCGGAATATTTTTCTGTCGTCTCGTCAGGCGAAGTCATGTCTGTTGTTCCACATCTTTTATTTTTATCGCTGTCGGCATACCAATCCACGCGCTTCGCCAGATCACAGGCACATCATAGCGCCGCACGCAGTCGGTTCAAGGCGAGAGTCGCGTCACAGTCCATGCGTCGGAAACTGTCGTCCTGTGCCACCGGAACCGGTCATGTAACCGGAAATCGCCATCAGCCCAGAACTCGATTTCAAGGGGCACAATTTTGTAGCCCCCCCAGAATGGCGGGCGCGGCGGATTGGTTCCGTGACGTATGGTCTGGCGCGCGACTTCTGCCATCAGGTCGCTGCGTGCGCCCAATGGCCGGGACTGGCGCGACGCCCAGGCGCCCAGCTTGCTTTTCAGCGACCGCGACGCAAAATAGGTATCTGCCTCCTTCCCCTCCACGCGTGCGGTCACGCCGCGCACACGGATCTGACGACGCAAGGATTTCCAGTGCAGAACGAAGGCAGCCTTGCGCGCTGCATCAATCTCCTGCGCTTTCACGCTGCCATAATTGGTGTAGAAAACGAATGCATCGTCCAGAATATCCTTCAGAAGCACCATCCTGACATTGGGCAAGCCATCGGGATCAACCGTAGATAATGCAATCGCATTGGGGTCATTCGGTTCTGTTTCCTGCGCCTGTGCCAACCATGACCTCGCCAGGGCGAACGGGTCTTCACCTGCAAAAATTCCGCTGCGCGTGCTCACATGTCCTCCGCTCATAGCCTGAAAGGATCCAGCACGCATCACGGTTGCGGTGCTTCGATATCCCTTGAGCTATGACAAAATAAAATTACGACTTTCGTATTAATGATGCGCCCGGTTTACGCAACCCCTGACAAGCGGTTTACGCTGGTTCTGATCCTGTGCGGGCCCAAATTTGTGCAGGCGCGCGCAAACAGGCTGACTTGCGCGGCTCTTGCGCTTGGCCTAAAGCAGATTAACACCATTCCAGCAAGGAGCGACAGGACAATGGCACAATTGATGAGCGGCAAACGCGGCCTTATCATGGGGCTTGCAAATGACAAGTCCATTGCGTGGGGGATCGCACGCGCGCTTGCCGAACATGGTGCCGAACTGGCCTTCGCCTATCAAGGCGATGCCTTGAAAAAACGCGTGCTTCCGCTGGCCGAAAGCCTCGGCACACCGCATCTGTTCGAATGCGACGTCACTGATATGGCTTCGGTGGACGGGGTGTTTGACGGGTTGGAAAAACTCTGGGGAACGATTGATTTCGTGGTCCATGCCATCGGTTTCTCGGACAAAAGCGAATTGCGCGGGCGCTATGTCGACACCTCGCGCGACAATTTTGCCATGACGATGGACATCTCGGTCTATTCCTTCACGGCCGTGTGCCAGCGTGCCGCAAAACTCATGCCAGACGGCGGCAGCCTGCTGACCATGACCTATTACGGCGCCGAACAGGTGATGCCGCATTACAATGTCATGGGCGTGGCCAAGGCGGCGCTGGAAGCGTCCGTCAAATATATCGCCGAGGATCTGGGCAAGGATGGCATCCGCTGCAACGCGATCAGTGCAGGGCCAATCAAGACGCTGGCGGCATCTGGCATCGGTGATTTCCGCTATATCATGAAATGGAACGAACTGAACTCGCCCCTGCGCCGCAATGTCACGCAAGAAGAAGTCGGCAAGGCAGCACTTTATCTGCTGTCAGACCTCGGGTCCGGCACCACAGGCGAAAACCTGCATGTCGATGCAGGCTATCATGTCGTCGGCATGAAAGCGGTGGACGCCCCCGATATCGACGTTGTCACCGGCAAGAAGGACGCGCATTGACATGACGCTTGCGGCCTTTCTGGCGTTTGTCGGCCTGACATTATTTGCCGCCATCAGCCCCGGCCCTGCCGTGTTGATGGCCGCGCGCACGGGCTTGCTGGAAGGGTTCCGCACAGGCGTGTTTTTGGCCATGGGAATTGGCGCGGGCGCAGTTTTCTGGGCATCGGCGGCGTTATTCGGCTTGGGCGTGATCTTCGCTGCCGCGCCTGCATTGCTGTGGGCGCTGAAGGTCGCGGGGGCGGCGTATCTGCTGTATCTGGGCTGGGGCATGTGGCGCAATGCACGCGCGCCCCTTGACATGTCCCAGACCCGCGCCCTGCCCCACACGCCCCTGTCCGCCTTCCGTCTGGGGCTGCTGACGCAACTGGCCAATCCCAAGCCCGCTGTCATGTTCGCAGCCATCTTCCTTGGCACTGTGCCCCCGCAAACCCCGCTTTGGGTGCTGGGGGCGCTGCTGGGGGTTGTGTTCCTGAATGAAACGCTGTGGAACACCGCTGTTGCGCGTGTCTTTGCCATGGACCGCACGCGGGCGCGCTATATTTCGCTGAAAACCCTGATTGACCGGACCTTTGGCGGGCTTTTGGCCCTGCTGGGGGTCAAGATCGCTGCCACCTGAAAGGACCAGTCCCATGACCGACCGCCTGCCCCATGAAAAAGGCTTCCATATCAGCTGGGACCAGATTCACCGTGACAGCCGCGCGCTGGCGTGGCGGCTGGACAAGCAAGGACCCGATGGCGGGCAATGGCGCGCTGTTGTGGCCATTACCCGCGGCGGCCTTGCGCCTGCGATGATCATCTCCCGCGAACTCGATATTCGCGTCGTGGACACGATCAGCGTGAAATCCTATGACCACCAGTCCAGGGATGCGGCAAAAGTGCTGAAATCACCGCAAGCCGACATGATGGGCGATGGCGAAGGTATTCTGATCATCGACGATCTGGTCGACACCGGCAAAACGCTGGAACTCGTGCGCCAGCTCTACCCCAAAGCACATTTTGCCACTGTCTATGCAAAACCACAGGGCCGCGACATGGTCGATACCTTCATCACCGAAGTCAGTCAGGATACATGGATCTTCTTCCCATGGGATATGGCGCTGCAATATGTGGAACCTTACCGCGGCACCTGATCGCGCCAAGTGTCCCCATACCCAGCATTCCAAGTTCATTCTGGCACAAATATCCCCCGAACACGGGTTTCTCAAGGGGGGCCTGCCCCCCTTGAGGCAGGGGGTTTGGGGGGCGGCAGCCCTCCAAGGCACCCTTCTGAAAGACGCGCAAAATGCGCAGTCTCAATCCTCGAACAATTCGGATTGTCCGGCTTCCGCCTCGCCCTCGTCATCCTCGGCCAGCGCGTCACGGCCGGGCATGGGGCGGCTGTCCAGCAGGCCCGCTTCACGCAATTCCCGAAGGCCGGGCAAATCGCGCGAGGATTCCAGCCCGAAATGGTCCAGAAACTCCGTGGTCACCACGAAGGTTACCGGCCTGCCCGGCGTCATGCGTCGCCGTCCCAGCCGGATCCAGTCCAGTTCCAGCAACTGGTCGATTGTGCCGCGCGACAGCGCAACGCCTCTGATCTCCTCGATCTCGGCGCGGGTTACGGGCTGGTGATAGGCAATGATCGCCAGGGTTTCGATGGCCGCGCGCGACAGTTTTCGGATCTCAACACGTTCGGATTGCATCAAATAGGCCAGATCAGGCGCAGTGCGCAGCGCATATCCGTCCCCCACCCGCACCAGATTCACGCCGCGCCCCTGATAGCGCGTGCGCAGATGCGCCAGCGCTTCGGCAGCATCGCAACCATGCGGCAGGCGCGCAGCAATCATCGCCTGCGACAGCGGCTCGGTGCTGGCAAACAAGATCGCCTCGATCATGCGCTCCTGCTCGGGCATGGGGGGGGCGGGGAACAGGGTTTTGTCGGTGCTGTCTGCGGGGGGCTGGCTCATGATATGGTCTTAATGTCCTGCCCGCCTGCGCAGAT
>SR_TP_S13solDRAFT_1000623_pt1 | contig 13284 bp, 15 predicted proteins | sample SodReaTP_S13sol_FD_11159 | JGI IMG/M metagenome (IMG submission 11159)
GCATCGTCAACATCGGCTCGATCAACGGCCAGGCCGGCCAGTACGGGCAGGTCAACTACGCCGCGGCCAAGTCCGGCATCCACGGTTTTACCAAGGCGCTGGCCCAGGAGGGCGCGGCCGTGGGCATCACGGTCAACGCGATCGCTCCGGGTTACATCCAGACCAGCATGGTCGAGGCTGTGCCCGAGCGCGTACTGGGCAAGATCATCGAGCGCATTCCGGTCGGCCGGCTTGGCCAGCCGGAGGAAATCGCGCGTGGGGTGGCGTTCCTGGTCGCCGATGATGCCGGTTTCATCACCGGCTCTACGCTGTCGATCAACGGCGGCCAGCATATGTACTGATGGATGGTTGCGGAATAGGTCGCACGGCTTCGCGCAGCGACGGTTCGATTGTCGTCGACTGACCGTCCTGCTTCGCCATGGCGCAGGAGTCGCGGACGCGGTTCGAACGCATCGGTAAAGGGGGGCAGGAATTGAATCGGACATTCGGCGGCATCGGAATCAACGCCATGATGACCGGTCTGCTCTGGCTGGTCATGGCGCTGCTGGTCGAGCACTTGTGGCAGCTCGAAACCCGGCGCGCGCAAGAGGACCGTCGAGCCGAGCTGATGGTGGAAACCGCCGCGGCGCGGGCGCGGCTGGAATCCGAACTCAATGCCACGCTGTACCTGACCTCCGGGCTGGTCGGTTACGTCACGGCCTACGATGACCTGCTGGAACCACAAAGGGTGGAAACGGCGCTGGAAGTGATCCATCGCACCGGCCGGCATGTGCGCAACGTAGCGCTCGCGCCCGACAACGTGATCCGGTTCATTTACCCGCTGGAAGGCAATCGCGACGCCCTGGGCGTGGCTTATGCCGATCTTCCGCAGCAGTGGCCCGATGTCCGGCGTGCCATCGACGAGCGGCGCACGGTGCTGGCCGGTCCGCTGGATCTGGTCCAGGGCGGTCATGGTCTGGTCGTTCGCACGCCGGTCTTTCTCGGCGACGGGCGCTACTGGGGCGTTCTCAGCCTGGTGATCGACAGCGATTCCCTGTTCCGGGCCGCCGGCCTGACCGAAGTGGACGGGGTGGACTTCGTGATTTCCAGTCGCATTGACGGGCATTCGGGCGAGGCCGACGAATCGGTGATCTTCGGCGATCCGGGTATGCTTTCAATCCGGGGCAGGCCACTGGAGATTGCGGTTCCCGGCGGAAGCTGGCTGATCGCCGCGCAAGATCATTCGGTCGGCCGGGCTACTTCGCGCGCTCTCGATGCCTACCGTGTCGGCGGCCACCTGGTTGTGCTGGTGATTGCCATCCTGGTATTTGCGCTGCTGACCGAACGTGATCGCATTCGTTTCCTGGCATTGCATGATCCGCTGACCCGCCTGCCCAACCGGCGCCAATTCAAGCGCAGGATGAACAGACTTCTGCAGTCGGCTTCGAGCAGAAGTGTCACTCTGCTCTACATCGACCTGAACGGGTTCAAGGCAGTCAATGATCAGTATGGACATGGCCGGGGGGATGAGGTGCTGGCCATGATCGCGCAGCGCATGAAGCCGCTGCTGCATCGGGGGGAGATGCTGGCGCGCATCGGCGGGGATGAATTCGCGGTCGTGCTGCCGGAAGATGCGCAAGGGCAGCGCTCGCGTCAGCTTGCCGAGGCGATCCGCGGCGCGATTCAGAAGCCGTACCCGGGCATCGAATTGCCCGAGCCGCTGGATGCGGCGATCGGGGTTGCCGTCAGCCCCGATGACGGGACCGATCCGCTCACCCTGCTGCATGCCGCCGACGAACGCATGTATGACCACAAGGGCCGTAACCGCCCCGCCTCCCGAACCTCCTGAAATCCGGTCCGACCGGCGCAGGACCGCACCGCTGCACAGGAAAACAAGCCCCGGCGCTATGCTTGCCCGATGCCCGCGAATTCGAAATCCCTCCCGGAACCACTGTCGGCCTGGCCTGGCTGGCTGAATACGGCCGTGATGCTGCTGGCACCGTCCCGGCAGGTGCTGTGGATGAATGCAGCGGCCGAAGACCTGTGGGGTTTGAGCATGTCCCGCCCGCAAGTCCTCGGGCAACGCCTGTTGCGCTGGATCGAGCAGGCGGGTCTGAACTCGCTTCTGGAGCCCGCCCGACATCCGTCCGGCCGGGTGGTGGTGCGCGGGGTGGAGTTCCGGCGCGACAGCGGCCGCATCGAGCTGGATCTGACGATCACGCCGCTGCCCGAGCAGCACCTGCTGCTGGAATTGCATGTCGCCGGGCCGCGACCGCGGGCGGAGTTCGAGCGCGAACAGCGTCAGCATCTGTCCCGATCGGTCATGGTGCAGCTCGCGCACGAGGTGCGCAACCCGCTGGCGGCGATGCGTGGTGCCGCGCAATTGTTGACAAGACAGGAGCCTGATCCGCGGCGTCGTGAGCTGGCCGAAATCATCCAGCATGAAGTCGACAGGCTGGAGCGGCTGGTCGATCGCGTGTTGCTGAAAAGCGGGCCGGTCGAGCTGCGGCCGGGGAATGTGCATCGTGTGGTCGAGCGTCTGGTCGCGTTGTTGGGTGCCGAAGCCGGGGACATGGTCCGGGTCGAGCGCGATTACGATCCCAGCCTGCCGGCCATTGCGTTTGATCATGACCGGTTGTTGCAGGCATTGCTCAACATCGGGCGCAATGCCCTGCAGGCGGCGGCGCGGCAAGTCCGGGTTTCGACGCGCGTGCAGAGAAACCTGACCTGGGGCGGGAAATTGCATCGGCTGGCGGCTGTCATCGAAATCCACGATGATGGGACCGGCGTGCCCGAAGATCTGGCCGGATCGCTGTTCTTTCCGCTGGTCAGTGGACGACCGGACGGTTCCGGTCTGGGCCTGTCGATTGCCCAGGCCATCGTCACCGGTCATGCCGGCTGGATCGAGTTCGATAGTCGGCCGGGCAGGACCCGGTTTCGGGTTTTGCTGCCGTTTGCAGGCTCTCCCGAGGGAAATCAGCATCATGGGTGAACAAGGATCGGAAATCTGGATTGTCGACGACGACGCCTCGGTACGCCGGGTGCTGGCGCGCGCGCTGGAGGCCGAGGGTTTCGGTGCGCGCGAGTTTGCCGCGGCGGACGATCTGCTCGAAGCGCTGAATTCCGCCCGGCGGCCCGGGCTGGTGGTTACCGATTTGCGCATGCCCGGCATGGACGGGCTGGCACTGCTGGATGCCATCGGCCGCGCCGCACCCGGGCTGCCGGTGATCGTGATGACCGCGTTTGCCGACCTGGACAACAGCGTAGAAGTGTTGCGCCGCGGCGCTTTCGAGATTCTGGCCAAGCCTTTCGATCTGGATGAGGCGGTGGCGCTGGTGCGGCAGGCGCTGGCCACGGATGCCGAAACCGGCCCGGCCCCCGCACCCGGTCCGATGGATGCTTCGCTGATTGGTGCCGCGCCTTCGATGAAGCAGGTGTTCAGGGTCATCGCCCGCCTGGCCGGCAGCGAGTTGAACGTGCTGCTGCTGGGCGAGACCGGAACCGGCAAGGAAAGGATTGCGAGGGCACTGCATGACACCTCGCCGCGCAAGCACGGTCCGTTCGTCGCGGTCAACGTCGCCGCCATCCCGGCCGAGCTGCTGGAATCGGAATTGTTCGGCCACGAGCGCGGTGCGTTCAGCGGTGCCGACCAGGCCCGTCCCGGCTATTTCGAGCAGGCTGCCGGCGGCACGCTGTTGCTCGACGAGATCGGCGAAATGCCCGCCGGCCTGCAGGCGCGGCTGTTGCGCGTGCTGGCCGACGGCGATTTTTACCGCCTGGGTGCGACCCGGCCGCGCCGGGCCGATGTGCGCCTGATTGCGGCCACCCATCGGGATCTGGCCGAGGAGGTCGCGGCCGGCCGCTTTCGCGCCGATCTGTTCCACCGGCTCGATGTCGTGGCGCTGGAACTCCCGGCGTTGCGCGAGCGCGCCGAAGACATTCCCTTGCTGCTGGACTTCTACCTGCATTCCGCCGCGGTGCAGCTCGGTGTGCCGTGCAAGCGCCTGTCCGATCGCGCCCGGGCCGAACTGACCGCCTATGCCTGGCCGGGCAACGTGCGTGAGCTGGTCAACCTGTGCCTGCGTCTGACCGCGTTACTGCCGGGGCGCGAGATCGCGCTCGGGGAGCTGCCCATGGTTCGCCAGGATGCCGGTTCCGACTGCGAGTGGCTGGATCTGCTGGCGCTCTGGACCCGGCAGAGACTGGCGGCCGGGGACACGAGTCTGCTGCCGAAAGCCGCGGAGCTGCTGGAGCAGCGCATGATCGACGAGGCGCTGCGCCATACCGCCGGCGCGCGCGCCGAAGCCGCGCGCCTGCTCGGCATCGGGCGCAATACGCTGACGCGCAAGAAACAGGACTGAGCCCGCCCGAGCCGCGGCTTGATGACCAGCCCGGGCGGCGGGTTGATCACCAGGATGGGCGGGGCGCACCAGCCCGGTGCGTTCCCGGCACCGCCGTGCGCCGTCCCGGTGCATCGGGTTATCCGCAGCAAAGACCCGAAATCCATGTAAATCAAACGGTTGGAGCCGACCAGCACGGTTGGCACTGCGCTTGCTTATTGACTGGCAGACACGCAGCGCAAGGAACATCCGTGAAGTTGATCACCGCCATCATCAAGCCATTCAAGCTCGACGATGTCCGCGAGGCCCTGGCCGAACTCGGCATCCAGGGCATGACCGTGACCGAGGCCCGCGGCTTTGGTCGTCAGAAAGGGCATACCGAGCTGTATCGCGGCGCCGAGTATGTCATCGATTTCCTGCCCAAGATCAAGCTGGAAGTGGCATTGACCGACGACATGGTCGAGCGTGCCATCGAGACCATCTCCGACACCGTGGGCTCCGGCCGCATCGGGGACGGGAAGATCTTTGTTACCAGTCTCGAACGCGTGGTGCGCATCCGCACCGGCGAAGAAAACGAATCCGCACTGTAGGGGCCGTCATGATCGAACTTGAATACGCACTCAATACCTTTTACCTGCTGGTCTGCGCGGCGCTGGTGATGTGGATGGCCGCAGGATTCACGATGCTGGAGGCCGGGCTGGTCCGGGCGCGCAACACGGTCGAAATCCTGACCAAGAACGTCGCGCTGTACGCGATTGCCTGTGTCATGTACTTCCTGGTCGGCTATGCGCTGATGTATCCCGACCAGGGCATCAATGGATTCTGGTCCGGTTTCGGCTTCGGCATCCCGGCCGAACACCAGCCCGACGCGGTCCTGGCCGGCGGCATCGATTATTCGGTGATGGCCGATTTCATGTTCCAGGTGGTGTTCGTGGCCACGGCCATGTCCATCGTCTCCGGCGCGGTGGCCGAGCGCATGAAGCTGTGGTCGTTCCTGGCCTTTGCCGTGGTGCTGACCGGCGTCATCTATCCGCTGCAGGGTTACTGGTCCTGGGGCGGTGGGTTTCTCGATGCACTCGGCTACTCCGATTACGCCGGCAGCGGCATCGTGCACATGGCCGGTGCGGCTGCGGCGCTGGCCGGGGTCTGGCTGCTGGGCCCCAGAATCGGCAAATACGCGCCCGACGGCAAGTCGCGAGCGTTGCCGGGCGCCAACCTGCCGCTGGCCACGCTGGGCATGTTCGTGTTGTGGATGGGCTGGTTCGGATTCAACGGCGGGTCGGAGCTTGCGATCGCCGGGATCGAGTCGGCCGGCAATGTGGCGCGGGTATTCGTCAATACCAATCTGGCCGCCGCCGCCGGGCTGATCGCGGCCCTGCTGGTCGCGCGCTCGCTGTTCGGCAAGGCTGATCTGACCATGACGCTGAACGGTGCTCTGGCCGGGCTGGTCGCGATCACCGCCGGACCCCTGGCGCCGACACCGATCGCCGCGATCGCGCTGGGACTGGTGGCCGGGGTCGTGGTGGTTTTTTCCATTCTCGGCCTGGACCGGCTGAGGCTGGACGATCCGGTCGGCGCGATCTCGGTACACGGAAGCTGCGGGATCCTCGGCCTGCTGGCCGTGCCGCTGTTCGATGCCGAGGCCGGCTTTGTCGCGCAGTTGACCGGCATCGCGGTCATTGGCGGTTTCGTGTTCCTGGCCAGCGCGCTGGTCTGGTTTCTGCTGGCCATGGCCGTCGGCATCCGGGTCGAACCCGAGGACGAGCAGGCCGGGCTGGATCTTGCCGAATGCGGCATGGAAGCCTATCCGGATTTCGCCCACGGCGGCGACTGATGAATTGAACGATCTACCCCCGAAGCGGCAGTCGGTCCGGCAATAGGTCTGTCCGATCCGCGCTTCATTGGGCCCGGTCTTCCGGGCCCTTTTTTTATGTCATTTGTCTGACATGCGGCGTTGGGGTAACCAGGCCCGTCCTTCCAGCATTGCCGACGTCGCAGCCTTGCAGAAGTCGTGAATCATCGTCGTGAACCTGCGTCGTGCCGCACCCCGAAACGCAAGCCGCCGCCATGCGAATTGCAACTGGCAATGACCTGCTTTGTGTGTTAGCGTACATAACAAGGTGCTACCGTTGGCTTAGAGTTATTTGTTCGGGACAACGCCCGCCGGACAGCGAACCGGGCACCGTTTTGTCGACAGCGAAAGGCACCGCCGGGAGCAACCACCATGCCGATCTCCCCGAAAACGCCGACGGACAACCTTCTTCTCGACGCCCTTCCGCCTGAGGCCAAAGGGCGCCTGTTCCCGCATCTGAGAAAGGTCGAGCTTCCGCTGGGGACCGTCATCTATGAGGCCGGGCAGCAGGTGGATTATGTCTATTTCCCGATCGACTGCATCATCTCTCTGCTCTACGTGATGCTCGACGGCGCGTCGGCCGAGATCTCGGTGGTCGGCAACGAGGGCATCGTCGGTATCGCGGTATTCATGGGTGGGCAAAGCACGCCGAGCCGGGCACTCGTCCAGAGTGGCGGGACGGCCTGGCGACTGCCCGCGGTCGAACTCAAAAGCGAATTCAACCACTATCCCGAAATGCGCATGCTGATGCTGCGCTATACCCAGGCGCTGATCACTCAGATGGCGCAAACGGCCGTTTGCAACCGGCACCATTCGATCGACCAGCAACTTTGCCGCTGGTTGCTGCTTTCGATGGACCGCCTGCCGACCAGCGAGCTGACCATGACGCAGGAATTGATCGCAAACATGCTCGGCGTTCGGCGAGAGGGCGTGACCGAGGCGGCCGGCAAGCTCTAGAAGGCCGGCATCATTCGCTACCAGCGCGGCCATATCACGGTGAAGGATCGCCCGGCGCTGGAAAAGCGGTGCTGCGAGTGCTACGAAGTGGTCAAGCGCGAAACCGACCGCCTCCAGAGTTACGCGATGTAGCGACCGAAGGACCGGAAATTTCCCGCGTGGCGCTGCGGTGATCAGGTGTCTTTCGGGGTTTCCTTGATTTTCTTCTGCAGATTTCCGGCGCCCACTTGCGCCTTGCCCGCGGCTTTTGTTGCCTTGCCCTTGAACTGAAGGCTCTTGTTGCCGGTAATACGGCCGAATGCCTCCTTCGCCTTGCCCTTGGCCTGCTTCATTCGGCCCTTGACCTGATTCTTGTTCACGAGTCGGTTTCCTGTTTGCGTCGAATGCGAACCAGCAGTATCCCCCCAAAATGATCCGCCGTCTGTTCGGCGGCATACCGTTGCTCCAGTCGCGCGGCACTGTTCGCTGGCGAACAGACGCCGGACACCGCGAGCGTTATTGTGGCGCAGGTGAAACAGCAGGTGCCGAAAGCGGGAAACTCGCAACCCGGCAATCCATGCTCGATACCGGACCGTCCGATGCGACAACCCGGTTGCATTGCCCGGAGCGGCTCAGGTTCACCTTGCTTTACCGGAAGGGCCGCGCATGATGAGGCCGTTTCGGAACTCATATCTGCAAAGGAAGAGATGATGAATACGTTCATGAAACACAAGCAAACGCCGGTCACGGTGCTGTTACTCGCAGGGCTGATTGGTTCTTCAACACTCGCCGCCCAGGAAGAGCCGGGCCGCGTTGACATGCCGCGACCATCGACTGACATAGCCAGTTGCCAGGACGTGGAATGGAACACATCCCTGTTGACCCGCTACCCCTGGGTGATGGAATCGTGCCATGAGGTTATCGTTGTTGACGGACAGAACTGGGCTCGCTTCGAAGCAGAGTTCGAGGGCATGAATCGCGACGGAACCTTTGATGTCGACTTCCTGAACCGGCGCGGCAGGTCCCAGGGCATTGTTTCGCTGAAGCCGAGGCCGAATCAAAAGGTGTTGCTGGATAATCGCGAATACGCATTCTCCGACCTTCGCGATAACCAGAAGCTCAACTTCTACGTGCCGGAAGGCGCTTTCGGCTTTGCAATTGAACCGGGTGCTGCTCCTGAGGAGCTGGTAGAAGTTGTCGAACCGCGGACGCCTGCGGCAGAGCCCGTGCGCCTTGCCCAGGCGGAGCCGCGTCCGTCCAGCAGGGCAACCACCCTTCCTGCAACCGCCGGCCCGTTGCCGCTGTTTGCCCTGGGCGGCCTGATTGCCATGTTGGGCGGTCTCGGCATGACGATGCGTCGCCGCCGCGGCCATTCGAAAGACTGAAGCAAACCGGGGACATTCTCCGGGCGGTCGCCTGATCGCCCGGATTCCTTTTTGGGGGCTATGGCCATCTGTCGTTTGCAGCTTCAGCTTGTTCGAGGCGTTAGACGAGTATTCAGCGAGATCCCGAGATGACTTCTTACACAATGAATGGTCACAGCCACTCTACAGCGGAAATCGAACCGCAGATTCTTCTGGGTATCGTAGGCAACCAGGCGGCTCGGATCGCACGCGCGCAGTGGCGATTTCGAGCCACGCCGGAGAAATTCAGCTGTCTGGATAGCTCGGAGCCGCATATTCAGCTGCAGACAGCATTGAAGCAGATCGAAAGCCTGCTACAGAAAAACACGCAGCTTCTTGAAACCGTTTTCCTGCTTGGGCAGGCACTGGGCGATGCGCATTTGCTGATTCAAAAGGATGCATCGATTGCCGCGTCGAGCCGGGAAAAACTGCGGTTGTCGCAGGACTTTCATGACTGCATGGAGTGGTCAACGGAGAAACCCGGGCGCGTGGCCCGCAGTGAAAGGCCGGTCAGCGGATTGCCCACAAAAATTTAAGTGCGACAACAAGACCTCTTAAGTGCGCCAACGTACCGACGCCGGTCTGCAGTCTCTGTAGATTTGGATGATCCCGGAATAATTTGACGAGGAAATAGCAACATGAAAGGCTTTCAGCTAATGGCCATCGTTTTGATTGTGCTCGGCGTCCTTGCGCTGGCATACGGTGGTTTTACCTATACCAGCGATACTCATGAGGCCAATCTCGGCCCGATAAGCGTGGTCGTCGACGAGAAGAAGCACGTGAGTGTACCGATCTGGGCCGGCGGCGGAGCTGTTGTTGCCGGTGGCCTGCTGTTGCTGTTCGGTGCCCGGCGCTGAACGGCCGCACCTGTCCCTTCCATGCCTACGGAGCAAGAAAATGCGTAATCTGAATCTGATAAATCCGGCCCGCCGCCTGTCAATGTTCGCAGGTGTGGCAGTAGCGATGCTGCTGTCCGTCGGCTGTGCCGTCACCCCGCCCGCACCGACGGAGTCCATGTCGGCAGCACGACAGGCGATTACCAATGCCGAACGTTCGGATGCCCAGCGTTACGCGGCAGCCGAGCTCAACGATGCACGCCGTCGCCTGCAACTGGCCGAAACCGCCGTGCGCAGCGAGAGAATGATCGAGGCTGAACGATTTGCCGAAGAATCGAAGATTGCCGCCGAGCTCGCCTCCGCGGCGACGGAGACATCCAAGGCACTGGAATCCAACCACGAACTGAGCCGGGGCGTACAAGCCCTGATTGAAGAAACACGCCGTACAGGAGGCCAGCGATGAGATTCTTGACCACAATGCAGATCAGGCGTGCAGGCCGCGCCACGATACCTCTGGCCGCGCTGCTCATTCTGGCCGCTTGCGCTACCGCGCCACAGAGCCCCCCGGGCGCTGCCGAGGCCCGAGGCAAGCTCATTGCCCTGCAATCCGACCCGAATCTGGCCCCGCGCGCGTCGTTGGAACTGCGCGAGGCCGAAACAGCGGTTCGCGTTGCCGAACTGCCAATCTCGTCAGTCGAGACCAGCCTGGGCGAGCACCGTGTCTACATGGCCGAACGCAAGATCGACATCGCCAGGGCCAGGGCGACCGGGCGTTACGCCATGGACCAGCGCGCCGCGCTGATCGAGGAGCGCGACCAGGCCAGGCTGGCGGCACGTACCCGCGAGGCCGATCTCGCCCGTGCCGATGCTGCGCGTGCCCAGGATGACGCTTATCGTGCCCGCGGCGATGCCAGCAGGGCCCAGGATGCGGCCTCACAGGCGCGCCATGCCGAGATACAGGCGATGGCCGACGCCGACGCCGCACGTCGTGCTGCCACTTCGGCACGGCATTCGGAGTCACAGGCCACAGCGGGTGCCGATGCAGCACGTCGCGACGCCGAGCTGGCACGATCGATGGAGGCACAGGCTTCGGCCGATGCCGCGGCAGCGCGCCACGACGCCGACACGGCACGTCGTTCGCAAGCGCAGACGCGGGCCGAAGCAGACGCGCAGGCGGCTGATCTGCGACGCCAGATCAACGCGCTGGAAGCAGAAATTACCGACCGCGGTCTGGTGCTGACGCTCGGCGACCTGCTGTTCGCCACCGACCGGGCCGTCCTGGAGCCGGGTGCCGACCGGCATCTGGAAAGGCTGGTCAGCTTTCTACAACGCTATCCCGAACGGCGCGTCGAGATCGAGGGGCACACCGACAATGTCGGCGCCAGTGACTACAACCTTGGGTTGTCGCAGCGCCGAGCCGAATCCGTCCTGAACGATCTGACCCGGCGTGGAATCGCCTCGAACCGGCTCTCGGCGCTTGGCTTCGGTCAGGAACGGCCCATCGCCAGCAATCAGACGGCGGCGGGTCGGCAGCAGAATCGCCGGGTCGAGATCATCATCGAGAATCCGGAGCTGCTGGCAAGCGATTAAGAGGCCCCTGGCCTCTCTACACCCTCTCCCTCTCCCGCGAGCGGGAGAGGGGCCGGGTGGGCGGCGACTGCGATGCAAAAGTGAACTATCTGCTTCCGAAGCGACTGCTGGCAGCTTCCGAACTGGCGGTCTGGGAAAACGAGGGTGGCGGTTTGTCGGCCGGCGAAAGCGTCGGGGCACCGCAAGATCAGGCTGCGCTCGAAAACCGCGGTCCGCTCGAGGTCAATGAGCTCGCGCGCGTCACGCTGGATTCGATTGCCGATGCTGTGATCAGCACCGACGCCGATGGACGAGTTGCCTATATGAATGCCACTGCCGTGAAGATGACCGGCTGGACGCTGAAGCAAGCTGTCGGCCGGACGATGGCCGAGGTATTCAGAGTCGTGGATGCCACCACCGGTGACCCAGCGCCCGACCCGGGGCTGCATGCGATCGCGAAAGACCACGCAGTGTCCCTTGCACTCAACTGCGTTCTGGTTCGGCGTGACGGCTCCGAAGTGGAAATCGAAGACAGCGCAGCGCCCATTCATGACCGGCACGGGCGTCTGGTTGGCGCCGTGATCATATTTCGCGATGTCAGATTCTCCCACGCCATGGTCGACAGAATGCTTTTCCTGGCCCGGCACGATCCCCTGACCGGCCAGGCCAATCGGTACGCCCTGGATGAGCAGTTCGATCTGGCACGATGCATGGCAAGGCGGCACCACTGGAAAATCGGTGTGCTGTTCGTTGATATCGACCGATTCAAATTCATCAACGATTCGTTGGGGCACGATGCCGGAGATGAGGTGCTGGTTGCGGTAGCGAAGCGTCTGGCCGGGTGTCTGCGCGAGTCGGATACTTTATCTCGCTATGGGGGAGACGAATTCGTGGTGCTGCTCAGCGAGACTCAGAGTTCCGGAGATGTGCTGAGAGTCGCCAGGAAGCTGCAGTCGGCAATGGCTGATCCCGAGCTCATTGCCGGGCACGCCTTCAATCTATCGCTGAGTATCGGCACCAGCGTTTACCCGGATGACGGGGAGGATCTTCGCACGCTGCTGCGGAAAGCGGATCAGGCGATGTTGCAGACCAGAACCGCAAGCCAATCCACCGGAGCATCGGCAACCGGCCTGCGTTAACGAATTGATCAGGAAACCCTAGGCAACGTTGGGGTGTAGGTGTAACCCGCTCTCGTACGCCTCGACGCCGGCCGCATAGCATTCGCAGGCGACCTCTTCGAGACCGTACCGTGAAAGCAGGCGAATATGCCCGCGGGAATAGACGATCAGTTGCTGCTGCTGTAGATTCCCGGCGGCAATCGTGACGGCGCTGCGGCGCACGCCCAGCATCGTGGCCAGGAATGCGTGGGTAAGTTCAAGGTCCTTGCCGTTCGCACGATCGTGCGTCATCAGGAGCCAGCGCGCCAGTCGTTGCGAAACATCGTGAAAGCAGTTGCAGGCTATGGACTGGGCCAGTTGAACAACCAGTACGTAGATATAACGGTTGCAGAGCCCCCGTAGTGCCGGGCTGCTCTCGATCTGTGTTATGAAGTCCGGTGCGGATATGCGCAATGCGGTACCGGAACCCTGGACCTCACTGGTGTGGGGCGCGAGACCTGAGCCAAGGGCCAGTTCAGCACCCAGCATGCCTTCGTTTCCAATCAGGTGGAGTTCCAGGGATTTGTGGCCAACCACCTTGATGACGAGTGATGCGAATCCAGACAGGGGGAAATACACATTCTGAACAGCCGTGTCCTTTTTCTCCAGCAAGTCGCCAAACTGCAATGGCACCGTTTCGCAGTGCATCAGGAATCGGCTCAGCTGTCGTTGTGGAAGCGAATCGAGTAACCGATTGCCGACCAGGTTATCGGTAAGGCATTTCACTGGAAGCATGTTGTTGCCAATATCCGGCTCGCGATGACGAGCTCCTCGAGTGACTGCGTGAAGGAACGATGCATGAATGCTCCCGTTGGAATCGGCTGCTCAACTGAAATAGTAGCTCTGCGAGCGCTTTAACTTGCTTGCAGGGATTCTTTCGACGCCGCCTGGCGCAACCAGTTTTGGTTGCGCCAGGGCGGTCGTGTGCTGGTCACGGCAGGTAGCTCAAGTTGATCGGATTCAGCCTATCTTGCGTCCGCTGATCAACTGGAAAACAACCATGATGACCGCGAGTACGAGCAGGATGTGAACTAGGCCTCCGATCGTGGTTCCAGAGACCAGCCCGAGGGCCCAAAGTACGACAAGAATAACGGCAATTGTAAATAACATGACCTGATTATTTACGTTTCTCAGCTATTGAGAAGGCCATTTGCTAATTTCGAAACCACTGGATAAACAGGAGGTTACGAAATGAGCTGGAATACGATTCAA
>SR_TP_S13solDRAFT_1000624_pt1 | contig 13283 bp, 14 predicted proteins | sample SodReaTP_S13sol_FD_11159 | JGI IMG/M metagenome (IMG submission 11159)
GCCTGCGGCTGATCAACGCCAGCGCCGGCACCAACTACTTCGTCGACCTCGGCGCGCTCAGCGGCGAGTTGGTGGCGATCGACGGCAACCCGACCCGCCCCTTGGCGGGCAGCCGCTTCCCGCTGGCCGTTGCGCAGCGCCTCGACCTGCTGGTCGATCTGCCGAGCGAGGCCGGCGCCTGGCCGGTGCTGTTCCTGCGCGAAGGCGAGCGCCAGCGCAGCGGCGTGGTGCTCGCGACCGCCGACGCGGCGGTGACGCGGCTCGCGCTGGAGGGCGAGGAGGCTGCCGGCCCCTTGGCGTCCTCCGATCTCCTGACGCACCGGCTGCGCCCCATGAACTCCCTGGCCGAGCGGGCCGTCGACCGGCGGGTCGTCGTCGAGCTGACCGGCGACATGGAGGGCTATCGCTGGGGCGTGGAGCCGCGCAGCGAGGACGGGCTCTTGCGCGTTCGCCGCGGCGAGCGCGTGGTGCTGGTGCTCGACAACAAGACGGGGATGGCCCACCCGATGCACCTGCACGGCCACCACTTCCAGCTGGTCGCAGTGGGCGGGGAAGCCGTCGAGGGCCCGCTGATGGACACCGTCCTGGTGCCGGCCAACGGCTCGGTCTCGATCGCCTTCGACGCGGTCAATCCCGGCCGCTGGCCGCTGCACTGCCATCTCTCGTTCCACATGGAAGCCGGCATGATCACCACGCTCGACTACGCGGGGTGACCGGACTCTGACGGTACAACCGAGAGCAAGGGTATCACCTGGACCAAGTCGCATGCTGCGGCCCTGCCATGGCGTCTCCGGCGCCGTCTCGGGATCGCGCGGTCTCGCCGTGATCACCAGACCGAAGCGATACCCAAAGCCCGCGTTGATGACCCCTGCTCGAGGGCAATTGCATTTTGGGGGTTTTTCTTGGTTGGTGGACTGCAACCATCTTGGCTTGCTGTTCCGTGCTGTGGCGTAGGTCCACTCCCGGGGGCCCGCAGCCAACGCTTCTTGCGAATTGCGGAACGCAAAGTCCCGGGCATTGCAGCGTGATCAAGAGTACTTGGGCGCTCTACGTCTGAACTTTCTGCTGAGCCAGCAGCCGGGCGAGTGTGTCGGCTTGCTCGGTGAACTTCCTGGGATTGACCTTCTGAAGCAGTTCCAGATTGTGCAGCTTCCATCTGATGCCAGGGAGTTGCTCCAGGTGCGCGATCCCCAGCACCCCCCATTCGGGCTGAGCGGCAACCAGCGACAACAGAAAGCGGCGCTCATCGGCGTCCAGCCCTTTCTGCAGCTCGCGCAGCATGCGCTCGCGCACGGCGAGCAGTTCCTCCAGCGCCACGGGTTCGGCCGTCATGCCTTTGAAGTTGTGCTCATGGTCGTGGCGGATGTCGCGCAGCGACGGGAACAGGACCTCATGCACCGGCCGATTGTGGCTGGCCAGATAGACGACGAAGGCGCGGCGGATGCCGGGCGTGATCCCTTCATGCAGGAAGAGCTGCATTACGTCGAACAGGTCACGGGGATGTTGCCGGTCCAGTGCCGCGACCAGCTTGCCGCCATATATGTCCTCCAGGGACACGACCGGGATGTCGAGGTCCGCCAGCAGCGCTTCGCGCGCACCGGCCACCAGCGAGGCCCTGCGGACGGGGTGGACCGTGCCGCGCATCACGACGTTGACCTCGACCTTGACCTCGATGCGGCCGCGCCGCACCAGCAGCTTGGTTTCGCCGGCCTCGGCCGTGGCGGGCACGTGCGTCTGGAAGCCCCGCCTGGCGAGGCGTTCGGCAGACTGCCGGATCGCCCCGTTGATGCTCCGGAGGGCCCGCTCGCGTGGTGGCTCGTGATCGGGAAAGACCAGGTCGAGGTCGACCGACAGCCGCGGCATGTCCCGGACGAACAGGTTGATCGCCGTGCCGCCCTTGAGCGCGAAGGTGTCGTCCACCAGGACGAGCGGCGCCACCTGGGTCAGCAGGCGCGCGGTGTCGAGATAGAGCTGGTTCATGGCTTGAGCACCAGCAGCCCGTCGACGGACCGTGACACCCAGGGCCGGTCGCTGCCGGTCGGCAGCTGCGCGGGATCGAGCTTGGCGGCCCAGGGCAGCGAAAGCGCCTGGCCAAGCTGCAGGCACAGCCGCACGGTCTTGACGCTGGTGCAGCGCTGCAGCAGACCGCGCAGCACGTCCGCCCTCAGGCTGTAGCTGCTCTCGACGAGCTCGCGCGCCTCCTGCAGGGGCTGCCGCACGCCGACCTCGCTCAGGACCTCCAGCAGCGCGCGCTCCGGCGCCGAAACCTGCGGGGCGTCGCGACGCCCCTCAAAGGGACCGACATGCAGCAGGGCGTCGGGCTGCTCATCGAACAGGCGCTTGCGATGATACTCGGCCGGAAACCGCTCGGTGAACCAGGCGGGCAGCCGCCCCGCCGACCAGCCGTAGAGCTGCAGGACCGGCCGCTGGGACAGGTACTGGCGCACACCGTACCAGTCGAGCGCCGACTTACCGCCGACGTGCAGCCCCTGGAAGCGCCGCTCGAGCAGGCGCAGGCTGGGGTAAAGCGCGAGCCTGTCGCCCGGCCGGCGGTAGACGCCCCGCGCCAGCCGCTCGAGCCAGCCCGCGCGGACGTAGTGGACCGCGAGGTCGGCCGATATCCCCAGGGCGGCCAGATCCTCGGACGTCAGCGGCGTCCCCGGCGCCAGGTGGGCGTACAGGGTTTTTAGTTTGATTCTTTTAATCGTAGCCATGCTACGATTATAGACACAAGTCTAACAAGAGGCCAGATTTTGTTCTGTGCTATAAATCGTAGCAGGGTTACGATATCCGATATCGTTCCAAATTAGGCGATCGGCGGAGCGAGAAGTCGGTAGCCAGCCCCGGCTCGTTCATGATGTAGCGCTGGCTGGCGGGGTCTTGCGGCGGAGCTGGTGGATGAACACCCGGAGGTCCCGGGTATCGCCGAGAGGCCGCGCCCGCCCCATTCCAGGTCCAATCCTCTTCCCCGCCGGGCTTGACCCGGCCAAGCGTGGCGGGCTCCGTGCGCTCGGCCGGCGGCCAGCCCTCCAGTCGCGCCAGCCAGGCGTCGTCGTGGAGGCTGTCGCGGTAGCGGTGGCCTTCATCGGGCAGGATCACCAGGTCCGAGGCCGCGGGGATATGCCGCGCCCACCAGCTGGCCACCAACCAGGCGGCACCGCTGCTCGGCCCCCGATAGAGGCCCTGACTCCGGTGGAGCCGGCGCGCAGCAGCGAAAGACGGCATGGCGCCGACCCAGTGGACCTCGTCGACCAGACCGTGCTCCAGGTTCGCCGGCAGGATGCTGTTGCCCAGGCCGCGCAGGAGGCGCGGTCCCGGCGCATGGCCGAAGAGGCAGCTGCGGTGGGTATCGACCGCCACGACCCGGAGCACCGGAAAGAGACAGCGCAGAACGCGGGCGGTGCCGCAAAGCGAGCCGCCGGAGCCGACCAGGCAGTCAATGCACCCCAGGGCGCCCAGCGCCAGCTCGGCCAGGCGGGCATAGGCCAGTGCATTGTCCGGGTTGTCGTACTGCCGCGGCCAGAAGGCCGCGGGCTGTTCGGTGAGGAGGGCGCAGCCACGCGAGCCGCGCCGCCTGGGCTGTCCGTGCCGGGTGAATACTCCCCAGAAGTGCCGTTCGAAATCTCCCCAGTTTCGCTGACCGGCACGGCCACCGATGCTCCATCCTAGCCCCGGAAACGGGGGAGAGCGGCGGTGGTTACACTTGGGGATCTCGGCGGTGATGCCCACGACTTGATGATGGCCAGGACCTCTGTCTGGACCTCGCGCCTCGCCTCGTCGCGCCCGAGGCCGGCTGCCAGAAGCCTGTCGTAGCTGGTCATCTCGTGCCGGACGTAGCTATCCATGACGAGCCCGACGATCTGACCGAGACTCTGGGCATCCCACCGCCTGGTGACGATGCGCCCGACGAGCTCCTTTCGCACAGCGCCGGGACAGCCGGGATGATGGAGCCTGATGTGATCGCGGACCGCGCGCGCCGGAAAGTGCCTGCGCCTGGGGTGCCGGCCCGCCGGGCTGCTGCCGACGGCGGCCTGACCGAGCTGCGAGCCGGGCGTCGTCATGGTGATTCTGCGAGGCTGTTCCAGATCAACTCGGCAGGTGCCGTGACCGGCTGCGCGTGCGTCACACCGGCGAGGAAGTCGCCCTGAGTCTCAATCGGTACGCACTCAGTCGCCATGGCTGAAGCTGCCTTGATCGCGTTTGCGGAGCGTCCCTGCCTATTTTTCACGAATGTCTCTCTTGGATAAACGTTTCTCACGTTCCAGAATCGAATTTCAGGAAAGCGCCCCTGACGAGCCCCCCTTCCGGGAAAGGCACAATCTTCATGGCTGCGGCGCCCCAGACCCGATTTTCAGGGCCGCTGGCGGTTCTTCGGGAGAGGCGCCTACCGGAGACGGCAACGCCGGCCGGCTACGCCGCGCTGATCGAGGCCTACGATCTGGTCGTCCCGCTGCCCCGGACACTCTCGGCGATCGGCGCGCGTCACCGCATCGTAGAACGGGAAGGCTGGCGCATCACGACGCCGCGCCACGCACCGCATCCGACGCTGGAAGGGCATCTCATCTTTGCCCTCAAGTACGAGGGCCTCGACCTCGCCGTTCTGAAGCGGCTCTTCGCCACGGTCGGTCCGGGCGCCATCGAAGCGATCGTGCGGGGGACGCCGACCGGCAGCTACGCACGCCGCATCTGGTTCCTCTATGAATGGCTGACCAGCCATCGTCTCGATCTGCCGGACGCTGCGGCCGGACGCTACGTGCCTGTCGTCGATCCCGAGCAGCAATTTGCCGCCGAGGCCGAGAGCGCGCCGCGCTACCGGGTCAGGGACAACCTCCCGGGCACGCCCGATTTCTGTCCGCAGGTCTTCCGCACCGAAGCGCTGGAGCGCTTCGCCGCGCTGGATCTGCCGCAGCGCGCAGGATCTCGTCGCCGCGGTGCCGCGCCACATCCTCGCCCGCACCGCCGCCTTCCTGCTGCTCAAGGACTCCCGGTCGAGCTACGCCATCGAAGGCGAGCACCCGCCGCAGGACCGTATCCAGCGCTGGGGCCGCGCAATCGGTGACGCCGGGCAGCGGCCGCTCGACCCTGAAGAACTGCTGCGCCTGCAAAGGATCGTCATCGGCGATGTGCGCTTCGTGAAGCTCGGCTTCCGCCGGGAGGGCGGCTTCCTCGGCGGGCACGACCGCGAAACCCGCAAGCCGCGGCCCGGCCATATCAGCGCCCGCCATGAGGACCTGCCGGCGCTCGTCGCCGGCATGGTCGCCTTCGACCGCGGCCCGGCGCAACGAATGGATGCCGTCGTCGCCGCCGCAAGCCTCGCCTTCGGCTTTGTCTAGGTTCACCCCTTCGACGACGGCAACGGCCGGCTTCACCGCTACCTGATCCACCATGTGCTGGCCGAACGAGGCTTCAATCCGCCCGGCATCGTCGTCCCGGTCTCGTCCGCGATCCTCGAGCGCATCGACGACTACCGCGCCGCGCTCGAAAGCTACGCCGCGCGCCTGCTGCCGCTGATCGAATGGGAGCCGACGGACAGCTTCAATCTGCGCGTCTTGAACGACACGGGGGATTTCTACCGGTTCTTCGATGCGACCCCGCACACGGAGTTCCTCTAGGCCTGCGTCCGGAAGACCGTCGAAGAGGACCTACCCCACGAAACCGCGTTCCTGCGCCGCTACGATGAATTCCGCCGCGAGGTCGACGCCCTTCTCGACATGCCGGAGCGCAGGATCGACCTGCTCTTCCACTTCCTGCACCAGAAAGACGGCAGGCTTTCCAGCCGTGCGCGCGAGCAGGAGTTCGAGCCCCTGACCGATAGGGAGGCAGAGCGGATCGAAGAGGCGTACCGCGCCACGTTCAAGCAGGGATGACGGCGGCCGACACTGGATCGGTTCGGTTCATCGCTGATGCAATGGCCTCCGGCACGGCGATCACGCCGCTTCGCGCAGCATTTCTGCCTCCAGCAAAGGCACGCCCGGATCCTTGGCGCGCGCGAGCGCTTCGCCACAGACCATCTGCTCTTCATGGTGCGCCATCGGCCCAGTCGGCTTTCCAGCGAGGCTCGCCGCAAACCATGGCGGTCCGCTTGCTGCTTTACCATCGCTCAGACCTGACCAAGCCTATCGCAAGAGCATGAAGGCCAGCGGGGGCCGGAAACCGGGCGCCGAGCAGCCGCATGCCTCTGCGACAAGTGTGATCAACCAGGAGGTACTGCGGAAAACAAGGGCGCGCGGTCGCTGCTTGAGCGGCGGGCGGGCTGTCCTCACAGTGTGGCCACGCGCCTTCACCCTCGCTCGCTCAGGCTGACGCCGGCCGCCTGCGGGTCTGTGAACAGCCCCCAAGGGCATGATGCTGCTGTCGGAGTTGGGCAGCACTGCCGCGCCACTCGCCTTGATCGTCGCGCCGCAGGCACGCGCCCGCCGCCGGGACGGGCGAAAGACGGCGGGCGGCCTTTCGCCTTCCCAGGCAGGAGAAAGGCCCCGCGCCGGAAGGCGCGGGGCCGAGGCGGCGGCCGTCAGTCGGCCGGGTTCCAGATGATCGCGAAGGTCTCGGGATCGTCCTGCCCGGCGGCGCGGCCGAGGTTGGCGTAGAGCTTGCGCGGCCCGAACTCCGGGGCGGCCAGGCTCAGCGAGACGTAGCTCTTGCCCGAGGTCTGGCTCACCCGCGTCCAGCCGGCGCCGAGTTCGACGCGCTCGCGGTCGTCGGTGAGGACCCGGAAGTCGGGCTGGTTCTCGCTCTCCTTCTCGCGGTTGGGCAGGAGCACGACGGAGCGGCGGATGCTGAGGGNGTTGATGAAGCCCCTGTAGGAGCCGTCCGTCTGGCGGTTGACGTAACCGATGGCTGCCATGGTTCGATCCTCCGTTGAAGCTGCAGGGCGCCCATCGCCCTGCTCACGGCGGACCGTCCAGGGCGGGCGCCGGGCCGGCGCACCCGAAGGGCCGGAGCGCGAGCGCAGGACCGGCAGCGGCGGCTATTTTGCAGCGAAGCGGTCGCGAGGAAGCCCGCCGGAGCACCGCGGAAGGCGGGCGGGGAAAATGGCCGCCGCAGCCGGTTGCACCGGCCCGGAGACCGCCATAGGTCCATCAGCCGGAGCAGGCGCGAGCGCCCTTGCAACGACGGAGGATGGAGACCCGCGGCAGCCGGCACTCTCGGCCGCCATCCGGGGCGAAGGGCGGCATCCATCCCACCGCAAGCTGCAGGGAGGATCCCTGCTCGAACCGACCGCGGGCCGCCAGAGAGACTGCCGAAAGGGAATCGTTCAGACCGCCGGGGAGCAGACATCGGAGGGCCCCGAGCCCTATGCAAGACCGCAGCTGCGCCCCTTGCTTGCCTTCGCAGCGACAAGCCACCCGGCAATTCTCGTGCCGACGTCAGCCACGTCCCTTCGGGCCGAGACCAAGCGTTGCGACCGGCCGCACCTTGCAGGGACCAAGCTCCCTCGCGCGACGCGCTCGCCCGACTTCGGTAGCCTGGCGAGCGTCGGCCTCGGTGGGCGGGAGACTCTCGACCGGCCCCAGGCAGCGGCCAGGCGAGGCCTTCCTCGCCCCGCGCTCTGAACAAGGACGGCGATGATCTCGGCACCCGCAGGGACGGGACGCCAACTGCGGCCCCTGCGGCTACGACCGAACCCGATCCGGATGTCGCCACCCCGGACGCGCAGGGACCGGCCGCGCAGGGAAGCCCCGAAGCCAAACTGCTGTCAGGACCGATCGCGACCACGCCGGTCAGTCCCGGGGCCAACGCTGTCGACGAACCCTGCAGCGCCCCCCGATCGACCGGCGTGGCGGCGGTCCACGCCCTTTTCAACGTCGTGCCGGACCTGCCCGAAGAACCCTCGGCCCGAGATCACCGGCAGCTTCGACCGCCGGCGAACGACCGGTCTAGCGGATCGGCGACTTGCAGAGTGTCGTCGCAACGATGACGTCGTCTGCGCCGATCAGGACCAGAATCGGAGCGAAGGGCACCATCTCGGAGACGCGCCGGCGGCAGTCGCGGCCGACGGCAACCGCGATGGCCCGACAAAGGGGCCGCCCTCCCGGCTGCCCGCCAAGGCGTCGAAGACGAGGCTGGCGCCCTGCGACAGCGCGAAGGGGGCGCTCCTGTCGGCTGCCCAAAAAGGGCGAGAATGGCCGTTGGCTGGTCGCCATCGCGGCTGCGCGTGCGGAAGCCCCGCCCCGCTCTTTGGAACCACGCCGCGCTGCGGCAGTGATGCCCCGGCCGCCGTCGGCTTCCGGGGTCGGGGTGGCGCAGCCGTTCTCGGTCAGGACGTGACGCGGACCCGCAGCCCCCGCGAGCCCCTCGCGCGAGGTGTATCGCGCGAGCTGTATCGCACGCCAATCCGATCCAGCCCGCGGCAAGATCACGGCGGGAAGGGATCCCTCACCCCTCGGCTTCGCCAGGCGGGCGACGCGTTGCCGCGACGAGCGACAGCTGCGCGAAGGGACCAGCCTTTCGGGGCTGCCCGGCTAGCCACAGCCGCCGCTCTCTGTGGCCTGCGCGCCGGACGGCCCTGTCCCCTCCCATTTGCCCCCTCCCATTTGGCCCCTCCCATTTGGGAGGTCACGGCCCCATCCCACTGTGCTGCACTGCCTCGCACCAAGGAGGGGCGGCGCGAAGGAGCGCGGCCCGATAGCGGGGAGGAAGAGGACATGGTCAGGAAGTCATCCATCGCCCTTGCCGGCGCGGCGCTGCTGTCGGCTGCCCTGCTCGCCGGCTGCGCCGGCGGCCAGGCGCGGGTCGAGGCACTGGAAGCGGAGGGGCGCTCGCCTGCCACGGCGAGCGAACTGATCGCCTTCTTTTCGGATACGACCGAGCGCGACAAGACCGACCGCGGTCTCGACTACGCCGTCTATCGCGCGCCGGACGGCGAGCAGCGCGGCCTGGTGACCTGGAGCGGCGGCTCCGAAGAGGACGTCGGCCAGTGGCGCGTGGACGAGGAGGAGGGGATCATCTGTTCCAGGTGGGAGCGCTGGCGCGACGGCGCCGAGCGTTGCTACGCGGTCTACCTCCACGACGACCGCAGCGTCACCTGGGTCGGGCGCGTCGGCACCTCCCGGATCTTCGACAGCAGGCATCCGGTCGCGCAGGGCAACGTCGCCGGCCTGTAGTCCTAGGCTGGGACGCCGTTCGCCCTCCGAGCACAGGGGAGCCGCGGTTCCTTCGCCAAGGGGGACCGTTCCGTTGTCGTCGCTCACAGTCGAGAGGGGAGAGCCATGATGTGCAGTGCGATCTTCGCCGGCGCGAAGCGCCTTCTGGCCACCGCGATACTGGCCGGCGCTCTGGCGACGATGGCCGGTGCGGCCGCCGCGACGGAGTGGCGCGGCGGTGGCCACGCCAGCAGCTTCCGCAACTGCGGCGCCGGCAATTGGCCCGACGGCCATATCGCCATGATCGGCGCGCGTTATCGTCCTTCCGGCCTGCCGAACAACGCCAATTTCTCGCGGCTGAGCTTCATCTTCGACGTGGGGGCCGAGCACTATCGCACGGAGCGAGGGCGCTTCCGAAACAGCTTCGCTCCGGTCGTTGGCGTCGGCGTCTGGTCCGGCGGCTGGCAGTTCCAGAATGGACCGCGGCTGCGGGTCCTGCAGCACCAGCCGCGAAACTTAGGCACAGAGACCGACGTCGTGCGCCTCCGGGTTCGCGTGCGCGGCTTCAACGACATCAGTGGCTGCGTGGTCGACTTCGACGTGACCTTGCATCGTCGTTAGGGCAGATCGCGATCGCATGGAATCATCCAATCGCGTGACTCTGCTCTAGATCCCTATGCTTGTGAGCATTTCCCGATCGAAGCTGATCGGGAGATGCTCTCGACCCGGCGCCCGAGCGGTCTCCGCGTCACGGCGCCAAGCCAGGCAGCCCCCTTCACCTTCGTGACGACCGGAGGGCACGATGACCGGGCAGGCGAGACTGGCGTGTCTCAGTCTCGAAGATCGCCAACAGCCATCGCTCCCTGGCACCGCCGTCGCAGCGGCATTCGACGCGCCGACCGGCCGAGATCCACGGCCGGTCGGCCGGTGCTACGAGGCATACGAACTGGAGGGGGGTCGTGACGTGAGGAACAACTTCCCCATAATCTACATTCTCGCAGGCCTTCTGGTGGCAGCGTCCCTGCTCTCGGGGTGCGAGACGGCGCAGACGGCGGAGGTCGCGACGATCCAGAACGGGCCCGACCTTCATCCCCGCGTCACGCTGCACGAGGCCCGCTCCACCGTCCTCGGCAACCTGATGCCTTCGGAGAGCATCGTTCTGGCAAGCGGCAGCGACGAGGCCCTGGTCACGCCCAACAACGTCTTGATCAGCATTCGGCGGCCACTCACGGCGGAGGAGCGGGCGACGGCTGCGCGCGGCCGGGGCGGAGCGGCGGGAGAGCCCGACGCGGCACCCCGCTTCGCGCTCTCCGCCGAGAAGTCTCTCTTGGATCGAGAGCGCCGCTGGCACACACGGACCTCCGTCGACCTCGGCTCGCAAGACGCCGAAGAGCCAGTGGAGTTCCGCCTCGTCGCGGTCAACCGCGGCAACAAGACCTTCAGCGGCGATCTCGTCATCCATGACCACCTGCCCACGACGCTGCTGTTCGAGGAGATCGTCTCGGCGCGGAAGGTGCGCGACCAACGCGGTGCGCGTCAGGCGCTCTCCACGATCCCCTTCCTCGGCATCGCAGCCGTGGCGATGGACGACTACGGCGCCGCCGAGGGGAGCTTCCAGTTCGGGCACGACAGCCAAGACGGTCTGCTCACCGCGCACTTCGGATCGATCGAGCTGCGCCCGCTCGAAGGGGTCCTGCTACAGTTCCGCGCCCGCCTGGCCCCCGCGGACAGCTTCCTCGGGACGTGAGGCCGGGACGGACCGGCCCGGCTCTGGGTCGGCCCACCTCCCGGCAAGTGGTGCCGGCGCGATGATTCGGGTGCGCTATCACCGCTCGGCCCGCCCGATAGAAGGCGACTGCTCGCCGCGGCGCCTCGTTTTCGACCTCGGGGCGGCACGCTATCCTACGCTGCGGCCGTACTTGCGAAAGGGCGTCGGCCCGCTGGTCGGCCTCCGGTCCGGCCGCTGACAGGTCCAGGAGAGACCGCGCCCGCGGGTCCCGCAGCGCCAGCCGCAGAACAGCGGGACCGTGACAGGCGCGCGTGCCTACAGTGGCGCGTACCGGCCGGTGGCGTGTTGCTCGGCCGGGCCGTGCTGCTGTCGGGAGGGGAGGGAGAGCAACCCGGGCGCCGCGCGTCGGTAAAGCCCGCGCGCGCCGGCCACTTGGGCCAGCAGCCGCATACAGCGGCGGCGGGGAGCTGCGTGCCTCCGGCGGCGTCTTGCGCGGGATGCAAGAAGGGCTGCGATCGAGCGGTCGGTTCCGCATGCCTTCGGCGTCGCTTAGCGCCAACGTGCCGCCGGCTTGGGCAAGGCGGGCGCCGCAGACTGCTGCGACCGCCGCGGCGACATGCCGACCTTCGTTCTCGCGGCTGAAGTCGGCGGCCGACGGGGCCGAGAGCGCCGCCCGAGGCGGTCAAGCCCCGTGCCGTCGCACTGACCCGGGCCGGCTCGCAAGCGAGAAGCAGCGCCGGCACGCGAACAGCTTCCAGCGCGTCGGCGGAGGAGCCTTCCGCGCCGAAGAGGTCGGTGACGATTGGCCCGCGGTCTTCGGCGCGCGCGAGCCAGTCCCTCTGCTGCGCCTTGCTGGCCAGGGTGAGATGGCGCGCCGTCTCGGCGTCGATCGCCGCGCAGCGACAGGCCTCGCGGATCTTGGGCAGGAGGTTGCCCAGCGCCAGGCGGCGCTTCACCAGGACCTCGGTGAGGCCGAAGGTCGCGGCGATCTCGGCGACCGACTTGCCCGCCTTCGCGAGCCGCACGAAGGTCTCCTACTGGCGCATCGCGTCGGGCTCAAGGCGGACCGTGTTCTCGATCAGCGAGGCTTCCAGCGCCTCCGCGTCGTCGCCCGGCTCCATCACGGCGCAGGGCAGCGGCGCGACCGCGCCGCGCTCCTCGGCGAGCGCCCGGGCGGCAAGGTAGCGCCGCCGCCCGGCGACGATCTCGAAGCGCTCGCCATTGCCCTTCGGGCGCACCAGCAGGGGCTGCAGGATGCCGCGCGCGCGGACGCTGGGCAGGATGTCGGCGAGGTCCGGCGCCTTCTTCGCGTGACGCATTTTGAGCGCCGAGACGCTCAGCCTGTCGAGGGGGATGTGAGAGAGTTGCATGGGGGTCTGCTCCTGTCTGTCGGGGGCGGCGCCGGCCCCTCCCGATTGCGCCCGGCGGTGCGGCGGGAGGGGCCGCAGGCTCAGGGGCGCTTCGGATCCGCCGTTCCCGGCGGCAGCGCGGCATTGCGCGCGGCGAGCGCGGCGGCGGCCTGCGCCAGCAGGCGCTCGGCCTCGGTGATGCGGCCGGCGAGGCGTGCGGCCTCGGCGTAGACCGAGAGCGGGAAGCGGGCGATGAAGTGAAGGTCGCGCTCGATGCCGAGGCCGAGCGGTCCGGTGACGCGCTCGATCTCGGCGAGGCTCACATAGCCCAGCTCCGGGCAGCCGAAGCCGAGATCGCAGAGGCCGAAGAGCGTATCGCCGTCGGGCATCATCTCGGTGAGCAGCCAGGTCGCCGCGCCGGCTGGATCGAAGAGCTTCACCACCGGCAGGTGGTCGCTCTCGCCCGCGGCCGCCCCCTTGGCCAGGAGGCGGGCGCGGAGATCGTCGGGGATCAGGATCATGGGCTTTCTCCCTGCTCAGAAGAGGTCGAGCTGCTTGCGGGCGTCCTCGTCGAAGAGCCCGAGGGTCGGCGGCTTCTGCGGGACAGGCGGGGCGAGCGGCGCTGCGGCGTGGGTGGGAGGCGCGCTCATGCGGCCGCCTCCCCTGCCCCGGCCTGCGCCTCGAAGGCGAGCAGGAAGTCGGCGGCCTTGGAGGCCTGGCTGGCGGCGCGGAAGATGGCGCGCTCGTCCTCGCGCAGCACCTCCAGCCAGGAGCCGAGATAGTCGGCATGACGCACGGTGGGCGTGATGCCCAGGCTGGCGCAGAGGAAGGCGCTGGCCATCTCGGCCACCAGCTCCTCGCGGGCGTAGGCCTTGGAGCCGAAGGAGCCGGCGAGGTCGCGCGCCAGCCGCGCGGGATGCCCGCTCCAGTGCCCGAGCTCGTGGAAGCAGGTGCGGTAGTAGTTGATCTGCTCGAAGAAGGCGGGCTGCGGTGGCACCTGGATGTAGTCGTCGCCCGGCGCGTAGAAGGCGCGGTTCCCGCCGATGCGGAAGTCGGCGCCAGTGGCGGCGATCAGCGCCTCGGCCCGGGGCACGACCTCGCGCTCGGGGCGCGGCGCGGCCG
>SR_TP_S13solDRAFT_1000625_pt1 | contig 13277 bp, 11 predicted proteins | sample SodReaTP_S13sol_FD_11159 | JGI IMG/M metagenome (IMG submission 11159)
CCGNGCGCCGCAACCGTTCCTGGGCTTTGGGCGGCAACTTGCGTGCATCAATCTTGCTTCGTCCTGTCATGCCGCATAGTATAACCTATGAGGCTTTACTTTGGGTGGTATTAATAGCAAGGGGGACCGTTGATAAAACGCGCTTCACGCACCGGAGCGAGCTCCACGTTAACATCATCAAGCTTCATGGCTCGGTATCTTGGTTGAAGGACGGAGGTCGTGTTTTTGAAAGCGGTCTCGACTTGCGAAGCGCCACGCCTGAAAGAGCCCTTGTTCTACCACGCCGGCGAAAGGTCATGGACGCTCTTTCAGAGCCATTCGATCAGCTATTCACTCGGGCTTCTCGAACACTCGGATCGAATTGTCAGTTTGTCGTGGCATGCGGGTTTAGCTTTGGCGACAAGCACATCAATGATCAGCTCATTTTCCCGAAACTAAATGCCGGAAAGATTCGGTTGACTGCGTTGTGTGGTGAAGAGCCTGACTGTCTCGGGGAATTGAAAAGATTTCCACCTTTCCACGCAGGTTTCCCGGCGAACTGTTTCATTGATCAAAAGGAAACCGGAGCAGGGACAGACCTTTGGAAATTCAGCACCTTGGCTCAATTGCTAGAACCTTAAGGAGCAGACCACATATGAATGATTACAAGATTGGACGAGTCGTTGGTGTTTCAGGCGAGCGCATTTTCATTTCCCTAACAGACCACTCAGACGGAGGAGAAACCGAAGAGGGCGTTCCTCCAACCATGATCGTAAATCTACCAAGCGACACGGGGCCAACTCCTTTGCTCATCGGTCAACCAGGCACTTTTGTTTCTGTTGGCCTACCGTCGGGTCGACTTCTCGCGATGATCACGACAATCGACATGAAGGAGAGCGCCCCACTTCAATCGGAGCTTAGAAATGCGGAAGCCGAGGGGGATGCGATAATCGAAGAGCACAAGCGGGTGGTCTCAGCCGTTCCGGTGGGAACTCTTGATGCAGGTGGAACTTTCGAACGAGGCACCGATGTATTGCCGACAGTGAACTCGCCGTCATTCGCTGTGCCACCGGCGACTATCGACAGTATTTATCGACAATACGCGGATGGGAATTTCTCCCTTGGCCATCTGTCACTAATTCCTGACCAACAGGCCAATATCAACTTGGATGCTTTCTTGTCCAGGCACGGAGCTATTCTCGGACAGACCGGTGGAGGAAAATCTTGGACGGTCGCTTCGTTTCTACAAAAGATCGCTGCTTTTCCCCAGTCGACTGTGGTGCTCTTCGACTTGCACGGGGAATACGCCTCGGCATTTGGTGACGAGGCCGACGTGATCTCCGGAGCCGATATTGAGTTGCCTTTTTGGTTGATGAACAGCGAGGAACTCCTTGGGCTGATGGTTGATCGTAGCGAGTCCGCAGCTCCCAACCAGATCGCTAAATTTAAGGAACTGCTTCAGGCGGCTAAGGATAGTCATCCTGAGAATCAGACCCTCGGGCTTGATCGCATCACGATCGACACTCCTGTATATTTCGATTTTGCGGAAATCCTCAATGAATTCCGAAGACTGGACACCCAAATGGTCGCAGGGCAACGCGGCGAGCGCCAAGGGCCACTTTTCGGGCAGTTCACTCGGCTATTGATGCGAGTCGATTCGAGATTAAACGACCGACGTTACGATCTCATTTTCCACCCTCAGACATATGCAACAAGCGCATCCATGGAAGATCTCTTCCGACGGCTTCTTGGAGCGACTTCTGCCGACAGAAAGAAGGTTGTAATCATTGATTTGAGCCCTGTGCCTTTCGATGTTCGAAACTCGGTGATATCGCTAATTCTTAGATGCCTCTTCGATTTTGCTTATTGGTATCGGAGAGTGAATCGAACTTCATACCCAATAGCGGTTTTTGCCGACGAGGCTCACATCTACTTGAACGATAGCGACTCCGACGCAAGGTCGTCACGGGAGTCTGCCGAGCGAATCGCAAAGGAAGGTCGGAAATATGGAATTAGCCTAACCGTCATTAGTCAGAGGCCGCGCGAGGTCTCTGCCACAATCCTTTCACAATGTAATTCGTTCTTGTGTCTGCGACTTTCGAATCCAGACGATCAAAGTTACGTGAGAAACCTTTTGCCCGATTCCGTGAGGGGAATCACGAGTATGTTCTCCACCCTGAGGAGGGGAGAAGGGATTTTACTTGGCGATTCGGTGATGATGCCGACCCGGATTCGAATCGATCCGCCAAGCCCTACTCCACACAGCGAGGATACTTCATTCTACGCTACCTGGAATGAAGACCCTCAGGAAATAGATGTTGCTGGCGTCCTTGATGCATGGCGACGACAAGCGGTTCCAGATGCCTAACGAGTAGGAGACGAATGCCCACACCCTCCAAACCCAAAGCCGTCCAGGCCCGAGTCCTCGAATACGCCGAGGCCATCGGCTGGACGTTTGTGCCTTGGGAGCAAGCCGAGAAAAGGAGGGCGGGTTTTCCAACCCGCCTTCGTCGTAAACCTGGCGGACAGGAATGTCCGCGCCCCTTTATCTCTGGTCAAAGTTCCAGGGATCGATCAGTTCTATTCCGCAGTTGACAAAGTCCTTGACATTCCGGGTGGCCAGACTGGCACCGCGCGATCGGGTGATGGCGGCGATCATGGCGTCGAAGTGACTGATGGGCTGGCCGGCGGATCGGCGGGATGTGGCGATCTCGGCATAGGCATCGGCCGCTGCGCTGTCGAAGCTCAGAACCTGTCCAGCCAGGTCCTGATCGAAGATGTCGTGGGTGGCGTTCAGCAGCGAAGTCCGGCGCCGGCCGTCAGGCAGTAAAAGCAGGCCGTAGAACAATTCGCCTCGCGTGACGGTGGTGGTGAACAGCGTCGGACGGGGCTGGGCCGCCAGCCACAGCATGACCGGTGCGTCCGGCACGGGGCGCAGGGTTTCCGAAAGCACGTTGGTGTCCAGGACGATCATCCGTCAGCCCGGATTACAGTCCCGACGGAAACGGGTCGCGAATCGCTTCACGCTCGGGGAGTTGCAATTCGACCCCGCCCAGTGGCTCGATGCGCTTGCGAATGGCTTCGGCCAGCGATGCGGTCCGGGCCGATTCGGTCGACAGGGCCGTACGCAGGATGTCGCGCGCCTCGTCTTCCATGGAGCGGCCGTGCCTGGCAGCCTGAACGCGCAGGCGGGCCTTGAGCTGGTCGTCGATCTTGCGGATGGTCATGGTTGCCATTTCAGCCTCCTGCCGGGAGAGGGTGCAGTCAATGAGTGTATTTTAGTCATTGACTGTAAATATCGCAAGTTTCGCGCGTGTATTCTCGTTACGTGCCGAGATTGGCGACAGAAATACGGTTTATGCGTCAAATAAAAGCGTTTTACGACATCAAAGCTTCCCGCCTTGACATACCCAATTCGGGGTATAAAATACCCGATATGGGAATACCGAGTCTGGCACACGCGAAATCGAACGCAGCGCCGTCAGTCGGCGTTGCCGATGCGCTGTTCACCAAGGTCCAGCAACGGGTCCTGGGGGTTCTGTTCGGCAGTCCGGACCGGAGTTTCTATGCCAACGAGATCATCGCGCTGGCGCAAACGGGAACCGGCGCGGTGCAGCGGGAGCTGGCGCGTTTGCAGTCGTCCGGACTGGTGACGGTGCAGCAGATCGGGCGGCAGAAGCATTACCAGGCCAATCGCGCCTCGCCGGTGTTCGAGGAGCTTCGTGGCCTGGTTCTGAAAACCGTTGGCCTGGCGGACGTTCTACGCGTTGCATTGGCGCCTCTCCGGGGCCGGATCATGACGGCTTTCGTTTTCGGGTCGGTCGCCAAAGGCCAGGATTCAGCGGCCAGCGATATTGATCTGATGGTGGTCAGCAATGCGCTGAGCTACGCCGACCTGTTTGCAGCGCTGGAGCCGGCTGTGAAATCATTGGGCCGTCCGGTGAATCCGACGGTATACACGCGCGCGGAGCTGAAACGCCGAATTGACGAGGACAATGCCTTTGTCGGCCGCGTGTTGGCACAGAACAAAATCTGGGTGATTGGCAGCGCCGATGACATCGAATCTGGATAATCTGGCCGGCCCGGGCAAACCGTTGGCGGCGGAACCGCCGGACCAGCGCGAGTTCGAGGGACTCAAACGCTCCGGGCTGGCGCGCCTGAACGATGTCGACATTGAAGGTCTTTCGCTGGAAGGTCGATTCGATCTGGCCTATAACGCCTCCCATGCTTTGTGTCTGGCGGCCTTGCGGTGGCACGGCTACCGCGCCAATCATCGATACATCGTTTTTCAGGTGTTGCCGCAAACGCTTGGCCTGGGCCCCGAAGTCTGGCGGATTTTGGCCAAGTGTCATGACGTTCGCAATCTTGGTGAATACGAGGGCGACTTGAATATTGATGAACGCCTCGTCATTGATCTGATCGGCGCTTGTCGCGCGGTTGCCGAAAAGCTGGGCACGTTCGGTGACGTGCCGGGAACAGGTTGAGCCATGGGTCAACCCCGAGAACACAAGACTGTCCAGGCCCGGATCCTCGAATACGCCGAGGCCATCGGCTGGAATGTCGTGACCCGGGAGGAAGCGGAGAAGCGGCGCGGATTTGACCCGAATGTTCCGCCCGTCGAACGCGCCAAAAGCCGGTCGCTGTTCTTCGACGACCTGCTCGACGCCAAGGTCCGCGAATTCAACCCACGCTACGCGGAAGGCCCGGGCGCCCTGCTGGGGAAATTCCGCCATCTCCACACCGATATCTACGGCAACCGGGAATTCGTCGAACATCTGCGCAACCGGGGCACGTTCTTCGACGTTGACGCGAACCGCGAGCTCGACCTGATCCTGATCGATTACGACAACCCGGCTAACAACGTATTCGAGGTCACCGAGGAGTGGGCCTTTCACAACGGCCGATACGGCGCGCGGGAGGATGTCGTCTTTCTCATCAACGGCATCCCGGTGCTGGTGATCGAGTGCAAGAACGCCAACAAGGACGAGGCGATTGCCTTAGGAGTCGACCAGATACGCCGCTACCACCGCGAGACGCCTGAACTTTTCGTGCCGCAGCAGCTGTTTACCGCCACCGACGCGATCGGCTTTTCCTACGGTGCGACCTGGAGCCTGGTTCGGCGAAACATTTTCAACTGGAAGCACGAGGAAGTCGGCCAACTCGAAGCCAAGATCAAGAGCTTCTGTGCCATCCCCCAGGTGCTGGCCTTCCTGAAGGACTACATCGTCTTCGCCGAGAAGGACGAGGAGCTGAACAAGTACATCCTGCGCCAGCACCAGACCGGCGCGGTAGAAGTGACTGTCGGCCGCGGGCTGGACCCCGACCGCACCCGCGGCCTGGTCTGGCACACCCAGGGCAGCGGCAAGACTTTCACCATGATCAAGGCCGCAGAAAAGCTGTTCCGCGAAAAGGCGGCCGACAAGCCGACCGTGCTGCTGATGATCGACCGCAACGAACTCGAGGACCAGATGCTCAAGAACCTCGCCGCACTCGGCCTGGGCAACCTCGAGCACGCCAGCAGCATCGCCCGCCTCAATAAGCTTCTGCGTGACGACTACCGGGGGATCATCGTGACGATGATCCACAAGTTCCGCGACATGCCGGCCGATCTCAACACCCGCTCGAACATCTACGTCCTCATCGACGAAGCCCACCGGACCACCGGCGGCGACCTCGGCAACTTTCTGATGGCCGGCCTGCCGAACGCGACCTTCGTCGGATTCACCGGCACCCCGGTGGACAAGACCGTTTACGGCAAGGGCACCTTCAAGACCTTCGGCTGCGAGGACGACGCCGGGTATCTGCATAAGTATTCCATTGCCGACAGCATCGAGGACGGCACCACCCTGCCCCTCTACTACCAACTCGCACCGAATGAAATGCTCGTGCCGCATGACACGCTGGACGCCGAGTTCCTGTCCCTGGCCGAGGCCGAGGGCGTGGCCGACATCGAGGAGCTGAACAAGATCCTCGAGCGGGCCGTGAACCTGCGAAACTTCCTCAAGGGCAGCAAACGCATCAAGGAGGTGGCCCAGTTCGTCGCCGAGCACTACCGCCAGAACGTCGAACCACTCGGCTACAAGGCCTTCCTCGTCGGCGTCGACCGCGAAGCCTGCGCCCAATACAAGAAGGCGCTGGATCAGTTCCTGCCGCCCGAATATTCAGAGGTTGTCTATACCGGCAGCAACAACGACTCCGCCCTGCTCAAGGAATTCCACCTCGAGCCGAAGAAGGAGCGCCAGATTCGCAAGAGCTTCGGAAAACTCGACCAGCAGCCCAAAATCCTGATCGTGACCGAAAAGCTGCTCACCGGTTTCGATGCGCCCGTGCTCTACGCCATGTATCTCGACAAACCGATGCGCGACCACACCCTGCTCCAGGCCATCGCCCGTGTGAACCGTCCCTACGAGAACGAAGCTCAGGAAATGGTGAAGCCGCACGGCTTCGTCCTCGATTTTGTCGGCATCTTCGACAATCTCGAAAAAGCCCTGGCTTTCGACAGCGACGAGATCAACGCCATCGTCAAGGATCTGGCGCTGCTCAAGGGCCTGTTCCGCAACAAGATGGAGCAGCAGGCTCCGGAATACCTGGGCCTGCTGCAGCATGACTTCACCGATCGTGACGTCGACTTGCTGATCGAGCATTTCCGCGACCCGGAACGGCGCAAGGCGTTTTTCAAGGAGTACAAGGAAATCGAGATGCTCTACGAGATCATCTCGCCGGATGCCTTCCTGCGCCCGTTCATTCAGGATTACGGCACGCTCTCGGGTATCTACCAGGTCGTCCGCAAGGCCTACACACGCACCGTGCTGGTCGACCGGGATTTCCAGGCCAAGACCAATGCGCTGGTCCAGGAGCACATCGGAACCTACGGTGTGAATCGCCTGGATGACTGTGTCGCCATCGACGCCGATACGATTGAGCTGATCAAGAGCCGGAGCGAAGGCGACGGCACCAAGGTCATCAACCTGGTCAAGAGCATCGAAAAGATTGCCGATGAGAACAGCGAAGACCCGTTTTTGATTGCCATGGCCGAACGCGCCAGACTGGTGCAGGAGAAATTCGAGAACCGCCAAACCAGCACCTCCGATGCGCTGGCTGAACTGCTGCGGGAAGTCGAGGGCAACGAGAGGCGCAAGAAGGACCAGGCCGAGAAATCTTTCGACGGCCTGACCTACTTTGTCTATCGAACCCTGCTGGATGCCGGAATCTCGAACGCCGAGGACGTCAGCAAGAAAGTCCGCGAGGCCTTTTCAGAATTCCCCAACTGGCAACGAAGCGAGGCCGCCATGCGGGAATTGCGCAAGAAAGTCACATTCGCGATCTATGCCGAAACCGACGACCTGGACGATGTAAGCCGTATTGTCGACGAACTGTTCTCCCTGCTGGCCCGCGCGAACCGGATATGACCACCACTCGCAGCGTCGCTCAGCAGAGCGCCAGAAAAGCCTTCAAGAGTCGGGTCCGCCACTGGGCCGACAAGCTCGACGTCAAGATCGTCTGGCTGGGCGTGCGCCCGATGCGCAACAAATGGGCCTCCTGCTCGACCAACGGCCACCTGAACTTCAACGACGACCTGCTCAACCTCGACCAAGCCCTCTGGGACTACGTCATCGTCCACGAACTCCTGCACTTCTTCGTCCCGAATCACGGCAAGCTCTGGAAAAGCCTGATGCGGGCGCATCTAGGCGACTACGAAGCCCTCGAAGCATCGCTGAAAGCCGAAGCAGGCGGGGCCTCGCGGTAAAGACGCACTCGATTACCGCCCGGGAGGACCGAGAGCCAAGTCGTTCATCGTGCATCAACTGACAAACCGAGGCCGCCATTCCGGCGTCCATTCGCTCGCCTTCCCACAGCGGAATCGTCGTTTTCGGCGTGATCTCCAGGCAGGATTGCGCTTCCGGCTCAGCAGCACGAGAACATTGATTGATTTGGCTAACGCAAAGCTTTGCGGCAATTTTGGAGCCGCGCAGTGGTGGAAAATTGTCCGGCAACAGCGGCTGTTTATGCATTATTTGTAGTGACTCCAGAGCCTGAGAACTTTCACCACTCGCTCTTTCTCGAGCACTTGGTAGACCAGACGATGCTGAATATTGATACGGCGTGAATTAGCCCCCGCAAGATCACCAATGAGCTTCTCAAACGGAGGCGGCTTGCAGTACGGATCTTCTGCGATTAGCGCGAGCAATTCCTGGGCTTTAGGCTTCAGGCCGCTGGAGGCCAATTTCTTTGCGTCCTTTTGGGCTTGCTTGGTGTAAACCAACTTCCATGTCACCAGTCCAGCTCCTCATCGCACTTATCGACGGGGGTCTCCATTCCCTCGCGAATAGATTCACGCATACCTGGTACGGAGAGCAGGTAAAGGGTTTCCTGAATAGCAGCCCAATCTTCTTCAGCCACCAGTACGGCTTTATTCCGCTTGCCCATGATGACAATCGGCTGGTGGGACTCGGCGGTTTCATCGATCAACCGATAAAGGTTGCTGCGCGCCTCAGTAGCAGTAATTCCGGTCATGACGCACCTCTTGCGTGTTCAACTTTTCACCAATTGTACGCCTTCAGGTACGTACGTCAAGACGAACGCTTTGCATTGCTTGAAAATAATCGCCTGAACCGCGGGATTCGGCAATCCTGGCATCATTCCGGTTGAACCAGCCCGGTTTTGCCGGCCCGAGAGTCAGTCCGCGTCAGCTTGGGCATTTCGCGTATTACAGCCCAAGGACCGCCCGAAGGCCTTGATCCATTTCAATCATTTTCTTATCTGATAGTTGTCGGATCTGTTCGGTTAGAAGTGTGCGGTCCAGGGTGAGAACTTGACTGACATTGACTACCGAAGGCTTTCCAAGACCGGATTCCCTTTTTGTAATCTCCACGTTGCCCGGCGCAGCGGAAAGCCGAAGGTTGGATGTAATGGCCGCGACGACGACCGTTGCAATTCGACTGGAATTGAAGGGATTGGATTGGACAACCAGAACCGGGCGTCGGAAACCAGGGCCAGATCCCGTCGGCTCGGGCAACGAGGCCCACCAGATCTCACCACGCTTCATCTTTCAACACGGCTGATTGAGCTCGAACGAATGGCTCATCGAGCTCTGACCTTTCAGAACCATAAACTTTATCCAGTTGAGCCGTAATCACGTCGGGCCCATATTGTGCCAGGTACGCCTCCAGCGCCTCCGCAAAAAGCTGGCTTCGGGGAATACCCCGCTCCTTCGCGAAGCGCTCTGCGGCTTTGAATACCGGGTCCGGAACAGAAATCGCTACTTTCATGGGCTAACGGTATCACTCAGGTAATACCGTGTCAATCCCCGTGACCAATCCCCCGCAAGACCCCTCTTCCGCCGGGTATTGCCGCCTGTCCTTCTGAAATGATGGACGAAATCAATGCGCGACACAAGTGAGAGCGGAATCGTCCTTTCCGGCGTGATCTCCAGTCCGGATTGTCGGTTCCGGCTCAGAAACGCAAAAACGGTTCGGAAAGTCGCCGGATCGCTGACTTATTGCGGGGATCTCGAGCAGGCGAAGACGGTCGCGCTTCGCTGGCATGAAAAGCGGGCTGAATCACAGCCCTGAACAACCGCGCCGACCGATTCAAGACCGGCAGGCGGCGCCAAAGCGCGAATACAGCGCCGGGACGACGATCATGTTCAGCGCGGTCGAGGTGAGCAGACCGCACAGGATGACGATGGCCATGGGGGCCTGGATTTCGCTGCCGGGCTGCCCGCCGGCCAGGGCCAGCGGCACCAGCGCCAGGGCGGTGGCCAGCGCGGTCATGAGGATCGGGATCAGGCGTTGATCGGCGCCGGTGCGCACGGCCTGGTCCGGCGCCATGCCATGTTCTTCGACCAGCCGCCGGATGTGGTCGATCAGGATCACGCCGTTACGCGTGGCAATGCCGAACAGCGTGATGAAGCCGATCAGCGCGGCGATGGTCACGACGCCTCCGGCCAGCCAGACGCCGGCCACGCCGCCGATCAGCGCCAGTGGCAAGTTGAGCATGACCAGGGCGGCGTCGCGCGCCGAGGAGAAGGCGGTGACCAGCAGGAAGAAGATCCCGGCAATGACCACCAGGCCCAGCAGCAGCAGCCGCTGACCGGCAGCTTCAGCGCTTTCGAACTGGCCGCCGAACTCGACGTGGTAGCCTGTGGGAAGGTCGACCTGTTCGCCGATGCGTCTGCGCATGTCCTCGACCACGCCGACCAGGTCGCGGCCGGCGACATTGGCCATCACGACCTGCTTGCGCTGCACGTTTTCCCTGCCGATCGTGTCCGGTCCGCGCTCCCGGCGGATTTCGGCGATGGCGTCCAGCGTGATTTCGGCGCCGGCCGGCGTTTGCAATAGCGTCTGGCGCACCGCCTGCAGATCATCGCGCATCTTTTCCGGATAGCGCACGACCACATCGAAGCTGGCCGAGCCTTCCAGCACACTGCCGACCACGGTGCCGCCAAATGCCGTTTCCACCATTTCAGCCGCCTCGGCCACGGCAATGCCGTAGCGCGCCAGCGCCGCACGGTCGAAACGCACCGTGACAAATGGAATTTCGCTTTGCTGTTCCATGGCCACGTCCACCGCGCCGGGCACATCACCCATGATCTTCTCGATGCGCCCGCCAAGCCGGCGCAGTTCGGGAAGTTCGGGGCCAAACAGCTTGACCGCGATATTGGCCCGCGTGCCGGAGAGCATGTGATCGATGCGATGCGAGATGGGCTGGCCGATGACGATGTTGGTGCCGGGCAGCGACGCGAACTGCCGGCGCAGTTCGGCCAGCAACGCGGCCTTGCTTCGCGAACCCATGTTCAGATTGACTTCGATCTCCGATGCGTACACTGCCTGGGCGTGTGGATCCAGCTCCGCGCGGCCGGTACGCCGGGTGGTTGCCGCTATTTCCGGCTGGGACAGCAGAATCTGCTCGACCCGCCCGCCGATCCGGTCCGACTCCTCCAGCGCGGTACCCGGCAGCGTCACGACGTTGATGGTCAGGCTGCCTTCGTTGAATTCGGGCAGGAACCCGCGGCCGGCAAATACCAGAGCGATGCAGGCCGCGACCAGCAGTGCCGCAGCGGCCAGCACGACCAGGCGCCAGTGGGCCAGCGCGCTTTCAAGCAGCGGCCGGTAACCGCGTTTGAGCGCCGAAGTAAAGCGATTGTCATGCGCCTCGGTGTCGGCACGCCCCGGCAACATCATCAGGCAAAGCACCGGCGTGACAGTGAGCGCGACCAGCAGCGAGGCGGCCAGCGAGACGATATAGGCAAGGCCCAGCGGCTGGAGCAGGCGTCCCTCGACGCCAACCAGAAAGAACAGCGGCAGGAACACCAGGATGATGATCAGGGTCGCGAACACGATCGAGCTTTCGATCTCGCGCGTGGCGTCGAACACCACGTTGACCACCGAGTGGCGAACATCGGCGGGGCGATCCTGGTTTTCACGCAGCCTGCGCACGATGTTTTCGACCACGATGATCGCATCGTCGACCAGCGCGCCCAACGCAATCGCCATGCCGCCCAGGGTCATGGTGTTGATGCTTCCGCCCAGCGCCCGGATGGTCAGAACCGCCACCAGCAGCGACAGCGGAATGGCCAGCAGGGCAATGCCGGTCGCGCGCGCGGAAAGCAGGAACACGAACATGATCGCCACGACCAGTATTGCGCCATCGCGCAGCGCGCCGCCCAGGTTATCTATTGCGACCCGGATGAAGTCGGCCTGGCGAAACGCTTCGGTCTCGATGCGCATGCCCGTCGGCAGTGAGGCCTGGATTTCGTCAATGGTGGCATCCAGCCGCGTGGTCAGCGCCAGCGTGTTGATGCCGGACTGTTTCTGAATGCCAAGCACTACCGCAGGCGTATTGTTGTAGGAGCCGGTGCCGCGCATGGGCGCCGGGCCCACGCGCACTTCGGCCAGATCATTGACCAGGACCGGAACGTCCCCGCGCATCGCCACCACGCTTTGCCCGATATCTTCGATCCCGCGCACCCGGCCGATCCCCTGGATCAGGAATTCCTGGCCGTTCTCGACCAGGAAACCCGCCGAGGCATTGCGGCCGGCATCACGAGCCGCTTCCAGTACGCGACCCAGCGGAACATCGAAAGCCGCCAGGCGCTCGGGCTGGACGATGACCTGAAACTGCCGCGTTTCACCACCGATCGGAATCACCTCGGCCACTCCGGGCACGGCCAGCAGGCGCCGGCGCACGACCCAGTCAGCCGCGGTTTTCAGCTCCATCTCGCTGTGGACTTCGGACTTGAGCGCGATGAACATTACCTCGCCCATGATCGAGGTAATCGGCGTGAGCGCCGGCGGTGGCAGTCCGGCGGGCAGCGAGGCGCGTGCGATCTGAAGTTTCTCGGCGACCACCTGGCGGGCACGATAGATGTCCGTGCCCCATTCGAACTCGACCGTGACCACGCTGATGCCGACCCCGCTGGTCGAACGCACGCGGCGCACGCCGGCCGCGCCGTTCAGTGCGGTTTCGATCGGCAGCGTCACCTGGACCTCGACATCCTCCGGCGGCATGCCGTGGGCCTCGGCGACCACGGTCACGGTGGGTGCGGTCAGATCCGGAAACACGTCGACCGGCGTGTGCAGCGCCGACCAGCTTCCCCAGGCCAGCAAACCGACCGTCAGCACAAGTACCAGCAAGCGGTTGCCCAGCGACCAGGCGATGATGCGATCAATCATTGCCGGCTGTCTCCCGACCAGATCGGGAGCAATTCGGAATCAATGCGCATGACCGTGGCCGACCTCTTCGCCGCCGGCAGCTGCCAGCTTGACATCGTAAGCGCCGAGGGTCACGACGCGTTCGCCGACTTCCAGGCCCGAGAGAATCTCGACCCGGTCGCCGTCGCGTATGCCGGTCTCGATCGGCCGGCGCTCGAAGGTCTCGCCGCCGGTCTGCACGTAGACCACCTCGCGCCCGCCGTCATCGACGATGGCGGTTTTCGGCACGGCCAGAAGCTCTTGGCTTTCACCGATGTAGACGTGTGCGGTCAGGCCCAGACCGATCAGTCCCGGCACACTCGGGATCTGCGAGCCGGACGAATCGTCGTTGCCGTCGGCAACACTGTATTCGATGGTCACCGCGACGGTGCGCGAGACCGGCTCCACGCGCCCGGCGACCTGCACCACACGGGCACCGTGCGCGGCATCGAGAATGACACTTTGCTCAGCGACCTCGAACCACGCACCGCTGGCCTCCTTCACACGGCCGGCGTGGGCCTCCGGCACCCGCACTTCCAGCCAGCGGCGGCCCGGCTCGGCCAGCCACAGGATCGGCTCGCCGGCGCGCACGAACGCGCCCGGTGC
>SR_TP_S13solDRAFT_1000626_pt1 | contig 13274 bp, 12 predicted proteins | sample SodReaTP_S13sol_FD_11159 | JGI IMG/M metagenome (IMG submission 11159)
CGGGGCGCTGCGCCAAAGCGCGGATATGCTGCAGGTCGGTCCCAGTTCCATACGTTGGGACGGGGACAAACTGGTCATCGAGGTGAACGAGGTGTCATCCCCGCCACTGGTCAGCCGCGTGCGCGGCACAATAACGCTGCATCCCGAAGTGCTGTTTGGCCAGACTTATGACCTGACGCCCGACGGTCGCCACCGCTGGCAACCCTTCGCGCCCATTGCCCGCATTGATGTCGCGCTGGACCCCGGACACCATTGGTCCGGGCATGGCTATTTCGATTCCAATTATGGCAGCGCCGCGTTGGAAGATGATTTCACCTACTGGACATGGGGGCGTTTCCCCCACAAGGGCGGCACGCGGTGTTTCTATGATGCCATTCTGCGCAACGGGCAGTCCCAGACTGTGGCGCTGCATTTCCACCCCGATGGCCGAAGCACGCATGTCACCCCCCCGCCGCGCGCCCGCATCGCCCGAAGCCTGTGGGCGGTGCGGCGTGAAACGCGCGCCGATGCCGGTTTCCAGCCGCGTCAGGAACTGGCCATGCTGGATGCGCCATTCTATACGCGGTCAGCCATGCGCACTTGTATCGACGGGGAAGAAGCGGTTGGCGTGCATGAAGCGCTGGATTTGCGCCGCTATGCACAGCCCCTGTTGAAACCCATGCTGGCGTTGCGCGTCCCGCGCAGGGCACGCTGGAAGTTCACCGCCGGATAAGTGGCCTGAAGCGGTCATTCGCATTGGGATAAAGCCCGCGCCATAGGTGGGCCGGGGTCTGCCGATCCGGCGTTATAGAAGTTCACTTTATGCAGGCGGCATACTCCCACATTCAAAGGCTTGAACATCATCAGAGTAATCGGCAGGCCGCGGGACGGCCCACCGATGGCGCGGCGGCCTGCGGCCTTTGCTCCGCGCCTTGGGGCATTCCCAATGTCTGCAAAAGGCCAGAACGGCAACCAAGCTTTTCAGGACCCGCCCCGCGTCGGCCTTCAGCCTTCCCCGCGCTTCACGGGTTTGGGGGCATCGTCATATTGCGCATTCAATATGCGCTGGCTGTCGCCATCGGGGTCGTCATACATGCCCTTGCGCAAGGTCCACAAAAACGCGGCCAGACCCACGAACCCCAGAAACAGGGAAACGGGTATCAGAATGGTCAGAACTTCCATGATACGATGGTCCTTTTGTCATTTCAGCCGCAAGGCATTCAGCGTCACCGTGATGGATGAAATCGACATCACAGCCGCAGCCCAAAGCGGGGTCGCGAACCCCAGCAAGGCTATGGGGACGAATATAATATTATACACGCCAGATTGCACGAAATTCTCGCGGATGCGGCGGGTGGACTGGCCTGCGATCCGCATCGCGTCCGAAATCGGGCCAATATCACGCCCCAGAAGCACCATGTCGGACGCTGCGCGCGCCGCGTCCAGCGCGGTGGCGGGAGATATGGACACATGCGCGGCGCTTAACGCCACAGTGTCGTTCAGCCCGTCGCCCACCATAAGCACCTTGTGACCGGCATCGTGCAACGCGGCAATCCGCGCGGCCTTGTCCTGCGGCAACGCTTCCGCATGCCAGTCGGCAATGCCCAGCCGCTGCGCCATATCACGCACTACATGCGGCACATCGCCGGACATCAGCAACACCGCCTTGCCCTGCGCCTGAAGTCCCTTGACGACATCTTCTGCACCCGGGCGCAGCGCGTCCGTAAAGGTGAAGGCACCCGTTTGCGTGCCAATCGACAGATAGGCGGCCGTCATCTCGCGCGCAGGCGCGCCGACCCAGGCCGCACGGCCCAACCGCACGCGCTGGCCTTGCCACGTCCCTTCAATGCCATAGCCCGGCACCTCCTGCACATCGTCCAGCCGGGCGGGGGCAACCCCACGTGCGCGCAACGCCTGTGCAAGGGCCTGCGCCAGCGGGTGGCTTGATGCATCGGCCAGTGCAAGCGCAACACAGGTTTCAGTTGCGCCATGCGTGTCCAGATTGGCGGGCACAGGCGTGCCCATCGTCAATGTGCCGGTTTTGTCGAAAACAACGGTGTCCACCTCGGCCAGACGTTCCAGTGCGGTCCCGTCCTTGATCAGCAACCCCTTGCGAAACAATTTGCCACTGGCCGCCGTCACCACGGCAGGCACAGCCAGACCCAGCGCACAAGGGCATGTGATGATCAGGGTTGCCGCAGCAATGTTCACCGCCAGCCGCAAATCCCCGCCTGAAATATACATCCAGACAATGAACGCCCCGATGGACAGCAGGGGAATTGTCGGCGCATAGGCGCGCGCGGCGCGTTCGGCCAATGTGGTATATCTGGTGCGCGCCGATTCCGCATTTGCAACCAGATCGGCCATGCGGTGCAGCGAACTGTCCTTACCTGCGGCCATGACGCGCACATGCAGCGGGCCTGTCAGGTTGACCTCGCCCGCGCTGACCACGCAGCCTTCGGCGGCATAGGCAGGCAGGGTTTCCCCCGTCAGAAGCGAACGGTCGATTTCCGACTTGCCGACCGTGACAACTCCGTCCACCGGCACACGCCCACCCGGACGCACCAACACCATATCGCCCACGGCCAGTTCCGCCACCGAAACCGTGCTTTCGACACCATCCACCAACCGGATGGCGCGCGGCACTTCCAGCGCGGCCAGTTCCTGTGCAGCAGACCGCGCCACAGCACGCGCCCGAAAGTCCAGATACCGCCCCGCCAGCAGAAAGAAGATCAGCATGACCACCGCTTCAAAATAGGCATGCTCGCCCGATTGCAGCGTTTCATAAATGGAAATGATCAGCGTCAGGATAATCGCAAAGGAAATGGGCGCATCCATATCCATACGTCCCGCGCGCAGCCCCTTAATGGCCGCCCGAAAGAAGGGCTGGCCGGAAAATGCCACTGTGGGAATGGCGATCAAGGCGGAAATCAGGTGGAACATGTCGCGGGTCGGCCCTTCGGCCCCCGACCACACAGCCACCGACAACAGCATAATGTTCATCATGGCAAAACCGGCCACACCAAGGCGCATCAGCAATTCGCGCCCCTGCTTGTCGGTTTCGGTCATCGACAGCGTGCCTGCGTCCAATTCATGCGCGTCATAGCCCAGCCGGTCCAGCCGCGCGATTACGTCCTGAACCCCGACCGCCGCCGCCGCATCCACGCTTAACCGCTTCAGCGTCAGGTTCAGGCGGGCGGAATTCACCCCCTCCATGCGCGACAGGTCACGTTCGATCGTGGAAATACACGCCGCGCAATGCACTTCAGGCACCGACAACAGCAACCGCGCATTGGGCAGGGCGGCACGACCTGCCAACGCTTCGGCAGCAGGGGCCGCATCGCAGGCAGGGCAGGCAGAGGGGCGATAGGTTGCAGTGTTCATCAAGACACCCTAGCGGACGTGCAGAACCACACGCTGGCGGAATTCGGTCCCGTCTGCGGCCACGGCATGCATCCGGATATTCCAGTTCCCCTGCCCGATTTCGACCGGCGCACGATAAGCCCCGTCCACAAAACGGAAATCGGGCGTCTGGTCTGCGCGCACATGGGTGGCTGCGCCGACCACAGCATCAAGATGGGCTACCTGCACCGGCGCGCCCTGCGCATCGGTGATGGCAAGTTTCAGGTTTCCGTCTTCCACACTGGCCTTGACGTCCCAGCCCAGTGACAGCTGGGCTGCCAGTTCTTCGTTGAAATTCTGGCTGGCGACATAGGAATTGTCGACCTCCAACCCCGGAAAGGTGCTGACGGCATTGAAGGCCAGCGTCAGATTGGCCGCAAGAATGACCCCGAATGCTGACACAGCGATAATCAACACCTTTGTTCCCGTCATCCGGAACCCGTTGCGCGCAGTTTGTGTCATTGGCTTCTCCCGTTAAATGTAGTGTCGGAATAAACGCGTTCGGATGTCCCCGACAACGTTGCCCAGATCCGCGCGGGCCGACGTTCCGCCATGGCCGAGTCCGTGTTCGGGCCCGCCGTAAGGTAGACGCGCAGCAGGGCCATTTCATCTGGTCCCACGGTCACTGCGGGGCCGTCCTCCCCCTCGATCGAGAGGGTCAGATCGGGGTTTTCAGTGACCGACAGGACAAATTCCCGTGGTTCATGATACATGTTGCGAAGCCGTATGTCATAAACATTGCGCACAGTGCCATCAGACAACACGATATGCGTCGGGTTGCGAATGGGCGACACACTCATGTCCAGATCGGCGCGCATGAACAATGCAACGATCAGACCGATGCCGATCGCCCCCCAAATGGCCGTATAAAGCACCGTACGCGGGCGGAACACATGCTTCCAGACGGATTTGGGCTCTTTGCCCTCGCGCTCGGCAATCTCGTCGGACAGGGCCATATAGGCGACCAGTCCGCGCGGCTTGCCGATCCGGTCCATGACTTCATCGCAGGCATCAATGCACAACCCGCAGGTGATGCATTCCATCTGCTGACCGTCGCGGATATCAATACCCATCGGGCAGACATTGACGCAGGCCATACAATCGATGCAATCCCCCTGATTTGGGTCAAGCGCACCTTTCTTCAGTTTCCCGCGCGGCTCTCCTCGCCAGTCACGATACCCGATTGTGATGGTGTCCTCGTCCATCATCGCGGCCTGAATGCGCGGCCATGGGCAGGCGTAAATACAAATCTGTTCACGGAAAAAGCCGCCAAACAAAAATGTTGTCATCGTCAGAATAAGAACTGTCAGATAGGCAATCATGCTGGCCTGTCCGGTGAACAGATCAACAAACAAGGTGGGCGCATCCGCAAAATAGAACACCCACGCCCCGCCGGTTGCCATGCCGATCAGGAACCACAAGGTCCATTTCAACCCGTATTTGCGCAGCTTTTCAAAATCCCAGCCCTTCCGGTGCAAACGCAGCCGCGCGTTGCGATCCCCTTCTACCCAGCGTTCCACCAGTATGAACAGGTCTGTCCAGACCGTCTGCGGGCAGGCATAGCCGCACCAGACACGCCCCAATGCAGACGTGAACAGGAACAGCCCGATCCCCGCCATGATCAGCAAGCCCGCCACAAAATAGAATTCATGGGGCCATATCTCGATCATGAAGAAAAAGAAGCGACGGTTGGCAAGGTCCAGCAAAACCGCCTGATTGGGCATTTCCGCGCCACGGTCCCAGCGGATCCAAGGGACCAGATAGTAAATGCCCAGCATCACCGCCAGAAGCCACCATTTCATTGTGCGGAAACTGCCACTGACACGACGCGGGAAAATCGGTTCGCGTTTGGCGTATAATGGCGGCGGTGTCTGGTCTGGGGAACTCATCCAGGTGCTCCGGCTAATGGGTTGATCCGGTTATGACAGGCACCGTCGGACCACTCCTTGACTTGAATCAAAAAAATGCGTCCTTGATGCATCTTTTCACGATTTGCATTGGCGCTACAAATAATCGAAGGGGAATGATGTAGCGTCGGCCCTCAGTAACACGCGCGAACAGGAACGAAGGCCGACGCGGCCCTGCATCGCAAGGCGTGGCCGAGCATTGCCCCCAATTCGCGCGGACAACCTTGATGCAGATCAAATACTTCCTGTCATCAAACAACAGGCGACAGGATGTCGCAACGACACTGCTGGTCCTGAAATGGAACAGGCCCCTGCGGATGCAAGGGCCTGAAAAGGGCTTGATACTGCCGTTTTACTGCCCGCCACCCAGCTGGTGAACATAGGCCGCAACAGCGCGGATTTCAGCTTCGCGCAGGCGTGTCTCGAAACCGGGCATCACGCCGAAACGCGAGTAGTAGATGGTTTCGCGGATGGCATCGAACGACCCGCCATACAGCCACACCTGATTGTTCAGCGCAGGCGCACCAAGGAAGTAATCCCCCTCCCCGCCGTCCCCATGGCAGGATGCGCAGTTGAACTCGTACAACTCCGTGCCGCTTGCTGCCATCTGTGCGTCATGGTCAGACCCTGACAATGACAGAACATGATGTACGATCTGGTCAATCTCGGCATCATCTAGCAGCCCGTCACGGCCGAAGGCAGGCATTTCAGACCAGCGCGCATCGGGATAATCCTCGTTGCGGATACCCCATGTAATGGTTGTCAGAATATCGTCATAAGTGCCGCCCCATAGCCAGTCATCATCCAGCAGGTTCGGATAACCGGCAGCCTGCACACCCGCGCCGCCACTGCCGTGACATTGCGAGCATTGCGCGCGAAACACCGAAGCACCGGCATTCACCGCAAAGCGGTGCAATTCGTCATTATCGCGCAGATCTTCCAGGTCCGTTTCGACCAGCTGAACAAAGAACTGTTCGTTGCGGGCTTCAAAATCGCTGATCTCGTCTGCGACATTGGCGCGCGACGAATAGCCCAGCAAACCCGCAGTCGAGGATTTAATCCCCGGCCATGCGGGATAGGCGATCCAGTACCCCACCGACCAGATGATGGTGATGATGAATATCCAGACCCACCAACGCGGCATGGGGTTGTCATATTCCTCGATCCCGTCCCAGCTGTGGCCGGTTGTGGCGACATCATCTTTCAGCTTCTTGGCCGGATCAGGATACTGCCGGGAGGCAGGTGTGACCTTGTTGTCGGAATTGTCAGCCATCAGCGGGCCTCTTTCGGTTCGGCGTGACGCCCCGTTCGGGGTGCGCTTTCGTCCCCTGTGGGTTTGTCATCATTACGGAAAATCATGTTCGCAGATTCGTCGTGCACCTTTCTTGAACCGGGGCGCAGAATGAACACGAACACCCCGATAAAGAAGCAGAACATGAACAGCAGATGCCAGCTATCGGCAAACGCGCGCAGAAAAGTATATGTTTCCATTTCCTTTCCCCCTTAGCGATTGGCCACGGGCACGAAGGTGTCGAAATCGACCAGCGTTCCCAGCATCTGCATGTAGGCAATGATGGCATCCATTTCTGTCACCTGCGCTTGCCCGTCGAAATTGCGTTGTTGTGCGCCCGGATAGCGGTCCAGAACGCCCGGATCACCAAACTCCTGCGCTTGGGCGAAGAAGTCATCGACCGCATTTTCCATCATCTCCTCGGTGTAGGGGTGCCCCAGCACACGGTAGACCGCCATGATATCGCGCACATGTTCAGCATCTGACCGGTCCAGCGTGCGGTTCATCATGAACCCATAGGACGGCATGATCGATTCCGGCACAACGTCGCGCGGATTGATCATATGCTGTACATGCCAGTCATCCGAATAGCGCCCGCCCAGACGGGCCAGATCCGGCCCGGTCCGCTTGGACCCCCACTGGAACGGATGGTCATACATCGATTCCGCAGCAAGGCTGTAATGGCCATAGCGTTCCACCTCGTCGCGCATGGGGCGGATCATCTGGCTGTGACAGGTATAGCACCCCTCACGCAGATAAATCTCGCGGCCCGCGATTTCCAGCGGCGCATAGGGGCGCATGCCTTCAACCTTCTCGATGGTGTTATCAAGATAGAACAACGGCACGATCTGAACGATGCCACCTATGGTGACGACCAGAAACGACAGCACCAGCAAAAGCGTGGCATGTGTTTCGATTTTCTTGTGATGATCAAGAAGTCCCATCACGCCCTCCGTTATTCAGCGGGAACTGCGGCGGCACGGGCGGGTTGTCTTGCCGCCGTGCTCGTCACAGTTTTCCACAGGTTATAGCACATGATGATCGCGCCCAGCAGGAACAGCGTTCCACCCAGACCCCGCACCACATACATCGGGAACTTGGCCGCAACCGTGTCCGCGAAAGAGTTCACAAGGAAGCCTTGTGCATCAACTTCACGCCACATCAGCCCCTCCATGATGCCGGTCACCCACATGGACGCCGCATACAGAACGATGCCGATTGTCGCCAACCAGAAGTGCCAGCTGACCAGCCGCAGACTATACAAGCCCTCGCGCTGCCACAGTTTCGGCACCAGATAGTATAGCGCGCCGAATGTGATCATACCGTTCCAACCCAAAGCGCCGGAATGCACATGCCCAATGGTCCAGTCCGTGTAATGCGACAGGCTGTTGACGGCCTTGATCGACATCATCGGCCCTTCAAACGTGGCCATCCCGTAGAAGCCCACAGCGACAACCATCATCCGGATAATGGGGTCCGTGCGCAACTTGTCCCATGCGCCCGAAAGCGTCATCAGACCGTTGATCATGCCCCCCCATGACGGCATCCACAGCATGATCGAGAATGTCATGCCCAGCGTCTGCGCCCAGTCAGGCAGTGCCGTGTAATGCAGGTGGTGCGGACCGGCCCAGATATACAGGAAGATCAGCGCCCAGAAATGCATGATGGACAGCTTGTAGCTGTAGACCGGTCGTTCGGCCTGTTTCGGGATGAAGTAATACATCATGCCCAGGAAACCGGCCGTCAGGAAGAAGCCCACCGCGTTATGCCCGTACCACCACTGGATCATGGCAGATTGCACGCCCGACCAGACAGGAACCGATTTCGACCCGAATGCAGAAACGGGGATCGCGGCGTTATTGACAAGGTGCAACATCGCAACTGTCACGATGAAGGCGATATAGAACCAGTTGGCCACATAAATATGCGGTTCACGCCGGTTGATGACCGTGCCCATATAGACCGCAAGGAACGCAACCCACACGATGGTCAGCCATAGATCGGTCAGCCATTCGGGTTCGGCATATTCATTACCTTGGGTGGACCCCAACACATAGCCGGTTGCGGCCATGACGATGAAAATCTGATAGCCCCAGAACACGAACCATGCCAGACCACCGCCCCAAAGGCGGGATGCCGATGTGCGCTGCACGACGTAGAATGCCGTTGCAATCAGGGCGTTGCCCCCAAACGCAAAAATCACCGCCGAGGTGTGCAGCGGACGCAGACGGCCGAAATTCAGATAGCCTTGTGCCCATTCAAAATTCAATTCAGGCCATGCCAACTGAAATGCGATGACAACGCCCACCAAAAACCCGACAACGCCCCAAAATGCCGTTGCCACCACGCCGAAGCGAACAGGGCCATCCATATATTCATTCGGATTCGCAACAACGGCCGGTTCCCCGACGCGGCGAATCTGCCACACGAAGGTGATCGCTGCCGCAAGCATGATCACCAGCATGTGGACCAGATAAGGCAAATCGCGTGCCATGCTGGCAGCGATCGCGGCGACAACCACGACGACCCCCAATACAGCAAGCTTCAAGTAATCCCACATGTTCTGCGTCCCTTTTTATCGTCCTGCCATGTTCATACATCCAGCACAGACAGTTTTGCATGATGCGTTTTGTCACGGTCTGCGCATACGGACTTTGATTCATGTCAATTTTAGCGACCGTTAAATTTGCGTCAGATCAATGCACGATAGCACAGGTCAGGGCATGTTGGGCGGGTTGCATGTGAAACACTGTAAGATCATGGTGCAAACAAGCGGTGCCCGACAGCGCCCGGATTGTGAAATCAAGCGTGCCGCCAGTGAAGCAAACGATCCCTTCACCACGGCACATTCAAGGAAAGGAGTGCACGATGTCCTATAAAACTCTGGTCACATTTGTTGCAACCGAAACCGGCCTTAAGCCGCTGTTGCAATCTGCCAGCGCCTTGGCGCGGCGCTTTGACGCCCATCTGGAGGTGTGCTGCATGGGCGTGGACACGACACAAAGCATGGGGTTCTATGCTGGTGCGCCTGCAATCATCTATCAAGACAGCCTTGATGCTGCAAAAGCGACTGCCGATACGCTACAGGACAAGGCGAAGGAATGCCTGCGCGGCACCGACATACGCTGGAGCACGGACAGCGCCGTGCTGTCACTGGGCGGAATCACGTCCTATGTCGGATTGAAAGCGCGGTTTTCTGATCTTGTAATTTTGCCTTTGCCATATGGTGCAGGACGCGGCCCACAAGACGAAGTCATCATCGAAGCCGCCTTGTTTGAAGGGGACACGCCGGTCCTTGTGCTGCCGCAAACGGGCAGCGCCGTGCCGGAATTCAACAAACTGGTTCTGGCGTGGAACCAAAGCGATGAAGCGCTGCACGCGACCCGCGCCGCACTGCCGCTGATGAAACAGGCCGATCTGGTCAATACTGTGATTATTGACCCGCCATCACATGGCGCGGAACGGTCCGACCCCGGTGGGTTGCTGGCGCAGATGCTTGCACGGCATGGCGTTCAGACCGATGTATCGGTACTGGCGCGCACATTGCCCCGCACCAGTGATGTATTGCGCCGGCACCTGAATGATCAGGCCGCGGATTTGCTGGTCATGGGGGCCTATGGGCGGTCGCGGTTGCGCGAGGCCATTCTTGGCGGTGCAACGCGTGACATGCTGGAAGACACGCCATGCGCGGTATTCCTTGCGCATTAGAGCGTGTCGCGCAAAAGGCACGCGATCACAAAAGGTTAGAGCTGTCGCGCGAGTGCGAATGAACGCGACAACTCTACCGTAAGGGATGGAACACGGCCAGACCGCGCCTGTCCATTTCAAGTTGCAACAAGATCAATACATCATTCAAGGCATCTGCCCCTAACCCGTTTTTGGCATGCACCAGATCCGCCTTGGTCAGGCGCGCATAGGCAATGACATCGGAATCTGATATCCCCGCGACACCGGCCTGAAAGCGGCGAAACTCCGACTCGGAGTAGACGCGCAACCCGACCGGCATTGCCAGATGGTCCATGTCATCCATGACCACAAAGGGCGACATCATCGCGAAGGCCACGGCAGAACCGGATGCAGTGCCGGACTTGCTTGGAAACAGCGCGATAAAGGCCGCGCATAGTAGTGCCGCACCCAGCGCAACGCGACCCATATGCGGCGGCGCATCATTGGCACCGGACACTTCCGGACGCGCGTCTGACGTGGTGTTGGTCTGGTTGCCATGAACCAGGTCATCGTAATCTGCGTCCCAATCGAACATCCGTCCCCCGATCCATGCGATCATTCAACCCTAAGTATAATCGGGACTACAATCTGCATTGATGGCGATTCGGCGCATAAACTGTGTTCATTATATGGCACGCCACCAAGAGAAGGCGTTACATATCCGCGCGTTAAGCAAGTGTTTAGGGTTTCAGACCAGGAAGCCGCCATCCGAGTCATCACCGGTTTCTTCCAGAAGCTGGTCAAAATCAGGAATGACGATTCGGCGCTTGCCCTCGGTCACAATCAACCCTTCCTTGCGCAGGCTCGACATCTGGCGGCTTACCGTTTCAAGCGTAAGGCCCAGATATTCGGACATCGCCTCTCGCGTAAGGGGCAATTCAAAACTTAATTCGCCCTGCGACTGGCTTAGCTGTAGCGATGCATCGCGCCGCGCGATGATACACAGCAGGCTTGCGATCTTTTCCCGTGCGGTCTTGCGCCCCAGAAGCAACATCCACTCGCGTGCAGCGTCCAGTTCATCAAGGGTCATTTCCAACAAGCGCTGCCCGATATGCGGGGTGTTTAACATCAACTCCTCGAAGGGTTTTCTGCGAAAACAGCACATAACAAGATTGGTCGCAGCCGTCACATCATAGGCGGATTTGCTGCGGCCAGGGCGGCCAGCAAAATCTGATGGCAGCAATAGCCCCACCATCTGGCGGCGCCCATCCTCCATGGTCTGGCTTAGCGTGGCGATCCCTGTGACCACGGATGCGACAAAATCCATCGTATCACCCGCCCAGACAACTGTCTGGCCCGCCTCAAAACTGCGGTAATATTTGATCTGCTCCAGAACCTGCAATTCATCAGCTTCACAGCGCGCGCAGACGGCCCGGTGCCTGATCGGGCATGCCTCACAATCATGGCCTGGTGTCTGGATTTTCGGGGTAACGCGATTCATGCTGGTTGATCTACATCAAAGAGTTTCGGGCTTTCGTGCGTATATCCTACAGGCATGTCACATCTTTCGCAACTTAGTAAGCTGGGCCTGTTTGACGCGCGTGTGCCGCGCTACACAAGCTATCCGACTGCGCCGCAGTTCTCATCCAACCTGCGCAGCGACACCTTCACTAGTTGGGTTCAACAAATCCAGCCGGACAGTGAAGTGTCGCTATATCTGCATGTGCCCTTCTGTCGCAGGCTGTGCTGGTTTTGCGCATGTCGCACCCAAGGCACCAGCAGCGATGCGCCAGTGCTGGCCTATATCGACTCGCTTCGAATGGAGCTTGAGTTGCTGCGCGCGACGCTGCCCGACGGTTTGCGCCTGTCGCGGCTGCATTGGGGCGGCGGCACGCCAACGCTTATGCCCGCAGCGCAAATGCGTGAGCTGGCAGCGCTGGTGTTCGACATCGCACCACTGGCGGAAGGGGGCGAATTTTCGGTCGAAATTGACCCGAATGAAATTGATGACGCGCGTCTGGACGCGCTTGCCGATGCGGGGATGAACCGTGCGTCAATCGGGGTGCAGGATTTTGACCCCGAGATTCAGAGAATCATCGGCCGTGACCAAAGCTTCGAGGTTACGAAACAGACAGTTGACGGGCTACGCGCGCGCGGGATCGTCAGCCTGAATACAGATATCCTGTATGGCCTGCCCCATCAGACCCCCAAACGCATTTCCGATTCGGTGCAAAAACTGTTGTCGCTGAACCCTGATCGCGTGGCATTATACGGGTATGCGCATGTCCCGTGGATGGCACGGCGTCAGCAAATGATCCCGTCAGAAACACTGCCGCGCCCCGAGGAGCGTCTGGACTTGTTTGACACGGCGCGGCGGCTGTTCATGTGGGACGGATATGATGAAATCGGCATCGACCATTTCGCCCGCCCGCATGACAGTATGGCCAAGGCAGCGGCGGCAGGCACGCTGCGCCGGAATTTTCAGGGCTATACCGATGACACATCCCCTGTGCTGATCGGGTTGGGCGCGTCGTCCATTTCGCGCTTTCCGCAAGGCTATGCGCAAAACGCGCCAGCGACTGCGGACTGGAAGAAATCCGTGCACGCGGGTCAGTTTGCCACCACACGCGGACATATGTTCACCCCCGCCGACCTGTGGCGTGGCCGTGCGATTGAGTCCTTGATGTGCGATTTCGCCATCAATCGCGCGGAACTGGTGCAGGAATTCGGCGCATCCCCGTCTGACGTTGACGCCATATTTGAACTGGCGTCCCTGAAATACGGCGCATTCGTGAAACGCACTGCCGTAGGGTTGGAAATCCCAACTGAGGGACGCCCCCTGACGCGCATGATCGCAACGATCTTCGATGAGTATTCCATGGCGAAAGCGGGTCATAGTTCCGCAGTTTGACGCAGGTTGCGTCCGGGGCACGGCTAGGCTGGCCGAATTTGGCCTTTTGCGGTCATTGAACCGCCCCAAGGCGCGGAGCAAAGGCCGAAGGCCGCCGCGCCATCGGCGGGCCGTCCCG
>SR_TP_S13solDRAFT_1000627_pt1 | contig 13265 bp, 15 predicted proteins | sample SodReaTP_S13sol_FD_11159 | JGI IMG/M metagenome (IMG submission 11159)
CGCCGATCCGAATTTCAAGGCCGCAGGCAAGCCGTGGCAGGTGTCAAAACTGTATCTGCCGGGATGGTCCGGTGCGGGAACGGCATATGACGACGATCAGCCACCCCCACCCCAGACAGTGCGTATCGCCGGCCATGGGCGCGAGCCGCTTTCAGGCTGGACATGGGCCGAGATCGGCCAGCATTCGCGTGTCTTTCATGCGACACAGGGGATGGGGCGCTGGGTCGGCGCGGCCGAAGGGGCCGGTTGGCCACTGCATCTGGCAATCAGCGCGGTTGGTGATGACGCAGGCGCGATTACCGACAACCTGCCGGGCAGCTTTGCCGCCATTGCCCCCCGCGTGCGCGCTTGCGCCGAACTTGATGCGGCGCTTGCGGAAACTGTCGCGGCGTTTCCCGACCGGGCAGGTATACTGGCTGGTGCCGGGCGCGCGCTGGTGGCGTTGCGCGCAGCGCGGGCTGCCTGCCCGCCCGATCTGGCCGATGCGCTGCAACACCGCCTGTGCCTGAAGGAAACACAGCTTGCCCGCGTGATCCGCTTTGCCGCAGGTATACGGGCCGAAGCGCGCCTTGAGTCCGATCACGCGCGCCCCGGCGGAAAAGTCGGTGCGCGACTATCGCTGCATGCGCCACAGGGACCGGTGACGGCCCGGCTGAACTGGGCCATACCGGATGGATGGCAGGCTTCGGATGACGCATTGCACCTGCCGCCCTATGCACAAGCCGCCGATCCCTACCCTGTGCTGCACCAGCCCGACGGTCCTTGTGGTCCGGTAAACATGGCGCTGACGATGACCCTTGCGGGCCAAGACGTGACAGCACATCTGCCGCTGGAATCCCCCTTGCTGGTGCTGCCCGCAACGCTTGCCGAAATCACGCCGCAGGCCATTTTCGTGAACGCGCGCGATCCCCGTGCGACGCCACTTCGTCTAAGCGATGGCGCGGCCATCAACCTGCCCGATGGCTGGACATGCGAAACGGCAGACGGTGGCATGACACTGATCCCACCACCCTTGCCAGCGCCGGAATTGTTCCATCTTGCCGTGACTGTGGCGGGCAACCCCGCCGAGGTGGCCACGCATGTATCATATCCCCACACAGGCCCGCTTCTGCATCATGCGCCCGCCGTGCTGCGGCTACGGGTTGCCGATGTGGCGCTTGCCGCTGCGCGCATAGGCTATATCGGCGGCGGCAATGACCGCGCCGATCACTGGATGCAGGCGATGGGGGCAGATGTGACCATACTGGACCCGTCTGCGTTAAAACCCGGCATACTTGCAGGACTCGATACACTTGTTATCGGCATATTCGCCATGAAAACAGTACCGAAGCTTGCAGGATTCATGCAGGTCGTAAAGGAATGGGTTGCCGGTGGCGGCACCTTGCTGACGCTGTATCATCGCCCTTGGGACAACTGGAACCCCGACACGATTCCGCCCGCGCGGCTGGAAGTGGGGCAGCCATCACTGCGCTGGCGCGTCACCGATGAAACGGCGACAGTAACGCATCTTGCCCCTGATCATCCGGTGCTGACCGGTCCCAACCCCATAAGTCACGACGATTGGGGCGGCTGGGTCAAGGAACGGGGGCTATATTTTGCCAAAAGCTGGGATACCGCCTATACCCCCCTGCTGGAAATGGCGGACCCTGAAGAGGCCCCGCATCGCGGCGCGCTGCTATCGGCCGAGATCGGCGCTGGTCGCCACACACATTGCGCCCTGATCGTGCATCTGCAAATGGAAGCGCTGGTTCCGGGGGCGTTCCGGCTGATGGCGAACATGATTGCGCCGCGCAGGCGGGCCTGAATGACGCCCATTCCCCGTCCCGGTCCCGGCCCGGCCCCCCTGCCCGACCCTGCGCCCCAACGTAACAATCTGCGCGGGGCGGCATGGTTGATGGCCGATATGGGGCTGAACATCTGGGCGCTTGCCATCGTCAAGGCGATGGGGGCCGATTTTCCCGCCGTGCAAATCGTGTGCATCCGGGCGCTTACCGGGCTTGTGCTGCTATCGCCCTTTCTGTGGCGGGGTCGGGCAGAATTGCGCACCCGCCAACCGGGGTTACACGCCCTGCGCGTAGCCCTGTCGGCCACGGCCATCGTGACGAGTTTCTATGCCATTGCGCGACTGCCGCTCGCGTTGTTCACGGCAATCAGTTTCACCCGCCCGCTGATCATGATGGCCATGGCCGCGCTGATCCTGCGCGAAGTGGTGCGACCGGCACATTGGCTGGCGGGGTTGGTCGGCCTTGCGGGTGTGCTGGTGGCGGTGCAACCCGGCGAAATGGCGGTTAATTCCGGCCTTTGGGCACTGATGGTGACAATTTTCGCAGGGACCGGCGCGATCATCGTAACCCGCAAAATGCGGGAAGAATCCGCACTGGTGATGATGCTTGCCTATACCGGAGGAATTGGCGCTGTCACCGCGTTGCCCGCCGCGCTGACGTGGCAAGCGCCGGGCGCATTATGGCCGGTTCTGCTGCTGATCGGGGCTTTCGCCCAAGCTGCGCAATATTGTTTTCTGCGCGCCCATTACTGGGGCGAGTCCGGCGTGCTGGGGCCACTCGGCTACAGCTCACTCGTCCTGTCAACTGCGGTCGGGTATTACTTTTTCGGCGAAGTGCCGACGCTTCATATGCTTGCGGGCGCAGCGATTATAATTGTCGCCACGTTGGCTGTGGCGCGGCGATGACCGCTGCGGCACAGCCCCGGACCGGACACCCCTGCAAAAACCCTTGAATGAACCGCGGAACAGGTCAGTATGGCATGACGTTGTGCTGCCAAGAATGCGAGACAGAATTATGAACAAAGCCTTCATACACGACGACGCCCAATCCCCGGCAGTGACCGCTGGCGACACACGCTTCATCAATTTTGCACGGGCCTGCACCATGGCCGTTGATCATGATGACACGCAAGCAAAGGTTGCCGATCTGACGCGCGCTTTCGTAGCAGGCTGGAAGATGCCCGATCCGCGTTTCATGCAGCTTCAGAAAGATGCCCCCTACGCGTCATACCTGCTTTACCTGTCCGAGGCCGCGGACCTTTGCATCGTTCTTGACATATTCATGGCCCAGCAAGCGGCAATCGCCCATAACCACCTGTGTTGGTGTGTGTTCTCATGTCTGGAAGGTGTTGAACGCGAATATCTGTATAAGGTACCTGATGACCTGTCTGCGGCCCCTGTCGAGGTGCTGTCGCGCCTGCGCAAACCTGGCGAAGTGACCATGGCAGACGCGGCACCCGGTGCGTTCCATCAGGTCGAATGCGCACAGGGCGATATGGCGGTCAGCCTTCACATTTATGGCGCGGATATAGGCCGCCTTCAGCGCCGAATGTGGAACAGGACAGGCGCGGACTATGTCCCCTTTCGCAGCGATTATTCGAATAACGTGGTCGGTCTGCCTGCCTATCTGTCCACAAAAGATATTTGCGGGGACGCAAGCTTGACATGAGCATAGCGCGGCATGTGCTTATCTGGCCGCAGGCGTCACAGCCTGCACCGGATGTGATTGACAGGGCAAAGCACCGTTTACGGCTTGTCACTTGGGCGCTGCCGCAATTTCCCCAATAGGCGAAGGGCAGGCCTGCGCGGGACATAATCATGCTGCAAGCTGGGCAACCTGCGGGAACCTGGGCCATCTATGCGCATCATCCGACGACGTTCCTGTGGGGCCGCCAATCAGTACATTGACGACTTATAAGCCTTCTCCAGATCGTCATCCATTTTGCGCAACGCGCCCGCGTCATCCGGCGCACCCGTCGTTTGGTCAAGAAGGATTTTCATCAACGACGGCATTTGCGCGCGGTCCTGAAAATGGGCAGGGTCCCAAAGGCGGGACCGCCGGAACGCCTTGGCGCAATGCAGGAACACTTCGGTCACGCGAACAACAATAGCCAGCCGCGGTGCGCGGTCATGCATGCTTAACCGGTCCAGAAGGTCGGGGTCTGTCACCAGACTGGCCTGCCCGTTCACGCGCAGGGTATCGTCAAAACCCGGAATGATGAACAGCAACCCGATATTAGGGTTCGCGATGATGTTGGACATAGTGTCCAAACGGTTGTTACCCGGCCTGTCCGGTATTGCCAGTGTATGCTGGTCAAGGATCGCTACAAAACCTGCCGGATCACCGCGCGGGCTGACATCGGCTGTGCCGTCGCTGCCTTGCGTGCCGATACACACGAATGGCGCACGCCGGATAAAATCCTGCGCATGGTCGTCCAGCACATCAAGACTTTTCAGCTTTGCCAATGTATGCACGGCTGGGAACAGGGCACGCAGGGATTGCTCGTCTGTCACCACATGCTCTGGCTTGATGCTAAATGCGTCCATTGTTCCGCTTTCCCGCTGTTTCAGTGGCATCCCCAAGTTTGAAAGCCTTTCCCGGTATTGTCAATTTACAGCAGGCAAAGAAATCACGCCCGTGCAATGCCAATGCCCTTTCTGGGGATTTCCAACTGCATCGCTGCAAGACTGGCTCCGCCGTGGCGCACTTCAGTGGCCTGCGCGCCAGTATCCGAGGTGGAGTGTCTGCGCGGACACCGCGCAGCGCATCGGGTGTCGTGCAACCACAGCTCCGGACACACCGGCCAGTCCTATGGACGCCCGGTGATTTTATTCGCCCTGCGCGGGGTCATGCACAGGTCTGCTGATCCAAGCGTCGTTTAGGCCCTGACACGGGAACATTCCTTGCGGTGGGACGTTATTGGCCTGAACGGTGGTGTGTGTGTCAACCGGACGTGACGGCACGAGGCACAGGACTGGTTTTTCCGGTTTCCCACCTGGCCAATGGAATGGCACCAACCTCTGTCCCGTCCATACGCTGCCGTTCGTCCCCCTTCAATTTACCCCGTGGATGCTTGGGGATCGCTCCCACCTCATTGTTCGGGTTGGTCACGCAACAATTCATTAAACGCGGTGCGAACACGACGGCGGCGGATTTGCCGTGTCAACAAACTCTGCGGGACAAAGTGGGTGTGGCCGTTCTTATACTCGGCGTTGAATGTCTTGCTTGCGCCCACCACACGCTCCCCCTGCCCCGAAATTGCGACAACAGTCACCGTCACATCTTGAATCTTGTCGGTGGTCCATTCCTGTCCCAGCCTGATCCAGGCCCGTCTGACCACATCCGCCAATGAGCCAATGTCGACTGTCTGTCCGGGGTGCAGGGTTCCGCGGTTGGTACGCGCCAGCGGGTCCTCTATGTCGGTCTGATCTATCTCCTCGCGTTCTGTTACGATCACGCGGGCAGAATGGCCGTTGCCGAAAAGTTCTGCGGCAATGCCCTGTACATATAGCGGGTTTGAACTGAGGTTGGTGACAAGGCATCGGGACCGCTCGCCATCCGCCGCGCCGATATCAATGTGGATCACACTGCGCGACTGCCGCAAATGACTGATCAGAAATATCTGTAGATAGACAGCCCAAATCACCACAAGAAGACCGTTTAGCAAGGCGTTCAGGATTTCGGGGTTTTGCGCAAGGTAATTGAGCATGTTCCTTGTGGGCCTCGCTGGTTAACTTGCATCCTTGATGAACGACACTCCACCAATCTGCAAAAATGATGTGGCCTTAGCCGTTTCTTCAACACTCTCTTGCGAAAAATGTTCCTCACGCAGGCCCATACCCCTGCGCCCACTTCAGAAAATGGCTGTACGGGCGTGCATGCAATGGGGGAAAATTTCTGGCCGCAGTTTCATGCCGTACCCGGCCTTCAGCGAACTCGCGCCTATGGTGTGCACCTCGGACCTATATCAAGGAACCGTTCATTTGAACCTGCGTTGAACCTGACTGCACGGGCAGAACTCGAATTTGGGAAGATCCAGCGCCATGCCAAATAAACGTCCTCAGACGCCCGATCCGAGCACCGAAGACGATATTGTGTGCCTTATTCCAGCGCTACGTGCCTTTGCCCGTACATTCTATACAAATACAAGCGATGCCGACGATCTTGTGCAGGAGACCCTTACAAAGGCGTTGAATAAAATCCATCAATTCAAGCCGGGGACCAAGCTGAAATCTTGGCTGTTCACCATTATGCGCAATACGTATTGCACCCGTTTCAAAATCGCCACACGCGAACCACCGGGAACGCAGGATTGTGTGGCCGGTCAGGTTGGCAGTCCCCCGAGTCAGGAATGGTCGATCCGCAAACGCGAGCTTTGGGAAGCGATCCACCGGCTGCCCCGCGCCCAGCGGGAAGTGATTGTAATGATCGGTGTGCTGGGCATGAGCTACAAGGAAACGGCTGATATCTGCATGTGCGAAATCGGCACCGTGAAAAGCCGCCTGAACCGCGCGCGGCTGCAACTGCTTGATGATCTGGGCGAGCAGACCCCGAGCGGCAGCACCAGCGACGTTGCAGCCCCGATATCTGGCGAAATTCCACTGACAAGATAAGCGCGGCCCGGTCACGGGATCGGCAGGAGACCTCGGCCGCTGTTCCTTGCTGAACGTCCAATCAAGGAGGGCTTTATGAATCTTCTGGTCATTCTTGGACACCCGCGCAGTGATAGTTTGTGTGGCGCATTGGCTACGGCCTATGCCACTGGCGCGAAAAGTGCGGGTTGCACCGTAAGGACGCTTGAACTGGGCAAGATGACTTTCAACCCGGATGTTGATATCCCGTCGCCCACAGACCAGCCGCTGGAGCCAGACCTTGAAAATGCGCGCGACCTGATCCTTTGGGCCGATCATCTGGTATTCGCCTTCCCAAACTGGTGGGGCACAATGCCTGCGCGTTTGAAGGGGTTTCTGGACCGTGTTCTTTATCCCGGCTTCGCCTTCCGCGAGGAGGGCGGGCATTACTATGGCCTGCTTGCGCCGCGCACGGCGGAGTTGCTGATCACTATGGATGTGCCGCCACCGGTCTATCGCTGGGTGCAAGGTGCCCCCGGCCAGCGCGCGATGGCACGCGCAACATTGGGGCTATGCGGCATCAAAACACTCAGGGTGCACCACTTTTCCCCGCCCGGCCATTCCGAGGCCCCGACCCGCGCGACATGGGTGACACAAGCGCGTGCATTGGGTGAACAGCTTCGTGACGGGCCGCGCCGCCCCTTGCGCCGCCGTCTGCACCTGCTGGGGCAATGGTTGCTTGCGGTGCGGCCACAATTCTTTCCGATGAGCGTGCTTGCCTATACGTTAGGGGCATTGTTGCTGTTGCAGCCGCTGGATACGCTGGCCTTTGGTGCGGGGCTGGTGGCCATGGTCGCGCTTAAGGTCGCGACAGTGCTGACCAATGACATCTTTGATCGCGATAGTGATGCAGAAAACCGAAACTGGGGACCGTTTAACGGCGGGGGGCGCAGCCTGCACGAAGGGGTGCTTTCGCTGCGCGATCTTTGGCGCGGGGTCTGGGTGGCGCTGGCAGTCTGCGCACTGGCGGCGCTGGTCCTGTTCGTCGCGGTTCCCGCCCCCGGCGCGGCGGCGCTGGTGCTGGGGGTTTTGATGGTTCTGGCGTTGGGCTACACAGTGCCGCCCGTAAAACTGTCGCACAGGGGCTTGGGTGAACTGGATGTTGCGCTGACCCATGGGCCGGGCGTGCTGTTGCTGGGGTTCGTCGCGCAAGGTGGCAGTCCTTTGGCGCTGGAGGCTTGGGCAACGGGGCTGACAATCGGGCTGGCGGTATTGCCCGCAATCATGCTTGCGAACATCCCCGACATCTCGGCGGATGCCGTGACGGGCAAGACCACGCTTCCGGTGCGCTTGGGCACGGTCCGGGTCACGCGGCTGGCACAGGTTCTGACGGGGGTGTCCGCCCTTGCAGCACTTATGCTGGCACTGGTTGTGCCTGCGGTGGGCGTGTTGCTGCCGCTGGTCGCTGGTCCCTATGCACTGTTGCAAGTCTGGATGCTGGAGCGCTACCGACGCAAAGGTGCACCGGAGGGGCGCATCGATTTATTGCTGGTGGTCGCGTTAAACTATGTGGCCTTGTTCGTGCTTCTTCCGCTGATCGGTGTCTGGTAGCCCCTTGCGCTGACATGTGCCCAAACGCGCCTTCGTCAGCAACCAACGGCGGGTTGCGCAGCATTGCACCGGCAGGGTCGAGGGGAGCAATGTCTGCAACCCCGAAGGCGAGCATGTCGGCGGCGTGGAAAGCTTCATGGTGGACAAGCACTCGGGCACCCGCGCACCCGCGCACGATATCCGGCGGTTCGTCGCCTGTGCTAGGCGGAGAGCTTTGTTTGCGGGTGGTTCTGGCCTGAAGTGGACCTTCGCACTGGGATAGAGCCCGCGCCATCGGTGGGCCGGGGTCTGCCGTTCCGACACTATAGGGGTGCACTTTATGCAAGCGGCATACTCCCACATTCAAAGGCTTGAACATCATCAGAGTAATCGGCAGGCCGCGGGACGGCCCACCGATGGCGCGGCGGCCTTGCGGCCTTTGCTCCGCGCCTTGGGGCATTCCAGATGTCTGCTTCAGGCCGAAGGCGCGCGCCGCGTATGCGGGTGCGGCCCGTGGTTCTTCCGGCGTCATTCAATCAACGTACAGGCAATCGGATCACCTGCATCGCTGGACGGCTGACCTGCCATGACGACGCATATACTTGCAAAAACGAGCAGAGGTTTCATAGCGAGTATCTTCCCATCTGGATGGGATGGTCCCGAACTCCGGCAAAGCCAGTGTTCCGAAGCGCAAGGACACCCTTCCTTGATCTGCCCGCCGATCAGTGTTCTGACGGAAATCATGGGTCCGAAAATGCGAAGCCGGATCGACAAGTGCAGTTGACCACTATACCTTGGGACGGAGCGAACATTGGGAAACACCACAGGCATTTTCAACCGTTCTCTCAGGCCGCAATATGATCTACCCGACTGAACCGTGCGTAAACAGCGCATTGGGAAATACTATGAAAGGACGCGCAGAATGGACGGGCGGAATGACGGGCAGGGCGACAAGGGGAATGCGGACAATACCGCACTTGAACAACAGATGAGAGAGTTGCTCCGTGAGATTGAAGACGCGCCTGTGCCACGGGAATTGCATTCATTGGCCGGAGAACTTCAGACTGCACTCAACCGTCGAGGCAAGTCCCCAGATACGCACGAATAATTGAAACCCCTTGCCGTTCGCCCCTTCCCTTCGGTATTCGGGACGAACCTTTTGCACAAATAGCGGAACAACCCATCCGGCCGCTGTTATTTCCCGGCGAATGTAGTTGATGGCAGGCGGCGCTACGCTGCACAGGCATATCACAAAGCGTGGGTTTCGGTGCTGCTGACTTAGACGGGCAACGGCTTTGATGTTGCCTTAAGTGAGGGGCGCACGCAACTCGATACGCCAAGGTTTGCAGGCGCGGCAAACCTGCCCCAAGACGCACGGGCGCGAAGCGCTCCCCCCAGACTATGCAACCGCTGAAGCGATCACCGCACGCCTCTCCCGTATGACGACACCTGACACTGGGCGCACGGACGAATTCCTGCGCGGTGGCGTGCTTGAAAACTGGCATGCGCCCGATATTCGCGGCGGGCCGCAATGCACGGTGCAGGACTACAGCGGCAATCCGTGCACCTGACGTGGCTGCCCTGCCCGATGCACTTGGGGGGTAGGTGCTGCGTGGGCAGTCCACGGCCGGACAACCCAGTTAGAAGGGAACTTTCCAAGTCCGGAGATGTTAGTTCTGTGCGAATAAAGTACTGCGGAGCCGCTGATGCCGTGCCTTGAACGAAACCGTCACGCCCGACCACACCTGTCCGGATCGCCTCGCGGCGGTGTGCCGGTTATTCTGGTGCGGCTGTGGCGGAAAGGCACACAATGACCGGGCAGCGCAACAGCAACCAATCATCCACCGAGGAAGTCGGTAAGATCGTATCGACCCTGCGCGAGGTTGATAAGAAAAAGTCACCCTGCGTGCGCGAATTCGTGGAGCGGCTGGGGGCTGCCTCGTTCGGGGCGCTGCTGCTGGTCCCGTCCATGATTATCGCCAGCCCCGCAAGCGGCATTCCGGGTTTGCCATCTGTCGGGGGGCTGATCATCGCGTTGATTGCTATCCAAATGGTGATCGGGCGCGATCATGTCTGGCTGCCTGAATGGATGATGCAGCGCAAGGTTGACGGTGACAGGATCGACCGTGCCCTTGATTTCATACGCAAGCCTGTGCGGTGGATTGATCATGTGACCCGGCCACGACTGACATGGCTGCTGCGCTGGCCCATGGTGTTACCGCTGCAACTGCTTTGCGTGTTCTGCGGGCTTGCCATGCCCTTCATGGAAGTGTTGCCGCTGACAGCATCAATCGCGGCGCTTGCGGTTTTTCTGGTGGCTTTGGCGATCATCGCCAATGACGGCCTTCTGGCGTTGGCCGGGGTCGCGGTTGCAGTGGCCGGGGCTACGACATTCGTGACATTGGCAGGCAGTGTGCTATCGGGGCTTTTCGGCTGAGGGCGCGCAGGGGCTGGCCCGCATCATTTTCCCGCACGCAAATCGAGAAGGAGGCGACTTACATGACACAACAATCCCCCCTGCAACTCGAAGGGCGGCTGAATGCGCAACGCGAAGCCTTGGCCGCGCTTCTGGCTTGGGCCGCGCGTCAGCCGGGCGGCGATGATCTGCTTGACGCGCTGGCGGTGCAACTGGGCGTGCAGGACCATGAAGAAGACCCCGGCGTGCTCGCCGATAACGCCTACGCTATTGAGGCGGCGGCGGCGCGCGAAATGCAACTGCTGCTTGAACGCGCAATGGCGCTTCGCAACAGAAGCTGAACGCGGCATGGCCGGATTTCTGTGTGCGGCCATGTCTTGCCTAATAGGTGCCCGGAGGATCGCTTGCCGGAAAAGACTCGTCCGCGCGTTCATCCACCATATCCCAATGCTTCGGCGGGGCTGTCATTTCACTGCGACCGGCGTTGCGGATTTTCGCCCGTTCTGCGGCCCTCCCAGCAAGAGGAAGTTTGGTTGTAGCACGCTGAACAAGATAGCCTGCTGCCATCAACAGGGCGAGTTTTCTGAAAAGCATTGTTCTGACCTCCAATCAGGTGGGGGACTTTGACGATCTGCCCAAGAACTTGCCTTGTAGAACCAGCGTCCCTGCGCGTTTGTTCCAAACCACGCCGGACGGCCTGAACCGCTTGCCGATGACGCGGCAGCGGCATCTCTGCGTCTGCGGAACAATCGCACTGTACCACGGTTAGGGGGCTATACCCCAAGAAAGGAGTCTGAAAATGACCTCAGTGAAGAACCCCACGCCGTCAGACGATCAAGCCACAATGCCCGCGAACGAAGCCCTGCGGCGCGCGGATCCCGGCGTAATTGATCAGCGTCAGCAACAGATCGACCCCGAAAGCCACCACCGCAGTGATGTGAATGCAGGCGCGGGCGATACAGTGAAACAGCCGGGTGCTGCCGCCGCCCCACAAAAGGATATGGGCTGGAACCCGGAGGGGTTTCCTTCCCCCCCTTTTCCGGAACAGACACAGGACTTGCCCGGCAGCGTGGCCCGGATGGACCCACAGCCCGATCATGGCGAGGAAACATGGGTCGGCCACGGGCGCTTGCGCGGGCATTGCGCCCTTATCACCGGGGGTGACAGTGGCATAGGCCGTGCCGTGGCCATCGCCTATGCCCGCGAGGGTGCAGATGTCGCCATCTCGTTTCTGGAGGAAACCGAGGATGCGAAGGACACAGCCCGCCATGTTGAAGCCTGTGGCCAACGCTGCCTGTTGCTGCCGGGCGATATTTCGGACCCCGAACATTGCCGGCACATCATTGAAACTGTGGCGGCGGAACTCGGGCGGCTGGACATTCTGGTCAACAACGCCGCGCATCAGCAAACTTTCGCGGAACTTGACGACATCCCCGATGATGAATGGCAGCGCACCTTCGCGATTAACATTCATGCCATGTTCTACCTTTGCAAGGCAGCGATTGGACAGATGGGAAAGGGGGCGTCAATTATCAACACGGCGTCAGTCAATTCAGACATGCCCAATCCCAGCCTGCTGGCCTATGCGACCACCAAGGGGGCGATCCAGAATTTCACCGCAGGGCTGGCGCAGATGCTGGCCGACAAGGGCATCCGTGTGAATTGCGTGGCGCCCGGCCCGGTCTGGACCCCGCTTATTCCGGGCAGTATGTCCGGTGAAACGGTCGCGCAGTTCGGGGCAAACTACCCTATGAAACGCCCCGCGCAACCTGTTGAGCTGGCTTCGGCCTATGTCATGCTGGCTGAAGCGGCATCCAGTTATGTGTCAGGGGCCACGATCGCGGTGACGGGCGGCAAGCCGATGATCTGACGCGGCGGGGGACCGGCAGAACGTGGGCTGGGGTTTGTCGCCGGCCCGCGCACAGTGCAAGACACGCTGTTTTCAGCCCCCCGCCTCGTTCTGCTTGCGGGTTTCGGCCGCCTTTTGCGCGGATTTTGAACGTTCTTTGGCCGGACGCGCGGCTGCGGCCTCGCCGCCTTTCTTGCCGCCCTTCGTCGCGGCGGGGTGGCCGGTATGGGTGCCCCGGCCCGACCCGCTTTTGTTTCCGCCCCCGTCATCCTTGTTGACGGTTGCCCAAGCGCGTTCCTTCGCCTCTTCAGGGTCGACACCGCGCTCCTCATAGCTTTCGGCGATGTGTTCTGCCTTGCGTTTCTGTTTGTCGGTGTATTTGGACTTGTCTTCGCGTGGCATGCGCGCCTCCTGTTGCAAGGGTTCCAAGAGTGCCCGAGCTGACAAGGGCCAGCTTAGGCGCTGTCTGTTCCTATGTTTTCCACGCTCTAAGCAAACATGCGCAGCAGCAGCCACAGGGCAAGGAGCAACACAACCGCACCGATCACCAAAGGCGTTGGCTTGCTTGCATATGGGGGTCTTGCCGGTGGCGACTTGGTTGGGAATACCGTTTCGCGCTTATCGGGCGCTGCATTGTCGGGATCGGCCGGTTCGGTCATCTCCGGCGGGATGACACCCGGTCCGGGGCCTACAGCGTGGATTTCCCCTTCGCGCGCACCGCTGGCCTGCTTCGGTGTGATCGCAGTGTCTGCCGTATCTTTCTTGCTGTCTTGGTCTTGCATAATCCCCTCCTTGTTCAGGCGGCACCCTGCCGCGCACAATGGTCACAGCAATAGATGACGCCGCCATGGTCAGTGCCGTGCCCCAGAATTTTGCAGCCGCAATGACCGCATTCGGGTGCAAGCTTCTGGATTGCACATTCGAAACTGTCGAAGCTGTAATTCGCCCCGCCAAATGTCACGTCGAAGGATTTCGCGTAGTCGTTTCCGCATTGCGCGCATATAGCCATCGATCCTCTCCTTTCTGCTGTTCCCCCCCCCCGAACCAACAGGATC
>SR_TP_S13solDRAFT_1000628_pt1 | contig 13264 bp, 16 predicted proteins | sample SodReaTP_S13sol_FD_11159 | JGI IMG/M metagenome (IMG submission 11159)
AGGCCGGTCTTGGCACTGACCCGCACCGCATCCTTGGCCTCGATGCCGATGATCTCCTCGATCTCGGCGGCCACCCGGTCCGAGTCGGCGGCGGGCAGGTCGATCTTGTTGAGCACCGGCACCACTTCCAGGTCCAGGTCGATGGCCGTGTAGCAGTTGGCCACGCTCTGGGCCTCCACACCCTGGGAGGCATCCACCACCAGCAGCGCACCCTCGCAGGCGGCCAGGGAACGGGAGACCTCGTAGGAGAAATCCACGTGCCCCGGGGTATCGATGAAGTTCAGCTGATAGACCTGCCCGTTCCGGGCCTTGTAGTCCAGGGACACGCTCTGGGCCTTGATGGTGATGCCCCGCTCGCGTTCCAGGTCCATGGAATCCAGCACCTGTTCGGACATCTCCCGCTCCTCCAGGCCACCGCACATCTGGATGAAGCGATCGGCCAGGGTGGATTTGCCGTGGTCGATGTGGGCGATGATGGAAAAGTTGCGTATGTTTTTCTGTCGGGTTTCAGCCATCATTCAGGGCCTGTCTCAATTCGGTTTCGTCCAGGAAATGGCAGCACAGGATCTCGTCATCCAGGGCCAGCACAGGCACCTCGACGTTGAAACGCGCGCGCAGCGCGGGATCCGTGTCCACATCCACGATTATCAGGGAAACATCTTCCGGGAGGCCCACGGCGGTGAGTTGCGCGAGCATCTGCTCGCACAGGTGACATCCCGTCCGGCTATAAAGGGTCAGCGTTCGTGCCACGGGGTCAATCCGGCACCTTCAGCGCCAGAAAGACCGGGCCCTGGCGCCGCTGCACCAGGACAGGAACATGGGTGCCGGCAGGCAGGGCACTGACCAGTTCGGCCAGGTGCTCCGGTGAATCGATGCGCCGATTGTCAATCATCACCAGCACATCGCCACGCTGGATGCGCGCATCCCGGGCAGGGCCTTCGGCGACACGTTCCACCAGGACACCACCCTCTTGTAAATCCAGGGCCTCGCGCAGTGGCGCCGGCACCGGGGCCACTTCCATACCCAGCACCGTACTGGCCACCGGCTCAGGGGGCGGCGTGGTGCGGGCAATCTGGTCGTCCTCGGGCAGCTCTGCAATGCGCACCGGGATTTCCATACGCTGGCCATCGCGCAGGACCTCCACCATCGCATCCCTGCCCACCGGGGCACGCCCCACCAGTGGCGGCAGGGCGCTGGAGCGGGTCACTTCCATGCCGTTGAAACTCAGGATCACATCACCTACCTGCAGGCCGGCCTTCAGGGCCGGGCTGTCGGGCAGTACCCGGGCCACCAGGGCGCCGGTGGGACGACTCATGCCGAAGGAATCGGCCAGGTCGCGGGTCACTTCCTGGATCAGCACACCCAGCCAGCCACGGCTCACGAATCCCTGGGACTTGATCTGGTCCACCACTTCCATGGCCATCTCGATGGGGATGGCGAAGGACAGGCCCATGAATCCGCCGGTACGACTGTAGATCTGGGAGTTGATACCCACCACCTCGCCGTCCATGTTGAACAGCGGACCGCCAGAATTACCGGGGTTGATGGCCACGTCCGTCTGGATGAAGGGCACGTAGTTTTCCGTGGGCAGGCTGCGGCCCTTGGCGCTGACGATGCCAGCGGTCACGGAATGATCGAAACCGAAGGGCGAACCGATGGCCAGCACCCACTCGCCCACCTTCAGCTCATCGGAGTCCCCAAGCTTGAGGGTGGGCAGGCCCTCGGCCTCGATCTTGAGCAGTGCCACGTCGCTCTTGGGGTCGGAGCCCACCAGTGTGGCGGTGAAGGAACGCCGGTCGCTCAAGCGCACGATGATCTCGTCGGCCCCCTGGATCACGTGATGATTGGTCACCACGTAGCCATCCCCGGAGATGATGAATCCGGAGCCCAGGGAACTGGTGTCGAACTGCTCGGGCATGCCACCGCCCTCGCCCTCTTCACCAAAAAAGCGCCTGAGCAGCTCACCCAGGTTGCCATCTTCGGGCATATCCGGAATGCGAAACCGGGGTTGTCCACCCTCTCCTGCTGCCAGTTTGCGGGTGGTACTGATATTGACCACCGCCGGGCTGTTGGCCTCGACCAGGGGGACAAAGTCCGGCAGATTGCCGCGCGCCGCAGCGGGCAAGGCAAGTCCGAGGATTAGCAGGATGGCGAGGAAGGCGGGCAGACGACGGGGGGAAACAATCATGAAAAGCTCAGTCCAGGTAGGCAACATCTGGACCCGATTATGACAATCAGGGCGCCAAAACGCCATCGGAACGGGGGTGTAGAACGTGCAAACGGCGCAGAATCACCGGCTGATAGCGTCGATCGGCGCTGACCCGGTGGGCAAACAGGCGTAACCAGAGCAATCCGCCGGCCAGACCACCGAGTCCGGCCAGCACCACCATGGGTTCGCCAGCGGCGGGCCACAGCCAGCGGACCAGCACCGCGGCCACCAGCATGGTCAACAGGGGTACGGTGTAGACCGCCAGAGAACCTCGCACCAGGGCGGATTCCTCGATCCCCACCACCACCTCGTCACCGAGTCGGACACCCACCGGGTCAATGGCCCGTACCCGGCTGCGCCGGTTGCCCACCACCTTGGCGATCACGGAAGTGCCGCAGCCCTTGTTGGCCGCGCAGGTGCCGCAGGTGGAACGCCGCTGGGTCTCAACCCAGGCGTGGCCCTGTTCGGTACCGATGACCCTGGCCTGTTCCTCGATCATTGGCTCACGTGACGCACTGAGTCGGCAATCATACGCACCGTGGGCTCGGGCACTTCACCCACCACCGTGACCTGGTATTCACCTGCCGGCACTGCCATGGCATGGAGGGCGCCGGACTGGGTCACCCCCATATACAGATCGTCCAGGCTGCCCGCCCGGGAGATGAACACCGACACGGTGGCCAGACCGTCACTGAGCACCATGTGCTGCACCGGGTTCAGATTCGCCGCCATGGGGCGCTTGGTGACGGAAGTCACCCGGAAACCGTCCGGTATATCCCCCACCCGCCACCCCTCGTCGGGGGGCAGGCCACTCTGGCTGTCCACCCGGTGGGTGGTGAAGCCCTCACCCTGCATCTCGGCCTCGAAGCGCTCGTCGGCGACATGCTCGGGAAACTGGATACTGGTGAACATGAACTGTTCGATAGTGTTGCCCTGATGATCCAGCATCTCGGACTTGAGCAACATACCTGAATCCTCGTCGATGCACAGGCGATGGCCGTAACGCAGGCCGTCCCGGGGGATAATCGCCACGGAACGGCAGGTCAGGCCCGCAATACGCTGCTCGCCTTCCATCTGGATGCTGTAGGGGGAGTCAGGGCCGAATTCACGATCGGGAATAGCAGCAGGCAGGCCACCCAGTCGGCTGCGGCGGGGCTCGATGACCACGGAACGGCTGGCGGGCCAGACGCAGGTAAGCACGTTTTCGTCGCGGATCACCTCACGGGGTTCGCCGGTGAGTGACAGCAGACGCTCTCGTTCACCTCGCTCGTCCCAGGCATGGACGATCTGCATGGTCTCGGTCTTCTGGCCATGGATGTAGACGAAGGTGCCTTCGTAGTTGAGGCTCTGCACGGCACGGGTCATGCGATCCAGCAGGTCGTCAGCCCGGTGATCACTGGCCCACAGCGGCGATGCGGCCATCAGGCTGCATGCCATCAGGAACCGTGAGACCCCCCGCATATCCATGCCGCTTATTCCCCGGGGGTCTCATAACCGACCACTCGGACATAGGGCATCAGGCCCCGACCGGCAGCGTGTTCGGCATGATTAACAATGAAGCTGTTGAGGCGGGCGTCGGGGTTCTCGATGCGGCTGATGACCCGAGCATCCTGGGCAACCGACTCACGAGGCGCCGGGGTGATGCCCGCGGCCAGGCGCTCGCCTTCGGACACTCGCACCACACCCTCAGTGGCGGGCGACGGCACGGTGGCCCGTTCTGCCATGGCCGGGGTCGGCGTGACGCTCTCCGGCGTACCGCCCAGATTCATGACCCCCACCAGCACGGCCACGGCCACCGAAGCGGCCATGGCGAATCCGGCGGCCGGTTTGAACAGGCGGCGACCGGTCACGGCGGGCTGGGCCACGTTCAGGGCCGGTTCCGCGGCGATGGCGGCGCTGACCCGGCTGGCGAAATCAGGGGGGGCGGAGCGTCCCACGCCGCCACGGATGGCATCGCCGATCAGGTGATAACGACCCCACAGGGCCATGTCTTCGGGATTTCGCCCCAGTTCATCCAGCATCCGTCGGGCCTCGAAGCCCTCGGTCTCGTCATCCACCAGGGCAGACAGGCGTTCATTTTTCGTGGCAGTCATGGCTACATCACTCTCCAGCATTGCAAAACAGCAGACTCAGTCCAGCAGGGGGCGCAGGGTCTTGTCGATGGCCTCCCGGGCGCGGAAGATGCGCGAACGCACGGTGCCGATCGGGCACCCCATGGTCTGCGCTATCTCTTCATAACTCATGCCTTCCAACTCCCGCAGGGTGATAGCGGTCTTTAGATCCTCGGGCAGTGCCTCGATGGTGCGATGCACGGCGGTCTGTATCTCCTCGGACAACAGTTCCCGCTCCGGGGTTGCATATTCTTTGAGGGCGGATTCGCCCCCCATCTGCTCCGCGTCCTGGGCATCCACCTCGTAATCCGGGGTGCGCCGATTCTGGGAGACCAGATAATTCTTGGCCGTATTGATGGAGATGCGGTACAGCCAGGTATAAAAGGCGCTTTCGCCACGGAAATTGGCAAGGCCCCGATAGGCCTTGATAAAGGCCTCCTGGGAGACATCCTGGGCGGCAGAGGGATCGTGCACGTAGCGGGAGACAAGGTTGACGATCTTGTGCTGGTACTTGAGTACCAGGGCATCGAAAGCTTTCTTGTCTCCGGCCTGAACACGCTTGACCAGCTCCTCGTCAGTGACCTTCTTGCCCATGCGGGCACTCCCCCTCTCAGGGTACGTCCTGTACCCTACCTGCGATTGACCTGAAAAAATTCGGTAAGTTCTGGCGGACCGAGGCCAGACGGACAACCCGTCCGGTCGGACGGACCCGCGGCGCCACCTTCTAAACGCGGTATAACGCCGCAAAAACTGTGACAAAATACCCTAAACCATGAGCCCGCCTCAAGAAAAGACTGCCATCCATCACCATGACGTGCTGATCATCGGCAGCGGCGCGGCTGGCCTGTCCCTGGCTCTGCACCTGGCCCCGTACCGCCGGGTGGCCGTGCTCAGCAAGGGCCCCATCACCGAAGGCAGCACCTTCTACGCCCAGGGCGGCATCTCCGCAGTGCTGGACGACCAGGACTCCCTGGAGGCCCATGTCAGGGACACCCTGGAGGCAGGTGCCGGACTGTGCATCGAGCCCGTGGTGCGCCACACCGTGAACAACGGCCCCGAGAGCATCCGCTGGCTGCAGTCCCTGGGCGTACCCTTCACGGAAGAGACCCTGGCGGACGGCAGAACCCAGCTGCATCTGACCCGGGAGGGCGGTCACAGCCACCGCCGGGTGGTGCATGCCGCCGATGCCACCGGTAAGGCCATCGAGGACACCCTGGTGGGCCAGGCCCGGCGCTCGCCCAACATCGACCTCTACGAACAGCACATCGCAGTGGACCTGATCACCAGCGCCAAACTGGGCATGGACGGCCCCAACCGCTGCGTCGGAGCCTACGTGCTGGACCGGGGCAACGGGGTGGAGATCTTCCAGGCCTCCCAGGTGGTGCTGGCATCCGGCGGCGCCAGCAAGGTGTATCTGTATTCCAGCAACCCGGACGGCTCCACCGGCGACGGTATCGCCATGGCCTGGCGGGCCGGCTGCCGGGTGGGCAACATGGAATTCATGCAATTCCACCCCACCTGCCTGTATCACCCCAAGGCCAAATCCTTCCTCATCACCGAGGCGGTACGCGGCGAAGGCGGCAAGCTGCTGCTACCCGACGGCACGCCCTTCATGCACCACTTCGACCCTCGGGGCGAACTGGCCCCCCGGGACATCGTGGCCCGGGCCATCGACCATGAGATGAAGCGCCTGGGTGCCGATTATGTCTATCTGGACATCAGCCACAAGCCAGCGGAGTTCGTGCGCGGGCATTTCCCCACCATCTACGAACGCTGCCTGGAATACGGCTTTGACATGACCCGGGAACCCCTGCCCGTGGTGCCCGCAGCCCATTACACCTGCGGCGGCGTGGCCACCGATCTGTCCGCCCGCACCGACCTGGAGGGCCTCTACGCCATCGGCGAGACCGCCTACACCGGCCTGCACGGGGCCAACCGCATGGCCAGCAACTCCCTGCTGGAATGCCTAGTGTTCGCCCAGGCCGCCGCCACCGACATCCTTGCCCAGGCAAGCCGCCCTGCGGCCTCACTGAGCATCCCCCCCTGGGACGAAAGCCGGGTCACCGACTCCGACGAGGAAGTGGTGGTCTCCCACAACTGGGACGAACTGCGCCGCTTCATGTGGGACTACGTGGGCATCGTGCGCACCTCCAAGCGCCTGGAACGCGCCCAGCACCGCGTGGACCTGCTCAAGGCGGAGATCCACGAGTACTACAGCAATTTCCGGGTTACCAACGACCTGCTGGAACTGCGCAACCTGGCGCTGGTGGCAGACATCATCATCCGCTGCGCCATGCAGCGCCACGAGAGCCGTGGCCTGCACTACACCCTGGACTACCCGGACCGCAACCCTGCCCTGGACGCCCAGCCCACATTGCTCACGCCTGCGGGCGAGGCGTAAGGCGTAAGGCGTAAGGCGTAAGGCGTAAGGCGTCCAAAGTATAAATTCCCCTCCCCCTCAGGGGGAGGGCCAGGGAGGGGGTGGTTTAGACCTTACGCCTATCGCCTCCCCCCTATCACTTCACCTGTGCATCAACACAAGGAAGACAGCCATGACACCCCGGCAAATACCCCTGCTCATCGAACCGGCCGAACTGGAACGTCTGATCGGCGAGCCCGGGATATGCATCGTGGACCTCTGCAAAGCCGAGACCTACACCCAGGCCCATGTGCCCGGCGCCCAGCACCTGGACTACGGCCGCATCGTGGCCAGCGACGAACCGACCAGGGGACTGCTACCCGACACCGACACCCTGACCGCCGTGCTGAGGGAGCTGGGCATCACACCGGACACCCAGGTCATCACCTATGACGATGAGGGCGGCGGCAAGGCCGCGCGCCTGATCTGGACCCTGGCGGCCTACGGCCATCCCAGGGCGACACTCCTCAACGGCGGTCTGCACGCCTGGGCCCAGGAAGGCCACCCCATGGACAGCCAGCCCGTGACCCTGCCCGAGGCGTCCAAGGGCGCCTGGCAATACACCGGTGAGGACGTGGTCGACCGGGACTGGATCCTGGCGCACTTGGGCGATCCTGCCCTGTGCCTGGTGGACACCCGCAGCGCCGGGGAATACCAGGGCACCGACCTGCGTGCCGCCCGGGGCGGACACATCCCCGGTGCCATACATTACGAATGGACCCAGGCCATGGACACCCACCGCAACCTGCGCCTGCGTCCCGAGGACTCCCTGCGGGAGGAACTGGGCGCCCTGGGCATCACCCCGGACAAAGAAGTGGTCGTCTACTGCCAGACCCACCATCGCTCAGCCCACACCTGGCTGATGCTCAAGCACCTGGGCTTCGAGAAGGTACGCGGCTACCCCGGCTCATGGTCAGACTGGGGCAATGCGCAGGAAGTGCCGGTGGAGACGGGAAGGCGTTAGGGGTGAGGAGTGAGGGGTGAGACGAAACAGAAATCCCCCTCCCCCTCATGGGGGAGGGGCGGGGGTGGTTTGATTCACCCCTCCCGCCTGACGCCTTTCCCCTCACCCTTTAATAAAGTGTTCCCGGTAATGCCGCAGTTCCTCCACCGAGCCCCTGATATCGTCCAGGGCCTGGTGGTTGGATTCCTTGGTAAAACCGTCGGCCACGGCCGGGGCCCAGCGCCTGGCCAGTTCCTTGAGGGTGCTTACGTCCAGGTTGCGGTAATGGAAGAAGGCCTCCAGCTCCGGCATGCAGCGGGCCAGGAAACGCCGGTCCTGGCAGATGCTGTTGCCGCACATGGGCGAACCCCGGGGGGGGATGTATTTCTCCAGGAAACGCACGGTCTCATCCTGCGCCTCCACCTCCGTATACAGGCTCCTCCTGACCCGCTCGATCAGCCCGGAGCGCCCATGGGTGTCCCGGTTCCAGTCATCCATGCGCGCCAGGATCGCATCGCTTTGATGCACCGCGATCACCGGGCCCTCGGCCAGGATATTAAGGTTCTTGTCGGTCACCAGGGTGGCGATCTCGATGATGAAATCGTTGTCCGTGTCCAGACCGGTCATTTCCAGATCGATCCAGGCCAGATTGTCGGGATTGGGGTTCATGAACATCCTTTCTATCACGCGGGCTTGTGTGCCCAGTTTACACGCATCCCGAGCCGGGGTTCGAGGCAGCACTGCACGGTTGCCCGCAAGCTCATATACTCAGTGTTATGCACCCGCCCAAGGGCGGGAAACGCCTGTATTCCTACCATGGGGCAGGACCTGCCCGGGAGCACCGATCCATGAAAGTTCGCCATACATTTTGCTTTATCCCCCTCGCCCTGGCGCTGCTGTTCGCCAGCCCGCTGCACGCCGACCCCAAGCGCGGTGAATCCCTGCACACCAGCAATTGCGTGAGCTGTCATGTCAGCATGGTAGGGGGCAACGGCAGCCTGCTGTACACCCGCGCCGACCGCAGCGTGGGCTCCCGGGACCAGCTCGTCGCCCAGGTCAATCGCTGTGAGAGCACCCTGGGCCTGCGCTGGTTCGAGGAAGATGTGACCGCCGTTGTGGAGTACCTCAACAGCAATTACTACAAATTCTGAATACCAAGGAGAATCCCGTGAGTGATCTGAGCGCCAAACACTGCAAGCCCTGCGAGGGCGGCGTCGCCCCCTTGAGCCGCGACGAGGCCACTCAACACCTGGCAGAGATCTCCCCCGACTGGAGTCTGAGCGAGGACGGCACAGAGATCCGCCGCAGCCTGCGCTTTAAGAACTACTACGAGACCATGGCCTTCGTGAATGCCGTGGCATGGGTCGCCCACCAGGAGGATCATCACCCGGACCTGGAAGTGGGCTACAGCCGTTGCCTGATCCGCTTCAGCACCCATGCCATCGGCGGCCTGTCGGAAAACGATTTCATCTGTGCCGCCAAGATCGACGGACTGAGCGCTTGAGCCCCACGGGGCGGGTGGTGACGCGCTACGGCGCAGAGCTCGTGATCGAGGACGAATCCGGGCAGCGTCGCCGCTGCACGACGCGTCGACGCCTGCAGGACGCCGTGTGTGGTGACCGGGTGGAATGGTCCGCCAGCGATACCGGCAACGATGTGGTCAGCGCCATCCTGCCCCGGCGCAATCTCCTGGAACGTCTGGACCCTCGGGGCCTGGTGCGCCCGGTGGCCGCCAACCTGGACCAGGTGGTGGTGGTCACTGCCATGCGCCCGCCCCCTCAGTGGCCCCTGGTGGACCGCTACCTGGTGGCCATCGAGAACCTGGACGCCCGGGCCCTGCTGGTCATCAACAAGTCGGACCTGGAAGACAAGGACCAGGACCTGGCCCGGGAGGCGATGTACCGGGAGCTGGGCTACGGGGTGGTGCACACCAGCGTCAAGACCGGCATGGGAATGGAAGCACTGCGGGAAGAACTCAAGGGACGCACCAACGTGCTGGTGGGCCAGTCAGGGGTGGGCAAGTCCTCCCTGATTCAGGCCCTGCTGCCCGAGGAAAACCTGCGCATCGGCGAGGTCTCCGAGGCCACCGGCGAGGGCCGCCACACCACCACCGTGGCCGTGCTCTATCACCTGACCGGCGGGGGTGAACTGATCGACTCACCGGGGGTGAGGGACTTCACCCCGCCGCCCCTCAACCCCGAGGCCCTGGCCCAGGGCTTCGTGGATTTCCGGCCCTACCAGGGGCTGTGCAGATTTCACAACTGCATCCACGACCGGGAACCGGGCTGCGCCGTCAAGGCGGCGGTCAAGGCGGGCAAGATCCGGGACGAACGCTATCAGGGCTATCTGGCGCTGAAGAACAAAGAGCAGTAATCCGACCGCCTTAACAGGTGTTGGCCCGCATATCTCACCGGTCGGACACCGGCTGGCGCGCAACAGACTGAAATATCGGTCAAATGCCTTGCAATCACCGCAATCCTCCACATGACAGACTGTTTCCGCCGGAGTCCTATCGCGGTTCAGACTCGTCTTCGCGCCCGTAGGCTTGTCTTCACTCAACCCATAGCCACGGCTATGGGTTTCGCTCCAGAGCGGCGCCTACGAACGAATCGCCGGGAGCGATTCGTCGCGCAAGCCCCGCAGGGGCGAGGCGCAAGGATGCGCCGAGCAACACGAATCCTTCCCCTGCTCCCGCGATCCCGATGAGATATGCGGGCTAGAACTGCAGTCCCATCTCCAGGCCGATCACATCCTGATCCCGACCATTGCGCAGCTCATCACCGTAGAGCGCATGCCCGTTACGGGTGTCGGATACGCCGTAACGGGGGCTGTCGTAGTAGAGGTCCAGGCGTAGGGCGCTGCTGTCACCCATCTGGAACTGATTCTGGAAACTGATGAAGCCGGAACTGCGTCGGCCGTTGGCGGTGGACTGTGCGCCCTCCGGTCCTTCGACTGCAGCGGGATCGGCCAGGGACAGGGGCATGCGCACACCCATCTCCAGATACCCCTGCCAGCCTCCACTCTGAAAGCGCGGACCACCGGAGAACTGGGTATAGAGCACCCCCTGATCGTCATCGGCGAGCCCACTGCCAGACATCGACTCGCGACTCCAGCCCCGGTAACCCATACCCATGCGCAGGTCATAGCGCACCGCATCGCCGGGCGCCCCGAAGCGATAGCCCCCCTGGGCCTCCAGCCGCATGCTGCGATAATCCGCTTCTGAACCCGGGGTGGTCTCGCGCCAGGCGTCACCCACGTCTTCACGCCAGCGCATGTGCCCGTCCACGCCGAAGAGATAACCGGAATCCGGCCGCAGGAAGTTGCTCAGGTGGACGTTGAGGAGGCTGAGGCTCGTACTGGAGGAGGCAGGGGCGTCAGAGTGGCTACCGGCGAGCTGCCAGCGATCCGGATAGGTTTCCAGCATCACCCCGGCCTGGTAACCGCTGTCGGGAGGTTCGGCCAGCAAGGGGCCAGCGCAGGTCAGGACCAGCAGTGCAAGCACAGAGCCATGGATTGTCGCAGTTTTCATTCCCTTACCCTCTACTCGGGCGCCATGTCGCCCGTCGCAAGCCCACAGCGCTGCGGACTTAGCAGGCTGCTGAAAAAGTCTCGGGCGGCGCGATGCTGCGTTGGAAAGCGGCTCAAAGCGCCTAAGCGACCTGGGCTCATGTACTCCCATGTACACTGCGCTTTTTCGCCGCTTTACGCCTTGCCTGGCATCCACCGGAGACATTTTCAACAGCCTGCTAGCCCGGAGGCCATTGCATGGCACGCCCGCCCAGGACGTGTAAATGAATATGGTAGACACTCTGCCCCCCCTCGGAGTTGCAGTTCATCACGGTTCTATAGCCCCGCTCATCCAGCCCGGCATCCTTGGCCACCTGACGCGCCGCCCGATACATACGGCCCACCAGCTGCTCATCCTCGGGGGTGAGGTCGTTGAGGGTGGCGATGTGCTTGCGCGGGATCACCAGCACATGCAGGGGCGCCTGGGGATTGAGATCCCGGAAGGCCAGCACCTGATCGTCTTCGTAGACGAACTCGGAGGGGATATCGCCGGCAGCAATCTTACAAAAGATGCAGGTCGTCATTGTCATGACTCCAGAGACAAGATCCAAGATCCAAGATACAAGAAAAGGCCCTCACTTGCCTCTTCGATCTAGTCTCTTGCCTCTGCGCCTTCCTCAATAATCGCGCCTGCCTTCAAAGGCGTGGGACAGGGTGCCACGGTCCACGTATTCCAGTTCGCCGCCCAGGGGGACACCGTGGGCGATACGGGTGCTGCGAATACCCCGGGCCCGGGCCAGTTCGCCGATGTAATGGGCCGTGACCTCCCCTTCGGCGGTGGTGCTGGTGGCCAGGATCAGTTCGCGGATCTCGCCCTCGTCCATGCGCGCCTCCAGACGGTCCAGGCCCAGTTCCTCGGGGCCGATGCCATCCAGGGGCGAGAGATGCCCGAGCAGCACGTGGTACTGGCCGCGAAAACCCGTGGCCTGCTCCACCGCCAGCACATCGGCGGGGCTTTCCACCACGCACAGCACGTCCCGCTGGCGGCCGGTGTCGGCGCACATCCGGCACAGATCATGTTCCGTGAGCGTGCGACACACCTGGCAGTGACCGATGTGCTGCACGGCCTCGTGCAAGACCTTCGCCAGGCGCTCGCCCCCGGGGCGATCCCGCTCCAGCAGATGCAGGGCCATGCGCTGGGCCGATTTGGGCCCCACGCCCGGCAGGCAGCGCAGGGCCTCGATCAACTCATCCAGCAAAGAAGATTGGGACACGCGGGCCTCAGAACGGCAGCTTGAAGCCCGGCGGCAGGCTCATGCCCGCCGTCAGCCCGGCCATGCGCTCCTTGGTGGTCTCCTCCACCCGATGCACCGCATCGTTGATGGCCGCGGCCACCAGGTCTTCCAGCATGTCCTTGTCGTCTTCCAGCAGGCTCGGGTCGATGGCCACCCGGCGCACCTCGTGCTTGCCGGTCATGACCACGCTCACCAGGCCGCCACCGGACTGGCCGGTCACTTCCATGCTGGCCAGCTCTTCCTGGGCGCGGGCCATGTCTTCCTGCATCTTCTGGGCCTGTTTCATCAGGTTGCCAAGTCCACCTTTCATCATGTCGTCACCTATATCGTGTGCTTATCAATGTTCAAACGGGCTTCACCGAGCCCGGCACCACCTGGGCGTCGAAGACCTCTCCGAGCCGGCTGGTGAGCTCATCACCGGCCACCGTCTCCTCCGCCTCACGCTGGCGCGCCTCGGAGGCGCGTACCATGGATTGGGCCGGCGTTTCCGACGGCGGTTCAGAAATCTTGAACTTTACCTGGAACTGCTCGCCCATATGCCGCTTGACCGCCTCGATGAGCCGTCGCTCGCTGTTGGCGGATTTCAGGGTCTCGTGGCGGGGTGAAAGGGTAAGCACCAGCTCATCCTCCCCGTAGTGGGCCACGGCGCAGTGATTGGCCAGGTTCAGGGCGGGACCACCCAAGCCCAGGGCCGACACCGTGGCCACCCAGTCCAGCTCGCCCGCAGGCCCGGTGGCCGCCCTGTCCTGGGCAGCCACCGGGGGGGCCGGTTCACGAACG